>SXGT01723789.1_pt1 | contig 12137 bp, 10 predicted proteins | sample 3176221 | NCBI WGS metagenome assembly SXGT01 (sample SAMN11356862, study PRJNA531348) | freshwater metagenome | isolation source: freshwater sample F1-120 | place: China: Fuxian Lake, Yuxi | collected 2017-12-25
GGCTCGAGCATGCGCGCGCGCGCGAGGCCGACGCGCTGGCGCTGTCCGCCCGACAGCTCGCTCGGCATGTGCCGATCTTTGCCCTCGATGCCGAGGGTCGCGAGCATTCCGAGGACCTTGTCCTGCATCTGCTTGGCCGTGAGATTCTTCCGGTGCTCGCGCAGCGGAAAGGCGATGTTGTCGAACACGTTCAGCGAGTCGAGCAGGGCGGCGTACTGAAACACCATCCCGAACTATCTCCGTACCCTGTTCAGCGCGACCTCGCCGAGCGGCGCGATGTCGCGGCCGTCGATCCACACGTGCCCGCTCGACGGCTTCTCGAGGCCGATGAGAATGCGGAGCAGCGTCGTCTTGCCGGCGCCCGACCCGCCGATGATGACGGCGGTCTCGTGCCGCTTGAAGCGGATGTCGACGCCCTTCAACACCTCGTGCTCGCCGAAGCGCTTCTTCACGCCGTCGAACACGACGTGATCGGCGTGCGTGAGCCACTCGGGAGGCTCGGGGGCGGGCTTGCCCATGCGTTGGCTCGGAAGGCTCAGAGGGCTCGGATTGCTGGGAACGCTCGAAGAGCTCGGACGCTCGGCCACCCGAGGTTCGGCCCCATCAGCCGACGAAGCCCGCCTTGCGCCCGGCGCCGCGATCCTCGGTACTGGCGAGCGACGCGCCAAACACATGGTCGAGCGCGATGAGGAACGTCTCGCCCTTCTTGTTCTTGGCCTCGACGACGCCCTCGACCAGCGACAGCTCGACGATCTGCGCGACCGTGAGCGAGGCCCCCTGGCTCGCGGCGTAGAGCGTGGCGGTCGTGCCCTCGGGCAGCTTCGAGGGGCCGCGCTTCGGGGTCGTCGCTTCGGCGCGCGCGAGCAGCTTCTGGTACATCGCTTCGGTCATGGTGGGCGGCATGTTCTGGCCGCGAGCGCGCGTCAATCCGCCAGCGCGCGTCAATCCGCGACCGCGCGCCAACCTGCGAGCGCGCGCCAAGCCGCGACCGCGCATCAATACGCCCAAGAGAGCGTCGTCGCGTCGCCCGCTCGGAGCTTCGCGAACACGGCGCGCTCGCTCGCGCGGTAGAACCAGCCCGTCGCGGCTTGGTCGAGGGCCGCGCGATCGGTCAGCTCCGCGAGGACCTCGCCGTTCACGGACACCGTCATCGGCCGCGGCTCGACGCGGACGCGTAGGTAGGTCGTGGCGCGCACGCGCGAGAGCGTGACCTCGCCTTGCGCGGCGCCGAGGTTCGTGACCTTGCCGTCGTCCTCGTGCAGCGCGAACGACGTCGGCTCGGTGCCCGGATACGCGAGCACCGTCGTGAGCCCGCGCGAGGCCTCGCTGCCGAGCCCCGTCGCCGGACCTGCGTCGAAGAGCGGCAAAATCGCGCCGTCCTTCACGAAGAGCGGGACCTTCTGGGGATCGCCCGCGTCGTAGCCGACGGTGCTGCCGCCGTCGAAGGGGGCCTCGTCCGGCGACCACCAGTCGTGCCATCGGCCCTCGGGCAGCTTCACCTTCCGAAAGCCGCTCTCGTCGAGGACGGGCGCGACGAGCAGGGCGTCGCCGAGCGTGTAGCGATAGTCGCCGGCCCAGCTCGCCTCGTCGCCGAGCGGACGCAGGATCGGGGGCGCGCCCGAAGAACGCGCCTCTTCGGCGAGGCTGAAGAAGAACGGCACGAGCTCGTGATGCAGGCTCGCCCAGTAGCGATAGATCGCGGCGGTCTCCTCCGGCGCGTCGGGCACGGTCCACGGCGTGATGTTGGCGCGCCCGTGCAGCTGCATGAAGGGGCTGAGCGCCCCGACGGCCGTCCACCTCTGGAACACGAGCGTCGAGAATGGGATCGCGGTGGTGAAGTCCTTGTCGTCGACGTCGAGGTAGCCGCCGATGTCGGAGCCGACGGCCCCGTAGCCCGCCGCCGCCGAGCGAAACATGTGGTCGAGCGCGTCGGCGAGCCCCACGAAATCGCGGCGATTGTCGCCGACCCACGCGACCGGCGCGTGCTCGGGCCGCGCGTGAAAGCGGCCCTCGAAGGAGTACGACTCGTCCCACGGGCGCACCATCGTCACGAACTCGGTGGTGCCGACCTTGGCGGCGCCGTAGGCGTAGAAGTCCTCGTAGTAGCGCTCGGAGTACTCTTGCAGCGAGCGCTCGCCCTCGTAGGTGTCGATCGTGGGCGAGGTGATGTAGCTCTCGCCGAAGTCGAGCTTGAAGCCGCTCACGCCGAGCTCGAACAGCGGGTCTTGCTGCCGGTGCCACCAGCCGCGCGCGTCGGGATCGAAGAAGTCGAGCGCGCCGCCGACTCCTTTCCACCAGCCGTATTCCGCGCCGTCGTTGACGAAGAGCCCGCAGGCGAGACCCTCTTCGTAGTTCGGCGACGGGCCAGTGTAGAAGTCGCCGCCCGGCTCGAGATCGAGCGAGATGCGATTGACCATCTGGGTAATCCACAAGACGACGCGGATGTCCTCGCTCCGGAGCTCGCTCACGAGCGCGCCGAACTCGGGGTATCGCATCGGGCTCGGGACGAAGGTGTTGTACTGCGTCTCCCACGGGCTATCGAGCACGACCACGCCGACCGGGATGTCGCGCTCGGCGAAGCCCGCCACGAAGTCGCGCGTGTCCTCGGTGCTCGAGATGTCCTTCGAGATCCAGGGCTCGAAGGCCCAGCGCGGCGTGAAGAGCGGGGGCGCCGGCGCGTCGTCGATCTCCTCGTGGCGCCTGCAGGGGCCCGGAGGCGGCGTCGGATTGCCGGTACAGCCGAGCCCGCCGAGGAGCGCGAGCGTGACGAGCGCGGCGGGTGCGGAGCGAAGCACGCGCGGAAGTTAGTCCGCTGATTCCCCGGAATCGAGGACCAAAGAGCCCGTGCTGCCTTCAGCCGCCGCGCGTGTGCATCTCGAGGTGCGGGTCGCGACGCAGCGCGCTCAGCGGCACGAGCGGGGCCCGATCGGCGAGGCTTGCGCGCAGCTCCGCGCCGCGATCGGAGCGCACCTGCCAACGGGCAGCGACGAGGTACGCGAGCTCCTCGTCGGTCACGCCGTCGCGCACCGCGGCCCGCAGATCGAGCTTCTCGCGACCGTAGAGGCAGGTGAAGAACTGACCGTCGGCGGTGAGGCGGCCGCGATCGCAGGCGCGGCAAAACGGGCGCGTGGTGCTGGCGATCACGCCAAACACCGTGCCGTCGGCGAGGAGGTACCGCTCGGCGGGGGCGGCGCCGCGATCGCCCAGGGCAGTTGCCGGACCGTGCGTCCGCTCGACCCGCGACAGGATCTCTGCCGCCGACACGACGGCGTCCGGTCGCCAGTGGGTCGCGCCGCCGACGTCCATGTACTCGATGAAGCGCAGCTCCGCGCCAGCACGTCGCGCGAACTCGAGCAGACTGCCAAGCTCGTCGTCGTTCTGCCCACGAACGACGACGCTGTCGATCTTGATCGCCGAAAAGCCGGCGTCGCGCGCCGCCGCGAGCCCGCGGAGCACATCGTCGAGCGCATCGCGGCGCGTCATGGCGACGAAGCGCGAGCGATCGAGCGTGTCGAGGCTCACCGTGACGCGGTCGAGGCCAGCCTGCCGCAGCGACGAGGCGAGGGGCGCGAGCAACACCCCGTTCGTCGTGAGCGCAAGCTCGAAGCGCGGCTCGATGACCGCGAGCAACCGCACGAGCTCGGGCAAATCGCGCCGGAGGAGCGGCTCGCCCCCCGTGAGCCGAAGCTTCTCGACCCCGAGCGCAGCGAAGGCCCTCGCGACCGTGGCGAGCTCTTCGAAGCGCAGCACCTCGCGGTGCGGCAAGAACTCGTAGGCGTCCTCGGGCATGCAGTAACCGCAGCGGAGGTTGCAGCGATCCGTGACGCTGATCCGCAGGGCGCCGAGCGGTCGGCCGAGGGGATCGCGCGTGGGCATCCGCTGGGACCATACCGCGTGACGCGCCGGCGTGCTGGCAATCCTCGCGGCGGTGCCGGTCCAACGGGATCTCGCGGTTGCTCGGTCCATGACGGCGCGCGGTTCGTCGCCGCGCCCGGATCGTCGGTGCATCGCGGCGCGCACGTCGTAGGATGCGCCGCCATGATGGAGCGTGCGTCGGAGTCGGGGCTCACCGCGCGCGTACGCCGCCGCCTGGCCGAGCTCCGCGAGCCGCTCGCCGCCGAGATCGAGCGCGTGCTCGCGGGGCAGGGCACTGCGGAGGCGATCGGCATCGACCTAGGACGTCGCTATGCGCGCGGTCTCGATGCGCTGCTCGGGGATCTGTTCGCGGACGCGCTCGAGCCGCTCGGCGGCGACGCGATGGGCCTCACGCTCGCCGGCGTCGGCGGCTACGGACGAGGCGCGCTCTCGCTCGGTGCGGATCTCGACGTGCGCCTGCTCACGCGCGATCTGGAGCGCGCGACCGCCCTCGCCGACGCGCTTCTGTATCCGCTCTGGGATGCCGGCATCGCCGTCGGGCATCAAGTGGTCGTCCCGGACGAGCTCGTGCGCGGCGCGGCCGAAGATCTGCCGACCTTGACGACGCTGCTCGATTGGCGCGTCGTAGCCGGCGATCCGGAGCTGAGCCGCGAGCTGACGGCCAAGGCCGCCGACCACCTCTTCTCGCTCGCGGCGCTGCCCGAGCTACTCGCGCGGCTCGAGCGGGAGGTGACCGAGCGGCACCGTCGCTTCGGCGGCTCGGTGTACCTGCTCGAGCCCGACGTGAAGAACGGAGCGGGCGGTCTGCGCGATCTCGACATCGCGCACTGGGCCGCGCGCGCGCGCTGGGGTGCCTCCGATCTCGACGGGCTCGTGCGTGTCGGCGCGCTCGTGCCCCGCCAGCGTGACGCCGTCCTCTTGGCGCGCGAGCGGCTCTTCCGCATCCGCAACCTGCTGCATCACCGGGCACGCCGTCGCCAGGACCGCTTGAGCTTCGACGAGCAGGAGGCGATCGCCGCCCCGCTCGGGTACGAAGGCGAGGTCGCTCCCGCCGTCGAGCGGATGATGAGCGACTACTACCGCGCGGCGCGCACCATTTCGCGCTTCCGCGACTTCGTCCTCGACTCTGCCGGAGCCCTGCCCCGTGAACGAACGAGCGAGCGGAGCCTCGTCGCGCGGCGGCTGCGTGCCCAGAACGTCGAGCTCGGCGGGGGCGCGCAGCTCTTCGAGGGCGAGGTCACGATCACGCACCCCGAGCTCCTCGAGAAGGACCCGGCGCTCGCGCTGCGCCTCGTCGCCCACGCCGTGCAGCGCGACGTGCCGCTCCGCGCGAGCGCCCGAACCGCCATCACCCACGTCGCTGGCGACGAGGCGTGGGCGGCGCGTCTCCGCTCCGACGCGGAGTCCGCGCGCACCTTCGTCGAGCTCGTCGTGACCTGCCGCGAGACCCGGCTCAAGCGCGGCACGGCGATGCGGGAGCTGCACGATCTCGGGCTCCTGCTCGCGATGATCCCGGAGTTTGCCCCGCTCGTCGGGCGCGTGCACCACGACACCTACCACGTGTACACCGTCGACGTTCACTCGGTCGCGGCGGTCGACAGGCTCGCCGAGGTGGTGCGCGGGGACATCATCATCACGGGAGCCGAGGAGGCACCGTGGGCCGGCTCGCTCGCTTGCCAGGTCGCGAGCGACATCGCGCGCCCGCGGGTGCTCTTTTTTGCGACGCTCCTCCACGACGTCGGCAAAGCCATCGGCCGGCGCGACCACAGCGAGCGCGGCGCGGAGCTCGTGCCCGCGATCCTCGAGCGCCTGGGCTTCGACGAGGGCGAGCGCGAGGACGTCGCGCGGCTCGTGCGCCAGCACCTGTCGATGTACCTCGCCGCGACGCGCCGCGATCTCGACGATCCGGCGACCATCGAGGAGTTCGCGGCCGTCGTGAAGACCCGCGAATGTTTGCGGCACCTCTACCTGGTCACGGTCGCCGATCTCTCCACGACGAGCCCCACCTCGATGACCTCGTGGAAGGCGCGCATGCTCGACGAGCTCTTTCTCGCGACGGACGAGCACTTTCGCCGTGGCACGCTCGGGGAGGGCACGCTGCTCACGAAGCGACGCGCCGACGCACTCGCGCTCGTAAGTGGCGAGCCCGCCCGGCGCGAGATGGTGGAGCGGTTCCTGGCGGCTATGCCGAACCGGTACCTGCTCTCGGCGCTTCCGCACGAAGTGCGAGCGAACGCCGAGCTATGCGCCGCGCATCTCGCGAAGGGCGACGCGACGCCGACGGTGGGCGTCTTGCGGGCCGACTCGGGCGGCGAGGCCGTGCAGCTCTGCGTCGTCGCCGATGATCGCCCTGGCCTCCTCGCCGACATCACGGCGAGCATCGCGTCGAGTCGCCTCGAGGTGCACGCCGCCCAGATCCACTCGCTCGTCATCGACGGGCGCGCGCTCGCGGTCGACGTGTTCGCGGCGACTCACGCTGCCGAGGGCCCCACCGGCGTCGAGCGCGCGGCGACGAGAGTCGAGCGGGACCTCGCTGCCGTTGCGCGCGGCGAGCTCCCGGCGAGCGAGCTGTTCGTGAGGCGAAGGCAGAGGCGTCATGGTCGCGCCGAGCCGCACGTGGCCTCGCGCGTCTTCGTCGACAACCGCGCATCGTCCCGGCACACCGTGGTCGAGGTGGTGACGCGCGATCGGCTCGGCTTGCTGTTCGAGCTCAGCCACGCGCTGCACCGCCTCGACGTCGGGGTGAGCCTCGCGAAGATCGCGACGGAGGGACGCCGCGTCGTCGACGTCTTCTACGTCTCGGAGCGCGACGGCAAGAAGCTCGCGCCCGAGCGCGCCCGCGAGGTCGAGACGACCTTGCTGGACCTCATCGCCAAAATAGAGGATGACGATGCCCATGAAGCTCGGCCGTAGTTGGCTCACTTGTCTCTCGCCCCGCTTCATTGCGCTGGGCCTCGCATCGCCCCGCTTCATAACGCTGGGCCTCGTCACGGTGGGCCTCGTCGTGCTGCCCGGCTGCCCGTCCGCGCCGCCCACGCTGCCGCCTCCGAGCCTCTTCGCCGACCCCGCGAGCGACGACGCCTCCAACGCCGGCGCGGCCACGAGCGAGATCGACCGCGCGCGCGCTTACATCGAGAACGACGCGTTCGACCGCGCGTTGCCGCACCTCGACCGAGCCATCCTCGCCATGCCGAGCAGCGCCGAGGCCCACTACTACCGCGGCCTCGTGCACGAGCGCGGCGGCAAGCGAGCCAACGCCGAGCGGGACTACGAGCATGCCATCGAGCTCGATCCGAAGCTCACCGAGCCGCGCATCAACCTCGGGATGCTCTACCTCGACGAGCCAGCGCGCCCGGCGCGCGCCGTGGAGGTCCTCGCGCCCGCCGCCGAGCTCGAGCCGAACGCCGCCGACGTGCACCGCAACCTCGCCCTCGCGTATCGCATGCTGAAGAAGGTCGACGAGTCAGAGCAGTCTTACCGCAAGGCGCTCGCCATCGCGGACGACCCAGCGGTCCGCTTCGACCTCGCGGATCTGTTGTTCGAGGCCCAGCGCCCCGCGAAGATGGTGACCGAGCTGCGGCTCCTCTTGGCGAAGCTCGACGCGGACAAGGACCGGCTCGTCGTCGTCGCGCATCGCCTCGCGAAGGCGGGCGCGTTCGACGCATGCGTCGGCGCATTCACGAAGCTCGCGGCGCTCGACGCCAAAGAGCCTGGGTTTCTCTTGCACCGGGGGCTGTGCCAGCACGAGCTGAAGAACGAACCGGCGGCCCGGGAGGATTTCACGAAGGCGACACAGCTCGAGCCGAAGCTCCAGGCGGCGCACTACTACCTCGGCGTCTCGTACGCCGAGAGTGGCGAGCCCGCGAAGGCCGCCGAGGCGCTCGAGCGCGCGGTGAAGCTCGGAGCCGACACGCCCGTCGGGCAGAAGGCGAAGGAGCGCTACGACGGCCTCCTGCGCGAGTCGCGGAACGAGTCCGGCAAGAAGAAGGACAAGAAGAAGGACAAGAAGAAGGGGCAGTAAGTCGCCTCGAGCAGCAGCCTGCTGAGCGTGAGGGGGATCGCGCTGCGGCGCGCCCGAAATTTAGTGCGAGGCTGGCGATGTCGCGCCCCGGACGCGCAGCATGAACTACGCGCCGAGCACGAGCAGGATGCGATCGAGCTCGTCGAGCGAGGCGTAGCTCACGACGAACTTCCCGCCTGCGCCGTCGTGCTCGACCGAGACGCGCGTGCCGAGCCGCCGCGTCAGGCGCTGTTCGAGATCGCGCACGCTCGCGCTTTTTCCCGGCCGCGCCGTAGGCCCCCCGCTCCCCGAGGCCCCGCTCCCCGAGGCCCCGCTCCCCGAGGCCCCGCTTCCGGAGCCACCGCCGCTCGACGCCTTTCGCGCGCGCACGAGCGCCTCGAGCCTGCGCACGTTGATGCGCATGCGGCTCGCTTGGCGGCCGAGCTCGAGCATGCTGGCAGCGTCCTCGGCGCCGAGGAGGGCGCGCCCGTGACCTTCGCTCAGCTCCCCGCTCGCGACCATCGCGCGCACAGACTCGGGCAGCTTCAGCAAGCGCAGCGCGTTCGTCACGGCGACGCGGCTCTTGCCGACCTGCTCGGCCACCCGCTCCTGCGTCGTCTTGCCCTCGCCGCAGAGGCGCGCGTAGCCCTCCGCGACCTCGATGGGGTTGAGGTCGTCGCGGTGCAGATTCTCAATGAGCGCGAGCACGAAGGCCGCCTCGGAGCTCACGTCCTTGACGACGACCGGGACCTCCTTTTTCCCCGCCCGTTGGGCCGCGCGCCAGCGGCGCTCTCCCGCGATGATCTCGTACCTATCGCCGTCGAGGCGCCGGACCACGAGCGGCTGAATGATCCCGTGCTCGGCGATCGTCGCCGCCAGCTCGTCGAGCTTCGCCGCATCGAAATACTGCCGCGGTTGATCGCGCCGCGGAACGACGCGCTCGATCGGGCACGTGAACGCGGTGCGCGCCCCGGGCCCGCTCGAAATTCCGGATGACGGGGGCGTCGGCAAGAGGGCGTCGAGCCCTCGACCGAGCGCGCGCTTGGGAATGACCTTGCTCATCGTCTTGTCGACCACGCTCTCGTCGAGGACCGCATGCTGCGCGCCGAAGCCCGACGTCGCGGGTCACGCTCCGAGCTGCTCGAGCACCTCGCGCGCGAGGCTCATGTAGCCTTGCGAGCCCTTGCACTGGACGTCGTAGAGCACGACCGGCTTGCCATGCGACGGGGCCTCGCTCAGCTTCACGTTGCGCGGGATGATCGCGTCGTAGACGTGGAAATGGTCGCGCACCTCCTGGGCGACCTGATGCGTCAGCGAGTTGCGACCGTCGAACATCGTGAGCACGATGCCGGCCACGTCGAGCGACTCGTTGTACGAGCCCTTGACGCGGTCGATCGTGGCCATGAGCTGGGTAAGCCCCTCGAGCGCGAAGTATTCGCACTGCATCGGCACGAGCACTCTGTCGGCCGCCGTGAGCGCGTTCACGGTGAGCAGGCCGAGCGACGGCGGGCAGTCGAGCACGATGAAGTCGTAGTCCTCGCGCACCGTCTCGAGCGCGGCCCGGAGGCGCGTCGCACGGTCGGGCGCGTCGACGAGCTCGAGATCCACCGCCACGAGATCCTGCGTCGCCGGCAAGAGCTCGAGCGCCGCGATCTCCGTCTTGCGGATCGCGTCGCGCATCCCGATGCGGCCGATGAGCACATCGTAGAGGCTGTCTTCGACGCTGCGCGGGCGCACACCGACGCCACTCGAAGCGTTCGCTTGCGGGTCGACGTCGACGAGCAGCGTGCGCCGCTCGGCAGTGGCCAAGCTCGCCGCGAGGTTCACGCTGGTGGTCGTCTTGCCGACGCCTCCCTTTTGATTTGCCACGGCCAACACCAACGCGCGCGACATGAGCCCGACGCAGTTAGCCCTTGCGCTCGGGCTCCGCAAGGCTCGCGTGCGCCCGGACCTCGTACGTTTTTTCCTTGCACTTCTTTTAGCCCTGCGCGTGCGAATAACTACAGTTGCCTACATGTCGGGCCATGTAGCAGCCCGCGTGGAGAGAAACATGTCGCCGCCCAGGTCGTACCGAAATTTCGCCGAGTTCGAGCGTGAGTTCTTGAAGCCGTGCACCCGCGTCGGCCAGACGTTCGAGGACCTCATCGAGGACGCCCCGTTCGAGGCCGAGTTCGACTTCGACAAGGATCCGCTCGACGAAGACGACGACGATTGATGGCGCCCACGGCGCGCGCGGCTAAGCGGACGTGAGCCCGCGCCGCGCGTCGGCCCCGAGCTTCGAGTCCCTCTCCCGGGACTTGCCCCCCTGCTGGATCGCCTCTCCAGCGGGGGTTTTTCTTTGTGCGCTCGCCTAGGCGCGGATGCGCGATCCCGGCTTGACCCGCACCTCGCCGCATGGCAAGTGCGTCGTCCGGTCAAGCCATGGAAGTTCAATTCGAGAAGCTCTCCCCGGTGCTCGCGGAGATGAAGATCCGCGTGCCCGCCGACAAGGTCACGCACGAGGTCGAGGGCGCCTACGAGACCCTGCAGAAGACAGCGCGCGTCAGCGGGTTTCGTCGGGGCAAGGCTCCGCGCGACGTCGTCATTCGCCTCTACGGTGCCGCCGTTCGCGCAGACGTGGCGCGCCGTTTGATGGACAGCACGCTGCAGCAGGCGCTCACGGAGAAGAATCTCCAGCCGCTGACCCAGCCCGCCGTCGAGCCCGCCGAGCTTCGCGCGAAAGAAGAGTTCGCCTTCAAGGCGCGCTTCGAGATCCGACCCGAGATCGAGGCCGTGACTTGGGAAGGGCTCGAGGCGACGCGCCCCGCGATCGCCGTGGCCGACGCGGCGCTCTCCGCCGAGCTCGAGAAGGTCCGGCGCGAGCACTCGACCCTGCAGCCGATCGAGGGCCGCACCGCGCAGCGCGGCGACACCGCGCACCTGTGCCTCACCTTCACCATCGACGGCAACGAGCGGCACGAGGACGTCGAGACCGAGGTGGGCGAGGGCAAGGTGATGAGCGAGATCGAGGCGGCCATCGTCGGCCTCGGCGCGGGCGAAGAGAAGACGGTGACGGTCGAGTTTCCGGCCAGCCATCACGCTGCCCAGCTCCGCGGCACGTCCGTGCAGATCGGCATCAAGCTCGAGGAGCTGAAGGAGCGCATCCTGCCCGCGCTCGACGACGAGCTCGCGAAGGACGCCGGCGAGGAGAGCTTCGCGGCGCTCGAGGCTTCGGTCCGCGCGCGGCTCACGAAGGCCGAAGAGCAGAAGGCCGAAGAAGAGGTGGCCAAGCAGCTCGTCGTCCAGCTGTGCCAGAAGAACCTCGTGCCGGTGCCGCCGTCGCTCGTCGAGCAACAGTCGAAGATGACCGAGCGCGAGATGCAGATGATGTCGCAGACGATGGGCCAGAAGTATCGCGCGACCGCGGAGTCGATGGCCCACTTGCGGCTCGACTCCGAAATGAAGGTTCGCGCCGGGCTCTTGATGGCCGAGATCGCGAAGGCGAACGCCCTCAAGGTGACCGAAGAGGACATCGAGAAGGGCTACGCCGAGCTCGCCGAGCAGAGCGGCAAGAACGTCGCGCGCATCAAGGCCGAGTACCGCGACGCCAGCAAGCGACAGATGCTGATCGGCATGATCCTCGAGGACAAGGTGCTCACCTTGATCGAGGAGCGCGCTCAGATCACGACCGCGTCGTGACGGAAAACCGCGACCCGCCAGCCACCCAGCCGAGCCACCCAGCCGAGCCACCCAGCCGAGCCACCCAGCCGAGCCACCGCAGCCGCGCCACCGCAGCCGCGCCACCGCAGCCGCGCACGAAAACGAACGGAGTGTCGATGAACCGCAACCAGATCATGAGCGCCATCGAGAGCGCGAGCCCGTACCTGGCGCACGAGCGAGAGCGCGCGGCGTACTACCTGCCGCGCATCACCGAGACGACCCACCGCGGCGAGCGTGAGTGGGACATCTACAGCCGCCTCCTCAAGGACCGCATCGTGTTCCTCGGGACCGAGATCGACGATTTCGTCGCCAACGCCGTCGTCGCGCAGTTCTTGTTCCTCGAGAGCGAGGATCCGGACAAAGAGGTGCAGATGTACATCAACAGCCCCGGCGGCGTCGTCACGGCCGGGCTCGCGATCGTCGACACCATGAACTACGTGCGGTGCCCGGTCTCGACGATGTGCATCGGCCAGGCCTCGTCGATGGGAGCGGTCCTGCTCGCGGTCGGCAAGAAGGGGCAGCGCTTCGCACTCCCGCACGCGCGCATCATGATCCATCAGCC
>SXGT01564546.1_pt1 | contig 12135 bp, 8 predicted proteins | sample 3176221 | NCBI WGS metagenome assembly SXGT01 (sample SAMN11356862, study PRJNA531348) | freshwater metagenome | isolation source: freshwater sample F1-120 | place: China: Fuxian Lake, Yuxi | collected 2017-12-25
GGCAAGACGACCCTCGTCGATGGATTGCTGAAGCAAAGCATGGTCTTCCGGGATGCCGCATCGGCGGGCACCCTCATCATGGACTCCAATGAACTGGAGCGTGAGCGCGGGATTACCGTGTTTGCCAAGAACGCGGCGATCCGGTTCGGCGACATCAAGATCAACTTGATCGACACCCCCGGCCATGCCGACTTCTCGAGCGAAGTCGAGCGCACCCTGTCAATGGCCGATGGCTGTCTGTTACTTGTCGACGCTGCCGAAGGTCCGCTGCCCCAGACCCGGTTCGTCCTTGGTCTCGCGTTGCAACTTGGATTGCGCCCGTTGGTCGTGGTCAACAAGGTCGATCGCAAGGACGCCCGTGCGGAAGAGGTTGTTGAGGAAATCGCGGATCTCTTCCTCGAACTCGCTACCGAGGACGCCCAGCTGAGCTACCCGGTGATCTACGCCATCGCGCGTGAGGGCCGCGCCGGGCACGCGCCAGACGATCTCGCACCGGATCTCATTCCGTTGTTCCGCGCCATCATCGAGCACGTTCCGCCTCCGGCCGCGAACATGGATGGACCGGTACAGGTCCTTGTTTCCGCACTCGATTACGAGACGCACCGTGGGCGCATCGCCATCGGACGGGTTATCCGTGGCACCGTCACCCGGGGCATGTCGGTCCGGTGCCTTGGCAATAATGCGCCCACCATGCCCCTGAAGCTTCTGGAACTCTTCACGTTCCAGGGCCTCGGCCGACAGCCAGTCGAGGAAGTCCGTGCCGGGGATTTGGTCGCGATCCCGGGCGTCCCAACAGTCACGATTGGTGACACGATTGCCGATGCAGCCGATCCCGAGGCACTTCCCCGTCTCGCGATCACCGAACCGACGGTCCAGTTGACCATCGGCCCGAACACCAGTCCGTTCTCCGGCCAGGATGGCCGGGCGGTCACCTCCCGTCAGTTGCGCGAACGCCTCGACCGCGAACTCGAGACCAATGTCGGCCTGAGGATCCGCAGCAGCGTCGGGGCCAGCGATGGCGCGCCGGCAGACGGCATCATTGTCGCCGGCCGCGGTGAACTGCATCTTGCAATCCTCCTCGAGACGTTGCGTCGCGAGGGATTCGAGATCTCCGCCAGTCGCCCGGAAGTCATCATGCGCCGTGGCGAACGAGGCATGGAGGAACCGTTCGAGGAAGTAGTGATCCTCGTCCCTCAGGCCTACATGGGCACGGTCACCGAACTCCTCGGACCGCGACAGGCGCTCCTCCAGCAGATGTCGCCCGATGAGGGTCGCGGTGCGAGGCTTACCTACCGCATGCCGACGCGGGGCCTCATTGGCCTGCGCGGAGCGCTGCTGACAGCATCGCGTGGGACGGCGACCCTCAACAGCCGGTTCGTCGAATACGCGCCTGTCGGCGGGACGATCCCGCGTCAGCGCAACGGTGCGGTCGTCGCTACCGAAGCCGGCATGACCACCGCTTACGCGATTTCGGGACTGCAGGAACGCATCCGCCTGTTCATCGGGCCCGGGATCACCATCTACGAAGGCATGATCGTCGGACTGAACAGCCGTGAGAATGACATGCCGGTCAATATCTGCAAGGAAAAGAAGCAGACCAACATCCGTAGTTCGACGTCCGACATCGCCGTTCGCCTCGAACCACCGATGATCCTCTCGCTTGACCAGTTCATGGAGATGATCGGCGAGGACGAGTTGCTGGAACTCACTCCCAAGAACCTTCGCCTGCGCAAGCGTCACCTGACTGCGCAGGCGCGTGAGCGGGCCGCCCGCACTCCGTCGACGGTGTAGCCGGGACCGTGCGTTTCCCCACCGGGCTGGCATCGCCCGGCGCCGGTGGAACCGGGTCCCTGACGGGGGTCGACGGCGCCCGGCGCGGTTGGCGTTCAGCCTCCGGCAGCGAAGTAGGCGTGGACGCTGCGTGCCACCTGCACGATTGCGTTCTCGCCTTTCACCGCGTTGGGTCGGTGGTCCGTGAGGACAACCACCACGTAGCGGCCGGTGGGACCAAACACGATGCCCGCATCGTTGCGTACGGCGTTGAGCTGTCCGCTCTTGTGAGCCACCGCGACGGTTCGTGGAACGCCGCGTGGCAGCCATGCGGCCGGTTGCACTTGTTGCAAAAGGTCCAGCATCTGGCCGGTTGCCTCGACACCGGCCAACCTTCCGGTTGCGAGCAGCGAGAGCAGGCGTGCCAGGTCCGCGGCGGTGGTCGTGTCCGGCCGGTCGTCAATGTAGTAGCGCGTGCTTGACAACCCGAGACGCTGGTTGTTCGCGTTGACCCGGTCCACGCCAATCCGGCGCACGATGGCGTGCGCTGCCGTGTTGTCGGAGATGCCAATCATCAGTCGCAGCGCTTCGGTGATCGTCACCTGCGTTCCAATCCGCCCTTGAAGTATCCCGGCGCCCGGCGCCCAGTCGACCGGCAGGAGGCGCAGGTTCTCGTCCAGGCGAAGTTGTCCGCCTTCGATTTGCCGGAAAGCTTCCACCAGTACCCCGAGTTTGTAGAGGCTGGCCGGCATCGCGATGCGGTCACCGTTGACGGTGGCACTTGCACCGGTTTCAAGATGGAACACCGCGATTGACGCGGCACTGCGGTCGATCGGCAGAGACGTCTCGATGGCGTCCAGAAGCGCCGCGTCGGATCGGGGGAGGATGATGTCACGGGTAGTCACTGGGCTAACCGCAACCAAGATCGGGACGGACGTGGGCGGGACGGACGTGGGCGGGACGGACGTGGGCGGGACGGACGTGGGCGGGACGGACGTGGGCGGGACGGACGTGGGCGGGACGGACGTGGGCGGGACAGGCGTGGGCGGGACAGGCGTGGGCGGGACAGGCGTGGGCGGGACGGACGTTGTTTCAGGTTCCGGCATCCGGACGGCGTCACGGGCATTCAGGTCAAGCGTGACGGTCGCGTTGGAACTCACCGACGCATCTGATCCCGGTTGGGTTGCGTCGCGCCACGATGGGCCGTCGCGGGTCAGTGCGTCACGGGCGACCATACGGTTCGCGGGCACGAGTGGCCCGGTCAGGGTCTTGAAGGTTTGCCCGACGCCTCGCAGGGTTTCACGGTCGAGGTTTTCCGCCATATGCGAAGCGACCGCCTGAAAGATTTGGGCCGGTGGCGCCGAGGCAGCCACATAGCCTGCGAAGATCGTCAATCCACCTGAGAGACCGAAGATTTGGGCGAGGATTTGCCGCTGTCGCCACTTGGATGCCCGGCGTCGCTCGAGGGTGCGTTGCTTCCACGGAGGCACGAAGCGTTCACGGGGAAGATACGTCGGGGCTGGCGAACCCGACGCACGTGGCGAGCGGGGGACGCTGTTCGTTCCGGGTGGGGGTACGGGTATTTGCGCCATGGTTCACACCCGTGACGTAGCGGCCGCGCTGGATGTTGCTTGGCGGCCTTGCGACGCCCCTTCACGCGCGGTTGTTCGCCGAGGCGGCACCTCCCGCGCTATTCTGCGCGCATGACACGAACTGCCACCGACCCGTCATGGTTCACCCGTTCCCGCCTTGGGCTATTCGTTCACTGGGGCATCTATTCGTTGGCCGCAAGGCACGAGTGGGTCAAGACCCGCGAACGCATTTCCGAGGCCGACTACCAACCGTATTTCGACCACTTCGACCCGGACCTGTACGACCCCCGCCAGTGGGCGCGCGATGCCAAGGCGGCCGGCATGGAGTACGCCGTCATCACCACCAAGCATCACGACGGCTTCTGCCTTTTCGAGACCGACCTGACCCACTACAAGGCGCCGAACACCCCTGCCGGTCGCGACCTGATCCGTCCTTTCGTGGAAGCGTGCCGGGCCGAGGGCCTGAAGATCGGCTTCTATTACTCGCTGATCGACTGGCACCACCCCGACTACACGATTGACGGCCACCACCCGCGTCGTGACGACATGGAAGCCCGTGCGCTCAACCACGAACGGGACATGTCGCGCTATCGCGACTACCTCCACGGGCAAGTCCGCGAACTCATGACCAACTACGGGCAGATTGACGTCCTCTGGCTGGACTTCTCGTACTCATGGCGTGACTGGGGGTGGAGCAAGGGCAAGGGCAAGGATGACTGGGATGCCGGAAGGCTTCTGGACATGGTGCGCGACCTGCATCCGAACATCCTTGTCAACAACCGTTCGGAGGTGCCCCAGGACTTCCATACGCCTGAGCAATACCAACCACGGGCGTGGATGCATGTCGACGGCAAACCGGTGATGTGGGAGGCGTGCCAGACCCTCAATGGATCGTGGGGGTACGACCGGGACAACCTTGACTGGAAGTCACCGGGACTTCTGATCCGGATGCTTGTCGATGGCGTCTCAAAGGGTGGAAACCTTCTCCTGAATGTCGGTCCGACGGCGCGGGGCGAGTTTGATCCCCGCGCCCGCGCAACGCTGGCGTCCATCGGATCCTGGATGCACCATCACTCCCGATCAGTCCGGGGATGCACCCAGGCGCCGGAGGCGTTCGTCACGCCGCATGATTGCCGGTACACGTGGAACCCGGAGACCGGCCGGTTGTACGTCCATCTGTTTGCGTGGCCGTTCCGCCACTTGTTCCTTGATGGCCTCGCAGATCGTGTTGCGTACGCGCAATTCCTGCACGACGGATCCGAGGTGAGGCGGACTGAGTACGAGGATGCCGGTCACTATCCGACGGCGCGCGCGGACGCGGCGGTGCTGGCCCTGCCCATTCAGCCACCGGCGGGGGTCGAGGTGCCGGTCATCGAGGTCTTCCTGCATCCGGGATAGGCTCAGGTCGTGGCCGGAGCGGGCGTCGGACTACTGTCCCCGCACGCGTCCGGCCATCAGGATGGCGACGCCCACGAGTGTTGCGACGAGGGTTTCGGCAGGTGCAGCGCGCTTTGACGTGCGGTAGCGTCGCGTCCACTCGCTTGCCGGCAGCCAACCGCACCTGAGCCGGTCGAACCCATTCCACAGCCGCCAAGTGAAGACGTACCCGAGGATCGTCTCGGGACGGTTGACCATGTGGTCGAGCGTCAGGTGGCACGCCAGGCCGGCCGCAAACGCCAGGGCGAGGGGGCGGAACGGTGCCGGCACCACGGTTGTCCGGGAGGCGATCACGCAGGCGACGACGAGATCCCACCCGTGTGCCGGAACGACAATGCGCCGTGTGTAGTCCTCGCGTCCGCCATTCAGGGCCCAGTCGATGAGGTGGTCGCCGTCGACGGCAATCGCCCCGGCGATGAGTGAACCGGCAGCCAAGGCGCCATGCCGTTCGGCGACGACCATTGCCGGGACCACGGACGCAAGCGTGTGCCAGATGGGTTGGGCCACGTTTGCCAAACGTATCGCGAGGCCGGGACGTCCCATGGGTCGGCGCGCCCCTTCCCGGAATGCCGACTGGGCCAGTCGCTTCCGGTCAGGCGCGCCCGGGCCCGGTGGGCGGAGGCGGTACGCTTCGGCATCGGATTGCTACATGACCGTCGTCCCATTGCCGGGAACGCCCGGCAGGCACGAGTAAAGGAGGGCTTGAGATGAGCACGATGCAGGCAGTGATGCTGACGTCACCTGGGGTCGTCGAACAGGTGAGGGTTCCCGTACCGGGCGCGCCTGAGGGCGATGAGGTTCTGATCCGCGTCACGCGGGCCGGGATCTGCGGGTCGGAGCTCGAGGGCGTGGTGACGAAGAGTCCGCGCCGGAAGCCCCCGCTGATCATGGGCCACGAGTTTGCCGGGGTGATCGAGGAGGTTGGCCCGGATGTCGATTCCGCGCGGTGGCGGGTCGGAGACCGTGTCGTGCCAAACCCCTTGATGCCGTGCGGACAGTGCCGCACGTGCCAGCGGGGACGCACCAATGCCTGTCCGAACCGCGTCCTGCTTGGCCTGCATCGCGACGGCGGCCATGCCGAATTGGCGAAGTGTTCCGTCCGTCACCTTCACCACACGCCAGGCGGGATCAGTGACGATGACGCGGCGACGGCCGAACCGCTTGCGGTCGCGGTTCACGGCGTGCGATTGCTTGGCGAGGCCGGGGTCCTGCCCCGTTCCATCGTGATCTTTGGTGCCGGGACAATCGGTCTGCTTGCCCTGCAGTCCGCCCGTCTTGCCGGTGCAACCACGACCGTGGTGATTGACCGTGATCCGCATCGGCTCGAGGTGGCGTCCCGGCTTGGTGCGACGCGCGTGATCGATGCGCGCACCGATGATGGTTCGACGGATTCACTCGGACGCTTGGCGCATGAAATGACCGATGGCGAAGGGTTCGATGGTGCACTCGACTGCGTTGGCGTGGGTGCGACCCGAGCCGGTGCGGTGCGAATGGTCGCGCCGGGTGGCACGGCCGTGTGGATCGGATCCGCCACCGATGAGATCCCGGTACGGGGCATGGAACTGGTGCTGAATGAGAAGCGCGTGCAGGGGGCGTACTCCTACACCGATCACGACTTCGGTGCTGCACTCGGGTTGCTTGCGGCCGGGCGCGTCGAATTGGCCTCATGGAGCAAGGTGTACGGCTTGGGAGAAGGTGCATCACTGTTCACCCGCCTACTGACCCATTCCGAACCGTGCATCAAGGCGTTGCTCGATCCAACAGGCTAGGCTTGTGGTGAGGTGTTCATGACCGGTCCCCGTCCAGCATCCGAAAGCGGTCTCGTGTCCAGTGCTGGTGCATCACCCCCACCTCCGGCCGGAGGTCCGGTTGGAACCCGGTACTCACGTAATGGTCGGCGCCGGCGTGCGTCTGCCTGGCGCCTGCGGTGGTTGGTGAGGGCGTCGGTCCTGATGGGGATCATCGCGGTGATCCTGGTCGCAACGCCAGTCGGTCGTCCATATGGCCTGCCCGTCTGGTTGGGTGGCGCCAAGCCGGATGCTTCACCGCTGCTTTCAGACCCGTCGCAGGGGACCAGTGCAGTCTTTGCGGTCGGGGTCGCCGGGGCACGGCGTGCACACCTCGTGGCCACGGGCACCTTGGCGCTGCCTCGTGCCGGCACGACCGGTCCCGCCGGATACGTTCCTGCAGTCGCCCGTGCCATTGCAATCGGATCGCCATTGGCTTGGAGTGTCTGGACGGACGTCGAGTCGTTCGGTCAGTCGGCATGGCGCGACTTGGTGCAAGCCGAACGTCCGATCACTCACCGTCCACCAGCCGTCGACTTCGCCCGCGAGGTTGCGATCCTGATCTGGGTCGTGCCGTCGCCCGGTGGCCTGCCCGCTGGTCTGTCAGGTGCCCCTGCGTCGGTTCCGGCCTCGACGCGCCGTGCGCCCGGGCTCGTCCTTCGGGGCGCGCTTCTGGTCGATCATGTCGCGATTGGACTTGAGGTTGCCCCGACCACCCCTGACGAGTCAAAGCCTGGACCGTTGGCCGGCGGATTGGAAAGTGTGCCCTACGCGCTTGTCACGATCTCCAAGGACCAGTGGCCCATTCCGCCGTCGTGGGGCACCGGCAACGATCCGGTCATGGCACGTTTCGCGTCGTGAAGTTGGCGGACCGCAGGGTCTTCGGGGCGACGCGATCAGATTTGTATCATATCCTTAATCATCGGGATACGTGTCGCACGGGCCCCTTCCAGTCGGGCCAGGGTGTCCGCACGTTCCAGATCGGTCGAATGCATGGCCCATGCGGTTGCATGTGCCATGCGCCGGGCAAGGTGGCCCACCTGCAGGACGTGGCGGGTTGGGTCCGGAGAGAAGGGTCATAATGGAAACACGCGGGCTATTAGGCAGGCGGAGCGTGCTGGGACGGACTGGCGCGGTTGCCGGGGCGGTTTCCGGTGCCGGCCTGGGATTTGTCCCCGGCTTGGCATCGGTGGTCGGGGCGCAAGCGTCGGGCAAGATGATCACGGTCGGCATGTCCCAGGAACCACCGACACTCGGATACTCACTGGGCAATGCGTATGTGATCTCGGTGGTCAAGGCGGCGATCGGGAGCGAACCCACCCTGACGCGTCGCAATGACCTCAACGACTGGGTGCCGTGGCTTGCGGAGTCAGTCCCCACCCTCGAGAGTGGCGGCGCACGCTATGTTGGCGACGGGGCGGACAAACGCCTGCAGGTGACGTTCAACATGCGGAAGGATGTCAAGTGGTCCGATGGCAAGAGTGTCACCGCGGCCGATGTCAAGTTCGCATGGGAACTGATCATGAACCCGGACTACTCGGTTCCGGACCGCAGCACCCAGCAGAAGCTTGCAACCGTGGACACGCCTGACGACTACACGGTGATCGCGAACTTCATGTCGGAGAACGAGGCGAAAGAAGCGGCCGTCAAGGGACGCAACGGACTTGCCGCCAAGGCCTACGCGGACTTCACGAACCAGTCCGGCCCGGTCCTTGACCCCGGTTACTACAAGGCGTACCTGCCGGCATTCCCCAAGCACGTCGTGCAACCCCTGCTCGAGAAGTTCGGGGCGGCTGACCTTCCCAAGCAGGACATCATGCGCAAGCCCCTCGGCATCGGTCCCTACCGGGTGACGGAATGGGCCGAAGGGCAGTTCATTGCCTTGACGGCCGTCCCGACCTTCTTCCTGGGTGCCCCGCGCACGCCGAACCTCGTCGTCAGGATCGTGACCGACACGAATGCCGTCCTCGCGCAGTTGGCCACCAGTGAACTGGATGTGGTGACCGAAGATGCCCTCTCCGAGTTCAGCGCGCCCGAACTGGACAAGATGGCGAACCAGAAACTCATCCGCGCGTACTACACGCCGGGTGCGACTTGGGAACACATCGATCTCAATCTTGACAACGAACACCTTGGCGTCCTGAACGTGCGGAAGGCGATCGCGCACGCCATCAATCGTCAGCAATTGGTGGACAAGGTGTTGAACGGCAAGACCAAGGTCATCCATTCATGGTCACCTGAGTGGCGATGGGACTTCAGCCCGGAGATCCCGAAGTATGACTTCAATCCCGAGAAGGCCAAGGCACTCCTGAAAGAGGCGGGCTACGCGCCCGGGGCCGATGGGATCATGGCCAAGGGTGGAAAGAAGCTGTCAGTCAAGTATGGCACCACGGCTGGCAATCAGGCGCGCCTGCTTGTGACGCAGTTGGTGCAGGCCGATCTCAAGGCCGTCGGCATCGAAGCAAGCCTCGAATACGTGCCGTCGAGCGAGTGGTTTGCTGCCGGTGACAACCCCGGTCCCCTGTGGGGCCGAACCTTCGAGATGGGCGAATACGCCTGGGTGGGCGGTGACGATCCACTGGGTGCCAAGAACTTGTATAGCACGGGTGGTATCCCGGCAAAGGACAACGCGTACGTCGGCCAGAATTTCCCGGGTTTCAGGGACGCGCGCAACGACGAGTTGCTTGCGGAGTCCGAGAACACCCTGGATCAGGCCCGGCGGGTTGAGGTTTACGCCGAACAGCAGAAGATCTGGGCCGAGGCCGTGCCGGTTATCACCCTGTACGCCCGCGCCAACGTGACCGCCACCAAGCGTTCGCTGCAGAACTTCCGACCGACGCCAACCAACACGCCGCCGACGTGGAACTGCTACGACTGGTACCTCGCAGACTGACCTGTCTCTGCACTACGTACCCCTCCCCTGTCCCTTCGTCCGTTCCGACGGATGAGGGGACGGGGTTTCACTCACCACATCCGCCCGGGGGTCGAGATCGATCATGCGCGCCTTCCTGCTCCGGCGCTTGCTGCAGAACACCATCCTGCTGCTTTTCATCTCGGTGATCGTCTACGGCATCCTGTATCTCGTGCCGGGTGGACCGTTTGACCAACTCAACTTCGGGGCGACCTCCGCAACGGCGGCGGCGGCTCAGGTCAAGCGCCTTAACGAACTCATTGGCCTTGACCGGCCCCTTCACGAACGGTACTGGAACTGGCTGACGAAAGCCCTCGTCGGCGACTGGGGCATGTCGTGGTCGGTTGCTTTCGGGCAACCGGTCGGTCGCCTCATTGAGAGCCGGCTTGGCAATACCCTACTCCTGATGGGGTTGTCTGCGGTCTTCTCGTTGGCCATCGCCTTGCCCATCGGCATCATCTCGGCGGTGCGTCCGTACTCCGTCTGGGACTACCTCATCACCGCCTTCAGTTTCTTCGGCCTGTCCATGCCGACATTCTGGTTCGGGGTGATGATGCTCATCATCTTCTCGGTGGTTCTGGGATGGCTTCCTGCGGGCGGTGCAGTCACGCCGGGCAAGGCCGACTTTGTTGACCGTGTCCGGCATCTCATCATGCCGGTGGTTGTCCTCAGTCTCGTGCAGGTGGCCGGGCAGAGCCGGTTCATCCGGTCAAGCATGCTCGAGGTCCTCAAGCAGGATTACATCCGGACCGCCCGCGCCAAGGGCGTCCCGTGGCCGCGCGTGGTGATGACGCACGGTTTGCGCAATGCCATCCTGCCGGTGATCACCCTGCTTGGCCTCGAGATCCCGCAACTCTTCGGTGGCGCGATCATCACCGAGACGATCTTCACGTGGCCGGGGATGGGACGCCTTTTCTTCGAGGGTATCTCCAAGAACGACTGGCCCCTCGTGCAGGCGATCACCATGCTTTCGGCGTTCCTTGTCGTCGCTGGGAACCTCCTTGCCGATCTCGCCTACGCCGTCGTCGATCCTCGGATCCGGTACGAATGATTGCCCGCGTGACCCCTCGGGCCATGGAGTCTCCTGACCGATGATTGCGGTGTTCCCTGCCCCGGCGCCACCGGTATTCGACGACGACGTTCTTGCGACCGAGGAAGTTTCGCAGTGGCGTCTCGTGTGGCGACGGTTCCGCCGTCATCGCCTCGGTCTTCTGGGCATCACGGTCATTGGCCTGATCGCCCTCGCATGCATCCTGGCGCCATGGATCGCGCCATACACCTTCGACAAGCCGGACACGTCCAAGATGATGGCCACGCCGAGCGTGAGCCACTGGCTTGGCACGGATGAACTGGGACGGGATGTCCTGAGCCGGCTTCTCTATGCCGGGCGCATCTCGCTCCTGATCTCCCTCGTAGCCACGCTGCTTTCCATTGTCATCGGCGTCTTGGTGGGCAGCATCGCGGCGTACTTCGGTGGCGCACTGGACACCTTGCTCATGCGCTTCACCGACATCATGCTGTCGCTGCCGAGTCTTCCGCTGCTGCTGATCTTCAGCAAGACATTGCGCGACTTCGGCCCGTTGCGTCGCGCCCTCGGTGACAACACCAGTGTGGTGATCATCATCGTGGTCCTGACGATCTTCGGGTGGATGAACGTCGCGCGCCTCGTCTACGGCAGTGTCCTGTCGCTCAAGGCACGCGAGTTCACCGAGGCGTCACGCGCCCTGGGGGCATCGAGTTTCCGGATCATCTTCACCCACCTGATACCCAACTCAGCGGCGCCGATCATCGTTGCAATGACCCTCGGCATCGGGTCGCGGATCATTGCGGAGGCAAGCCTGAGTTTCCTTGGCCTCGGCATTGTCCCGCCCAATCCCAGTTGGGGAAGCATGCTGTCTGGCGTACAGGCATACATGTTCCGCAACCCGTGGCTGGCTTTCTACCCTGGCCTGACCATCTTGGTCGTCGTTCTTGCGATCAACTTCGCCGGTGATGCCCTCCGCGATGCCCTCGACCCGCGCCTGAAGAACTGATGCCGACGCCAATGAGCGAACAGCCCCGCCCGTCCGTCGCCTCCGTCTCCTCCGCGGTGGCGTCGTCGCTGCTTGAGGTGCGTGGCTTGCAGACGCACTTTTCCACCACCGACGGTCTGGTCAAGGCGGTGGATGGCGTCGACTTCGCCATCCGCCCGGGCCAGACGCTTGGTCTCGTTGGCGAGTCCGGGTGCGGCAAGAGTGTCACCGCGCTGTCGATCATGCGGTTGATCGCCACACCGGCGGGACGCATTGCGGGTGGATCGATCATGTTCGAGGGGCGCGACCTCGTCGGGATCAGCGATGCCGAGATGAATGCCGTCAGGGGCGCGCGCATCTCGATGGTGTTCCAGGAACCGATGACGTCCCTGAACCCGTTGCAGCGGGTCGGTGACCAGGTTTCCGAGGCAGTTCGCCTCCACGAGAAGGTGTCGGCCCGGGCCGCCCGCGACCGCGCAATCGAGATGTTCAAGGCCGTTGGCATCCCTTCGCCCGAACAGCGCCACGATGCCTACGCGCACGAACTCTCGGGCGGGATGCGTCAACGGGTCATGATCGCGATCGCCCTGGCGTGCCGGCCGGCCCTCCTCATTGCCGACGAACCA
>SXGT01041039.1_pt1 | contig 12134 bp, 6 predicted proteins | sample 3176221 | NCBI WGS metagenome assembly SXGT01 (sample SAMN11356862, study PRJNA531348) | freshwater metagenome | isolation source: freshwater sample F1-120 | place: China: Fuxian Lake, Yuxi | collected 2017-12-25
CATCGGGACTGATAGAAGGATGCATATAGGAATCATTTCCCTTATTAAAAGAAAGTATTTTAATATTACTCCAATTTGTCCCGTTAAAAGTAGCTTCATAAATCTGGAGTTGTATTTTCCCCTCATCATCCAGAATAGGTGCACCATTCAGTTGATTACTACGGGTAAAAAATATTTTCTTTCCGTCTGTAGTGAAACTGCAGGGCCCTTCATGCAAGGGGGTATTTAAGTCGATAGAAAAGTTTTTCGATTTGCCTGAAGGTAATCCCTTTTTTATATCAATGGTTAATAAATCATAATAGGATTCGCCTGAAACCGGGTCAGGTAATCCCACTTTTAACTGAGAGGATACGAAGACCAGTTTTCCTTGATAAAGGTTTGGTGAAAATTCCCTTTCATCTGAATTAATCATGGAGAGGGGGAATATATTCATTTTATTTTCTTTATCGCCTGATTGACCAAACGCAGTCATTTCTCCGAAAAGGAAATAGAGCAAAAATGGCATGAAAAAGGAGCGTTTGTTCAACATAACCGAATTATTTTTCCGAATTAATAAAAACGGGGCGTAACAGCTTCTGCATTTTCCCCTTTTTTAGAGGCTAAAAAATAACGAATGATGACCTCCGCAGTACCGCTGTTATATTTTTGAATCTCTGTAAATGAAGCCTCAAAAGCCATTCCCAGATGTAAATGATCTCCCAGTTGAAGACCTGTTGATAAAATGGCCGTTTCACTTCCAATTCTGTAGCTGATTCCCCCTGAAATTTTTCTCTTGAAAATAGCGGAAAGATTTAAGTCTGCATCAAAAGGTGCATTCGGCAAATACCTCCATAAAGTTTGAGGATTCAACTCCCAGGCTTCCCCTAAAGGAATGGCTACCCCTGCCATAAAATAATAATGTTGTGTTTCTCTGGTTATCCACTGACCTTTATCAGAAAAATCAATATTCGCCCTTAACAATCGGGGAACTGAAATACCAGCGTAAGCACGTTTAGTTTCGTAATAAATGCCTGCGCCAAAATTGGGTAGGTATTTTGACTGGAGACCTATGGGAATGGATTCATCCTGTTCAATAGGTTGTGTACCAGTGACCAGCCCGAAATTTTGTTGGATAAAACGAACCGATGTTTGTAAACCAAGGCTTAAAAAACCTCTAGGTACTGGAATCCGATAGGCATAAGAGCCATCTAAACCTGTAATTCGGGTAATGCCGATGGTATGACGATAGATATTTCCACCAACGCCAACCCTGTTATTTAAGAGTGGCATAGAAAACAAGAGCGATTGCCATTTTGGTGCCCCGTTTAACCCTATCCACTGATTTCTGACTAATCCGGTAATATTAATACCTGGACTACTCCCTGTATTTGCCGGATTTATTGCCTGCTTGTAGTACATAAACTGTGCAAAAGCATCTTCCTGTTGAGCGGAAAGCTGCTGCCACTGTATAAAAAGCAACCCTGTAAGAATGAAAAATTTAAAGGTAAACCTATTCATCATTTGTGCTTTAATATTGGATGATTAAAAAGGAAGATTGTGGTTTTTCGCCATCACCAAAGTCCACAACAAAAAAGTAAGTTCCACCGGGAAGCGCGACCTCTGCATATTTTCCGCCCCAATCATTTTGATAGGGCCCTTGTGACTTAAAAACTACATCTCCTCTCCGGTTATATATAGTCACTTTATTATTTGGAAACTTATACCCAAACAAACAAGGAATGGCAAAAACGTCATTGACCCCATCCCCATTTGGCGTAATAATAGAGGGAGCCAAACAGGATTTATCGTCCCCAATTTCAATATAAACTTCACCGGTACTACAACCACAGTCCTTATTACAAACCTGATAAACCAATAATTCATTTCCCTTTAAAAGAGCATTAGGTTTATATTCCAATATCCCCGACGAATTAATTTTTGCTTCACCGCGGAAAGGATTATTTAACAAATTATACGTTAAGCGTTCATCCTTGTTCGCTGTGATCGAAAGAGGGGTATTTAAAGAGGTATTGAAACCCATTTTAAAAGTATCTCTTTTTAAAACAGGAGGATTAAGTATATTAATATTTACCGTATCCCGGGAGAGTTGTCCGCAAATTCCTTCATCGACCTCCCAAATAAAAGAATGGCTCCCCCCGGTTAGTCCAAATACAAAGGAGGTTGCTGATTCATTATCTGAAAACCTGGCACCTGGAGTCGTTGTTTTCCAATGAGCACTACTTCCCTCATTGACAGGTTCTGCATCTAATTGAATTTTACCGTCTTTTAAACAAATAGATTTGTCCACGCCTGCGAATGGATTTTTTTGAGAAATGACAATAGATACGTCGTCAGAAGAAGTGCCGCATTCACCATTAAGGGTCCAGGTAAAGGTATATTTATTACCAGCCTGCAAACCTGACACCCCAGAATTTCCCTTTTCAGGGGAAAGAATCTTAACCCCCTGTGCTGCCTGAAGGGCAGATTGGGTCCATAATCCTTTTAGTTGATTAACCTCTTTAGCATTTAAAGAAAAGGAAGTGGCCTCACAAATTTTAACATCCAGACCAGCATAAGATTCACTTTGGACTTTTAGGCTAACGGTTAGTGTATCTGCAGAAAATTGAGAACAAGCGCCATTTGAAAGGGAATAAATAAAGGAATAAGTTTCACCTGGCCTCAAACCCTCCACGCTGGCAACAGGTGAACTGGCATTTTTAATTTCCACGATCGTATTATCACTGGACCGCCATTGTCTCCAGCTACCGGTACTAAGAGAAGTTGACTGTGCTTTAATATTAATAGAAGTTGCGGGACAAACAGAAAAATCATTTTCTACCACCGCTTTTTCACTGGGAATAGCAGTTATTTTTATTGGAAAGGAAGCATTCACCTCTGAAGTACAAGAGGAACCTTTCTTTTTAACAGAAAAAACGATTGATTTTCCTACATAAGGATTTAAATTCTGGATCGTTAACAAGGATTGCTTTCCTGAATCAATTGGATTTCCATCGGCATACCACACATAAGTTGAACCTTCCAGATAATTTGTTGGAGAAATTTTCAATGAAATACTTGATTGTTTATCTATACATACGTCATTGATGGGTTCAAGTGTTGGAATCACTTCTGCAGGAAGCACTGTAACGGGAATAACAACAGGAACTGTTGTACAACCATTTAAAGTCATAATCACGGAATAATTTCCTTCATTTGTGCTTTTTTGAGACTGGGTAATTTCAATACCTGCATTGTTAGAAGAAAAATTACCAGGTCCCGACCATTTGTAGATAGCTCCATCAAACTGACTGGCATTCAACCGAAGGGTTGAACCGGCACAAACAGGAGAATTATGGGAAACGGAAAGCGTAGGTAATGGTTTTACAGCTATTTTAGATACTGCTGAGATTTCAGAATTACAACCATTATTCCGAATCATAACCTGATAATCACCAGCATCAGAAAAAGAAAGTTTCTCAATTTCCAATTCAGGTAAGATGGTTTCCACCTTGCGTCCATCAGGTAATTGCCATTGATAGCTGGTACTCCCTGTGCCAGAGAATGGGGAAGTGCTTAAAATAAATTTATTATTGAGACATCCATTTAAACCTAAATCTTTACTAACGGGTGCTGTTGGTTTTGGGGGTCTCTCACCGACCTTAATCTGATAGTTGGCTACTTTCGACTGGCAATTATTTGCCGCTGTTACATATAATTGATAATTGCCATTTGCTGCAGCTCCTAATCCTGAAAGATTAACCTGACTGTTCCTGCCAACAAATCCATTGGGTCCTGACCAAAAGTAGGTATAAGTACCATTATCCAAAGGCAGTAAATTTGGTTTTAATATCAAGGTTGCATTATTTCCTGCACAGGCATCACCGGTCAAGTCGAAGGAAGTAATCAAGACAGACTGCTTGACGAAAAGTTCTGTAACCGCTTCTCCCTGACAACCTTTTTGAGTTACAAACTGAACGGTATATTTTCCTTTCTGTTCTAATTGAATACTATCAATTAGAACATTGGCACCTGAGCGTTGAAAGTTCAATGGACCCTTCCATTGATATGTTCCGCTTGATTGAGGGTTAGAAATGGATAATCTGACAGGGGAACCCACACAAACTTCCTGAGCTGGCAATACCACCTGAGGTTTTTCAAAAGCATTTATTGTAATGGGAACAAATTCGGAAAAAACGTCAGGGCAAGATAAAAAGGATGCTTTTAGTCTCCAGTCCCCAGAAAAAAGAGTACTCGCGTTTGGAATAGTCAACGTTGGTGAGGACACTTTTACCTCAGTACGGTCTGGCCTTATCCAGGTGTATTCTCCAGGGAAGAACGTACTTTGAAGGAACAAGGTATCTCCCGCACAGATGGGGCTATTGCTTATCACGGAGGGTTTTTCGGGAACTTCAGATACAGCCACTTTTATGAAAGTTTCTGAGGTGGAACATCCCGTTCTGGAAACAGCTAATTTATAATTTCCTCCATTTTTCAATGTTACGTTTGACAAAGCGGGAGGAATTCTAAGTGTAGAATTAAATCCTTCCGGACCTGTCCAGAGGTACGAGATCCCTTCTCCTTGCACATCGGTACCAAGATTTAAGGTACCACCAACACATAATTGTAACGAATCTTGTAATGGTTTTGCTATTGGCTGAGCATAAACCTTTATATTCCTGGCAACGGAAGGCTCAGAAAAACAACCGCTATTTTCCACCATTAAATAATAGGAAAGGGTTGTTTCTTGATTTTGAACTATACTATAAAGAGGTAAATCGGTGATTGCCTGCAAATTTCCCGTAGGGTAAGTCCCTTTATACCAATGGTATTTGATATTTGTTCCTATTGGATTTGCTCCCGAACGCATATTAATCGTAGAACCAACACAATAAATCTGTGGTCCTTGAATGATAGCTCTTGAAGGTAAATCAGCAATGAAGACATTAACTGTTCCACTCGACTTACATCCCATCGTCCCTGTTACTTCGACGGTATAGTTTCCACTATGTATGCCCTGGCTAAATGGAATTTTTGGATTTTGTAACGTTGAAGTGAAACCGTTTGGTCCCGTCCATCTGTATTGAAATACATTTCCTAAAGCCTGAGATGGTGGATTTGCAAAAAGAAAAAGGGTATCACCACCGCAAACATTTACCTTATAATCGGGTTTCGGAGTCTCCTTTTGGACACTAACCACAGTATTACAGGTTTTTTTATTTCCAGCCTGATCAAAAACTGTTAGTATTAGTGGAATATTCCCATTGGTTTGTTCACAAGTTAATCTACTAATATTAAGCTCCTTCCTGGCGATGGGACAATTGTCACTCAGGCTTAGAATAACTTCATCTGTTGTTATCACTGGAAAAGAAATATCCCCGGGACTATATTTTTTAACCACTGGCTGACATTGAATAATAGGAAACTGGTCATCGATTGTTGTAATATTAAACGTACAGGTATCTGCATTTCCATTGGCATCCCGCATAACATAATAAACCTGAGAAATTCCTGGATTTAATTGTACCACTGGCACTGGTCTATCCAGATCAAAAATTGTATTTGGATAAGTTGTAACGCCATTAATATAAAAGTAAGGATTCAACCTGTTTACGCTAAAATTAGCTGTAAAGAAAGATTTATTATCAAACTTTGTAAAAATGTCAACACTGTCACAAGGGAAAATTTGTCCCACAGGTTGGATAGAAAAAGATACTTTCCCATCGGAAAGCCAGTTTTGGACTACTTGAGGAGCAATCTTAAAAGATATATTTCTTCTGATATTGCAACCAGAGGCATGAAAGGGAATGGAACCAATTAATTCATTTCTTTCTCCCCGAATATTGAGTCTAACCAAAGGATTTGACATATTAAGTCTGAAATCAAACGAAATCGTTGCACTATCCTGAATAGAAGTGGGTACCTCATTGAAAGCAACGGAAAAAGGAAGAAGGACATCACTAAAAATCACTCTGGCATAACTGCTGTCCACGGCACTATTTTGCTGATAAAGGTGCGTTTGATTGCAATTATCTGTTGAAATGGTTGGTCGGGGTAATGGAACGGGGGCTATACATTCGCCCGTTGGCACAACCGCTGATTTATCCCCGCTACAACTAATTTCAGGTGCATAAAAATCCTTTACATGAACAAACCAAATACAGTTAGAAGAATTTCCTTCACAGTCTGTTATGAGATAGGTTATTTTATGAAATCCTGAGGGTAATAATACATTTTTTTCTTCTGTATTCCCCCAGCGCAAGGTATTACCCTCATTAATTTTAAGATATACTGATCCTGAAGGACATAAACCCTGAGTTAAGGGATATGGCAGAGAAACATTTGCAGAACAAGTACTATTATACACTTTAATTTCCCTGTCGGAAGGGCATAAAACCCTCAGGGCAGACGTATTTGTAACCGTTATTTTTTGAGTGTAAAAAGAAGTTGAGGAACAACTACCCTTTGCTGTCCAATTCCGGAAAATAAAATAAGACGTAGTACAATTAGTTGAGATAGAACCCACAATGCTATCTTGGTGGGTTAAGGAAACCAATTCGCAACTTTCAAGCAGTTCGGGTCTTCCAGTTGCTGATGGATGGGTTGAGGAACCGCATGGAACGGTAACATCAGGTGCTTTTTTGAGAAACAACGAACTTTGAAGTGGCGAAATAAGTATAACTAATCTATAGGTTGTCTGTCTGTTGCATTTATCCCGTGCTGTCCAGGTACTTATTATTTTACTTGAATAGGAACATAATGAATCTTTGGTTATTACCTCGTCATAAGTAACAGATGCCAATTGGCAGGTTTCGAAGGATACGGAATTTCTGTCAGGCACTATATCGACACAAGTCAGTCGCAAGGTATCGGGAAAAGGAGAAATAATTGCTGGAGGTAAGAGATTTTTCCTGATAAATAAAAATACATTCTTTCCTGTTTGCCTGCCCTGGGCATCAAAATAGGTAAAAGTATGTCTGATGGTGTCCTCGCAGGTCTGCATGTAAGGATAACCATCCGGCAAGGGAACCACTGAAACAGAACCACCTGCTTGAACCACAGGTATTTTATACTTTACGCTTAAATTGTCCAGCCAGTTTAAATAGGTTGCCTCACCTACCGAACAATTTACAATTAAGGTATCTCCTACAGCAGCTTTACTTTCAAAAATGAATAGTAATTGAAAGAGGATAATCAAGGCAGGAATTCCTTTAATTAGGGAAGACCCGAACAATAAAATTGATCGGCTCATGAGCAAATTAGTTTTTGGAATGGTCTTTATGGAACCACTTGAAATTCAGAAAATCAAGTACAAATTAACCTAATTTTTTCAACAATGCCAATGAAAAAAACACCTGATTTGCAATCTTTTAAATAATTAGTTCATCGGGAACATCTCCAGCCACTTCAACACCAGCCATTTCAGCAGTATCCTGGAACAAACATTTATCTCCTTGAAAGAAAGACACTTGTAAAATACCTAGTAAACTTTCATTTACTTTTCCCGTCATTTCTCCTTTGATCGGACTTTTTAATTCCCCCGCTCCGGGCTCATGTTTCGCCTGAATTTCTAAGCGATATACTTTATCACTTAGTGTAATGTGAATAGATTCTCCTACAATTTTTGTCTTTAATTTTGCCCCTGTATAGGTGGTAAACCGATACCATTTTCCCTCAAAATACCATCCGCCAAGGAAGCCATTAAAGTGACTTCCCAAGAAAGGGATCCTGGCTACAGATACCATGACAGAAGCTGTTTTATTTTTTGAAAAATGATTGCTCTGCATCCATATCCACCAGGAAGGAAAAGATTTACCCCAGTCTTTCTCCATATAACCGAGTCCTTCATGGAAAGAAATATCTTCATTTTTATCTATCCGTTGCAAAGAACCGATTAAATCGTGATTCATACTTAGGACACCATGATAGCACTCCATTAAAGGAACAAAACTATACCAGCCCATAACCCCAGGTGAAAAGAAGGAAGATGGCCAGGTAACCCGATTTTTAAATTGAATATGACCTTTTAGGATCGGCAGGTCGAGAATTACCTCGTCTTTACTAAAGAAATTATTTCCCAGCTTCAATGAAAAATCATAAGCATCTGGTTGAAAGTCAGATGTTGGAAATTTATAATAATAACTTTTTTTTGCTATACCATCTAAAACCTGAATAAAGGCGTGATTTTCTCCATTGTCACCTAAACTAATACCCGGAATGACAGCATAAGCATGAGAACGCGTTGAGTCAATCATTTTTATATACCATCCTTCAAAGTAGGAAGTCGATTTACCCCAGCCATGATACATTTCAGGGCGCCAGAGAGCCCTTATTTTTTTTTGAATATTCATATTTTATTAGATTTAAAAAAAGCCGCCGAAAAACTTCGGACGGCTTTTAGCGCGTAATGCAATATAAATCTATTATGCATACATTGCTTTATTCTGAGTCGTTTTTAATTTTAAAGAGGATAGGGTTTCAAAACTGTAACCCAAATGACTATAATAAGATAAAATGGCAGGAAGTGCTTTTTCCAGTCTTGGAAAAGCCTTTATGGTATCATGAAAAACAACAATAGAACCACTTGACGCGTGGTTTATAACGTTTGAGGTAACTTGATGAGCATCAATATTCTCGTCAAAGTCACCGCTCATTACATCCCACATCACTATTTTATAATGTCTTTGTAAAAACTGTGCCTGTTTAACTTTCAGATGACCATAAGGGGGTCTGTATAAATCAGATTTTGCCCTTGTTGCTCCTTGTCTGACATCATGGAAATAAGAAATATTTTCTGAACTCCATCCATTTAAATGAGTGAAAGAGTGATTTGCAACACAATGACCGGAAGCATGGAGATTTTGATAAATCTGTGGATAAAAGTCAATTTGTTTTCCAACACAAAAAAAGGTAGCTTTCGCGTTAAATAGAGCTAGCTGATCTATGACCCAGGGAGTAATTTTTTCGTTTGGTCCATCATCAAAAGTAAGGTAAATTACTTTTTTTTGATTTGGAACACGCCAAACGTAGTTAGGGAATAGACCTTGTATAAACTTGGGTGTTTTTACCAGGTACATAAGAATTTTTTTTGTTCAGGGATAAAAAAGTTGATTTACAAAAATCAATTATATGAATAAACGCAAAAACTTTACTTTTGCTGCCTGAAAGCTTGTCTATTTTCAGTTTATTTTAATTTATGTTCATTTTTTCTTAAAATATATTATGAAAAATTCTTCTTTACGGTTTCGTTTTGCCCCTAGTCCAACCGGAGCACTTCACATTGGAGGTATCCGAACAGCCTTGTATAATTATCTGCTTGCCAAGAAGCTGGGAGGTACTTTTATTTTAAGGATAGAAGACACAGATCAGTCCCGATATGTGGAAGGTGCTGAAAAATATATTATTGATTCCCTGAAATGGTGTGGTATTACGCCTGCTGAGGGACCTGGTTTTGGTGGTGATTTCGGCCCTTACCGGCAATCTGAAAGAACAGCCATTTATGATGAATTTATTGAAAGATTAATTCTTTCCGGACATGCCTATTATGCTTTTGATACCCCTGAAGAACTCGAAAAATATAGAACTGAGGCAGAAAATACCAGCAGACCTTTTAAATATGATTCATTTACCCGTCTTCAGCTCAATAACAGCCTTGCACTACCCGCTGAAACCGTAAAGGAATATTTAGATAAAAATATTCCCTATACGGTTCGATTAAAAGTTCCAGAAGATGAAAGCATCCATGTTCAGGACAAAATCAGAGGGGAAGTTATTTTTCACAGTCAGGAATTAGATGATAAAGTGTTAAGAAAAGCAGATGGCCTTCCTACTTATCATCTGGCAAATGTAGTCGATGATCATTTAATGGGAATCACACATGTAATCCGTGGTGAAGAGTGGCTTCCCAGTACAGCTCATCATGTTTTACTTTACAAAGCCTTTGGACTTGAAGGCAAAATGCCTGAATTTGCCCATCTCCCACTTATTTTAAAACCTACAGGCAATGGAAAGCTTAGTAAAAGAGACGGGATAAAATTAGGTATCCCAGTTTTCCCTATCTCCTGGATGGGTGAGTCTGAGGAATCTTCTTTCACTGGATTCCGTGAAGCAGGATTTCTTCCTGAAGCGATGCTGAATTTTCTCGCCTTTCTGGGTTGGAACCCTGGCACAGAACAAGAAATATTTACCTTTGACCAGCTGGTTAAAGCATTTGAAATAGATCAAATTGGTAAAGCAGGTGCCCGATTTGATTATGAAAAAGCCAAATGGTTCAACCAGCAATATATAATTCATTCCAGTCCAGACAATCTGGCCAAGCTTTTAAAGCCCCTTTTACCTCAAAGATATCAGCCAGTTTCTGAAGATTATCTCATTTCCTTTTGTAAGCTAATGCAGGAAAGAGTGATTACAATCAATGATTTTTTTGAAAATGGCTACTATTTCTTCGAAGCCGTTCATTCCTATGATACTAAAAATATTGCCAAAAAATGGTCTCCCTCGCTAAAACTTACCATTCAAAATCTGATGGAAAAATGGGCAGCATGTACACCATTTAATCAAGAAAACATTCAACAATCCTTTGATGCATTTATGCTTGAAAACCAATTAAAACCTGGTGATGTTTTACCCGTCTTTAGAATTGGTCTTGCTGGAACAATGAAAGGACCTGCTGTTTTTGACCTTATTGAACTTTGGGGAATGAAAGAAGTTTCTGTTAGAATGAACAAGGCATTCGATTATTTTGACCAGACCTTACTTAGTTAAAATGAAGCCATCTTTCACCGTATCTGTAACATTGGGAGATTGGCAGGCTCAGGCTGATTTGACAAAACCCATAGATATTGGCATCACACCTGATGTTGCAGGTAATCTGAATTGTTTTTTTGCACCAGAACTTGCTATTTTACCTTATAAAAATGAGGATTTTATCGGTGACACCCGTTTGGGTAGTCCTGTAAATTTCATGAATATTCATTGCAATCCTCATGGGAATGGTACCCATACTGAATGTGTTGGACACATCAGTGAGGAAAGAATTCATTTGTCCGATTGTCAACATGATTTCCATTTTGTTTCTCTACTAACCAGTGTTATTCCTGAAATTCAATCCAATGGAGATCGAACTATCACGCTCTCACTTTTAGAGCGTCTAGATATTAAAAAAGGCACAAAAGGATTAATAATCAGAACATTGCCAAACGAGGAAAATAAAAAACAGAGGCAATATTCTGGTACTAATCCTCCCTATTTCACCAAAGAAGTCATTTACTGGATCGTTTCAAACAATATTGAACATTTATTGGTCGATGTTCCCTCTGTTGATAAAGAACAGGATGAAGGGAAATTATTGTCGCATAAGTCTTTTTGGCAATTTCCTCACCATATAAGAAAAAATGCAACCATTACAGAACTCATTTATGTTCCTGACAACGTTCCAGATGGATATTATTTAGTCAATTTGCAATATTATCCATTTCCAATGGATGCTTCTCCATCCCGTCCTCTTTTATATTCGCTGTCATAAAAAATTTATATTTATTACTTAATTTCTTATTCAATGAATCAAACCTACAGAAATACTTTTAATAATCAATTTTCAAAAGAAAAATACCAATCTTTTCTAGCCTCTGTTCATCAAGATTTTCCGGGTGTTCTCGATTTTCGAATTGCAGAGACCCCTATCTTTTTAACGGATGCTTTTGTTGAAAAATGCACCTCGGCTGGAGAAGATATCATTGATTTCATCGTGCACCCCGATTTTAAAAAATATACAGAAAAAGCTATTCCTGTTGGTATGTTCACACCAAACGAAGACGATTGTCCCCAGTTGCTTTCTATTGACTTTGCCATTAGCCGAAACGAAACTGGAGAGTTGACGCCATACCTTATCGAATTACAGGGATTTGCTACCTTATTTAATTATCAGTCCTATCTGGCTGAAAAATACATGACCCATTTTAATTTACCAGATACATTATCGCCTTATTTTAATGGTTTAAATAGGGAGGATTATTTATTCTTATTAGAAAAAATACTTTTAGCTTCTTTACCCGCAGAGGAAGTTATTCTTTTAGAATTATTCCCAGAAAAACAAAAAACAAGAATAGATTTTGTTTTAGCAAAAGAACATTTTGGCATTGAAACAGTATGTTTAACGG
>SXGT01567347.1_pt1 | contig 12133 bp, 11 predicted proteins | sample 3176221 | NCBI WGS metagenome assembly SXGT01 (sample SAMN11356862, study PRJNA531348) | freshwater metagenome | isolation source: freshwater sample F1-120 | place: China: Fuxian Lake, Yuxi | collected 2017-12-25
ACCTGCCCAAGCCCTTCGAGCCGCGTGAGTTGCTCGCGCGCGTGCGTGCGGTGTTGCGCCGCCGCGCCGACCCCGGACAGGCCAGTGCATCGCGCACCACGCCCGTGCTGCGCTTCGGTTCGCTCGATATCGACCGCGATGCCCGCACCGTCCAGGTGGCCGGCAAGGGCTGTGAGCTCACCTCCTACCAGTTCGATCTGCTGGTGGCCATGGCAGAACGCGCCGGCCGCGTGCTCACGCGCGACCAGATCATGGAGGCCGTGCGCGGCCGCGAACTCGAGGCGTTCGACCGGTCGATCGATGTGCACATCGGCCGCATCCGCAACGCGATCGAGGTCGACAGCAAGGACCCCAAGCGGATCCTGACGGTGCGCGGCGTGGGCTACGTGTTCGCCAAACAACAGGACTAGGGAACGGGCCCGGAACGATGGGAAGCCTCTTCGGCTCCAGGTTGTACGTCCGCATCTGGCTGGCGGTGGTGTCGGCCGTGACCGTGCTCACGCTGGTGGTGGGATGGCTGTGGCAGCAGGCGCTGGAGCAGGACCGGGCCGAGCGCGATGCGCGCGTGATGCGCACGGTGGTGGTGCGCGATGGTGCGCGCGACGTGGTGGGCGAGGCGCCGGCGCGGGCCGTGCGCATTCCCGGCGAAGGCTGGGAGTTCGAGGTGCTCATGAAGGACGGGCGCACTTTGTATGTGCTCATCCCGCGCTCCAACCAGTCGCAGAACAACCCGGGGCGACGCGCACCGGAATGGCTGCAGACGCCGACCGGGTTTGCCTGGTTGCTCGGCCTGGTGGCACTGGCGGTGGCACTGGGCGCTTATCCCATCGTGCGGCGCCTGACCAAGCGGCTGGAGATTCTGCAAAAGGGCGTGGAGCGCTGGGGTGCGGGGGACCTCTCCACCCGCCTTCCGGTGCAGGGTCAGGACGAAGTGGCCTTTCTGGCCAGCCGTTTCAATGCCGCGGCCGAGCGTGTGCAGACCTTGCTGCAGTCACACAAGAGTTTGCTGGCCAATGCCTCTCACGAACTGCGCTCGCCGCTGGCCCGCATCCGCATGGGGCTCGAGTTACTGGGCCGGGACGCCGACAACCCCACACAACGCGCCGAGATCGCGCGCAGCATCGACGAGCTCGATCAGTTGATCGACGAAATTCTGCTGGCCAGCAGGCTGGACCTGCGCGATGCCAGCGACGCGTCGGCGTTGGGCCCCAAAGAGGAAATCGACCTGATGGGTCTTGCGGCCGAAGAATGCGCCCGTACCGGGGCCGACCTGGACATTTCACCCGGGGCCGCGCCCGCGCTGGTGCAAGGCCACGCGCGCCTTCTGCGAAGGGTGGTGCGCAACCTGCTGGAGAACGCGAGGCGCTACGGGAAACCCGTTGCCATGAGCGAGACCGAAGAACCCGATGTGCGGCTGTGCATCGCGGCGCCCCATGCGCGTGCGCCGGGTCGTGTGGTGTTCTGGGTGGAGGATCGGGGCCCGGGGGTGCCGGCGCAAGAGCGCGAGCGCATCTTCGAGCCGTTCTACCGGCTGCCCGGCGCGAGCGAGCGTGAAGGCGGCGTGGGGCTGGGGCTGGCGCTGGTGAGGACCATCGTGGAGCGCCATGGTGGCGAAGTTCGCTGCGAGGACCGGCCTGGCGGCGGCGCCCGCTTCGTCGTCGAACTCCCCGGTTGAACAAAGGCGCCGTCGGTCACGCAAGGGCCACCGTCTGCCAGAAGGCCGAAAACAAGTTGATCGCCGCAAGTGCGTGAGTCTGCTGGGGTTTTCGGGTTTTATTGCCCATGCAGGTTCGAGGCATTCCCCCATTTGGGGGATGTTCGAAAACCATGTGGCAGCGCACAATTACGCCGTTGCTGTCACAACTTTTAGTCAACGACCGGGTGAACAGATCGGTGATCTGCCCCGCGTTTGAAACAGGTCTCCCAACGACGTCCCTTCAAGGACTTTCAAAGCCACCGAAAGGTGGCTTTTTTTTAGTTGGTGGCGTGTTCCTGCAGCGGCATGGGCGAGGAAAACTGTGCCCAGTCGGCGGCGGAGCCCGTCGGCTCGTAGCCGTGCACGCAAACTTGCAGCATCGCCCTCAGCGTGTGCACGTCGTTGGCCATCATGGCCTGGTCGAGGGTGTTGAGCACGTCCACCAGCTCGACCCAGGGAAGGCTGTCTTCCAGCGCACGCATGATGCGCGCATGGGCGGTGGATTGCGCGTTGTTCCCGATGAGCAGCTCTTCGTAGAGCTTCTCGCCAGGGCGCAGCCCCGTGATCTGGATCTCGATGTCTCCGTCGGGATGGTTTTCATCCTTCACACGCAGTCCGGAGAGCTCGACCATGCGCCGGGCCAGATCGATGATGCGCACCGGCTCACCCATGTCGAGCACGAACACGTCACCCCCTTCGGCCATTGCGCCAGCCTGGATCACCAGCTGCGCCGCCTCGGGACTGGTCATGAAATAGCGGTTGATGTCCGGATGCGTGAGCGTGATCGGACCACCCCGCCCGATCTGTTCACGGAACAACGGCACCACCGAACCGCTGGACCCGAGCACGTTTCCGAATCGCACCATGGCGAACGTGGTGGCCTGGCCCGGCTCGGCCGACAAGGCCTGCAGGACCATCTCGGCCAGGCGCTTGCTCGCCCCCATCACGTTGGTGGGGCGCACCGCCTTGTCGGTGCTGATCAGCACGAAATGGCTGGTACCCGCGGCCTGCGCGGCACGCGCGCACACCCAGGTGCCCCAGACGTTGTTGCGCAGCCCCTGGACCGGGTTGTGTTCCACCAGCGGCACATGCTTGTAGGCGGCCGCGTGATAGACGGTGTCGGGTCGCCCGGTCTGCATGATCTGGGTCATGCGGGCCTCGTCCTGCACGGAAGCCAGCAGCGGGACGAGTTCCAGGCCTGGGTGAGCGGTCTCCAGCTCCCGATGGATCTGGTAAAGCGCGAACTCGGAATTCTCCACCAGCAGCATCGTACGCGGGGCGCAGATGGCGATCTGCCGGCACAACTCGCTGCCGATGCTGCCGCCTGCGCCTGTGACCATCACCACCTTGCCGCGGATCAACCGGTTCAGGAGCGCTTCGTCGGGCGACACGGGGTCGCGGCCCAGCAGGTCCTCGATGTCGAGCTCGCGCACGTCGTTCATGGTCACGCGGCCCGACGCCAGGTCTGACATGGCGGGCAGGGTGCGAACGTGCACCGGAAGGTGGCTCAACCCGGCAAGGATGTCCTTGCGCTGCTCTCGGCTGATCGAAGGCAGCGCCAACAACACGTCGGTGACACCCAGTTCCTTGATCAGGTATTCCAGTTCTCCAGGGGCATATACGGTGCGGCCATCCAGGCTGTTGCCCTGCAGCTTCACGTCGTCGTCCAGAAAGCCGAGCAGGCGATGTTCGTTGCTGCGGGAAAGCGCACCCGCCAACTGACGACCCGCCTGGCCACCCCCGTAGATCAGCACACCCGGCATGCGCGACTTCTGCAGGATGGTGCGGTAAAGGCCACCCAGCCAGTAACGCACTGCCACCCGCGTGAGACCCACACTGACCAACAGCAGCAGCGGCTGGATCACACCCACCGTGCGCGGCACCCCAGGCACACTCAACACGGTGAAGATGGTGGCGTAGAAGATGCTGTAGAGCGCCATGGCCTGCGCCAGGCTCACCATGGCGTTCCAACCGGAAAAGCGGAAGATGGCCCGGTACAGCCCGAACCGCACGAACAGCGGCAAGGCAATGGCGATCGAGCCGAGCACGGCCCACCAGTGCTCCGGCTGCAGTTGCACCCAATGTTCGAGGCGAAGGCACAGTGCCAGCCAGACGGTCAAGGCGCAAAGCGCCACGTCGACCACCAGGGCCAACAGGCGCTTGAGTTCGCGCGGCATGTCCAGCAGCGCAACCGCCGCCACTCCCCGCGTATCCCTTTGATCCATTTTTTTAGTGGGCCACGCCGTCTCGGCGCAGCACTTTTGCCAGTGTCATGAACAGTATGCGCACGTCAAACGCCAAACTTTGTTTCTGAATGTACTCGACGTCCAGGGCCACCTTCTGCGGGATGGGCAGTTCGTCGCGCCCATTCACTTGCGCCCATCCCGTGAGTCCGGGGAGCCACTCGTGCACGCCCTGCTGGGTACGCAGCGCGATCAGGTCGTCCTGGTTGAAGAGGGCCGGCCGCGGGCCGACAAAGCTCATGTCACCCCGAAGAATGCTCCAGAGTTGCGGCAGTTCGTCCAGGCTGCTCTTGCGCAGGAAGGAGCCAATGGGGGTCAGGTAGCTGGCCGGGTCGGTCAGCAGGTGGGTGGCCACGGCCGGCGTGTCGACCCGCATGCTGCGAAATTTGGGCATTCTGAAGAGCTTGTTGTGCCGACCGACGCGGTCGCTCCAATAGAGGGCCGGGCCGCTTGAGGTGGCCCGAACGGCCAGGGCGGTGAACACAATGGGCAGCAACAGCACGGTGGTGGCCAGCAAGGCCAGCACCACGTCAAAAACCCGCTTCATGGCTCGAACTCCCTCGCGATCGCACGCAAACCCTCTTCAGGGGACACCGAAGGCCGCCATCCCGTGCGGCGCGTGAATCGGGAGGCGTCGACCTGAAGTGGCGCTGCCAGCTTGTCGAAGGCAGCCTGACGGCCCAGCAGCCATGCGGCCATCCTCAACAAGGGCAGCGGCACATGGAGGACCCGCGCCCTGTGGGTTCGAAACGAGCCAGCGAGTGTTCGCACGACCTCGGCGACCGTGACGTCGCGCCCATCCGCCACCAGGAACGTCGATCCCCCCAGACCCGGATGACGCGCTGCGGTGATCAGTGCGTCGGCCAGATTGACTACGTGAATGAAGCTGCGGGGGGCATCAAGGGCGCCCAGGGGAATCCAGCGCGACGAAGCGACGAGACGAACCAGTTTTCCGAAGTTGCCCGGCGCCCCCGGGCCGTACACCAGGGGAGGTCGCACGATGACGAGCTCGGTGGTGCTCCCAGCCAGCAGTTCGGTCAGGGCCCGCTCGGCCTCCCACTTGCTCACGGCGTAAGGCTCCGTCGGAGCGGGTGCGTCGCTGTCCAGAAATGGCTTTGTGGATTGGCTGCCGTTGACGCCGATGGAGCTCACGAACACGAGTCGAAGGACCCCCGCCGCCATGCAAGCCCGTGCCACATCCAGGGCCGTGTCGACGTTCGCTTCGCGAAACAATGCCTCGGCCCCCGTCGGGTCCGAATGCGGCTGATGGGCTCTCGCTGCCAGATGGATCAACGACTCGACGCCGTGCAGATCGCGGGCGAGTTCGGCGGTGAGCGCGTAGTCGCTTACCAACACCTGGCGCACGCTGGCCATCTCCAGGGGCTGGCGCGAGATCGCCAACGGGTTTTCTCCCTGCGCCCGCAGGCGCTCGACAACACAGCGGCCAACGAAACCACTGGCGCCAGTGACAGCGAGTTCACCCACGAGGCATCACCATGAAAAGTACGGCCAGCACCACACATTCGGAAAAGCGGCGACGGAACGCCCGCACACGCAGGACCAGACCCAGGCGGTCCGACAAGTTGAGTCGCCGAAGCGCATCCACCACGCTGTTGCCCACGCCAGTGGCGTCGGCAATGGCCAGGATATCCCGGCGGTACGCGCCCGACCGCACCAGTCTCCAGCGATTCATCGCCGCGCGCCAGCCCGCGTTGACGCCGATTTCATTGCGACCATGTTGCCGGTACAGCATGAGCGCCTGCGAGTCGATGTGCCAGCGGCCACCGCGGGACCGGACGAACGCATAGATCAGCCAGTCGTGCACCCAGATCGACTGTAGACGGGCGAACTGCTCGGTGACGAAGGCCTTGAGCTCCAGAAAGACCGACCTCGGCAGCACAAAGGTGCAACCCGGGCCGGGTGACTCGAACAGATGGTCCAGCTGGCGTTGAGGCTGCGCCTTGTCGATCGGTTGCCGGCTGCCGTCGGGCCAGAAAGCGGTGACGTTGCTGGAATACCCCTTCGCTGCCAGCGAGGTCAGGCACTCGACACCGCGAAGCAGCTTGCCTGGCAGCCAGATGTCGTCCTGATCGGCCAGCGCAAAGAAGTCGGCGTCCTGCGGATCGGCATCCCTGATCAGGCGCAGGAAGTTTCGGTGAGCGCTGCCAAAACGCGCGGCAGACGGTGGAAGGATCTCGAGAGTCGCCTGCGACGCCCAGCGCTGGAGGAGCTCGACCGTGCCATCGGACGAACTGTCGTCGCTCGCCACCACCGTCACCTCGACACCTTGCTGGCGCACAACGCTCTCCAGTTGCTCGTCAAGCCAGCGTGCACCGTTGTAGGTCGCAAGCAGCACGCGCACATGCGGGACCTGTCGGGGTGGCGAATCGATGCTCGGTGCGTTCACTTCTGCGCAACCACCACGAATTGCGGAATGTTGGCGACAAAGTCCCGGCCTTCTTCGAGGCGCGCAGTCCGGAAGCCGACTTTGCGCAGATCGTCGAGGATCTGGTGCCTGGAGTGGTGCCAGAAGACGGGAACCGTACCCACCCCTGTGACCTGGCTGTCGTGATATTCCTCCTGCTGCAGCCACTGCAAGTCGCCGGTCGGTGTGAGCCGGCAGATCGCTTTCGTTTGTTCAGCGTCGAAGAAAGGTACGGTCAGGACGAACCAACCCTGCGGGCGGAGCACTCTGCAGACTTGCGAGAAACCGGCGAGATAGTCAGGCACGTGCTCGAACACTTCGGTGCAGGAGACGAGATCGAACGTGTCGTTCGGGAAGGAGAGTTGCTGCACGTCTTCGTTGCGCACCCCATTGACCCGTTCGCCCAAGGCGGTGGGGCCGAAGTATTCGGAACACTCAAACCGGGCAAAACGTTGCTTCAGGTAGCGGTGGACCGCGCCGTGATACGAAAGCTCGTAGACCGCGCTGGACGAGGGATCGAGTGCCAGGCGCTGGATCTGTGCGACGGTGGACAGGGAGATCGCGGTGGACTTGCACGTCAGGCACCGGATGGAACGCGATTCCGTCCCGGACACAAGAAAACGTGTCGGGCGCATGCACGACACGCAGTGCCGCAAGGGCATCGAAAAATGGCCGCTGGCGACAGAGGCAAGGATTTCGGAGAGGTACTTGGTGTATTTGCTCACGGAAGGTTCCTCGGTTCGAGGCGATCATCAAGAGTGCGTGGTGTGTCCATACACAGCATCAACTGTTTCATGCAGCGTTCGAGCGTCTGCTTCATCGACTTTATCCGTCTGTTCGCGTCGGGATGGCTGCGTTCGCAGCACAGTCGCATGATGCGCAGGCGTTTGACGGGTAGCTTCATGGCCAGAGTCAGGAATGCGGTGCTCGGGAGACCGACTGCGCCTGAAATTCGCAGGTTGTCGGTCAAGCCCATCAATGGACCGAGCGGACGGACATCGAGCGAGGCCGGCAGATCAAGACCGGGCAGGCCACCGGACAGGAGCACAGGGCGATATCGAGCAATGGTCGTGATGGTGCGGGCATACAGTCGCGTCAGATGCTGGACATCGAAGGTGGTTTCCTTGGGCGTTTTCACAATGACCAGCACGGGAGCGCGGTCGTCGAACGTGATGCGTTCCCCCCAAGGCTCGATGCACTCGGTGAGTGGGATTTCATGGATCAGGGGCTGTTTGCTCAGACTTGCGAAGCCGACGTGGCCGACGTAGTTGGGTGCGCCTTCCATGAAGAACCGATGGATCGAATCGCCCAGGCCGTCGCTGTAGGTGAAGTAACGCGCAGGAAAGAACAGCGCTGCGAGCATGCGGATGGCGCGCGAGTTCGACCTAGGAATACCGACCAGCAGTTGCGGCTGGCTCAGAAGTTGCCGGGCCATCACCCAGCAGGCCCGCATGAGAGACCACGGGCTCCGCGCTTTGACCCGCAACGGGACCATCGAGGTCACGCCGGGGTACCTGGGCAGTGCGTCCTCCCGAAAGAGGTATTGCGCGATTCGCTCGTAGTGACCAATGAGCGAAACGACGACGACGCGCTGGGAAGAGGATGAGAAAGGCGTAGACGATGAGGACATGACGCTCATTGAAGAAAGGAGGGAAACCGAAGAGAAGGGCAGCGGCAAAAAGGACCGCCGCCGACTTTCCGAAATAGGATGGCACAAGCGCCACGCGAACCAGGAAGTACAGCCCGGCGAGAAGACCAGCGGCGCCTCCGTACCAGCTGAAATCGAGTGCGATGCTGTGAAAGCTGCGGACCCCCTCCTCGTTGTTCACGCTGATCAGATCCGTGCAGACACCGTGTTTGGACTCACAAACGGGAAAGTTGGTGAAGAAGTCTGACCAAAGCGCCACTCGATCGGCCGTGAACTCCAGATTCGAGATGCCCGCCGCCGTCAATGCGATGACGAGCAGCAACATCAGTGGCACCACCAGTTTGGGTGTGAAGCGGAAAAGCGCCGCGTACAGCATGCCGAACTTGTTCGTCCCCAGTGTGGCCGCAGCCAGCAGCAGGGAAATGTGGAGTTCGAAGCGTTCCCTCCTTCGAAAATGCGGTGCCTGATACAGCAGGAAGATGAAGGCGGCATACGCGAGGGATCGAAGATCGAGCCGGTAGTCGTCGCGGTTCGTGCCGAAAGCCGATGCCTCGGTGGACACACCAATATGGGCGGCAAAACCGGATGTGAAAAACAGCGCGAGCAGCAGGCACGCAAGCGCCAGGGGAAGCCAGGACGCTCGGGCGATGGCACGGGGGTGGGGAAGGAGCAGACCGTTGAGCAATCCCATCAGATACAGCGTGAGCACCAAGGCATTCGTCTGACTGGACGCCGCCCACTGGACAGCCATCAAGCCCAGCAGAACGATCAGCTCGATCTTGAACTTCATGACACGCCTGAACACTTCCACCAGCGGCGTGGACATCAGCAGAAGAAAGATGGACGTGGCGAACATGTCGGGGCGTTCCAGGAAAACGCCCAGCAACATGAACACCAGACCGAGGAGCTGGATCCAGCTCCGTCCAGTGCCTCGCCTTCGCGCCAGGGGCGCTTCCATCATCGCGCCCTGAACACGCTGGCCATGACATGAGCCAGCCCGCGGCCCAAGCCCATCACATCACCCAGGACGCCGCGTCGCGCCCGCCGACGAATGCTCGGCGGCTGATAGGACAGCGCCGCCCCGCTTCTCGAGACAGCCACGCCCATGTCACGGAATGGAATGTGGCTGGCGGGATACCGGAACACGGCATGTTTCGTCAGTCCGAGCTCATGACAGGTGCGCACGATTTCAGCGGCGCTCCACAGGTAACGGTGGGTTTCGTAATCGAACCCGGCCCATTGATTCCCCCAGAGCATTGACGACGCAGGGCCCCGCCCGAATCGGTTGCCTGCACGGCGCGGGGCGAAAAGGGCCGTGAGGCGCTCCACCACGGTCAGAAAGAAGACCGGGTTGCGAGACGGCATTTCGAGGTACAGCACGCCATCGGGCGAGAGCAATTCGGCGAACTTGTCGAGCAAGCGCAGGCCATCGTAGCGCGTGAAATGCTCCATGCCGTGCACCAGCACGATCTCGGACAATGTGCCTTTCGCATAAGGAAGCTCGAACACATCGGCCAATACGTCGGCCACGCAGCCGGAACGTGAATCGTCGCCGGCCTCGAAGGGATACTTGTCGATGTTGACGTACCCCTGGAGGTAAACGCCACCGCAACACACATGGATTTTGTTCATCGGCGCAACAGTACCCTGAGGTCGTCCAGCAAATGGGTTGAAGAGCTTTTTCGCATGCCTTTAAGGTGCAGCAGGTGCCGGCCCCTGTCCAGTTCATACAAGGGGTTCGATGAGCGCACACCGCGGTGTTTGCAGATATCGAAACAATGCTTGTTGAATTGCAGCACGGAGGTGTAGATGTACGAATCCGTCCACTCGTTGAATTCGAACAGTTCGAGAGACTTGTAGATGTCGAGCACCCTTTCGAAAAGCTCCCTCCCCAATGCCCCTTGGAAGTTGATCAGCCCTGTTTCGGCATGAAGCTGTTTGTGGGCACGCCCCAGAAACGACACCGCGTGATCTGGCGAGAACACCGATGACAACCAGTCGTCAAAGCCTGGCTTGAGCAGGGAATCGGCGTCCAGCCAGGTGGCCGGGTCTTCATCCGGAAATGCTTTGTAAGCTTCCTCCATGGCGAAAACTTTCCAGGAGAAACGCGCGGCCTGCCAGCGGTAGTCGCCCCGGCGGTGATCGAGTTCGTCTTCGCGGGCGCGAATGTCCGCCATGTGCTGCAAACTGTCGGCGCCGAACGGAATCACGCTGTAACCTTCCCCCAGCCTGCTCTGAAAGGGCTCGACATCTTCCGGATTGACCACCACGACGATGCGACGATGGGTGAATGCAGACCAGGTACCGACCGTGCCGTGGCCGTATTCATTCATCAGCTTGGTGTTGAGGGTGGTGACGAGCATGAGTGGAAGAAGACCAATAGAAAAGGAAAGTCAGGCCCGGCAACGCGACGTAGGCCACAAGCGCGGCCCAGTCGAGGTTGCCAGTCAACCATGCAATGTACAGAATGGCGGCGCAGGCCACGGAAATGACGCTGGAGCCGACAGCCACGTAGGTTTGGCCGTGACGCTCCAGAGCAATGTACATCTCGGACAGGGGCAGCAAGCCGGCACATGCCACCACGATCAGCCACAAAAGTGAGACCTTGTTCTCCGGCATGAGTTGCTGCGATGCCAGCCACGGGACGAAGCCCAGCATGGCCACGAGGTACAGGATCTTGACGGCACGGATGCCCTGGCGCCAGCGCGCACTGCGCACGAAATACTTTTCGAAGATCGAGTTTGCGCCTCCGACCAACTGTTCAATGAGAAGAAAACTGGCGATCAACGACCCGAACAGCGCCGAAAGTCCCACCTTGATGCCTGCCGAGATCACGCGGGAAACGCCGTACGCGAGGCCCAGGGGAGACACGATGGCGCGCCGACCGGCCCCCTCGCCGCTGCCACGCCAAGGCAGGCTTCGGAAATTCATCGCGAACTCGACAGCCGCCCCCAGGCCCATGCCGAGCAATGCAAACGTCAGTTCCGAAAACCAGACGGCAGCAGCGGCAAATCCCACCTTCACGCCCACTGATGCCAGCTTGCTGCGAATCACCCGCGATCTGTCGGGCTGCACGTAATACCAAGTGGAAGAAAAAGTCTGTGCCGTAGCGCCTATCGTGCCGAAAGCGACCAGGAAAGCGAGAAAGGCTGGCGACAGTGTGGAGCCCTGCATGAACAACACAGCTGCACCGAGAGGAATGTTGAGAACGGTGGATGCGACCGTCTTCAAGACCAGGTTGCGTGACGACTGAGCCACGCCTGCATTGAGCAATTTGACATCGCCCGTCAGCATCAGTCCCGGAAGCACCCCAGTGACAATCATGACCAGCGCGAACGCCGTGCTCAGATCGCCGGGCGCCACCAGCAGGACAGCCGATGCCTGGGCCGCAGCGGCGAGCGCCTCGGCGCCGATCAGCCTCGCTCGCAAGTGCCAACCTCATCGATGTAGGCAGGATTCCTCGCGTGCTTGAAGCGCGAATTTGTCACGGCTCAGTGCTCCTGCGGAGACGGTATCTCGTAACCGTGCCGCACCAGGAGGGCACTTTGCTGGGCCGCTTTCAGGTCGTGGGCAACCATCTCGCTCACCATCTGTTCAAAGCTGGTCTCGGGAACCCAACCCAGCTCTCGGCGAGCCTTGCCCGGATCGCCGAGCAGCGTCTGCACTTCAGCTGGCCTGAAATATCTCGGGTCGATGCGCACCACCGGCAAGGGGCCCGCCTTCACACCGGCCGCTTCACGTGCAGCGTCGGTCGGGTTCAACCAGAGCGCCTCCTCATCGACACCCTCGCCGCGCCATTCCAGACGCATGCCGAGTTCGGCTGCTGTGCGTTCGATGAAATGCCGGACACTGAACTGCACGCCAGTTGCTATCACGTAGTCCCGCGCCTCTTCCTGCTGAAGCATCAACCACTGCATGCGGACGTAGTCCATGGCATGTCCCCAGTCGCGCAGCGCGTCGAGGTTCCCCATGTAAAGGCATTTGTCCAGACCCAACGAGATGTTTGCCAGGCCCCGTGTGATCTTGCGGGTGACAAAGGTTTCACCTCGCCGCGGGCTTTCGTGGTTGAAGAGGATCCCGTTGCACGCGTACATCCCGTAGCTCTCGCGGTAATTGACCGT
>SXGT01913708.1_pt1 | contig 12133 bp, 12 predicted proteins | sample 3176221 | NCBI WGS metagenome assembly SXGT01 (sample SAMN11356862, study PRJNA531348) | freshwater metagenome | isolation source: freshwater sample F1-120 | place: China: Fuxian Lake, Yuxi | collected 2017-12-25
CGGGCCGGGCCGCACGGGCAGCGGCCGGACGAACCTTCGCCGCCTCCGCCGCCCCGGCGGGCTCGGGCGCGAGGCCGAAGAAGGCGGCGATGTGGTCGGTCGAGCTCAGCCCCACGTCCAGCATGTGCGGCGCCGCGCTGCCGCTTTCGCCCGGGCCGGTGCCGGGTTTCAGCGGCGTGCCATGGGCCATGCCGGCCACCTCGATCTGCTCGACGAGCACCCGCCCCTGCCGGTCGGTCCAGCGGTGGCGGCGATGGCCGTCCAGGCGGTCGCTGCGGCTCGGCGCGGCGGCGGCCACTCCGTGGACGTCGGTCCATTGCCGCACGATTGCCTCACCATTGCCGGGGCTGACGATCCGGTCCGCGCTGCCATGCCACACGGCGACCCGCGGCCACGGGCCCCGGTGCCGGCTCGCTCCCCGCACCGCCTCGCCCAGGCTCCTCGCCGGCGGGTCGATGCGGCCGGCCATGGTGTCGAATGCCTGGCGCAGGTCGCCCGCGCAACCGAACGGCAGCCCGGCGATGATCGCGCCCGCCGCGAACAGGTCGGGGTAGGTGGCAAGCATCACGCCCGCCATTGCCCCGCCCGCCGACAGGCCGGTCACGAACAGCCGGGACCGATCGAGCCCGTGGCGCTCGACCATCGCCTCCACCATGGCCGCGATCGAGGCAGCCTCGCCATGTCCGCGGGCCGCATCGCCCGGCTCGTACCAGTTGAAGCACAGGTTCGGGTTGTTGGCGCGGCTCTGTTCGGGGAACAGCAGGGCAAAGCCGTGCCGGTCGGCCAGGCGCGACCAGCCCGCGGCGGCATCGTATCCGGCCGCATTCTGGGTGCAGCCGTGCAGCACGACCAGCAGCGGCGCGCCCGCCGGGAGGTCGTCCGGCACATGGGCGAACGCGGTCAGATTGCCCGGATTGGTCCGCGGCGCAGGCGCAAGAGCAAGCCTGGTCGGCGTCGGCCCGGCGCCTCCGCCGTGGCCGGTTGCGCGCTTCAGGCGGCCGAGTTCGGCAATGGTTTCAGACAGACGCATATACGGGCCCTTTCCGGACGAAGCTGGGCCAAAGCCCCGATGCCGCTCAACGGCTTGCCATCAAGATCGTTGCTGCACTGCAGCATTACTAGACGTGCGGACATTACCGGAGCAGATGTTCCAGGCGCATCCGCCCTAGCCGCGGCCCGGCGGCTGCCGCATAGCGCGTTTCATGAGCAGCAACCCTCCCATCGGCCCCGCCCGCGATCGGCGCATCGCCCTGTTGATCGACGCAGACAATGTCAGCCACGCCAAGATCGCCGCCATGCTGGCCGAACTTTCCAAATATGGCGTCGCCAACATCCGCCGCGCTTATGGCGACTGGGCATCGAGCGGGCTCAAGGGCTGGACGGCGCGGCTGCACGAACATGCCATCCGCCCGGTCCAGCAGTTCAGCTATTCCAAGGGCAAGAACGCGACCGACATGGCGCTGGTGATCGACGCGATGGAGCTGCTCTACACGCAGAAACTCGACGCCTTCTGCATCGCTTCCTCCGATGCCGATTTCACGCCCTTGGTGATGGCGCTCCGGGCCAACGGCCACGACGTGTACGGCTTTGGCGAGCGCAAGACGCCCGACCCGTTCGTCAACGCCTGCACCACCTTCCTTTATCTCGACAGCCTGGGCGAGGAAGCTCCCGCGACCGCCGCTGCACCGGCTCCGGCCAAGACTGCCGCTCCCAAGCCGGAGGCGGCCGCCAAGCCGCCGCTCGCGCAGGATGCCAAGCTGGTGGCGGTGCTGCGCGGCGCGGTGGAGGCGACGGCAGGCGACGACGGCTGGGCCAATCTGTCGGCCGCCGGCAGCGCCGCCAAACGCCAGGCCCCGATCGACCCGCGCAACTATGGCGCGCGCAACTTCCCCAAGTTGTTCGAGGCCACCGACTTGTTCGAGATCGTCCGGCTGGAGGGCAACGGCCAGACCTATGTCGCCGACAAGCGCAACCGGGATCGCGCGCCCCTGCCCGGCGGCGCGCGCGGCGAGAGCCTGTCGGATCGCCTGCCGGGGCCGATCGCGGCGGGACGAGGTGCCGGCGGGGGGTGACAGGCGGCCTGTTCACCCCCATTTCAGCAGGCATGAACGGACAGACCACCCTTGAACGCGCGTTCGATCTGGCGCGCTCCGGCGAATACGCCACCGTCGACGAGATTCGCAGCCGCCTCAAGGCCGAGCGCCACGATCAGGTGGAGGCGCATCTGGCCGGCCCGTCGATCAAGCGCCAGCTTGCCAAGATCTGCGTCGAAAGCCGCCGCACCCCTGCCTGAGCGGGCCTGCGGTCCCGCTCACAGGAACAGGAAGTCGGAAGCGCCCAGCGTGCCCGAAAAGCCGGTGAGCGTGATCTGGTTCCCGTTGCCGAGATCGATCACCGTGTCGGCACCGATCTTCTGGATCGCGCCCGCGAGTGCGGCGAAACTGGTGAATTCGCTCTTGGCGAGCTGAATGACGTCGCCCTTGGCGAAGTCGCTCACCTTGTCCGCGCCGAACGCGCCGCCGAACACGAACGTGTCGTTGCCGAGGCCGCCGGTCAGCAGGTCGTTGCCCGTGCCGCCGATCAGGATGTCCGCGCCATTGCCGCCCGACAGGATGTCGTTGCCGTTTCCGCCGTTCAGCACGTCGGCGCCGTTGCCGCCGATGAAGCTGTCCGCGCCATCCGTGCCGCCCTTGTAGGTCTGCCCCTTCTGGTAGACGGTAACAGTCAGCTTCTCGACCACCGTGCCGCCCTGCCCGTCGCTGACCGTGTAGGTGAACACGTCCTGCGCCACCCCCTTGGCCGGCAGCGCGCCGGGGCTGGTGTTGGCGACATAGGAATAGCTGCCGTCCGCCTTCATGGTGAGCGTGCCGAACTTGCCGGCTATTCCCTTGCCCAGATTGGCGGCCAGCCCGTTCACCGCCGCGACGGCCAGCGCATCGCCGTCGATGTCGGTGTCGTTGGCGAGCACGCCCTTGGCTGCGGCCACGTTGATCGAGCCGTTCTTCTCGACCCCGGCAATGTCCGTCCTGGTGCTGGCCAGATCATTCTGGCCGACGATGGTCACCGTGACGGTCTTGGTGTCGGCCGCGCCGAACGCGTCGGTGACGGTGTAGGTGAAGCTGTCGGTCGCGGTCTCGCCGACGCCAAGACTCTCGAACTTGCCGTTGGCGTCGTAGCTGAACGTGCCGCCGTTCACCGTCACCTTGCCGACCGTGCCAGCGGTTCCGACCGCGAAGCTGTGCGTGTCGCCAGCATCGGCGTCGGTGAAGTTCGGGCTGATGGCGACCGGCCCGCCATTCTCCTGCGCGCTGGTCGCCACGTTGTTGGCCACGGGCCCGTCATTCTGCCCCGTGACGGTCACCGTCACGGTCGCGGTCGAGGTCGCACCCTGCAAATCGGTGATGGTGTAGGTGAAGTTGTCGGTCGCCGTCTGGCCCGCCCGCAACGCTTCGAACTTGCCGTTCGGGTCGTAGCGGAAGCTGCCGTCCGCGTTCTGGCTGACCAGGCCGAGTGTGCCCGCTGTGCCGATCGCCACGCTGGTCGTGTCCCCCGCGTCCACATCGCTGAAGGCGGGCGCTACGGTGACCGCGGGACCGTTCTCATTTGCGGCTGCGGCCAGCGCCTGCGCGACGGGCGCGTCGTTGCGGCCGAGAATGGAGACCGTCACCGTGCGGGTCGATGTCGCGCCGCTTGCGTCCGTGACCGTGTAGCTGAACGTGTCGGTCGCGCTCTGGCCGAAAGCGAGGCTCTCGAACTGGCCGTTCGGGTCATAGCTGAAGCTGCCGTCGCTCGCCTGCGTGACCGTGCCGAGCGTGCCGGTCAGGTCCAGGCTGATGGCGTGGGTGTCCCCTGCATCCACATCCGTGAAGGATGGCGTGAAGCCGATCGCCGGCCCGTCCTCGCTCGTGCTGCCTGTCAACGCCGCCGCGACCGGGCCGTCGGTGGTGCCGGTCACCTCAATGGTCAGCGTCGCGGTCGCGGACACGCCGAAGCTGTCGACGATCGTGTATGTGAAGGTCTCGGTGGCGATCTGCCCCGCCTTCAGCGCCTGCGCGGCAGCGCTGTCCGCCGTGTAGCTGTACGAGCCGTCGGCCTGCAGATCGAGCGTACCATAGGTGCTCGCGATGCTGCCCGGAACTGCCTGAGCCGGTCCACCATCGGCGGCGACGCCGCTGACCGCGATCATGTCCCCGGCATTCGGGTCGGCATCGTTATCCAGCAGGTTTCCGGTGACTGTCGCATCCTCGGCGACCGCGGCTTCGTTATCACCCGCGCTCGGCCCCTGGTTGATCAGCCCCTGGTAGATCGGCCAGCCGCCGACGATCTTGATGATCTGGATGTTCCCGTTGCCCTGATCGGCGATGAGCAGGAGATTGTCCGTCTGCCCCTCGCGTATGGCGGTTAGCGCGGGCGTCGCGGCGACCACGGCGACAAGCCCGGGATAGCCGGAAACCCGCGCGCCACTACCCGCGCCCTCCCCGGTGTCGACTACGTCGAGCTGGCCGGGAATGTCTTCACCCTGGAAGAAGCCTGCCGGGTAGTTGGCAAGCGCAAGCAGGTCGCCTTCCTCGAACTTCAGGTCGGTGATGGTGTCGGTCGTCGAGCCGACCACGTCGCGGCCATGAAAGCGGAACTGGTCGGCCCCGCCCCCGCCGGTCAGCAGGTCGTTGCCAAGGCCGCCGATCAGCCAGTCCTCGCCGATCCCGCCGATCAGGAAATCGCTTCCGGCGCCTCCGTCGAGATAGTCGTTGCCGGCCGGGCCACCATCGACCGAGTCCAGGCCGGCGCCGGCGACGATCAGATCGTCAAGCAGCGTTCCGACCAGATTGTCGTTGCCGTTTGTTCCATTGATGCGGTTCTGAGTGCCCGGAAGAATGCCCATGATGTATCCCTAACTTGCTCGAGCGCAACGGCTTGTCGCCCGAAGACCGGACGGAGCGACAGTGAAGCAAGTCCCCCCCACGGAGAGTCGCTTCGACTCAGATGGACTCGGCCGGTTCTTTGCGGGGCCGACGAACGCGGCTTCGGCAAAGGAGCGAACGACTGATTCCGTCTGGCCGGGAACTAAGGCTAAGAAGAAATTAAGTCGAGTCGGGCGCCCGTCGAAGACGAGCACGTCGCGAAGTCGTCCCGAAACGGGATGGCTGGCCCGGCCGAGTTAATGAGCGCCGCTGGGCATCGCGCGCCCGCGCTCGGTCGACGCCGCGCGGCCTTTGCCGCTGCACCGCGTCGTCTTGCGTTTGAGATCATTCCGGAATGGATGGTGGAGCCGAGGGGGATCGAACCCCTGACCTTCGCAATGCCATTGCGACGCTCTCCCAGCTGAGCTACGGCCCCGATCCGGCTTCCGACTGGGCGGCGGAAGCGTCTTGGAAGCGCCGATCTAGAGAAGGTGGCAGCGCTTGCCAAGCAGGTTTTGCGGGCGTCCGACTCCTTCTCGAGGCGGAGGCGGTCAGCCCGCAGCGAAGTGTCAGATTTCCTCGTCCTCGTCGCCGGCGGTGACGCCGAGATCATCGTCGCCGCCAATATCGACCTCGTCGTCGGGATTCTCCTCGGCGTCCTCGTCGATCTCGATTTCCTCGGCCGCCAGATCGGCATCGGCCACGACGTCAACAGCCACTTCCTTCTTGGGCGCGTCGAACGGCAGCGGCTGCTTGGACTTGAGCACCGGCTCCGGCTCCCAGTGAATCCCGCAGGCGATGCAGGTGACGGGATTGTCCTTGCCGAGATCGTAGAAGCGCGTGCTGCATTTGGGGCAGGTGCGCTTGGTGCCCCATTCCGCTTTAATCATCGGTGGGAGAGCCTTTCATCCGAAACTGAAAAAGGCGGCCGGGCCGGAGGCCTACCGCGTGTCGGCGCGCGCTCTGCCACAGGGGCCGAGCCCTGTCAAAAACTGCTGGCGAGAGCATTCGGGCCAGACTGGTCATCGAGGTCCCAAGCCGATATCGCACCCGCCATGACTTCGAGCTTCGCGCCATGATCATCGCCGTTGACGGGCCTGCTGCCAGCGGCAAGGGCACGATCGCGCGGGCATTGTCAAAACACTTCGGCCTGCCGCACCTCGACACCGGGCTGCTCTATCGCGCGGTGGCGCTGAACCTGCTGAAATGGGGCGGGGATCCGGACAGCGAGTTCTCGGCGCTGCGGGCCTGCGATTTCGGGCAGACCGACTTTTCCGATCCCGAGCTCAAGAGCGAGGCGGTCGGCGGCGTCGCCTCGCGCATCTCGGCTTATGCCGGCGTGCGCACGGCCCTGCTGGACCGACAGCGCAGCTTTGCCGGCCAGCCTGGCGGCGCGGTTCTCGACGGGCGCGACATCGGTACGGTGATCGCACCCGGTGCCGACGCCAAATTGTTCGTCACCGCCGCGCCCGAAGTGCGCGCTCGCCGCCGGCACGAGGAATTGCTTCGGCTCGGCCGGACCAGCCACTATGAAGACGTGTTGATCGACATCCGCGCGCGCGACGAACGAGACGCAAACCGTGAAGCCGCACCGCTCCGCATGGCGCCGGATGCGCATTGTCTCGATACCAGCGCGCTGAATGCGGAGGCGGCAATCGCGTCCGCAATCCAGGTCGTGGAGGCCAGACGGACAGGCCGGTGAGAGCGCTGATCCTCCTGCCGTTCCTAACCGCCTGTGCAAGGCTGCCGTCGGTTGCGCCTGCCGATCTGCCATCGTTCCGCTGGGCAGGAACGGCAACGGTCCACGCCGCCGCCCGCACGATCGAGATCGGGGTTCGTACTCAGCTTCTCCCTGGCGGCGCCGCGCGTTCGGACACGTGGCTGCTCAGCCAGGGGCCGGGCTCGACCCGCTCGCTCCTGGTCGGCGGGCGCTTCGGCTGCATCCTGCGCGACGGGAAAGCGAGCGCCATGGCCGAGGCGATGTGGCGCCATGAACAGCAGCAATATGCGATTTACGGTCTGATGCAGCAGGCGCTGCGGCATGGGCCGCGGCCCGGGAGCGCCTCGCTGACGCTTGGTGGGTCGCCCGCCGCGCCCCTGACCACCTTCGAGTTCGAGCCGGACGGGCGGCTCAGGAGCGCGCGCAACCAAGTGCCCGACCCGGAGGGTAAGGCAAGGATCGACCAGCTCTTCCTCTATTCGGGCGAGATCCGGTCCGGCGCGTTGCGTTGGCCGCAGCCGATCGACATCTACCATGGCACGGCGTTGTATTTCACGCTGCGATTGAACAGCTTCCAGGCAAGCCGGAACGCAATGGCGGAACAGGCGCTTATCGCCCCATGCTCAACTTCGTCGACGACTCCGCGCCCGGCATCACACGCAAGAAGCTGAAGCTGGGCTGGGGCTATTACGGCCCGGATGGGCAGCGCGTCACTGATCGTGCGGAGATCGAGCGGCTGAACAAGATCGGCATGCCGCCCGCCTATGAACGCTGCTGGTTCTGCCCCGACCCGGACGGGCACATGCAGGCGGTCGGTTACGACGCCCGCGGACGCAAACAGTATCGCTATCATCCCGACTTCCGCGCCCAGCAGGAGGCGCTGAAATATGAGCGGCTCGCCGCCTTCGGCCGTGCGCTTCCCAAGCTGCGCAAGAAGATCGAGGAGGACATCGCCGGCCGCAAACTGGCGGCAGACACCGTACTCGCGGCCGTCGTGAGACTGATCGACAGCACGCACATGCGCGTCGGCAACGAGGAATATGCCAAGGACAACAAGAGCTTCGGCGCGACCACCCTGCGCAACCGCCATGCCAGGGTGGAAGGCGGCAAATTGAAGCTCAGTTACAAGGGCAAGCATGGCATCAAGCGCACGGTGGTGGTGAACGACCGCAACCTGGCCCGGATCGCCAAGCGAACGCAGGATCTGCCCGGCCAGAATCTGTTCGAGTACCTCAACGAGGAGGGCGATGTCTGCCCGGTCACCTCGTCCGACGTGAATACCTATATCAAGGACGCGATGGGCGGTGATTTCACCGCCAAGGACTTCCGGACTTGGGGCGCGAGCGTCATCGCATTCGAGGAGATGGTGAAGCGGTCCGAGCAGTCCGGCCAGGTGAAGCTCAAGAGCGTAATCGAGCCGGTCGCCGAGGCGCTCGGCAACACGGTCGCGATCAGCCGGAAGAGCTATGTGCATCCCGCGATTATCGAGGCGGCCAAGGATGCCGGCGCACTCGGCGAGCGCAAGCTTCCGCGAGCGGGTAAGTATCTCAGCACGTTCGAGCGCGGCCTGATCGAGTTTCTGGACGCGCTGCCGATCGAGGAAGCGAAGCTGGAGGCGCCGGCCGAAGCGGACGGGAAAACAGACGCGGAGGTAGCAGACGACGTCCGGGCGCAGTTGGAAGCGTCGGTGAGCGCGGCTTAGAAGAAGAACGTCATGCTGAACTTGTTTCAGCATCCATTTTGATGACAAGCGAAACGCTCGAAAATGGATCCTGAAGCAAGTTCAGGATGACGGAGGGCCATGAACGTCAGCCAGAAGACCGAACGGATGGGCGGCGAGATTTCCGGCTGGTTCGCGGCGAACGGGGCGGACCTGTTCTTCGGCGTCATGGCCGGCCTGTTCGCCATGGCCGTGCTCTGGGCCCTTCGCGCCTTCGGCCATCGGCTGGTGAGCGAGCCAGGCGAGAAGCAGACCTGGCGCAGCCTGGTCGGGCGGATGCTCGCCAAGACGGCCAGCCTGTTCATCCTGCTGTGCGGCCTCAACGTTGTCGCCGAGTTCACGCACCTGCCCCGCACAGCGGACCGGGCGATCGACATCCTGTTCACGGTTGCCGCCGTGCTGCAGGGCGCCGTCTGGGCGCGCGCGCTGATCCTTGCCCTGCTCCAGCACCGGATCGGCGACGCCGAGCAGACCAGTACCTTCGGCACCGCCTTCGGCCTGATCCGCGGTCTCGTCTCCGTCGCCCTGTTCCTGATCGCGCTGGTGCTGATCCTGGACAATCTCGGCGTCAACGTCACCGGACTGGTCGCCGGCCTTGGCATCGGCGGCGTCGCGATCGGACTGGCCGCACAGGGCATCTTCAAGGACCTGTTCGCCGCGCTCGCCATCATCCTCGACAAGCCGTTCCGCCGCGGCGAGGCGATCAAGTTCGACCTGTTCAACGGGACGGTCGAGCAGATCGGCCTCAAGAGTACTCGGCTGCGCTCGGTCGACGGCGAGGAGATCGTGATCTCCAATGCCATCCTGCTCGACAAGGTGATGCTGAATTTCAGCGCGGTCCAGCAGCGGCGCATCCTGCTGAAATTCGGGCTGATCTACCAGTCCGATCGCGATGCTCTGGCCCGCGTTAACCAGGTGGCCGGCGCGGTGGCGGCCCGCCACCCGCACATCCATTTCGTCCGCGCTGGCCCGATCGGCATTGGCCCGCACGCGATCGACTGCGAGGCGGAGATGCGCTTCGAAAGCGCCGACTTCGACCTGTTCTTCCGCACCCGCGCGGCCGTGATCGCCGGACTCCTCGAAGCGTTGGAAGAGAGCGGATTGCGCCTCGCTTATCCCAGCCAGACCAGCTTCACCGCGGCGCCGGACGGACGGCATGTGCTGCCCTGGGGCGAGGACAATCCTCCCCGGAACGGGGAGGGGGACCGCTGCCGATAGGCGGTGGTGGAGGGGTCAGTGCCTCTTCGTGCAAGCACTGCCCCCTCCACCATGCTACGCATGGTCCCCCTCCCCGTTCCGGGGAGGATGTCACGCCGAACCCGTCTTGCCCGCGCGTTTTTCGGCGAACAGGCGCTGCCAATGCTCGACCAGGCGCCGGTCGGGATCATCGTCGCGAGAGCCGACGTCTGCGCCATCGGCACCCCGGCCGGTGAAGACCTGGGTACGGGCGCGCGGGTCGGCGTCGATCTTGTAGGGCGGCAGCATGGGAAAGGACCTCGTGGGGGTTGATCCGATGCGCCGTTCCTGCCGTCCCGCTTCGGCACGGAACATCCCAAGTCGACGGAGGCGCGGCGCGCTTCGATAAACGCGCGGCCAGCGCGACCGGCCTTGCGCTCGCCGCGACGGAGATGCGGTTGCCGCGCGCTCGCGCAGGTGGGTAAGAAGCGGCCATGGCCAAGCTCTATTTCTACTATGCCTCGATGAATGCGGGCAAATCGACTTTGCTGCTGCAGGCCGATTTCAATTATCGCGAGCGCGGCATGCGGACGATGCTGTGGACGGCGGCGATCGACGATCGCTTCGGCCACGGCCGCATCGCCTCGCGCATCGGCCTCGCCGCGCCCGCCTCGCTCTACGGCCCGGACACGGACCTGCGCGCCGCGATCGCTGCCGAGCATGGGGCCGGGCCACTCGCCTGCGTACTCGTCGACGAAGCGCAATTTCTCAGCCGCGCGCAGGTCTTCGACCTTGCTGCGGTGTGCGACGACCTGCGCGTGCCCGTGCTCGCCTATGGTCTGCGCACCGATTTCCAGGCCAATCTGTTCGAAGGCAGCAAATGGCTGCTCGCGCTGGCCGACGTGCTGACGGAGATCAAGGCGATCTGCGTGTGCGGCCGAAAGGCGACCATGAACCTGCGCCTGAACGAGCATGGCCACGCAGTTCGGGAGGGCATGCAGACGGAGATTGGCGGCAATGAGCGCTACGTCGCCGTGTGCCGCCGCCACTTTGTCGAGGGCCATTGGTAGGAGCGGCCGCACCGAATCAATGAAGGAGAAGACCATGGGCCACCGCGCCTTCATCCAGACCATGATCGCGCTTGCATCGGCATCGTTCGGGCTGGTCGCCGCGCTCGCCTGGAACGAGGCGATCAAGGCGACGCTGGCCCTGCTGGGGCTCGGCGACAACCTGGCCGGCCTGTACAGCTACGCGATCCTGGCCACGGTGATCGCGATTCTGGTGCTGAGCTGGCTTGGCCGCATCGCCGCGCGGATCGGCGGCGAGGCGACGTTCACGCGCGAAGCGGAAGGTTAGGACCGCGACCCGCGGCCGATCGGGTGAACCCAGTCGCGGGCCGCGGCCCAGCTCTCGGGCGTGATCGGCTCGGAGCGCAGCGGGGAGTGACGCGGGGTCGGAGCCGCGATTGTCTGGCTGGGCATGGGCGGATTAAGCAGTGTCAGGAAGTCCTCCTCCTCCAGCACCGTCTCGAACTCGAGGCCGCACTGGCGCCCGTCCGACCAGACCACCGAGGCGAAGACTTCGATCGGCCCGCGCTGCAGGATGACGTCTGTGCCTTCGGACGGCATCGCGTCGCCCTCAATCATCGCGCCCTCGCCCGAAAGGTCGCGGATCTTGACCGGGCGATCGTTGAAGGTGGTCACCAGTCGTGCGGCAAGCAGCACCCGCATCCGCTCCCGCCCACGCTTGTCCGACCCTTGCGCGCTGACCGCGCCGAACACGCCCTGACCGACCTTCATCCCACACCCCCGTGTTATCCCGATGTGGTTGCTACGGCATCAACCCTAAGACGCCGTTAACTGGGCGGCGGTCCGATTCCCTGCGAGGGAAGGAGGATTAAAGCCCCACATCCTCCAGGCTGAGCAAGGTCGCATTTCCGCCCGCGCTGGTCGTATCGGTGCTGCTGCTGTGGCTCACGCTGCGCTTCGGCGTCGAAGTGAAGGGCGCGAAGCGCTGGATTTCCATTGCCGGCAACACCATCCAGCCATCCGAGTTCGTCAAGCCGGCCTTCGCCGTGATCGGCGCCTGGCTGTTTGCCGAGAGCATGAAGCAAAAGGGCGTGCCCGCCCGCACCATGGCGACCGGCATCATGGCCGTGATCGCTGCCGGCCTGCTGCTGCAGCCCGATATCGGGCAGACCGCGCTGGTGCTGGCCACCTGGGGCGCGATGCTGTTCCTGTCCGGTATTTCCTGGCTGGTGATCATTGGCCTCGGCGCGGGAGCGGTGGGCCTGCTGTTCGCCGCCTACACCATCTTCCCGCACTTTGCGAAGCGCATCGACGGCTTCCTGAGCCCGGAGGACAGCGTCCACGGCTCCTACCAGATGGACAAGGCACTCAACTCACTCCTCGAAGGCGGCTGGTTCGGCCGCGGCCCGGGCGAGTCGCTCGCCAAGAAGGTGATTCCCGACGCCCATGCCGACTATGTGTTCTCGGCAGCGGCGGGTGAGTTCGGCATCCTGTTCTGCCTCTGCCTCGTGGCGCTGATCGGCTTCATCGTGATCCGGGCGCTGCTCGGGGCACAGCAGCAGTCGAGCCTGTTCGCGCGGCTCGCCGC
>SXGT01503776.1_pt1 | contig 12131 bp, 10 predicted proteins | sample 3176221 | NCBI WGS metagenome assembly SXGT01 (sample SAMN11356862, study PRJNA531348) | freshwater metagenome | isolation source: freshwater sample F1-120 | place: China: Fuxian Lake, Yuxi | collected 2017-12-25
CCGCGGTGTTTTCTGGGGCCCAGGTCGCAAGCCCGCGCGCCTCACTTGCCGGCTTCGTAGACGATGCGGCCGTCCACCACGGTCAGCACCACGCGCGCCTGCAGGATCTCGTCCTCGCTGCACGCACTAAGGTCGCGGTCGAAGACCGTGAAGTCCGCGCGCTTGCCATGTGCGATCGCGCCGAGGTCGTCCTCGGCGAACATCGCATGCGCGGCATGCCGTGTGAAGCCACGCAGTGCATCGACGCGAGCCAGTTGCTGGTCCTTGCGCAAGGGCTCGCCGTCGGGCGTCGCCTTCGTAGTTACCGCAGCGAAGATGCCTTTGCGCGGATCGACGCTCTCGACCGGGAAGTCGCTGCCGAACGCGACCGGGAGCCCGAGCCCGAGCAACTCACTCCATGCGTAGGCCGTGCTGATGCGCTCCTCGCCAAGGCGCGAGCGCGCCCACGGCATGTCGGACGTCAGATGCGTCGGCTGCATCGAAGGAATGACCGAAAGGGCAACGAAGCGCGCACGATCGGTCTCGGCAACGACCTGGCAATGCTCGATGCGCCAGCGCGCGCGTTCGCGCTGACCGTCTTGAAAGCGCGTCGCCTCGAACACGTCGAGCACCTTGCGGTTCGCGGCGTCGCCGATCGCATGCACGCACAACTGCATGCCGACATCCGCGCACAGTTGCGCGACTTCTTGCAGTCCCGCCGACAACGGCAGGCCGCGATAGCCCTTCTTGTCCGCATACGGCTGCAGCAAGAAGGCGCCGCGCGAGCCGAGTGCGCCGTCGGCATAGGCCTTCACGGCGCGCGCCGCGACGAGGCCACTGCTGCTCGCCCGCGGCCCGCGTCGAATCGCCTCGGTCTGCTCAGCCGCGAACATCAGGTGCGTCCGCAGTCGCCACTCGCCACGGTCCGCCGCCGCGATGAGCCAATCGACAACGCCTTCGTCGACGCCGGCGTCGTGCACGCAGGTCAGCCCGGCCAAGAAGCATTGCTGCTGCGCCACGAGCAACCTGCGCTCGACCGCCTGCGGCGAAGGCGTCGGCTGCGGCACCAGCGCCATTGCGAGATCAACCAGCACACCGGTCGGCTCGCCGACTTCGTCGCGAAGGATCTCGCCGCCAGAGGGCGACTGGGTCGACTTGGACACGGCTGCCCCTGCCATCGCTCTCGCGTTCGCCAGCGCCGCATGGCCGTCGACGCGCACGAGCCAGACGGGATGGTCCGTGGTCACCGCCGACAGGTCGCGGTGATGCGGCATCGCCGCATCGGGCCAGAGGTTCTGGTCCCACCCGCGCCCCACGATCCACTCGCCCGACTTCGTGCGCGCCGCGGCGCGCTGCACGCGGTCGACGACTTCGGCGTAGGACTTGGCGCCAAACAAGTCGACCTCTTCGATCGCCGAACCCAGCAAGAGCAGGTGACCGTGCGCATCTTGCAGGCCAGGCATCAACCACGCGCCTTGCAGGTCGCGAGACTCGACGCCTGTCGGCGCGATCGCTCCTTCTCGCGCGATCCTGCCATCCTTGACCACCACGTGCCCACGCCACGGTGCGTCCGTGCCGGTCCAGACACGCACGTTGTGCAGCACGAGGTCTTGGGGCGCGAGAACGAACGCCAGCGCAATGGTCAACGACATCGCGCGCAGAGGCTACCCGCAACGGACCGCGTTGACGCGGGTGCTTCGCTCATGCGTCGTGGCCGCGCTGCATCCGTCCGCAGCGTGCTGACTCATGCAAGAAGAGGGCGGCCGATGGCGCCATGTCAGCCGGTGGCAACCAGCAGCAACTGCCCTCGATCAGGATGGCTCGGCGCCGCCGCAACGAATCTCGCTCTCAGGCGTGAAGATCGTGCGGTGCGCGACGTGGCCCGCGGGCACCTTGGCCAGCGGAAACAACAGGCACTCGGTCAGCATCGCACCGCTCCCGACACTCGCTCCGTCCATCACGACGGTGCGCTCGAGCTTCGCGCCTGGTTGGACTTCGACCGACGCGCCAAACCAGTTGAGTTCCTTCTGCCGGTCGAGCAATCGCAGGTTGAGTTCGAGCAAGTCGGCAGGGAACGACACGTTGACGTCCTCCTTGACGACCTCGGCCGCTTCCACGCGATAGCCATCGTCGATGAAGATCTGGATGGCGTCGGTGATCTCGTATTCGTTGCGCATCGCCGTGCGTGGCGTGCGCCGCACGGCGTCGAAGAAGGCCAGGTCAAACAGGTAGATGCCGCATCCCTTCAGATCGGTGCGTGGGTGCCGCGGCTTCTCGACCACGCGATGCACGCGATTGCCGTGCTCCGTCAGCACGACGAAGTTGCGGCGGATCTTGGCGAGGTCAGGTTCGCGCATGCACGCAAGCACTCCCTGCGCACGGCCCGAAGCGTGCGGCTCGACCATCGCAGCGAGGTCCTCGGTGCCGAAGAAGATGTCGCCGAGGAACAAGAAGAAGGGCCGATCGACGTGCGGCTCGAGGCGCGACACCGCGTGCGCGATGCCCAGCGTCTCCTCCTGCTCGACGTAGCGAAGGCGCAGTCCGAACTTGCTGCCATCACCGAGCGACCGAACCACTTCGTGGCCCAGGTGCCCGATCACGATCACGACGTCGCGGATGCCCAATCGCGCCATCATGTCGAGCTGGTGCAACATCAGCGGCTTGCCGAGCACCGGCAGAATCGGCTTGGGCCAGCGCTCCGAGAACGGCCGCATGCGCGTGCCCTTGCCCGCGGCGAGAATCACGCCCTGGTAATCGGCTGGAGAGGTCATGGGCGAAGGCTATCCAACAGGATGCGCGCGACGCGAGAGTCGCGCGCGGACCTGTGCTTCAGTTGTTCTGCTGCTGCAGGCTCTTCACGACCGAGACGCGATTGGTGATCACGCTGCCGATCACCAGTTCGCGGTCGCCGTCGGCGTCGAAGTCCGCCATCGTGACCGCCGAGGCGCCGAGCACGCCGGGGAAGGCGACGACGTTGGGGAAGCCGCCCTGGCCGTTGCCGACCAGCACGCGGAAGTCTTCGCCCAGACGCGAGGCCACCAGGATGTCGGCGATGCCGTCCCCGGTCATATCGTCCGTCAGCAGCGCGCTCGGGAAGTTGCCCGCCGCGAAGCTCGCACTGGTGAAGCCCTGGGCCGAGCCAAACAGGACCGACACGGTATTGCCGTCACCGTTGGCGACCGCGATGTCCTTCCGGCCGTCGCGATTGAAGTCCTCGGCGAGCAGGTAGTTCGGCGCTGCGCCGACCGGCAGCGCGAGTTCCAGGGTGAAGGCGCCAGCGCCGTCATTGCGCAACAGCGCGATGTCCGAGACCGACCGGCGCGAGACCGCGAGGTCGACGACGCCATCGCCGGTGAAGTCCGCAGCCACGACGTCGATCGGGCCACCGCCGATCGGGAGCGTTTGCGGCGTTGCCGAGTAGTCGAACGCATTGGCTGTGCCGAAGAGCAACTGCACGTTGCCGCTCTCGTAGCCGGCGAGCGCGAGATCCACGAAGCCGTCGGCATTCAGGTCCGCGGCAGCGGCGCCCACGGGGCCATCGCTGTTGCCAAAGACGAGGGCTGCGCCAGGGACGAGTTCGAGGCTGATGTTGCCCAGCGTCGAGACGTTGCGCAGCAGCTTGACGCCCGTGCGGACCGAGACGATCACGTCGCGCTTCTGGTCGCGGTCGATGTCCGCGATGCGGATCTGCGTGACCGGCGCGCCGATTTCGATGGTCTGCAGCGGCAGCAGCGACAGGTTCTCGTTGGAGGCCATGACGACGACGCGTGACTCGTGCGGATCACCGACGAGCACTTCAGGCTGACCGTCGCCATCGAGATCGACGCTGGCCGCGATGCCTGACTCGATCAGGGTCGAGTCATGATTGCGCGCGCCGCGAAGCTTGCCCCCGCCGTCCGCGAGCCACAGGTTCATGCGATCGGCGAGGCCCGACAGCACCAGCAGATCGTTCTGACCGTTGTGATCGACATCGACGACGGATGGCCGCAGCGGCAGCCCGGTCGAATCGAGTTGGAAAGGCTGGCCGAGTCCGCCTTGGGCGGCCTGCGGGACGACGAGCACGCTGGCGCGATCGACGACGCACGCAACGAGATCCGGGAGACCATCGCCGGTGATGTCTCCGATCGTCGTCAGCGACGCGCGGCCTTCGGCCTGCACCGACTCCGACGTGTAGGTCTGCAAACCAGGCTGGTCGACGTAGGAGGTGATGATCGTGAAGCGATTCATCTCGTAGCACGACACCGCGATGTCGGCGCCAGCGTCGCCCGTGATGTCACCGACTGAGCACGCGGCAGGCGCGCCCGGCACTTCGAGGATCGTCGGCACCGCCGCGAAAGACAGCTTCGAGCCGAGGCCCGGGAACACCAGCACGCGGTTGAGCGTGGGGTCGGAGACGACGAGGTCCGCGATCTGGTCGCGCGAAGCGTCGCCGAGCGCCATCGTGAAGGACTGACCGCCGCCGGGCAGCGTGATCGACTGGCCCTGGCTGAAGGCGCCCGAGTTGTCGCCGACCAGGACCTGGATCTCCGGCGAGTAGGGCCGCGAGATCAAGAGGTCGACGACTCCATCATCCGTGGCGTCCGCCGCGAGCACCTGCAACGCGTCGCGCCCGATCGAGAATGACGGGCCCTGCGAGAACTGAGCATTGCCGTCGTTGAACAGCACGTCGACCACCTGGGCTTCGCGGCGCAGGATCGCGAGGTCCGCGTCACCGTCCGCGTCGAAGTCAGCGTGATCCATCCAGATCACCACGCCGCCCGGCGTCAGCAACTGCGCGGGCGAGAAGGTCGGCCCAGAGCCGAGCAACACCTGCACCTCGCCATTCCAACCGCCGATGGCGATGTCCACGTTGCCATCGAGATTGAAGTCCGCCACCGCCGAGTCGGCGTGGTAGACGACGCCGGTCGTGATTTCGGTGCGGGTCTCGAACTTGGGAGCAGACCCGACAGGAACAACGGGAGCTGAAGAGTTGTCGTGACGTGCGCAAGCGGCAGCAACGGCCACTGCGAGATAGACAGCAATCTTGGATCGGCGCATTACGGAAGGACTCCGGGTGAGATACCGAACGCTACCACCCATGCGCCACACCGGCGGGCGCGTGCAGCGAGGTGTTCTCAGAACGAGACGAGGCCGGTTGTTGGCCCGCTGGGAGTGGGCTCACGACACGTCAGCGAGCGATGGCCGAGCAACGAAGAACACGGGCCGGGAACTAGTTCGTAGCGCAACCTGCGTATGCCGCGGAGAACTCGCGACGCCGCCATCGGGCTTCGGGGCCGGCCGCAGCCGCCGAGGTGTTGGGCAACCGCTTCTACTCTCCGGCGAGATAGCTCTTCGCCCGCTCGATGTAGTGCGCCGCACGCCAGCGCTGATGCGCCATCTCCTCCTCGGTCACCTGGCGAACGATCTTGCCCGGCAATCCGACGACCAAGGAACGCGGCGGGATGACGGCGTTCTCCTTGATGAGACAGCCTGCACCGAGGATCGAGTATTCGCCGATGCGCGCGCCGCCGAGCACGATCGCACCCATGCCAATGAGCGCATAATCGCCGATCTCGACGCCGTGCATGATCACGCCATGGCCGATCGTGACGCCGCGACCCATGACGAGCGGCGCGTCGACGTCGACGTGGATGCACGAGTTGTCCTGCACGTTGCAGCCTTCGCCAATCGTGATCGAGGAGTCATCGCCACGGATCGTCACGCCAAACCAGATGCCGACGTCCGCGGAAAGGCGCACATCGCCGACCACGGTGGCGTTGTCGGCGATCATCGCGAGGCCGCGACGCTTCATCCGGCCGACCATGTCGGGGTAGACGCGGAACTCACGCGGATCGGGGGTCATCGCGGATACATCCAGTCGAGGAACTCGGGCCAGTAGAGGACGAGCATCACACTCACGGCGTTGAACATCGCGTGCGCAAGCCACGGCGCAAGCAGCGACCCGTGACGCCGACGAAGGTCGCCGAGGAACCAACCGAACACCGCGATCGGAAGCGCGTAGGCCGCCCCGTGCACGAGGCCGAATAGCGCGGCGGTCAGGATGATGCCGATGCGGTCGCCGACGCAGGCGACGCAGAGTTCCTGCAAGTAGCCGCGAAAGACGATTTCTTCGGCAAGCGGGCCGAAGGCCACGACGCCGATCGCCACCACCATGCCGCCGATCTCGTCGATTCCGTGCTGTTGCAAGTAGACGAGCAGCGGCTGGGGTTCTACCGCGATCTCCGACGCGCGCAGCAGCGCGATGCAACCGATCGCGAGCGCTGCCCAGGCGAAGTAGAAGGCCGCAAAGCGCACCGCGACCGCGATGGGCCGCATCGGGAACAGCGATGGCCCTGGCGACATCGCCCGCGTCAACAACACGAGCGCGATCGCCCCGACCGTCATCGATCCCATCTGCACCGGGATCTCCTTCACCATGGCCTCGGCGTCGCCATCGACGATCCAAGCATGGACATGCACAGCCAACGCCGGCACGAACAAGAACACGAAGGCCGCGCAAAACATCCGCGCCGCCGATCCGAGCGCGGAGGATCGTGGGGCCAAAGGCGCTGGTTCGCTCATTCGCCTGCGATCATCCCCGACGTCGGCGACGACGCGGTGGCGTAGAGCTTCTTCGGGATCCGACCGGCGAGGAAGGCGTCGCGGCCTGCTTCGGCCGCGGCCTTCATGGCCCGCGCCATCCGCACGGGGTCCTTCGCGCTCGCGACGCCGGTGTTGAGCAACACGCCTTGCGCACCGAGTTCGAAGGCGATCGCGACATCGCTCGCGGTGCCGACGCCCGCGTCGACGATCACCGGCACAGTCGCGCGCTCGAGAATGATGCGGATGTTGTTGGGGTTGAGAATGCCCTGACCGCTGCCGATCGGCGCGCCCGCGGGCATCACCGCAGTGACTCCTGCGTCCTCGAGCCGCTTCGCGAGCACCGGATCGTCGCTCGTGTAGCACAGCACCGTGAACCCTTCCTTCACCAACACCTTGGCAGCGTCCAGCGTGCCGATCGGGTCGGGCAGCAAGGTCTGCGGATCGCCGAGCACCTCGAGCTTCACGAGGTCACCCATGCCGAGTTCGCGGCCAAGCAGCGCGGTGCGCACTGCATGGTCCGCGTCGAAGCAGCCCGCGGTATTCGGCAGCAGGACGTAGGTGTCGCGCGGCAAGTAGTCGAGCAGCGACTTGCCCTGCGGCACGCCGAGTTGCAGCCGGCGCACGGCGACGGTCACGCATTGCGTTCCGGACAACGCGAGCGCTTCCACCATCGACTCCATCGACGGGTACTTGCCAGTGCCCAAGAACAGGCGCGAGGTGAAGGAGTGCCGGCCCAGGACCAGCGGCGAGTCGACGAGCGCTGCCACGCGTTGGATCGTGCGCCGCGGGAGGCGGCGGCACAAGGCCGCGGCCGCGCGGGCCCGCTCCATCAGCCGCCGCCGAAGAAGGTCACCACCTCGAGCCGATCGCCGTCGCACAAGGTCGTCGTGGCGTGCTCGGCACGGCGAACAAGAACCTTGTTGCGCTCGACGGCGACCTGATCGGGGCGCAATCCGAGCCTTGCGACCAGGTCGGCCACCGTCGACGGCGACGGCAGCGAGGTCGGCTCGTCGTTGACCGTGATGCAAAGCATGGGCGCGCTCATCGTCGGTGTCTCAGTCGATGCGACGAAGCACGAGGGTCTTGAGATACTCCGATTCTGGCATCGAGAGCCAGACCGGGTGATCCGCACCCGCGCCGACGCGTTGGTGCAGCGCGATCTTGAACGGCAGCCCAGCGGCGGCCTGACGCGCCATGTCCTCGAACATCGGCGGCGTCATGTGGTGGCTGCACGAGCACGTGACGAGCCAACCGTGCGGCGCGAGCAATCGCAGCGCCTGGCGATTGAGGTCGCGGTAGCCGCGCAAGGCGCCGTCCAACTCGCGGCGCGACTTCGCGAACGCGGGCGGATCGAGAACGATCAAGTCGAAGCGGCGATCGCCGTCGCGAAGCCCGCGCAAGTAGTCGAAGACGTTCGCGCGCTCGACGGCAAGTCCCAGGAGCCCGTTGCGCTGCGCGCCGATCTGCGCCAGTTCGAGCGCGCGCTCCGATTGATCGACCGCGGTCGCCGACGCCGCGCCGCCCTTCAGCGCCGACAGCGAGAACGCGCCCTGATAGCTGAACAAGTCGAGCACGACGCGGCCCTTCGCGAGTTCGCGCACGAGCGCGCGCGCCGGCCGCTGGTCGAGATAGAAGCCAGTCTTGTGCCCGGTGAAGGGTTCGACGAGGTGCAGGAGCCCATCCTCGTCGATCTCCACCTGCTCCTTGCGCGCACCGTGGAGCAGACGCACTTCCTGCGGCAGACCTTCGAGCTTGCGGATCGCAACGTCAGTGCGCGCGATGACCGTCTCCGCGCCCATTCGTTCGGCAAGGAAGGGCACGATTGCATCGAGGCTTGCTTCGACGAACGAGGCCGTCACCTGGATCACGAGCACCGGCCCGTAACGGTCGACCACGAGACCAGGCAGGTCGTCTGCCTCGCCGTGCACGAGCCGCGCGCCGTCTTGTGTGCCGAGCCTGCCGACGCGGCGGTCGATCGCTGCCGCAAGCCGCGTGTGGAAGAAGGCTTCGCGACAAGGCAGCACCCCTTCTGCCCAAGCGCCGCACGCACGCAGCGCCAACTTGCTTTGTGGCGACGTCATGCCGAGCCCGCAGGCTCGCCCTTCGGCATCGACGACGCGCACCAATTCTGCGGCCGCCACCGGGGCCAGCAGGTCGTCGGCGTAAAACCACGCCTGCCCGCGCCGCCACAAGGAAGTAGCGCGCTCGTTCAGTTGCGCCTGTCCGGGCGTGGCGGGGCCGGTCGGCGGAGTCGGTTTCGGCTTCTGCGGCCTGCGGGTTCGCTGCTCGTTTCGCATCGGGGGGCGAGAGTTCTAGCCGCCGGGCCCCGCCGTCGCAGCAGTCGACAGGGCCGGACTCAGGCTTGCGCCTGCATATCCAGGGTCAGGGCCTCGGCATCATGCAGCCAGCGGACGAAGGTGATCGATCCCGGGAGGCTGCGCGTCTCTTCGAAGGCGAGGTTGGAGAAGAAGGCCAGGGCGGGCGCATTTGCGATGTCGACGATTGCCTGCAACCTACGAATCCGCAAAGACTTGGCCTCGTCCAACACCAGCGAGAGCAGCCTCGTCCCGAGCCCGGTCCGGCGGCACGATCGGGCCACCGCCAGAGTCAGTTCGGCCACGCGATCGGGCCCGATGTCGAGGCGCACCAGACCGACTGGCTCCCCGTTGCTGGTCGCGACATAGCCCCGCGCCTTGCCCCCTGCCGCGAGCAGCGCCGCCCACCGGTTTGCCAGCGAGCCCGACGGGGCCGCAACTCCGGGTGCGTCGAGCCAGGACGCGACCACTGGCGCGTCGGCTGGGGTGAACGGACGCAGACGGACTTCGGAAACTTGCATGGGGGATCCTTCGAGTAACCGTTCGTGGCTGCCTGACAAGGGGGGCTCTAAGTTGCGCTCGACCGGTGGATCGCGTCCTTGCCTCTGCAGGCGAAGGTTCCTACCATCCTCGGCCCTGACTTCCGAGCGCCCGTGGCTTGGACGGTCGGCAGCCGCCCCAGGATCCCCTCGGTCCGACAACCCAGGCTCGCGTTTCGCGGGTCGCGGGCAGGGTCTTCTGCCGCCTGTTCGAGCCTTGGACGGCGTGTCGTCCCTTTACCCACCCTCCGACTGCGACTGGCGATGGCAAACTCTGCCGACATCCTCCGCTACATCGATTCGATCGCCCGCGACAAGGAGATCGACAAGGAATCCCTAATGCTGGGGATCGAGCAGGCGATGGCCCAGGCGCTGGCGCGCAAGTACGGCGTCGACGACGTCGAACTGGTCATCGACCGCGATTCGGGTGAGATCGACTGCAACTACGACGTCTCGATGGAAGAGCAGGGCCGCATCTTCGCGATGTCGGTCAAGCAGGCGATCCTGACGCGGGTCCGCGAGGCCGAGCGCGACGTCATCTACAACGAGTTCGAGCAAAAGCTCGGCGAGATCCAGAGCGGCACGATCCAGCGCTTCGAAGGCGACACCGTGATCGTCAATCTGGGGCGCAACATCGAAGGCATCCTGCCCCGCGCCGAGAAGGTCCGCAGCGAGTCCTACAACGTCGGCGAACGCATTCGCGCGATGATCCTCGAGGTCAAGAAGGTCGGCCCTCGCGTGAAGGTGATCCTCTCGCGCGGCCACAAGGACCTCGTCCGCGCCTTGTTCGAACTCGAAGTGCCGGAGATCAGCGATGGCACGATCCAGATTCGCCGCATCGAGCGCGAGCCGGGCTATCGCACCAAACTCGCGGTCGACAGCACCGATTCCAAGGTTGACTGCGTCGGCGCGTGCGTCGGCGTGCGCGGCACGCGCATCAAGTCGATCATCGACGAACTCAACGGCGAGCGCATCGACATCATTCGCTGGAACGACGACCCGCTCGCGTTGATCCACAACGCGCTGAAGCCCGCCGAAGTCGCGCACATCGAACTCGACCCGGCCTCGAAGAAGGCGCTCGTGCTCGTCAACGAAGATCAGCAGTCGCTCGCGATCGGCCGCAAGGGCCAGAACGTGCGGCTCGCCAGCAAGTTGACCGGCTGGGACATCGACATCATGACGCAGGCCGAACTGGCCCGCAGCGTCGAGGCCGAAGACCAGGCGGCTGCCGCGCAGACCGACGGCACGCCTCCGGCGGCGCAGGAACCCACCGCGACGGACAACCAACCGACGCAAGACAACAGCTCCTCGCATCAGAGCGAGAGCTGAGTCGCGCACCGAACGAATCCACCACCGCTAACCGGGCTCGGCCTAAACGGCCTGCCCAATCCGCAAGAAGGCTCGCTTGAAGAAAGTACGCGTTTCCGACATCGCCAAGGACCTCGGGCTGAAAGGTCCCGACCTGGTGAAGCTCTTGCGCGACATGGGCTTCGACGGGATCACGAGCCATCAGAAGGCGCTCGACCCGGCGGACGAGATGATGGTGCTCGCGCGCCTCGAAGCTCACGGCCTCAAGAAGAAGCCGGCGGAAGAAGCCGCGGCCACTGGCAAGCCAAAGAAGAAGCTCCTACCCGGCGCCAGCGACGAAGGAACGGCCGAGCAAGGTGCCGAAGAAGCGAGCACCGATCTGGAGACGCCGGCGAAGAAGCCGCTCAAGAAGGACAAGGAACTCAAGGAACTGCCGGCCAAGAAGGCGCTGCCTTCGAAGCCATTGGTCAAGAAGTCGATCCGGCACTTCGACTCTCCCATCGAGTCGCCAGAGGCCGAGGCCACGACGCCTGCAGCACCAACGACACCAGCGAAGCCAGCAGCGCCTGCGGAGCCCGCGACGCACGCGACGCACGTTGAGCACGTTGCGCCCGTTGCTCCCGCTGCGCCAGCGCCGGTCGTCGAGCCAAAGGTCGCGCCAGCACCCGAGCCGATCGTCGAAGTGAGCCCAGCCATCGCTGCTGAGCCAGAGCCGGCGCCGGTTGCACAGGAGCACGTTCCGGCAAAGCCCGTGGCCCCTTCGGCGCCAGTCGCCGCGGAGGTCGTCGAGGCCCCACGCCGCGCACCCGCGCCGCCGACCGCCCCGACCTCGATCGCTGCGCAGTCCGGCGGTCAGGCCGCCGCGGCGGAGCTTGCTCCAGCCGCTGCGCCCGACTCGGTGCGCAAGCTGCTGATCCCGCAGAAGAAGGCGACCGTCGTCGGCCGCATCGAACTGCCGCAAGAGACCATCCGCGACGCCCGCTCGCGTTCGGCCCCCAATACCGACCTCCGACGCGCTGCACTGCAGAAGACGCAGGGCCAGCGCTCGGCGACCCGTCCGCCCGTCAGCGGCGGCTTTCAACGCCGCGCGCCCTCGGGCCCTGGTCAACGGCCGGGATCCCGTGATCAGGCAATGCGCGGCTCGAAGAAGTCGCGCATCCCGACCACGGTCGATCCAGACAAGGAAATCGAGGTCACGCCACCCGTTTCGATCAAGGGCTTGTCAGAAGCGCTCGGCATCAAGATCACCGACCTGATCGCGACGCTGACCTTCAAGCTCCAAGTCGCCGGCAAGAACATCAACTCCTACCTCTCGCAAGACGAGGTCGAACTCGTCGCGATCGAACTCGACCGCAAGGTCAAGATCGTCGAGCACAAGCACGCGGAAGAGGAAATGATCGAGAAGCTC
>SXGT01509909.1_pt1 | contig 12131 bp, 8 predicted proteins | sample 3176221 | NCBI WGS metagenome assembly SXGT01 (sample SAMN11356862, study PRJNA531348) | freshwater metagenome | isolation source: freshwater sample F1-120 | place: China: Fuxian Lake, Yuxi | collected 2017-12-25
CGTTCGCCCTGAGCCTGTCGAAGGTTTGAACGGGATTTATGTGGTTCACCCAACAGGTGAGTGTGAAGAAACCCGCTCATGCTTCGACTGGGCTCAGCACGAACGGGTTTCTTCACGTCCAACTGATTTTTTTAGGATTATTAGAGGTTTATTGGTGGATGCTGAGAACTATTGGAACTCTGATTTGAATTTGGCCGAAATGATTAAGGCTCCGACCAATCAACTTGGCTCACCCTGATGATTAATATAATTCCGAGCGATTTTGCGCAAACCATTGCTGGAGATTTCCAGACCAAAGGGTGACCCTATGGATTCCAGTTCGTGCATTAAATCGGTGGCGGCGATTAAAGTCAGATAGCGGAGTCCTTCGGCACCGGGTAATTGTTTGGACACTGTGCGTAATAATGGTCCCAATTCGTCCCAGGAATCATTGATAAAAGCTCTGACCGGATCGTCATCATTGGCAGAATCGGTTGTTAAACCTTGCTCGAAGGCTTTGCCGGCTTTTTGTAGAATGCCGCGCAAGGTGTCGCGACTGGCCGCCAAATCGCCTTCCAGTGGCGCTTGAGTGATGGCTTTTTCCAGTGAAGTTTGCCAGTTTTGCCAAACCGTTTGCCATTGCTGTAATTCAGTTTCGGAAAGGGCGGGTGCCGGTTTTTTGTTGGGCGTTTTTATATCGGCGGTAAAGCCCAGGTTGAGCAGTATGCTTTTGGCATCGGCTTTGACAGAGTTAAAACGTAGGCTGTTCACCGAGTCGTTGAGTTTTTCGCTATCTTCCGCAGATACATATGGCAACAGGGTTTTGACGATGTCACCGCGAGATTTATTCAGGTCGATCTTTAAATCAGCCAGTTTGGGTGCCACGACCTGTTGTAATAACTCTTGCAACTGCTCGATATTCAGATTTTGGCCGTTTTTATCAAATGCCTTGATGCTGGAAACCGGAAAACTCAAAACGTTGCCGGATTTGTCCAGCGTGGGTTTTTGCAAGGTTTCCAAAATGCCGTTCCATTTCACCAGGGTCATGCATTTGCCACCCATTTTGGCGCCAAATTGGGCATGTACGTCATTATCAATTTTGACCTGCTGGTTTTCCCCGGCGATTTTCGGATTGGATAAATCCAGGAAGCTACATTGTTTGCCGTCTTTCCACAAGCGCGCGGTCTGGCCTTCGCCGGTAAACAGTTCGGTGAGCAGAACGTTGCGTATCAATCGATAATCCAGCGGTACCGGCACAGTCACTTCGCGAGAGAAGCTGGTGCTTGAGATTAAAACGCCGGTTATGAAAAGCAGGGGGCGTAACAACATGATTTACTCCTGAATAAGGGTAGCTGCGCCGCGGTAAGCCGACGAAATCGGGTATCGGCGGTCACGGCCAAAAGCTCTAGGGGTGATGCGGATGCCGGGTGGCGATTGGCGGCGCTTGTATTCGTTGCGATCGACTAGGCTGATGGCGCGCTGCACCGCAGAAATCGGATAGCCCAAAGCCACGATGTCAGCTGCCGATTTATCTTGTTCGATATACAAAGCCAAGATCGGATCCAATATTGAATAGGGTGGCAATGAATCTTCATCCTTTTGATCCGGCGCCAGTTCTGCAGATGGCGGGCGAGTGATGACACGTTCCGGAATGACGGCTGAAATGGTGTTGCGGTATTCGGCCAGTTGATAGACCAGTAATTTGAATACATCTTTTAACGGTGCAAAGCCACCAGCCATATCACCATAAAGCGTGGCATAGCCCACGCTCATTTCACTTTTGTTGCCGGTGGTCAGCAGCAGTTTGCCTTGTTTGTTGGAGAGCGCCATCAGTAATACGCCTCGGCAACGGGCCTGAATATTTTCTTCGGTGGTATCTTTTTTTGAGCCAGCAAAGATAGGTTCAAGCATAGCGGTGAATGCATTCACTGCTGGTTCGATCGGAATGCTGTGATAGCTAACGCCCAGCGCTTCGGCTTCCAGTCTGGCGTCTTCGTTACTCATGTCTTGCGTATAGCGTGATGGCATCAGCACGGCTTCTACTTTGTCGGCTCCTAATGCATCGACTGCCAAAGCCAATACCAGGGCCGAATCGATGCCGCCGGATAAGCCCAGCAGAGCGCCCTGAAAGCCGTTTTTGCGTACATAATCCTGTATGCCCAATACCAAGGCTTGGTATTCGCTGATCACGGGTTGGTAGAGCGGGGCAATGTCGCTGATTTGAGGCTGATGGTCAATAAACTCGACAAGGCTTAATTGTTCGGCAAATTCTGCAGCGCGAAACACGATTTCGCCTTGAGCGTTGGCAACAAACGATGCTCCATCAAAAATCAGCTCATCCTGCCCGCCGATTTGATTCACATACACCAAAGGAATGTTGGCGGCATTGATTTGCTGGCAAATGATGTCTTCCCGTTGCTGCATTTTGCCAGCGTGGAAAGGCGAGGCGTTCAAAGTCAGGATGATGTTGGCGCCAGCGATCCTGTTTTGTTCAATGATGCCGGGTTGCCAGATGTCTTCGCAAATCGTTAGCGCCAAACGGTTGCTTTTTATGTTGAATAAGCAGTTTTGTCGACCGGCTTTAAAGTAGCGCTGCTCATCGAAAACGCCGTAGTTGGGTAGCGCTATTTTGTGATATTCAGCGATGCATTGGCCGTTGCGTAACACTATTGCCGTGTTGAAAAGCTGTTGACCTTGTTTTTGCGGATAGCCTATGACCAAGTCTATGCCTTGTACTTCAGCGGCTATCGCATCGACGGCTTGTTGGGCTTGCTCTATGAAGTCATTGCGCAGCAACAAGTCCTCAGGCGGATAACCGGTGATGCACAATTCCGGAAAAACAATCACATCGGCTTGTTGCTGTTTGGCCTGTTTAGCGGCGGCAATGATTTTGGCGCTGTTGGCCTTGATATTGGCGACGCTGAAATTGAGTTGGGCTAGGGCGATTTTTAGAGACATGCTGGAGAAGATTTTGCAGGGTTATGCAGTTCTTAGGTTTCAGGTTGTTCGAATCAGTTTCAGAGGGTCATCAGCTCGATTTTTGCAAATTCATCGCCTTGACTAACGTGAATATGTATCGGTTCTTGATCAAGAGTTTTTTTAAAAAAAAATCAATCACAAATCACGGCTATGATTTCCTTAAGTATTTTCTTTTGCTCTTCTGTAAGTTTTGGCTCGATTTTTTGGGATTCCTTGTGTTTTTTGTCACCTTTGCCTGTAGCCAACCATTCGACGCATACGTCAAGAACCAAACAAATTTCGATGAACTTCTCCATACCGGGCATTTTTAAGCCATTAAGCCACTCTGAAAGTGTTGGTGCTGACACCCAAGTTGCTTGGCCCAGATAGCTTGCTGCCTATCTCCGGGCCATTTATCAAGCAAAGCTTCTCGCAGTCGTATGGAGAATGATTGCTTTATATCCATAAAAACATCATTAGCGTAAAAGAAAAACTTGAAACCATGCAAATTTAACAGGGTAGGCATGCCGAAGAATTAAAAACACCCCCGCATCGCCACCCCAATATCCGATGGTGAATTAACCATATTTACACCTGCAGCCTTCATTGCATTGATCTTGCCTTCTGCCGTGCCACAGCCGCCTGTGACGATGGCGCCTGCATGGCCCATACGTTTACCTGGAGGCGCGGTTTGACCGGCAATGTAGCCGACGACCGGTTTGGTGACATGAGCTTTGATAAAGTCTGCGGCTTGTTCTTCGTCGCTACCGCCGATTTCACCAACCATTACTATGCCTTCGGTTTGAGGGTCATCCTGGAAACGGCTTAGCACGTCGATGAAATTCATGCCATGAATAGGGTCGCCGCCGATACCGACGCAAGTGCTTTGACCCAGACCTTGACGGGTGGTTTGGTGCACAGCTTCGTAAGTCAGGGTGCCGGAGCGGGAGCCGATGCCGATTTTACCGGGGGTATGAATATGGCCGGGCATGATGCCGATTTTGCATTGTCCCGGGGTAATCACACCAGGGCAGTTGGGGCCGACCAGCAATGAACGGGTGCCTTGCATGGCCGCTTTGACGCGCAGCATTTGTAAAACGGGTATGCCTTCGGTAATGCAAACGATCAGTTCGATGCCGGCATCGACCGCTTCCAGAATCGCGTCAGCGGCAAAAAATGGCGGCACATAAATCATGGAGGCGGTGGCGCCGGTGGCTTTGACCGCTTGTTGTACGGTATCAAATACCGGTAAATCCAGATGCGTCGAGCCTCCACGGCCTGGCGTGATGCCACCGACCAGTTTTGTGCCATAGGCCAGCGCTTGTTCGGAATGAAACGTGCCTTGTTTGCCGGTGAAGCCTTGGCATATCACTTGGGTATTGTTATCAATCAAAATAGACATTAGACGCCCTCCGCCAATTTAACCGCTTGTTCGGCGGCACTGTTCAAGTCTTCCGCAGTGTGCAGTCCTAATCCGGAGTCTTTTAACATGGATAGTCCCAGCTCTACATTGGTGCCCTCAAGGCGAACCACCACCGGAATAGTCAGATGCATTTCCTCAACGGCGGCCAGAATACCGGCGGCGATGACATCGCATTTGACAATGCCACCGAAAATATTGACCAGTACCGCTTTAACGGTACCGTCAGATAAAATCAGTTTAAAGGCTTCTTTGACTTTCTCTTTATTGGTGCCGCCGCCCACGTCCAAAAAATTGGCAGGTGCGCCACCTTTTAATTTGACCATGTCCATGGTGGCCATCGCCAAACCGGCACCATTGACCATGCAGCCGATGTTGCCACCCAGGGTGATGTAATTCAGATCAAATTGCTTGGCTTCTGCTTCTTTGGCGTCTTCCTGCGATGCATCACGCATGGCGGCAATATCGGGATGCAGCGGTACGGCGTTATCGTCGAAATTGATTTTGGCGTCCAGTGCCACTAATGTTCCGTCAGCGGTTTCAATCAACGGATTGATTTCGATTTGGCTGCAGTCTTTGGCTAAAAACAAATCATAAATACCGGTCATGATTTTCTGTAATTGGACTTGCTGTTCCTTGCCAAGCGCTAAGGCTGCAGCGACTTGTCGGCAATGATAAGGCTGTAATCCGGAGGCTGGGTGAACTTTGATATGCACGATTTTTTCCGGGGTTTCAGCAGCAACCGCTTCAATGTCCATGCCCCCGGCTGCAGAAGCGATGAAAATCAGGCGTTCGCTGTCTCTATCCAACAGTAAGCTTAGATAAAACTCGTTTTTTATGGCCGAAGCTTCTTCGACCCAGACACTATTCACAGGAAGGCCGTCCGCATCGGTTTGATGGGTTACCAAGCGAGTACCCAGCATGGCTGCGGCATAATCAGCCACTTCCGGCAGGTTGCGAGTCACTTTGACGCCACCGGCTTTGCCACGAGCACCCGCATGGACTTGTGCTTTGACGACCCATGCAGCGCTGGGCAAGGATTGAGCGACCTGTTGAGCCTGAGCGGCTGACATGGCCACACCACCTTGCGGCACCGGAATCGCAAAATCCCGAAACAGTTGCTTGGCCTGATATTCATGAATGTTCATTTAGGGCTCCACAGTTTTGGCTTGATAATCGTTTAAACAGAGTTTGCTATGATTGATCCACAGTCACTTAAAAAATTCGCCATGTCCAGTCATCACGCCGACACCATTTATCCTTGCCCTTTTTCCAAAGGTTATGGCATTCCTGTCAAGCAGGCCTGGCTGATGTTGAAGATATTTTTTATCTATCGATTTATCAGTGCCAGTTTGTTCGTGATGTTGTTTTTCTTGCGTTTCGGACAATCGTCGCTAGGTACTTATGATGCGCAATTGTATCAGTTCACCAGCCTGGGGTATTTGGGGATTTCAATTCTTAATGCACCATTTATCTACCGGCAGTTATTGAGTTATACACATCAGGCGCAGGTGTTTATATTTACCGACATTGTGTTCATCACTTTGCTGATGCATGCCAGTGGTGGGGTGAGTAGCGGTATTGGTGGTTTATTGGCTATTTCGATTGCGGCTGGCAGTTTGTTGATTGGTGGTCGTTGCGCTTTGTTGTTTGCGGCGTTAGCCAGTTTGGCGGTATTGGCGGAAGAAGTGTACGCCATTCAGACACATTTATTTAATCAGGCCTCGCTGAATTATTCGGGATTATTAGGCATCAGTTTTTTTGCCATCGCTTTTATTACGCTCATATTGGCGCAACGTGTTGAACAGGCCGCCAGTCTGGCTCGTCGTCACGCGCAAACCATACTAAGGCTGGAAGAACTGAATCGCTATATCATTCAACATATGCAGTCGGGGATTTTGATTGTGGATGCGCAGCAATTTATTTTGCTCAGTAACCAGTCCGCTTCGAGGTTGTTGGAAATCGATGATATTCCTACGCATTTGGTCGATGTTTCGCCTATTTTGCAACAGGCGTTTTTGACCTGGAATGACAATCAGGAACAAGATGTCGCTATTATCGAATTACCTAGCCAGGCGGAAATTCATGTACGGTTTTCTCTGTTGATGTTTGATGATGAGCGCCTACATATGTTGATGATTGAGGATGTCAGTCTTTATAACCAGCGCTTGCAGGAGAGCAAACTGGCATCATTAGGGCGGTTGACCGCCAGTATTGCGCATGAAATTCGCAATCCACTCAGTGCTATCAGTCATGCGGGGCAATTGCTTTCAGAGTCTCCGGTGTTGCTGCCGGATGATATTAGGTTGACGAATATTATCCAAACGCATTGCCAGCGGGTGAATAGCATTATCGAAGACATATTAAAATTGTCGCGGCGCAACCCTTCGCAAAAGCAAAAAATCAATTTGAATAAATGGTTGCCTGGCTATGTTCATGAACAAAACCTTTATCAACCCTCTAAGGAAGTATTTAAATTGGTAATCAATCCGCCTGATTTGAATGCTTATATAGATCCCGGACACTTGAAGCAAATTTTGGATAATCTGTGTTCGAACGCCCTGAAATATGGCAATCCCGAGCAAGGCCCGATCATCATTGAAGCGGAAAATGTTGATGGGGATATTCTGCTTCGTGTTATCGACCAGGGGCCGGGTATTGATCAATCCGGATTAACGCATTTGTTTGAACCGTTTTTTACCACCTCAAGGCAGGGTACCGGGCTTGGACTCTATATTTCCAGAGAACTGGCAGAGCTCAATCAAGCTGAATTAAGCTATGCCAAATATCGGGATCAGTCTTGTTTTACTTTATCATTGGCGAATGCTGATAACGTCGTCATCGAATTATGAATAAGCCTCTCACATTGGTCGTCGATGACGAGCCTGATATTCGGGAATTGCTGGAAATTACCCTCAGTCGTATGGACATCCGTACCTGTTGTGCGGAAAGCCTTGGACAGGCCCGTGAATTGCTGTCTAACCAACGTTTTGATCTTTGCCTGACTGATATGCGCTTGCCGGATGGCGATGGATTGGATTTGGTTGACTATATCCAGGAACAGGGACTGTTGCTGCCAGTAGCCGTTATTACAGCTCATGGCAGCATGGATACCGCCATCAAAGCCATGAAAAAAGGCGCGTTTGATTTTTTAACCAAACCGGTGGACTTGTCGGCGCTAAGGCAATTAGTGGCTAATGCGTTGCAATCTTCGCATTCCAAAATGCACGAAAAAGAACGCCGCACTCGAAATACTTTATTGGGTGATTCGCCAGCCATGCGGGATATACGTTCGAAAATCGCAAAAGTGGCCAGGAATCAGGCGCCTATTTATATCAGTGGGGAATCCGGTTCCGGTAAAGAATTAGTTGCCAAATTAATACATCAGCAAGGTCCTCGGGCGGATAAACCCTTTGTGGCCATCAATTGTGGTGCCATCCCGCATGAGCTGATGGAAAGCGAGTTTTTCGGGCATAAAAAAGGCAGTTTTAGCGGTGCTATTGCGGATAAACAAGGCTTTTTTCAGGCGGCTGATGGTGGCACGCTGTTTTTGGATGAAGTGGCGGATTTATCCCTGAATCTCCAGGTTAAGTTGTTGCGAGCCATCCAGGAGAAAAAAATTCGCCCGGTAGGTGAACAGCATGAAATTGCGGTTGATGTGCGCTTACTCAGTGCGACGCATAAGGATTTGGCGAAAATGGTGCAGGAAGGTACTTTCAGACAAGATTTGTATTACCGGATTAATGTGATTGAACTCAATTTGCCTCCTCTGCGAGCCCGGGTTGAGGATATAGCGGTGATTGCCAAGCATTTGCTGCATAAACTAGCGCATAGTAGCGGTATGACGGCACCCTTATTCACGGATAGAGCCTTGTTGGCCCTTTCGCAATACGCATTTCCCGGCAATGTTCGAGAACTGGAAAATATACTGGAGCGTACCCTGGCTTTGCATGAGGGTGAGCAGATTGATGTGGGGGATTTGAATTTGCCTGCTAGTGTGAATCGGCAGCAGGATGAAGATGAGGACACCGAGTCTGCATCCTTGCAGGGCTATCTGGAATCGGTAGAAAAAAAGGTTCTACTCAGCACACTGGAGCAAAATCGTTGGAATTCAATCGAAGCCGCCGAGCAATTAGGCATATCCCAACGTTCTTTGTTATTTCGCTTGAAAAGGTTGGGTTTGGAGGTTTGAAAAGTGATTTATGCTTAGGATTAATGCAGTCAGAACTATGACCTAAGCAGGCCGGATAAGCTTCAGCGCATCCGGCAGGCATGGTGGATGCGCGTTGCTTATCCACCCTGCATAATTAAGATATTGCTTTATCAGGGTAAAACGTTGGGTAATCACAAGCTATTGATATTTTTCAATGGCCTTGAGTTGATCCAGAGCGGTCTGGATTTTTGCGGTGGTAGCGCTATCCAATTCGTTGTTTTTATAAACTTTATCCAATAGGCCTTCCTCAACCAAGGCGTCTTTGATCCAGCGTTTGGCAAAGGCATAATTGTTAGGTATTTTGGCCGTTTCACCTGTTTTTGGGTTTTTTAACGTGTCATTTGTGCTGTTATTAATGACAGGCGCAGATGCTTTGGCTGGAGCTGATTTGGCTTTGCTGCTGGTTGGTTTTTTTGCGGGTTTGGCAGCAAGTGGTTTTGCCATTACGGCAGCTGGGGGGGCTTTTTCGGTAGTTTCTACTTTTGTAGCAACACTGGGTTTTGGGTTTTCTGTCCCTTGTGTGGTTTTAGACGGTTCATTCTTTTTTCCAACGACTTCGAATACGACGTAGGCAACAAAAATGGTTGTTGCTATAAAAAGCAGTTCTGCCATAACTCTTCCCCTTGGTTGTTTTATTTATTTAGTTGTAAGAACGTTATGATGCGTAGAGACGACATCCTGACCGAATATACCAGAGCCTGTTATCGGGGTAAACCAATAATCGGAAAATACTAATTTGGAATTATGTGGGGATAGAAACTAATAAACAAAGTATATTATTTATCAATCGAATTAAACTGCTTATCGTTATTTATCGATTTGGGTGAATTAAGCAGAATAGCCAACGAAACTTGATGACTATCGAGTAAGTTTCGCTCCGGCTTGCCAAATGCATAGCCTTGGCCCAGATTAACCCCTATTTCTTGGAGTTTAAGCGCAATACTGGGGGTTTCAACGAATTCGGCAATGGTTTTCTTACCCAATTTTCCTGCAATTTCGACCATGGACTTGACCAAAATACGGTCCGTTTCATTACTATCCAAATGCCTAATAAACTGACCATCGATTTTGACGTAATCAACCGGAAAGGTTTTTAGATAATTAAACGAACAAAACCCCGCGCCAAAATCATCCAGGGCAAACTTACAGCCCAGTTCGCGGATTTTGTGGATCATTTCACTGGTATGATCAAAGTTGTCGACTGCGGCGGTTTCAGTAATTTCAAAGGTGAGACGACCGGCGTCTACCCAGGTTAATTCCAGTTTGTCGCGGATGACTTGCAATAAATCGTGATACTGAAACGCCTTGCCGGATAAGTTGATCGCCAGTGATATCTTCGACATATACGATGGTAGTGCTGCCAGAAAATCAATGGCATTTTCGACTACCCACAAGTCAATGGCGTGAATCAACCCCATGCGCTCTGCGACTGGAATAAACTGATCAGGCGTAATGGTTTTGCCGTCATCATCGCGCATTCTTACTAGCACTTCATAATGCGAAATGTCGCCATTATTCAGTTGTACCACCGGCTGAAACATCAGGAACAGATTATTCTCACGCAAGGCCTTACGAATGATGGGCACCCAATAAATATCCCGGCGGCGTTCTTTAACCGCCAGATCTTCGTGGTTATAGACTCTGATTTTGTCGCGACCATTGATTTTGGCAAAGTTGCAGGCTTGGCGAGCGTGTAGAATCATTTCGCCCGGATGCTGAGCAGGGAATGAATTGGCCAGCGAGGTAATGCCTATCGACACGCTGGCGCTGTAGCAAATTTCGGATGTGAAAAAGCGGAAGTTATCGACGGTGCTGCGGATGGTTTCGGCGATGATTAACGCCTGTTTGCGGGTTTTATTTTCCAGAAATACACAGAATTCGTCAGAGCCGATACGGGCGAACAGGCTATTGGACGGCAGTAATTTTCTGATCAAAATAGTCAGTTCGACCAATAAACGGTCACCTATTTCAAAACCTTCCAATTCATTGATTAAACTAAACCGATCAACATCGATAAATAACAAACTGCCTTCTTTTTTGAGTTTGTTGCTGATATTAATAATAAGCTTCATCTGTCGCTCAAAACTGCTGCGGTTGAATAAGCCGGTCAATTCGTCGTGGGCGACCAGAAACTTCAGTTTGGCTTCAATAATGCTTTTGGTGGCCAATTCGTTGATTAATTGTTCTTCCTGCTGATGGCGAAGAAAGCGCTCCTGTTTTAATTGCATCAAGAAATTGATGGATAAAAGTAACAAGTTGGGGTCGACAGGGGTTGCCAATTGGTAAACCAGACAATTGGTTGCTTCTACAGACGCCTTTGAATTTATTGGCAGTTGAGATCTTAAAATAATTAACGGGATAACCGAACCGTCGCTAGCGGAAGAGAGGCTTTGGCTCATCTCGGCTAGCTGACAGTCGGGTAGATGTTCATTTAAAACGATCAGACCTATCCTTTCCGGTTGATCATGAAAGGGGCGCAAAATATCGTAGATGCCCTTGCCGTTATCGGCATACCTGATATCGGCATAGCCGAACTCTTGCAGGATATTGGTAATGTGTTGGGCAGAAATGCCATCGTGGTCGGCGACGATAATGATCTTATCTGTAAGAGGCTCGCAATTATTCATCTATACTGGGTGGGTATTTTAGAACGGTAGAGAAAAGCTGGATTTATTGTTTTTTGTAATAAATTACTTACACACTATGGCTTATACGATAAAACTACTAAGGCATCTTCAGCAAGCAATCCCCCGTTTGCCAGCACTGCAGCCAGTATAGGCGTAAAAAAATAAAATGTAATCTGATGATGATTTCGGCACCCACTTTAACAATAGCTGATTTGCTTAAGGGCGATATTAAACTCGCTTCACCACCGACCACTTATCTGGCATTAAAAAAGGTGGTCGATGATCCTAATAAGACTGCTAAGGATGCGGCGTTTGTGATTGAAAGTGATGCAGCTTTCGCCATGCGGCTATTGAAAATCGTCAATAGCGCGTTTTACGGCTTTCCGGCGCAAGTTAGCTCTATCCCAACCGCTATCACCCTGATCGGGATGCGGGAATTACAAAACCTGGTATTGGCAACAGTGGTCATCGAACGGTTTTCAGATTTGCCCGGCCAGTTGCTGTCTATTCATGATTTTTGGTCGAAAAACCTGCGATGCGCCTTAATCGCCAAAGAACTAGATAAACATTTTGGCAAAAAATATTCGGATACCGCCTTTTTATGTGGATTGGTGCATAACATCGGTCGGTTGGTCATGTATAGACGAATCCCTTTGCTGGCGAGGGAGGTGGATTTATTGATCCAATCCAATCAGTCAGCGGATATTGACGAAGCGGGATTGGAAGAACAAATCATTGGATTTGATCATTTTCAATTGGGTGCGGAATTTTGCAGGCTCTGGAAATTGCCGGAAGTGGTCATCGACTCAATCAGTCTGCATCGATACCCGGACCATATCGGACGCCATGCCGATATTGCGACAATGGTCAGATTGGCCAATTTTTACAGCGGATTGGATGGTCACTATGATGGCATCGTGGCCAATGGCTTCGA
>SXGT01218913.1_pt1 | contig 12130 bp, 10 predicted proteins | sample 3176221 | NCBI WGS metagenome assembly SXGT01 (sample SAMN11356862, study PRJNA531348) | freshwater metagenome | isolation source: freshwater sample F1-120 | place: China: Fuxian Lake, Yuxi | collected 2017-12-25
ACCCAACGCGACCTCCACGTCGCAAGAAAATACAACACCAACCAAATCACCAAGCCCCTGAGCAAAAAATCCGCCAGGGAAATCGAACACCAAGCGCTTACGGTGAAAAACTCACAACCTCGAAGCGCCAGCGAGGGCGAGTGCTCCGGCACGCTCCGCGAACCATCATGCCGAGTGAAACGCCCTTCCTCGCTGACGCTTCGGGTTACGAGGGGAGTAGCCCGCGCAGATTACCCTCGATGTTCTCGCAGATTGACTTGAGTGGCAGGTCGTTCTCGTCGGTTCCGAAGGGATCTTCAATTTCAACGCCGATTTCCTCGACGCCGAGCATGACGTACGAAATCAGCAACGTGGCTGGGATCGTGGCCCAGCCGAAGTCTTTGACGATCGCCAGCGGCATCGTCGCCAGGAAAATGATCAGCGCTCGTCGCAGGTGGACCATGTACGCGAAGGGGAGGGGAGTGTTGTGGATTCGCTCGCAAGCTCCCAACGCATCAATGAAGCGGCTGATGATCGTGTCGAACAGCGACTGCTGAATGTCGCTGATCAACCCGCGCTGCCGAGCGATCTCGACTTGCTCAGTGATGCGGCGTGCCACCGCAAGCGGGACGTGCTCCGCTTGTCCGGTGAGCTGGACTTCGGACTTCGGCAGATCGTCGGTGTCGCAGCCGATGTCCTTCCAACTCAGCAACCGATAACGCACCGACCAGGGAAAGACCATTGTCCAGCGAAGCAGTCGCCGCAGCAGGCCTGCATCTTCTCGAAGCAGCGTCGTCGCCAGCCGCCCCAGATTACGGCTGTCGTTGACGATACCACCCCACAGCTTGCGACCTTCCCAAAACCGGTCGTAGCTGGCGTTTGTCCGAAACACGAGCAGCAGGCCAAGTACGGCACCGATTAGCGTGTGGCCGGTCAGCGGGATGGAGACGGGATACCTCCGAGCGAGTTGCACGAACTGGTTGTTTGTCGGAGGAAAATACGTTTCCCTAAGCTTGGCTGCAGATTCTTCTGAGCTGACAAATGGGTACGAAGTCCAGCCGACTTCGGCTCCGTTGATGGCGGGCCTTCCAGCGTAATCCCAACTCACAATAAGGATCGACCAAACCACGCATACGGCGACGCGAGAGAATATTTCGCGCAGCATCGAGCCTTTGATGTCGAACAGGTGGCTGCGCCAGTGATGTGGGTCGTATTGGATCATATGCTCTTTGGAGTGCGACGACCAAAGTCGTCGCTTTTCAAAACGCGAGTTGTTCCACGCACGATACAGAACGCGCGGGTTGAAAAGCGGTGACTCAGGTCACCGCAGTCCAAAGTCATCTCGCCGCTGGTCCAATTATCGGTTGGGTCCAAGCTCGTTCTAATTCGCCGACTTCGGAGGGATTCGGATGCTTGCGTGACGACATGATGCGGGCTCGGACGTAAAGCTCGTCCCCTTGGAAACAGTACTTGGCGGCGTGGCCGTCGATGCGGCAGAAGACTTTGCCGATGTCGTCGCTGTAGCGGCGAGTCGCTCGAACTTCCTGACCCTCCTTGTCGAGCACTGGCTCGCTTTTGGAATCAAAGCCTCGGCGAGTGCCGATGAACTCGATCGAATAGGTCACGTCAGCATCCGCCTTGATCGAGACTTCGAGTCCCTCGGTCGAGGATGTCACGCAATTCAGCGTCACTCCACTGGAGGAATAAAACCGCCCGGCTTCCATCGCGGCGATCAGCTTTTCGGGAGTCAGGCTGTCGGTCAGGACCATCACCCAACCGCGGCCCGGTTCGGAGGCTCGGCTGGGGATGTTGTGGTAGGCGTGGCCGTCATCGGTGCCCAGGCCGAACAGCGGCGGCAATTGCAGTTCGCCGAGGCGGAATGAGTTGATGATATCCCAGATTCGCTCGGTCGAAGCGTGCTCCTTGCTGCCAGAGTTGTTGACGCCGGGATGCCCGTTGTAGACCTCGAAGAAGTTCTCGCCCCGAATCCGCATCAAGTCTTCGGCGGTGACTCCGTAGCCGAAGTTCGGATGATTCAGGTGAATCATCATCGGCTGGCCGGTCCGTTCCCGCTGAGCGATCAGGGCGTCGGTGTTGTTTTGAATGGTCTCGGCCACGCTGCCGCCGTGTCGTGGGACGACCAGCTCTTTCACATTGTTCGCGTTCATGTGGACCGGGAATTTTTGGAACGCATCGCTGACCTCCTCACCCTGGATGAGCAGATATTTGCCCGGCTCGTTGAAGCGGTCGGCGACTTCGCGGAACGTCTTCAGCCGAGTTTCGAGTTTGTCCTCGGTCTTGCGTTCCTCGACCCAGCCGTTCGGGAATTGTTGCTTGAGCTTTTCGAACGCCTGTTGCTTGCCCTTCGATTTTTCGACGTCGATCCAGCGTTCTTTGTCGGCGAGTACGTTATGGTCGGTGAAGCCCAGGAAGTCGTAGTTGTGATCGCGATACCACAATGCGATGGATTCGAGGTAGTCGTCGCCGTCGCTCCACAGCGAGTGCGTGTGCAAGTTGCCTCGATACCATTTCAATGGCCCGGTCGCCTGCAAAGTCTGAGCATTCGCAGGTGCGGAGGATCGGTCGCTCAGAGCGATCAGGCTGAGCAGGGCCAGCGTCACCGCAGTGGACAGCAACAGTGGCCTCCAGGATTGGCCAGATTTTTCGGCAAGCATTGGATGGTCTCCTTTTGACGATTCGGAATGGCCGGACATCGTAGCGAGGCTCGGTCACGATCCCAGCCTGCGGCCCTTCGCGCCGACATGGTGATCTGCCACAACGTCCAAACGTCGTCGAGTCACTCGGTGACTCGAACTTTCCGGTCACGGAGTGACCGGTCTACGAGGAGGCAATATCGTGGGGAGTTGGGGACCAGGGATTTTCGACAACGACGCCGCTCGCGATCATTTGTTTGAAGTGACTCGCGCATTGGCGGAGCAGATCGACGAGGCTCTCGCCAATGCGGTGTCGCTGAAGCTGGCGGGCAAGGGGAGTGACGTCGAACTGGCGGAGACGCTGGAAACCGTGCTGCCGAACATCGAGATCATCTGCGTCCTCCACGAGTCGCTCGGCGGTGGCTTTTTGCCGGAACCGGAGTCCGCCAACGAGTGGCAATCGCAATTCGAGTACCTTGCGGCGGCTGGCTCGGCGGATCGCCGAGAGATTGCCTGTTCGACATTTGAGCGGCTGCAGCGGCTCGCACAGCAATGTTGGGAGGAGTAACGCTCATGGCCGAGAGATCGTCAACGCCGATTCGTCGCCGCGTCCTGTTTCAAGGCCGAGTGCAAGGGGTCGGCTTTCGGTACACGACCGCGTCGATCGCGCGTCGTCATCCGGTGGTTGGCTTCGTTCGCAACTTGCCGGACGGTTCCGTCGAACTGGTTGCCGAAGCCGACCCGACTGTCCTGGATCAGTTTCTGGCAGACATCGCCTCAGAATTGGTCGGCAACATTCGCCAGCAAGAGGTGTATGAAGCCATCCGCGACGAAATTTTCATGAGGTTCGAGATTCGTCGATAGGTGCGGCTGATGCGGAATGAACCGCTTTTCTTCGGAGCCAGGCTTCTGTAGATTTCTCGCCCAACGCGGCGGACTGGATTGGACGTAAGGTCGCCGTGTCGTTGTCATTTCGGATGGTTTTGCTCATTTTGGACAGTCAGTGAGGCATGATGTCGTCGCTTGTTTGGCTTTCTTCAGCCCTGTTGTCAGCCGAGGCTTCGCGAGAGCTTTCCGGCAAAGCTCCCTACGCCTGGGGTGCGACTGGTTTGGTCGTGGGGCTGCTTTTGGCAGGATTGTTCGGCTTTTTGTACATGACTCGGACGGGGGTCATCGCTCGTGCCACCACAAAAGAGGCGGTTCGCCAGCCGGTCTTTTTGCTGCTGCTGAGCCTTGGTGCATTGCTGCTGCTCGTCAACACGTTTCTGCCGTTCTTCTCGCTGGGCAGCGACATCAAGATGTTGAAAGACTGCGGGTTGATGACGTTACTGTTTTCCGCGCTGTTGCTGGCGGTCTGGACGGCGAGCACCAGTATTGCGAGCGAAATTGAAGGGAAAACGACGATGACGCTGCTCTCGAAGCCGATCAATCGGCGGCAGTTCATTGTGGGGAAATATGTCGGCATCTTGAATTCGACGTTGTGTCTGTTGTTGCCTTTGGTGGTCCTGTTCTGCGTTTTGCTGCTCTACAAAGTGGGTTACGACGCTCGTGAGAGTTCCAAAGAAATTCCAAGCTGGTTCGAGGATCGCAGCTTGAATGCTGACCGTCTCAAGGAGGCGGTGCAGATTCTTCCAGGCATCCTGTTGATGGTTCTGGAAATCGCCGTGATGACAGCCGTGAGTGTTGCGATCTCGACTCGCACTCCGATGGTCGTCAACGTCGTCACTTGCTTGGCGATTTTCGTGATAGGCCACCTGACGCCGGTGCTGGTGAAATCGGGAGTGTTGAAACTGGAGTTCGTCTCCTTCATGGCTCGGTTGATCGCGACGCTGCTGCCATCCCTCGAAGTCTTCAATATGGAAGCGGCGGTCGCGACCGGGACGATGGTTCCAGCGTCGTATTTGGCGTATTCCGCTCTGTACGGCGCGGCTTACATTGGATCCATGCTTTTGCTCTCCTTCATCTTGTTCGAGGATCGGGACTTGGCTTAGAAACGTCGGTGAGTCCTACACTGACAGGCACGGATGGAGCCGTGCGATTTCCACGGGCCGCTCATTTTTAGGAGATCCAAGATGGAGACTCCGTTCCGGCGCGTGTTTTCGTCCAAAGAGTTGTCACGCGGTTCAGCCCGCTGGGCGTGGCTGCTCTCGCTGATGTCGGCGTTGTCGCTGTGTGGTTTGCTGTTCGGCGCGGCCTTGCTGGTCGATCTTCTCATCAATCGGGGCGAGGTTCTGCTGCCGAACGAAGTCGAGGTCGCCGCTTACGCGAATATCACGGAAACACATCCTGCCTTCGCTCAGGCCGCGAATGAGAACGCCGTGGACGCGGACAGTCCGCCCCTTGGTCAACGCCGCTTGAATCAGGGTCTGCGAGTCACCGCCTGGGAGGCTCGACACAAGTCCTGGGGGATGCTTGTCCGAGGTCTCGTGCGTTGGATCCCAGCGTTGCAAACGACGAACTCGGCATTGTTGACCTTGTTGGCGGCCAACATTGCCCTGGCGCTGATATCGAGCCTGACGGCGCTGCAGATCAGAACGCTTGCGTTTCGGACATCGCAAGAAGTTGCGACTCGACTGCGGCAGTCGTTGCATCGGCAAACGCTTCGGTTGGGTCCGAGCGACCTGGAAGACGACGCGGGAGAGGTCGCGTTCTTGATGTTCACGGGGGACGTCGAACGAGTCCGCGAAGGGATTCAAACTTGGTACGAGCGAGTTGTGAGGTTTCCGCCGTTATTGGCGGGACTCGCGATTCTGTTGCTGATGATGCACTGGCTGCTGGCGTTGCAGTGCGTCGTGCCGTTGCTGGCCTGCTTGTATTTGGTTCGGAGAGAACGTCTCCGCTTCGAGCAATCGCGCCGCAAATTGGAGGACCGTGTCGGCGACGATCTGCGCTTGCTGGCAGAGGGCCTGCGAAAGACTCGGTTGGTGCGCGGCTTTGGAATGGAAAACTTTGAGCACGAACGCTTCGGAATGCACTTGCAGCGCTTTCTAAAAAAGGTCGCGACCCTCAAGGAAGACGAACGGTTGTCGCGATGGATGTGCTGGTTGGTCGTACTTGTCACCGTAACGCTAGTCTTGTTCTTGATCGCCACCAAGACCCTGATTGATCCGTCTGCCCCGGCGCACTTGCCGGTGTCGGCGATGATGATGTTCGTCGTCGCCATTCGCTTGGCGTACCGACCGATCAATGACCTTTGGGACTTGCCCCAAATTGAGCAGTCCGCAGGGCAGTGGGCGGACAACATCCTGCGGTATCAGTCGCGAGTTGCTGAGGTTGGCCAAGCGGTCGGAGCGAAGTTCTTGCAACCGCTGTCGAAGCAGATTCAGTTCGAGTCGGTCACCTATCGCCTGCCGGACAAACGGCTCGTCCTGGATCGCGTCGATCTGAAGATCCCTGCCAAGTCGATGGTGGCCGTGTTGTCGCTCGATCCATTGGAGGCCCGCGCGCTGACCTACCTGCTGCCGCGGTTCATCGAGCCGCAATCAGGCCGTGTGCTGATCGATGGCGAGGACTTGGCGTTCGTGACGCTCGAATCTCTGCGGGCCGAGTCGATCTTCGTCGGAGGCATGGACCCATTCTTCACCGGCACGGTCTCCGAAAACATCAGTTGCGGCGACCCACGCTTCACGCTTCAACATGTCACCGAAGCCGCCAAGCAAGTCCACGCGCACCAATTCATCAACAAGCTGTCGCAAGGCTACGAAACGGTGCTCGGCGAGAACGGCGAATCGCTCGACCCCGGACAGACATTTTTGTTGGGCCTCGCCCGCGCGTTGGTCCGCGACCCAGCGCTGCTGATCATCGAAGAACCCGCCGAGCGGCTCGACGATGACACGAAGTCGTTGCTCGATGACACCTATGCTCGGTTGGTGAAGGATCGCACGCTGATCTTCCTGCCCAATCGTCTCTCGACGGTTCGCAAGGCTGACCAAGTCCTCTTCTTGCACAAAGGTCGCGTCGAGGCGGTCGGAGCGTATTCCAAGCTCATCACCTCCGCGCCGCTGATGCGGCACTGGGAGTACGTCCGCTTCATCGAATTCCGCCGCGACGAGGTGGCCGAGTAAAAAGGAACCGGCAATTGATGATTGGTGATTGGCTATTGGCGATTTATCATTGGCCGGCAAATCATCAATAGCCAACAGCCAATGACCAATCATCAATCCCTCTTCAGCCCGCTGGTCGAACGCGCGATACGGATCGCGGCGCAGGCTCATCGGCATCATCACCGCAAGGGGAGCGATCTGCCGTACATCACACATCCGGCTCAGGCTGCGATGATCCTGTTGCGAGCCGGGATCGACGACGACGAAATCCTCGCCGCCGCGTTGCTGCACGACGTCGTCGAGGACACCGAGCACACGCTGGCGATGCTGGCGGCCGACTTCCCGCCGAAGGTCGTGCAACTCGTGGCCGCGATGACCGAGCGCAAGCACGACCACGACGGCCGCAAACGCTCGTGGCAAGAACGCAAGGACGAGCACCTTCAGCACATCGCCGCCGAACCGTGGGAGGCTCGCGCGATCGTGCTGGCTGACAAACTGCACAACCTCGGCTCGATGCTCATCGATCTCGAAGCCGGCCAGGATTTGTGGGCTCGTTTCAACTCGCCCCGCGAGAAAATCCTGTGGTACTACCGCGAAATGGTTGCCGCCGCCGAGCAACGCGATCCGCGGCTGGCGATGCTGGCCGAAGAATGCACCGACTTGATCGAGCAGTTGGCGACACGGCCGCCGCCGGCCGGCGAAAACAGTTTGCAATGAGCCGCGGACGCTAGCCACGGTTCGAATTCGCAACCACCCGTGGCTAGCGCCAGCGGCTGGATCGATAAATCTGCGTCCTGATCGGATCACAGCTTGTCAGGTTTTGATTCCTCAATCAACGCGCGGCACCTCGTGATGTCCCTTTCCACGATTCCAATCCACTTTTCATTCGCCGGCACGAGCCGATTTTGCTCCTTTAGTACCTTGAGCAGCGACAACCCACGGCCAAACGACTCGATCGCCTGCTCGTACTGCTTCTGTTTTTGCTGGACATGCCCGACCTTGCGGTAGCTCACATACAAGTCAAGTTGAGCCTGGGCGTCCGACGGGTCCGTGGTGGCCAGCTTCTGACTGATCTCCAGACCTTTCTGGTAATACCCGAGCGACTCGGTCACCTGCCCGGCCTGAAGGCTCACGTCGCCGAGCTTCGCGTACGAGATCGACAGATCGCGCTGGGCCTGCGCGTCGGTCGGGTCCGCGGCGGCCAGGTCCTGATTGTTTTCATGCATCTTCTGGTAATGTCCGAGCGCCTCGGTCACGTTCCCGGCCTGAAGACTCACGTCACCGAGCTTGTTGTACGAGACCGACAGATCGCGCTGGAACCTGGAGTTTCGCGGCTCAAGATTGACGAGTAGCCGGTCGATCGCCAGCTTCCGGTCGAGGTAGTCGCGCGCCTCAGCCAGCTTCCCGGATTGGATGCTCACATCAGCGAGCCTCTCCAGTGCGATCGAACGATCGTTTTGTGCCTGGGTGTCCGACGGGGCCGCGGCGGCCAGCTTTTGACGGATTTCCAGAGCCTTCTGGTACTGCTGGAGCGCCTCGGTCACCTGCCCAGCCTGAAGGCTCACGTCGCCGAGCTTCTCGTACGAGACCGACAGATCGCGCTGGGCCTGCGCGTCCACGGCGGCCAGCTTCTGGGCGATGTCGAAGGCTTGCTGGTAGACCTTGCGTGCGGCGGCGAGCGGGCCATCGGCGTCAGGATGAGTATCCAACCCGTCCTGGCGGCCGAGAGGGCCGGGTTGGAAGCCCGTCCTACCATCGGTACCGATTCGCAGGAAGATGTCGCCGAGATCACAGAGGGCGACATATGTGGTCCGGTCAATCGCGCCGCGCAAGGCGAATTGGTCGGAGACCTCTTGCAGCCGGGCGATGGCGGTCTGGAGCAGCGCGCGTTGCAGGTCGGCTGCGCCGGGGACGTTGTCGAGCTTCCGCTGGATGTCGAAGATGACTGTTTCGAGCGACTCGAGCGCGAGCTGGCTCTGTTCGCGCGCAACGGCGGCGTTCCTCTCGGCTTCGTTCCGCTGCAGTTCCGCGTCAGTGCGTGCGGCGGCGAGTTGTTCGTTGGTACTGTGGAGTTCCTCGTTCTTAGCGGTGATCGCGGAATTCTGATCGCGGATCGTGGTGTTGGCTGCGATGAGCTGCTCGTTGGTCTGCCGCAGTTCATCGTTCCGGGCCGTGATCGTGGCGTTGGCAGAGTTCAGTCGCTGGTTCAAGTTGCTCACAACGGCGGACAACGCGGCCAACCCGATCAGCGCAAGGATGCCAAACAACACGTTGCGATCGGACTGCGAAGGAGTCATGGCAGACCTCTGCAAAAGTCGTCGTGAACGGCGCGGCGCACGAATGGCGTCTGGCCGACGTTCATATATCACCAGCGAGCGTCTGCAGACAACCGCTCCGCGTTTTGGCAAAGAGAGGCGGCTCGCCGAAATTTCGCATCGGTTCGTTGTGATGCTTTGCAAGGTGGCTAGAATCCCGCCGTTCCGCACGTCGTGGGTTGGGTACTTTTGGCCTGACCGCTTCGCGTCTCTGCGAAGTTGCTCTGCTTTCGATCTGACAGTTTCGGCCCGCGACCCGGTCATCGTTTCGCAACCACTGTAGAGGGAGAACCAGATGCGAGACCCCCGTGAAGAGACCATTCCACAAGCGGATGGCTCCGGCTTTAATCGCCGCGATTTTCTACGAGGCTCCGGTGCGGCTGTTGCCGTCACCGCGCTGGCCACCAGCGACCAGGGAGCGACTGCTCAAGATGCCAAAAAGGCGAACGTCGCGTCCGCCAAAGCGCAGGACGTGACGCTCAGCGTCAACGGCAAAGACCACAAACTGTCGCTGGAGCCGCGAGTCACACTGCTCGACACGCTCCGAGACGACTTGAATCTGACCGGTTGCAAAGATGTTTGCGACACGACCAACTGTGGTGCCTGCACGGTGCTCATCGACGGCAAGCCGACCTACGCTTGCAGTCGGCTGGCGATCGAATGCGTCGGCAAGAAGGTCACGACCATCGAGTCGCTGGCGGCCAACGATCCGGTCGTCGCGGGCTTCGTGAAGCATGACGCTCAGCAGTGCGGCTTCTGCACGCCGGGCTTCGTCATGGCCACGAAAGCCTTCTGCGACAAGAATCCGGGTGCGACCCTCGCTCAAGTTCGCAACGGCCTCGGCGGGAACATCTGTCGTTGCGGCACCTATGTCGGCATCACCGCCTGTGCGATGGAACTCGTGACGAAGAAGGGAGGCAAGTAATTATGGCGACTGAACTCAAAGTGGCCTGGGGGCCTCGCAAAGACAATGTCTACCTCGGCAAAGAGATCACCCGCCTCGACGGCATCGAAAAAGCCTCCGGAGCGGCGAAGTACGCGGCGGACGCCAACCCGAAAGGTTGCCTCTTCGCCAAAGTGCTGAGCTTCAAAGGGGGAGCCGGCAAGGTCAAATCGTTGAACCTGGACGATGCCTTGAAAGTCCCCGGTGTGAAAGCGGTCCACGCCTTCGTCAAAGAGGGTGATGAACTGCTGTGGGACGGTGCGCTCGTTGCCGCCGTCGCGGCAGAACGGCAAGAGCAAGCCGAAGACGGCATTCGTGCCATCAAGTTTGCCTTCGACGCGATGGAGCACTTCGTTGACGAAGACGACCTGAAGGGGGCTGAAGCCGCCAAGCGGACCAAAGACCTCGGCAACAACACCAAAGGTGACGTCGAAGCCGCGCTCAAGACGGCGGCCGTGGTTCACAAAGGGAGCTACGGCATCGCGACGATCAGCCACATGTGCCTCGAAACGCACGGCTCGTGTACTCGCTGGGAAGACGGCAAACTGATCGTCAATCACTCGACGCAGAACGTCAGCGGCACGCCGGCGAACTTTGCCACCGAGTTGCAGAAGCAGCACAACATTGATGTCGACGCTGCGAACGTGACCGTGTTGTGTCAGTTCGTCGGAGGTGGCTTTGGCTCGAAGTTCGGTGCCGACGATTGGGGACTCGCCGCCGCAAAGATGTCGAAAGAGACCGGTCGCCCCGTGCGACTGATGCTCGATCGCGCGACGGAACTCAAGATCGCCGGCACTCGGCCGAGCGGTTTCGCCGACGTCACGATCGCCGCCGACAAGGACGGCAAGATCGTCGCCTGGGACAGCCATCACTGGGGCACGAACGGAGGCATGAAGGGAGGCACGATCAACCTCGCGCAGTACCCGTATGTCTTCGATTTCGAGAATCGCAATCGCAAAGCAACGGGCTTGTTGACCAACTCCGGCCCCGACCGAGCATGGCGAGCACCGCCCCACCCGCAGTTGTGTGCGTTGACCGACACTGCGATTGACGACATTGCAGCAAAGCTCGGCAAGAGCGCCGTCGATGTGTTTCTCGCCAACCTCGAAAACATCACGGGGCCGGCACTTGAGAAGCTCATCCCGACCTACACCGCTGAAATCAAACGAGCGGCCGAGCTCATCGGCTGGTCAAAGAAGTGGCATCCCCATGGCAAGGGTGGCGACGGAGACGTCAAACGCGGTCTCGGCATGGCAATGCACACTTGGGGTGGCAGTGCTCATGCCGGCACCTGCACGGTCCGCATCAACCCGGATGGCAGCGTCGAGTCGCTCAGCGGTACGCAGGACATCGGCACCGGAACTCGCACCGCGATCGCGATGGTGCTTGCGGAGACGTTTGGCATCACGCTCGATGTTGTGAAGGTTCGCTACGGTTCGAGCGTTTATCCTCGCTCCGGCCCGTCCGGCGGCAGCACGACGATCGGCGGCGTCACCGGCCCCAATCGTCGCGCCGCGATCGGCGCACTCGGCAAGCTGTTCGACGTTGTCGCCGAGAAGCACAAAGTCGACGGCAACAAGCTGACCGCCAAAGGCGGAAAAGTCTGGAACGGCGACAAGGAAGTCTGCACTTGGAAGGCCGCGTGCGGATTGCTCGGCATGATGGGGATCGAGACCACGGGCGAAGGTCCGAAGGACGACGGCCTGACCAGCTCCCAAGTCGGCGGCGTCCAAATGGCGGATGTCTCAGTCGATACGAAGACTGGCATTGTTCGCATCAACCAGTTCGTCGCTGTCCAAGATTGCGGCATGATCGTCGACCTGCTGACCGCCAAGAGCCAAGTCTACGGCGGTCTAATCATGGGGATCGCGTACTCGTTGACCGAGGAACAAATCCTCGACAACAAGACCGGCCGCTACATCAACGCCGACCTGGAGAACTACAAGCTCCCGCGCATCGGCGACATCGGCGAGTTGATCGTCGAGATGTACCAACCCGACAGTGAATACGAACGCGGAGTCATTGGTCTCGGCGAACCCCCGGTCATCGCCTGCGGTGCTGCCATCAGCAACGCCGTCGCGAATGCCACGGGAGTCCGCGTCCCAACGATCCCACTCACGCCGAAGCGAGTGCTCGACGCGCTCAAAGCGGCAAAGGCGTGATCGCTAGTCGTCTTGTCCCCTCTCCCTTTGGGAG
>SXGT01335010.1_pt1 | contig 12130 bp, 11 predicted proteins | sample 3176221 | NCBI WGS metagenome assembly SXGT01 (sample SAMN11356862, study PRJNA531348) | freshwater metagenome | isolation source: freshwater sample F1-120 | place: China: Fuxian Lake, Yuxi | collected 2017-12-25
CCAGTCCTGGCGTGAAGGGCAGGAAATTCCACTTGGTGCCGGCGGCCTTGAGGACTTCCGTGGTATCCAGTCCGAGCCGGTCGAAGATGATGGCCAACTCATTGGCCAGCGCAATGTTGAGATCGCGTTGCGTGTTTTCGATGACCTTGGCGGCTTCGGCCACGCGGATCGACGGCGCACGATAGACCCCGGCAGTGACGACCGAGGCGTACAGGTCGGCGACTTTGTCCAGGGTGGCCGCGTCGTCGCCGGCGACGATCTTGAGGATTTTGGTAAAGGTGTGTTCGTGGTCGCCCGGATTGATGCGCTCCGGTGAGTAGCCGACATGAAATTCACGCTGCCAGTTCATCCCGGAATGATGTTCGAGGAGGGGCACGCAGATTTCTTCGGTGGCCCCGGGATACACGGTTGATTCGTAAATGACGGTCGCACCGGCTTTCATGTGGCTGCCGACGGTGGCACTGGCGATGGCCAGTGGGGTGAAGTCTGGCTGATGGGCGGCGTCGACAGGGGTGGGCACCGCCACGATGATGAAATCGGCTTGACTCAGTTCCGTCGGGTCGGCGGTGATGCGCAGGTGCTTCGCCTGTGTCAATTCGTTGGCGGATACCTCGCCACTGCGGTCGTGTTTGAGACGGAGGCTGTCCACTTTAGCTGCGGACAGGTCGTAGCCGATGGTGGTTCGCTGCCTGCCGAAGGCAACAGCCACCGGTAGCCCGACATAACCGAGGCCGACTACAGCGACAGTCGCCAGTTTTGGGTGGTGGCCGACAGGGAGACGATCCAGAACGGCCAGGTCGGTGTCTGCGGGCGAAAACCGCAGGGGGGTCTTTTTGATCATGTCAGTGCCTCCGCTCTTTTCTTGCTGGTCTTGAGGGTGTTACGTGAAGCGCCAGTTGCATCACCTTCGGTGGCCTGCGTCAGCGTATCGCCGACAATGGGCAATGCCGAGGCCAGCGTCGAGACATACCAGTCGAGTGCCCACTTCATGCCCTCGCGCACATCCCAGATGGGGGCGTAGCCCAGCAGTGAGGCCGCCTTGCTGATATCGGCCTGGGAGATTTGCATGTCGCCCTTGCGGAATTCGCGATAAGTTGGTTTTCTGTCGAGCGCCGCGGGATAGCTCGCTGCCAGCAGCATGCGGATCATCACGAACAGCTCGTCCAGGGTTGTTTGACCGCCGAAGGCAATGTTGTAAATCTGATTGATCGCTGCCGGTTCCTGGGTCATGGCCGCCAACAGATTGGCCTGCACCACGTTCTGCACATAACAGAAGTCGCGGGCGGTGCTGCCATCGCCGTTGATGTACACCGGATCGTTGTGAAGCAGCGCATCGATCCACTTGGGGATCACCGCGGCGTAGTCGCCGTCGGGATCCTGACGCGGACCGAAGACGTTGAAATAGCGCAGGCCGATCGTCTCGGTGCCATAGCAGCGTGCGTACACATCGGCGTAGAGTTCATCGACATACTTGGTGACCGCGTAAGGTGAGAGCGGTTTGCCGATTTCGGATTCGACCATCGGGATGCGTTTGCCGTCGCCGTAGGTCGAACTGGAGGCGGCATAGATGAAGCGCGAGACGGCGGTATCGCGTGCAGCGGTGAGCATATTGACAAAGCCGTCGATATTGACGCCGTTGGTTTCGATGGGATTGTCGATCGAGCGCGGGACGCTGCCGATGGCGGCCTGGTGCAACACGAAATCGACATTGCGGCAGGCGCTGCGACAGGTCGTGTAGTTGCGAATGTCGCCCTCGATGAAGGTAAGGTACTTGCGTCGCTTGGCGCCGGCAGACTTCATCACATGAACGATGTTTTCACGTTTGCCGGTGGAAAAATTGTCCAGGCCGATGACCTTCTGGTCCAGCTTCAACAGGGTTTCGATCAGGTGCGAGCCAATGAAGCCGGCGGCCCCGGTGACCAGCCATGTTCTTTGTTTGCTGAGAATCTGTTCCTGTACATCTTCATAGTGATTCATGGCTTTCGCTCCTTGAGGGATGATTGATCTTGATGCTTGCCAGTCCGGCGGACTGGCGGGTGACGGTTTTCTGCTGAGTGACACGCGGTGAGAGTGAACGCAGTATTTCTTCGTAGCGATTGATCATGGTTTCCTCGGTGAAATGCTGTTCCACTATGGCGCGGGCGTTCTCCCCCATGCGCTTGGCCTCAACGGGGTTGGCCAGTGTGACCAGTGCCTTGACTAAGGCGGCGGTGTTGCCCACTGGGAATAGCAGGCCGTTATGGTCGGGCACGATCATTTCGGCAGCACCGCCCACTTCGGAATGTATGACCGGTCGGCGCATCGCCATCGCCTCAATGGCGGCCAGCGAAAACGCTTCCGTGATGCTGCAGAGGGTGATGACATTGCAGGCCGCGATGTAGGGACGCACGTCTTCCTGCAGACCGGTGATGCTGACCTGCTGCGAGATGCCGAGTTGGCAGGCGCGCTGCTCGATCGCCGCGCGCATCGGGCCATCGCCGACCATCAGGGCGCGGGCAGGGATGCCTTGGCGCCGTAGGGCAACAATGGCATCGAGTAGTTGCAGATGATTCTTTTCCGGACGCAGGACGGCGATCATGCCAATCACGTAGTCGGTCGGTGCGATCTGCCACTGCCGACGAATGACCCATTCGGCGCTCGAAAAGTCGGCGCTGGTGAGACGGCGTGGATCGACCCCGTTATGGATGACTTCAGTGCGGCGGGCGAACACGAGCCGCTTGCGCCAATAGCGGCGCTGGTTTTCGCAGACGAAGACCAGGCAGTCAGCCGCCATGAAGAAGAAGCGTTCGGCGAGCATCCGGAATTGTTCCTTCATCCCGAGCAGACACGTCGAGTGATAGGTAACCAGCAACGGCATGCGCAGACCGGCGATCATGCGGGCCAGCGTGGCATACAGCAGCGCATGGGCATTGGCAGCGACGATGACCTCGGGTCTGACACGCGTCAGATGGGCCGCAAAGTCGGCCAGGCCACGGCGATCCAGATAGCCGTTGGCCGCCAGTCCGTGCAGCGAACCCTTGCCGCGCAATTCGATCCGATCGCGCTGGCTGTCCTCCGGTTTGAGGTACACGGCGTGGCATTCATGACCACGCAAGGCCAGTTGGTTCATCAGGGTGATGGAATGGCGTTCGGCACCCCCGTGAGCCAGCGATCCCGTAACGAACATGATGCGTAGCATGGTGTTATCCCTGTCTCGACTCAGAGGTTGATGTGGTGGTCGCTGGCAAGCAGCCGTTGCTGCCGTGCCGGTGCTGAGATGCCCCAGAGCACGCCATAGACCGTGGCCAGAATGACGGCGCCGCCGAGTAGTCGTTCGGCCGTATTTACCGTATTCGCTACGGGGTCAGGCCCGCTGACCACCAGCCAGGCAATCCCGCCGGCCAGCGCGGCAATCATCAGCAACCACGCCAGAGCGAGCCAGTCCTGCAAGGCACTCAGCGGAACGCCGGTGCGGGTGGCGATGCGGCGCAGTGTGGCGTAGCGGTCGGCATAGATGGCGATGGTGCTGCCGATGGCAGCACCGGCCATGCCCCACTGCTGCGCGCCAAGCCAGCTCAGGCTGACCGAGGCCACCAGCACGAAGATGTTCAGGCGCAAGGCGAAGAAACCATCCTTCATCAGCATCATGATGCTGGTCAGTTCGACGACAAAGATCAGCAGGCCGACAATGTAAACCCGCATCACCGGCGCGGCACCGATGTATGCCTGGGTGTAGATGAGGGTGACAATTTCTTCGGTGAAGATGAAGGCGAAGGTAAGGAGGGGATAGACCAGGGTCGCGACCATGACGTTGGCGCGATTGTTGAGCTCAATCATGCCGGCCAGATTGCCGCTGGCATGCAGACGGCTCATGCTGGGCAGGAAGACATGGTTGACCGACTGACGGAACAGATTCACCATCGGGCCGAGGACCGTGGCAACCGAAAAAATGGCGAAATTGGCCACCGGGTAGAGGCTGGCCACCACCCACTGATCGGCCTGGGCGCGTAATCCATAAAGTGCGCCGGAAGCACCCAGCGGGGCCGCGTGCTGGAATTGATCGACAAACGCACGTCGCTGAAACCAGGCACCCCCGAGGCCATGTCGGTGGGCCATATAGGCCAGCAGCAGCAGCAGCTTGAAGAGCATCAGCGCCAGCAGCAGCCAGATCAGCACCTGCACGTCGCCGGTCTGCCAGGCGGCCCAGCCAAGGGTGAAGGTCCTGAGCAGCGACAGGGTGATGCTAATGGCGGCCTGTGCATGGACGCGTTCTTCGACCGTCGGCAGCAGGTCGAGCAGAGAAGAGGTGGCGAACAGAACGACCAGTGCCGGCACCAGCACCCCGTATTCCCTGAGCGATTGCATGCTGGCGGGCAGCAGGGGATTCCACGGACTGACGGCAAGCCCCCCGATCAGGCCGGCGCCGGCCAGATAAAGGAGTGCCATGTGCACATACAATTTTTTTTCCTGCACATTCGAACGTGGCAGAAAATAGTAAAGCGTCTGGGGCATGTTCAAGGGCACCAGCACCATGACGGTCATGATGGCCAACCAGAGCAGGCGATACTGACCAAAGGCTTCAGGTGCCATGAAGCGCACCAGGACGACGGGCAGGAGGAAGTGCATCGCGTAGTCGAAGGCATTCGCGGCGCCCAGCGAGAAGGCGCGCCGCTTGAGCGCGGCAAACAGCGTGGCGCCCGACTGGCTGCCAGCGTTCATGTTCATAAGGCTTGCCCCTGCCCTTGCCCTGTCGCAGAGGCGCCGAGAATGCGCTTGTAACGTGCCAGTACGGCTTCGCTGGCGTGGGTGGCAGCAAAGTAGTCGCGACAGCGCGCGGCGGCCCGCGCGCGGTAGAGATCATCGTCAAACAGGCGTTCGATTTCTGCTGCGGCCATATCCAGATCCGCAGCGACGCAGTACAGCGGCTTGCCTTGCCACCGTGCGCCGACATCAATCAGCGCCACGGTGGGGATGCCGCGCGCCCATGCCTGCAGAAAGACATTCGGCATGCCCTCAAAGGTGGAGGTGTTGACGACGATGCGTGCCCGGTCGAAGCGGGGTTCGATCTGCGCCAGCGGGAGGAAGCCGGTGAATTCCACATTCGGCAGCCCGCTTGCCGCACTGCGGATGGTGTCGAAATACGCCTGACCACCGGGATCATTGCCCGCCGCACCGCCGGCCAGGACAAAGCGCCGATGCGGCAGGCGCCGGGCCAGTTCGAGAAACAGTTCGGGGCGCTTGCCGGGGCGCAGGGTGGCGACCCAAAGCACATACTCACCCTTGCCCGGGTGGCTGTCGGCCGGCAGTTCGTAGCAGCTAGGAATGATGGTGGCGGCGCGCCGATAGTGCGCCTGGCAGTCACGCTGTTGGGTTTCGTTCTGGACGATGATGGTGTCTACAGCGGCCAGTCCGCGTTCGAACAGCCAGCGGTCGCGCCTGTAGCGGATCAACTGCCGCCCTGGCCCGAAATCACTGTCGGAGGCGCCGGCATAGATCGAACGCTTGCCGTGGCGATGACAGAATGCCGCAACGATGGCCGTCAGCATGCCGGCCGAGCGCTGGTAGTAGATGTCGGCATTGACTTCGCACATGGCGTGCCAGATGCCCGTGAGCCGCGGATGAATGAAGCGCCAGACCGGCAGGCCGGCATCGCGCGCATGACAACGCAAGACCGCAATACCGTCGATTGTGACCCGCTTCGGCTGGCCAAAATCAAAGCAGATCATCGACACACGGTAGCCGGCACGGGCCAGCAAACGGGCGAGGATGCTCTGTTGCACTTCGGCGCCGCCCACCACCTCGATATGGGTATCGCCCGACAGCACCGGCCAGACTTCAGGCGCGACAAAACAAATGTGCGGGCGATGCGTGGCGCCCGGCAGACAGGCAGCGCTCATCGCAGCCGGTTGAATCGAATCAATATGAGAGGCAGCCGCCGCGTAGGCGCTCATGCCGTCGCCCGTCGTGGGTTGGAGGATCAGCATGAGGCAGGCTCCTTGGAGGTACTTGAGTTATTGGCGGTAGTGGTGCTACGGCGCTGGCCGTACATCAAGCCGATGGCCAACCACAGGAAGAACTGTTCCGGGCGCGGGGTCAGGCTGCTGCCAAAGAAGCCGGCAAGCAGAAAACTCACCAGCCCGGCCGCCGCGCCGGCATAGAAGCCGCGTAGCGTTGGCGTGACGGTTGGATCGGTGCTCAGGCGACGGAATCCCCGCCAGACGTGCAGGAAGAAAGCGCACAGCAGGATCAGGCCGAGCAGCCCCATGTCAATTGCCGCATTGAGATAGGCGTTGTGGGCATGACCCACTGTCTGCATGGTGCCCGCACGCATTGGCTCCGACCAGGCAATGGCGCCGAGGCCGTTACCAAAGATCGGGTGACGCAGCAGTTCCGGCAACAGGGGCAACCAGATTTCATCGACCCGCCCGCTGCTGATGGCATTCAGTCCGTTTCCCCAGCCGGTCCCGATACGTTCGAAGACGGCTGACGGGAGCATCAGGACGAAGGCGACCAACACGACGCCCGACAGCACGAAAGCGGCAGGGGTGCGGCGCGATAGCAGGAACAGGAGGTTGACGACGGCGAAGCCGAAGAAGGCGCCACGTGAAAATGTCAGGGTCAGTGCGACCACGACCAAGCCCATGGACGCGATCAGGGCCATACGCAGGCGAGCATCCTTCGTTGCGGCGAAGGTGTACAGCATCAACGCGTAGGCAATCGCAAACAGACGTCCCAGATCGTTGGCATGGAGGCCAAGGGGAGAAAGCAGTCTGCGCGATCCGCTGCTGGACAGGTCGCTCAGACTGATCCCTGATACTGCGGCAAAGCCAATGGTTAGCAGGCACATGGCCCAGACCGAAACGAGCAGTGGCACGATCAACTGTTCGGGTTGCCGCGAACGGGCGGCCGCGGCGGCGACCAATACGGCAAAGAGCACCATGAACAGCGGCTTGATGACGACGCTCAGCAGATAGTTGGTGGGGCTGCCGAAGCTGAGGGGGAACAGGGCCACCAGTGGGGTAGCGGTCTCCCCAAGATGTTGTGAGCCAAGCAGACTGGCCACGAGGAAGGGCATGACATACAGCCAGAGTAATGCTTTGGGCGGCGCAGGGGCTGCGGGGGCACCGCGGGGGAGGCGCTGCAAGGCCCACGAGACCAGTGTGCCCACCAGCAACAAATTGAGCGGATTGAGCCCGGTGATGCCGCCGATGTTGTGCGGTAGCATCGAACTGGACGACAATGGCATGAAGACAATCAGGCAGATCACGCCGAAGCGAAAGTCGAGCATGATGAATACGCAGGCCAGCAAGGCGATGCTGACGGCCGCGGCATTGACCTCGGCGAAGACGACCAGGCTGCCAAACAGAACCGCAGCAATCAGTGGGAGAGCGAGTGGGAGGGCGAGGTTGCGCTCTCTCGCGCCAAGGCGATAAACGGATTCCATCACTGTCTGTCCTAGCCTAGAAGCTGTTCATCACGGTGCCGATTACCTTGGTGCCGCCATCGCCGAGGGTGCGGACGATCTTGCTGGTGTCGTCGATGCGTGTATGGTTTTGGCGGATCAACACGATGGCGCTGCCCGCATGGAAACTGATGGTTTGCGCATCGGAGTAGGGCAGTGCCGGCGGGGTGTCAACGAGGATGACGTCGAAGTCGGCGACATACTCTTTCAGCAGGGCGGGCAGCAAAGGGCGCGAGAGCAGTTCCAGCGGGTTGGGCGGGGTGGCACCGGCCGGCAGGAGGGCGAGATTGCGAAAGCCTGGCACCGCGACGGCGACATCCGGTTCCGCGCGGCCGGACAGGACAGCCGAGAGGCCAATCCGATCGGGAACGTCGAAGATCAGGTGCTGGCGCGGATTGCGCAGGTCGGCGTCGATGAGCAACGTGCGGCCGCCAAGTTGCGAAAACAGCACCGCCAGGTTGGCGGCGACATAGCTACGGCCTTCACCACTCCCCGGGCTGACAACGGCCAGTACTTGCTGTGTCTCTGCCGGTGGTTTCAACCAGCGCACCATCAACTGCGTGCGCAAGGCCCGCAACTCTTCCGTACGCCGATGATAGGGCTGGTAAGCGGCGATCAGCTCATCGCTAAAGTTGTTGTTGTTGCCATTGCCCGGTTGTAGTACCGGCAGGTCGTACTGCTTGTGCAGGGCTTGCACCAGATCGCGATCGCTGATCAGGGAGAGGCGCAAAGCCGCCTCGCCGAATCGCCAGCCTTCGCGCTTCTGTAATTCCATGATGCGGTCGGCATCGCTTGCACTGAGCTTGCCTGCGGCGACGAGGATTGCACCGAGCGTTGCACTGTTCGGCATGACGCGGCGTTCCTGACTCTCGATATACATGATGGGGTCGGTAGCATTCATGATCATTTATCCGGGGGCAAGCAAGGCATGACGGGGGGCGGGTAGGTTCGGCAACCAGCCGTTCGTTGGGGTTTCGTTGCTGAGGACGGCCAGCAGAGGAACCTGCAGGTCTTCGCTCAGGTCATCCAGGCGGCGTACACGCTGGTCAAGCATTTCGATCAGGCTGACCACCACAAGGCCCAGCAGGGAGCCAATGAACAGGGCTAAGATCAGATTGAGACCGACATTCGGGCGTGCCGGGTAGGAGGGAGCGACTGCCTGATCCAGAACACTGACGTTGGTTTGTTGTGCGCGGCTCTCGATCTTGCTCGCCATAAAGCGTTGCATGGCGGTATCGTAGGTGCGCTGCGCCATGTCGACGTCGTGATTGAGCATGACCAACTGGTTGCGTGCCTGTTTGAGGCCCAGCACGCGATCACGTTGTGCGGCGATTTCGCCAAGCAGCCGGTTTCTGCCCTGGCGAGTACGTTCGGCGTTTGATTCGGCAATGGCCTTGGCATTAGCGGTTTCCTCGGCGACCTGCTGACGCAGGCCCAGCATTTCGGCCATCTGTCGCTGGTATTGCGGATGCTTGCTGCCAAAATTGACTGAGGTTTCCTGCAGCTTGGCTTCGGCGCGCAGCAGCTCAGTCTTCAGGCGCTGAACCATGACATTCGAGTCTTGGCCCGTTTGGCGATCTGCCGCGTAGCCATTGCCCGGGTTGGCCAGTTGCCCTGCGAGGCTGGTGAGTCGGATGTTGTCAATATCGAGATGCTCATCCTTGGCAACGATGCCATTTTCCTGCTGGAATTCGGTCAGACGCTGTTCGGCCTGTGCCATGTTGTCGCGCAGCTCTTTCAGTTGCTCATCGAACCAGATTGAGGTCTGGCGCGTCGGTTCGACGCGCAGTTCAAGTACGGTATCCACATAGGCCTTGGCGAAGGCATTGGCCATCCTGGCTGAGTATTGGGGATCGGCGGACGAGAACGAGAGCTGGATGAGGCTGCTCTGCGAGGTGTCGACCTTGATCTGTCTGGAGAGACTTTCGGCCAACCAGTCCTCAAACGTCCCCGTGCTTCCGGAAGATCTGAAACTTTCGATGAGTTTCGGGTTCCTGGCCAGGTTCTGATCGGCGATCACCCGACGGGTCACTTTTGGCGAGGTCAGGATGTCCACCTGGGTCTGCATATAACCAATCCTTTCCCAATCGGGGCGAGCATTGGTGCTGCGTAGCGACTGTTCATCCTTGCCGTCGAGCAGCAGGGACACCTGGGCGACATAGCTTTTGGGCAATAGCGTACTGACCAGAAGCGTGGTAGCTATCGTAGTGAAAAGAATCAGGAAGAAGAGGCGGTAACGTGCACGTAACGCTGAAAGAATCAGTTTGAAGTTCATGATGGGAATCCTCGTGGCGACTGTGTTCGACGGCTAGAACAGACTTTCCTGGACGTAGATAACGTCATCGGGTTTCACGATGTCAGCCGGCCGTACCTCGATTCGATCCAGACTGCCGTCCGCGCTGCGACGGTGCACCTGCATGCCGCGCTCGGTCCCACGCAGGGTCATGCCACCGCCGAGAGCGAGTGCCTGTACGACATTGATGTCCTTGTCGAGACGGTAGGCGCCGGCGCGCTGAACTTCGCCGTAGATGTAGAACACGGGGGCTCGCGGTACGAAGATGGTGTCGTCGTTGGCAAGCTCGACATTGGATGCGGCGTCGGCATTGCGATACATCCCGGTGATGTCGATGTACAGTTTTTTGGGTTTTCCCTCATGGGTGGCCATCACCGTGACGCTGTCATCCCCCGCTGGCGTGATTCCCCCGGCCAGTGCCAGAACGTCCACCAGGCGCATGCTGCTGTCGTCGAGCACGTAGCGCCCGGGTCGTGTCACCTGACCCAATACCGAGACCTGCCGGCTGCGTACCTGGATCACCGTCAGACTAACCTGGGGGTCGACCAGAAACTGACCTTCCTTCAGCCGATTGGCAATCCGGCCCGCGGCATCGTTTGGCGCAAGACCGCGCAATTCAACTTGACCCACCAAGGGCATCAGAATAGTGCCTTGTGCAGAAATGCGAGTTTCGGTCGTCAGGTCGGGGTTCTGGAAAACGGTGACGCGTACGCTGTCGCCCGTGCCAAGGACGTCGCCGGATGCGGCTCGTGCGATCCCGGACTGCAGAACGGTTGCCAGTGCGATTAGCAGCCAGAATGAAATGTGGTGATAAATGCGGTGCATGGTGTGACCTCCTTGAATGTGTTCTGAACCAGAGCCACACGTTACGGATAACGCGTTATGTCATTTGTGCCCGGCTTCTGTGCCATTCAGACTATGTCGCTGGTGGGCCAGATCCGATGGCCAAAGGTTCATCTGCGGCAGGATGCGCCTCCGACGGGCGATCGAAATCAACGTGACGAGTCCACACAAGGGGATCCAGTCGGAAGGTTCTGCCACCGCAATGAGGGAGAAGGGAGTGCGTTCAAGGGCAAGTACGGATCCTGACGCAATCAGGAAAGCAATCGCGCCAAGTAGTTTGATGAGGGGTTGCATGGACAATCTCCTTGTCGTATGGGCGAACAATCCAGCTTGGTATTTCTTTGTTCGCCATGCCAAGCTAGCGTCCGGGCGTGAAGGGATGAAGGCACACTTCCCCTGTTTTGCTCCGCTGGCTGGACTACTACTTTGGTCAAGATTTGTCGATCCCGTCGGCCAACTCGTGATTGACATCGCGATGATGGGCTTCATCCTGGCGGACCACGATGATGACGTCGCGCAATTTTGCGTTTGTTCTCGTACAGTGGTCGGGTGAGTCAAATCACCCGCGAAAAGTCGGCGCTGGCGGAACGGCAGGGTAAGTCGCTGTACTTGGTAATACCCGCTGCTGCGCCGGAGATACTACGGTTTCAAAGGCCGCAAAGCAGTGTTACCTGCAGGCGTATGCATATCAAATAGTGTCATGGGTAACAAGCACCTGTCGGGGGTCAGGTAGGGAACATAGTCAATATCGGACTTGGAAACATGCTCCAGGAGCCAGCTTCCTAGTTCTGTCAGCAACTCGCCGGTAATCTCGTGGCTCAAACAAGCCTTGCGCACCCAGTACAGATGGTTGGTAAAGTCGCGGTGTTCCCGGATATGCTCGGTCAGGTGCGGAAAGTCGTGCAAACGCATTGCATACTCTTCATCGCGAAAATGGTTACTTACGTTAGCACTCAACTGTTCCAGCATGTAGCAGGTCCTGATCATGCTTCTTTCCTGGACTGCCTCTTGGAGCAGTGTGACGCTGTTGAATAAAGTCTTATGTTGAGCATCGATGGCATTGATGCCCGTCAATAAACGTTCATTCCATGTCAAGTCTGCTGCGCTGCCCAGCCCCGTCATGAATTCTCTCCCTGCTTGTACTGATTCATCGGACTACGCAACGTGGCTGAGTGGGTTGCATGGGCACGGTCCATTGCCAACTTCATGGCAGACATGCCTGCCACCGCGTCCGTCATAGAAGCGCCAGGTTTGCCTTGGCCAGCGACACCAGGGGTAGCAAGCGATGAAGCGGGAACGTGGTCGTTTGATTTCAGCATTTATTCCTCCGATATAAGCTTTGTTGATCTCGGCCGGCTTGTAGAACTTCTCCAGCTAACGGCGGATGCTAAGAACAAAGGCATGTGCAATAAATAGTCGGTCCTGCAAAAGTCTTGAAGGCCGCAAGAGCACAGGAGAATCATTGGAAATTCGACATCAGAAACTCTCAGGAATCGCGATAATGGAGTTGGAAACCAGAGGGAAATGCTGCCATGACTGATGACTTTTTTCGA
>SXGT01492194.1_pt1 | contig 12130 bp, 14 predicted proteins | sample 3176221 | NCBI WGS metagenome assembly SXGT01 (sample SAMN11356862, study PRJNA531348) | freshwater metagenome | isolation source: freshwater sample F1-120 | place: China: Fuxian Lake, Yuxi | collected 2017-12-25
ATAGCGAGTAGAATACATCGCGATGCATACCTGGGCTGCCATTTCTGCCGGGACGACGATCCCCCCGCATCGGCTGTCGCTCTCCCGGGCCGCCAACGAGCGGTACTGGTCGGCCGCGGGCGGCGACCACCCGACGCTGGCGGGTGGGTCGGCCTACCCGATGATCGCCGCCAACTGCACGGTCCTGGCATGGCTCGAGACGTGCGACACGCCGATGATCCAGACCCGGCAGCAGTTGCGCTCGCACCGAGCCGTCAGCACGCCGGTGGACCTCGTCACCGCGGGCCGAGTGGTCGGTCGCCACGAACGCCGCGGCCGGGACTACGTGACGGTCGAGGTCGAGGTCGGAAGCGCCGCCGGCCCGCTGTGGGCCAGCACCGTCGACTTCACGCCGGTCGAGACGTTCACCCGGCCCGGTCGGGTCGATGTTCGGCCCGCCCGCGCCGATCGCGTGGCGCGCGCGCGACTCGACGGCCCGCGGCGGCGCGCCGTCGTCACCGACGATTCGATCCGGCGCTACTCGCGTCGCGGCAACTACCACTCCGAACCCTCCACGGCTGCGGAGTTCGGGCTGCCCGGGCTCGTCGCGCAGGGGACGCAGGTGTGCGGGCCTGCGTATGCGCTCCTCCTCGAGGCCTGGGGGGAGGCGTTCGTGGCGCACGGCCAACTCGACGCCCGCTTCGTCGGGATCGTCGTGGGTGGTGACGAGATCGAGACGACGGTGGCGGTCGCCGCCGATCGTGCCGACTTCGAGGTGTGGAACCGCACGCGCGATCGACTCGCCGCGACCGGCAGCGCACGGACCGGCCGTACTGCGTCGATCGGCACGAGCATCTCGGCCTGATCACAGTTGGCCGAATTGCAGCGATGATCGGGGCGTCGTGCGGCAGAGTGGTCTCATGGAGTTCCGGATCCGCGACGCAGCGGTACACGACGTACCCACGATGACCGCGATCCAGAACGCGCTGCTCGCGACCGACACCATCGAGTGGACCGAGCGCCTGTGGGCCGTCCCCGAGCGAGTGGCCTGGTTCCGCGATCGACGCGCCGCGGGGCGGCCGGTGCTCGTCGCGGTCGATTCCACCGACACCGCGATCGGGTGGGCGTCGTTCGGCGACTTTCGCGACGTCACGGCACGACCCGGATACCGCGGCACCGCGGAACTCACCGTGCACGTCACGCGCGACCACTGGCGACACGGCGTCGGTGCCGCACTGCTCGACGCGCTCATCGCCTCCGCCCGCGACGCCGGCCTGCACGTGCTCGTCGCCGGTATCGACGCGGACAACGCGGCCTCGATCTCACTGCACCGACGGCGCGGTTTCGTCGAGGTCGCGCACATGCCCGAGGTCGGCACGAAGTTCGGACGGTGGCTCGATCTCGTCCTGATGCAACTCCGCCTCGACGGTGGACATGCTCCTGCGGGGCACGAAATCCATGAACGCCCGCCGGGCCCGACCCTCGCCGGGCGTCGGGTTCGGCTCGAACCCCTCTCGTTCGACCACGCCCCCGCGCTGGTCGCGGCCGCGAACGAGGACCGCTCCGCCTACCGCTTCGCCGCGGTGCCCGACGGCCTCGAGTCCATGCACTCGGCCATCGGGGATCTGCTCGCGGCGCAGTCGCGCGGCGAGGTCGTGCCGTTCGCGCAGGTGCGCATCGCCGACGGCGTCCCCGTGGGCATGACGCGCTTCCTCGCGATCCGCCGCGACGATCCGCGTGCGAAGCCGATCGCCGTCGAGATCGGCGGGACCTGGTTGGGTGCGTCGGCGCAGCGCAGCGGGATCAACCGCGAGGCCAAGCGTCTGCTCCTCGCGTATGCGTTCGAGCACTGGCGAGTGCGGCGGGTCGACGTCAAGACCGACGCACGCAACGAGCATGCACGCCGCGCCATCGAGGGCATCGGCGCGACCTTGGAAGGCGTGCTCCGAGCGTGGCAGCCGTCGCAGGTCCCCGGCGAGGACGGCCGGTCGCGCGACACCGCGATGTACTCCATCGTCGCGGACGAGTGGCCGGCCGTGCGCGCCGCGCTCGACGCCGGACTCGGCGCGATCGCGCCCGACCCGCTGTCGCCGGAGCAATGTTCGTCGAACGAGTGAGTGACTCAGTCCGAGACGCGCGCCTCCAGCGCCGTGCGTACGTGGGCGGGGATCTCGATCGGGGCGTTCGAGCCGGGCTGCACCGAGCAGTAGGTGATCGTCGCCACGCAACACGCGCGTTCACCGACGCGCGCGTCGTAGCGCAGGTCGAAGCTCTTCGTGCCGAGCCGAACCGGGACGACGTCGATCTCGATCCACTCGTCGAAGCGCGCCGGGCCTTGCCATTCGAGCACCGCCTTCACCAGCATCACGTCGAACTGCGTGATCCAGAAGTCGGGACCGAGCGCGAGCGACTCCATGAAGCGAGTGCAGCTGTCGTCGCAGTACGTGAGCCAGTGCGCGTTGAACACGACGCCCTGTCCGTCGACCTCTGCGTAACGGACTCGGATGCGGTGGGTGAACCTCATCGTGTCACCCGCGGAGGATGGCGTCGTGCGCGGCGACGACCGCGTCGATCACCGCGGTCCGCAGCGGTGCGATCTCCGTGTCGGTGAGCGTGCGATCGTGGGCGCGGCAGCGGAGCGCGAACGCGACGCTGCGACGGCCGGGGCCGAGCGCATCGGATCGGAATTCGTCGAACAACTCGACCCGCTCGAGCAGGTCGCCGGCGGCCGCCCGCACGGTGGCCGCGATCTCCGCAGCCGCGACGTCGTCGGCCACCACGAACGCGAGGTCGAAGTTGACCGGCGGGAACGAGCTGATCGGTACGAACCGGTTCGGCCGCCTCCGCCCGGCGCACAACGCACCGACATCGAGTTCGAGCGTCGCAGCAGGACCGACGAGGTCGAGCCGCGCGAGCACTTCGGGCGCAACCTCCCCCACCGCCCCGATGTCGGCGCCATCGACCAGGATCCGCGCACTGCGCGACGCGTGCAGTCCCGGCACGGCCACCGCCTCGATGGCGAGGTCGGCGAGCCGCAGCGCCGCGACGAGCGCGTGCACCACGTCGACTGCGTCGCCGACGTGCACGGCCCGATCGGGCTCCCGCGGCGCGCGGCGAACGGTGCCGGCGATCACCGCGCCGAGCATCGTCCGCTCGTCGGGGAGGAGATCGCCCGAACGTGGCGGGCCGAACACGGTGCCGAGTTCGAACAGCGCCACGTCGGGCTCGCCGCGCGCGGCGTTCCCCGCGACGGCGCGCAGCAACCCCGGCCGTACCGAGGGCCGGAGTATCGATTCCTCCGCTCGTAACGGGTTCGCGACCTCGACGGTGGCGTCGGCGGTCAGCCCGACGTGTTCGAGATCGGCCGGGGAGATGAGCGGCATCGACATCGCCTCGCAGAAGCCCGCGCCCACGAGCACGTCGGCGACCAGGCGGCGTTCACGTTGCGCCTCGCTGAGGCGTCCGACCGATCCCGCCGGCGCCGAAGCGACCGTGCGGCGGATGTGCTGGAGACCCACGCGACGCGCGACCTCTTCGATCACGTCGATCTCACGCGCCAGGTCGGGGCGGTCGGTCGGACACGCCGCGATGAACGGGTCGCTGCCCTCGGTCTCGATTCCGAGCGGCTCGACCAGGCCGCGCACCTCCGCCGCGGTGAGGTCGGTGCCGAGGATCGCGTTCACGCGCGCCGACCGAACCGTGACCCGTTCGCGTGCGACCGGTCGCGGGTATCGGTCGATCGTCGCGGGATCGGCCACGGCGCCGGCGACCTCGGCAAGCAGTTCGAGTGCACGATCGGCACCGGCCGCGGCGCCGTTCGGATCGACGCCGCGCTCGAAGCGCGCACTCGCCTCGCTGCGCAAGCCGAGCCGCTTGCTCGACCGGGAGATCCCCGCCGGCTCGAAATACGCCGACTCGAGCAGGATCTTCGTGGTCGATGCGTCGACCTCGCTGTCGCGGCCGCCCATGATCCCGGCGATCGCCTGCGGGCTGCGTTCGCCGTCGCAGATCACGAGGTCGCCGCCGTCGAGGGTGCGTTCGACGCCGTCGAGCGTCGTCATCCGTTCGCCGTCGGTCGCGACACGGACCACGATGCCGCGCCCGGCGAGTCGGTCGAGGTCGAACGCGTGCAGGGGCCGGCATCGTTCGAGCATCACGTAGTTGGTCACGTCGACGACGTTGCTGATCGGCCTCATTCCTGCGAGCCGCAACCGCTGTTGCATCCATGCGGGCGATTCGCCCATCACGACGGTCGCCACACGCGCGACCAGCCGTGGGCACCGCTCGGGTGCGTCGACGACGACCGAGACATCGCCGATGCGATCGACCAGCTCAATCGCCGGTGCGGTGGGCAGCGCGAACGGCAGGCCGAAATGCGCTGCCAGGTCGCGAGCGACACCGACGATGCCCATGGCATCGGGTCGGTTCGGCGTGATCGAGAGTTCGAACACGACATCGTGGAGGCCGAGCACGTCGCGCACGTCTGCGCCGAGTTCGGTGTCGTCGGGAAGCACGAGGATGCCGTCGTGGTCGTCGCCGAGCCCCAACTCGCGAGAGGAGCACAACATGCCTTCGCTCACGACCCCACGGATCTTGCGCTTCGTGATCCGGAAGTCGCCCGGAAGCATCGCACCGACCTGCGCGAACGGGACGACCATTCCCGCTGCGATGTTCGGAGCGCCACAGACGACCCGCAGCGCGCGACCTCCGCCGAACTCGATGTCGGCGAGACGGATCTTGTCGGCGTCGGGGTGGGGAACGACCTGCACGATCCGGGCCGCGACGACATCGTGGATCTCGGCTCCGGGCGCGTCGACGTCGTCGACCTCGAGACCGAGCTGGTTCAGCGCGTCGGCGATCTCGGACGGCGGCGCCTCGATCGGGGTGAAGTCGCGGATCCAAGAGAGCGGAGCGCGCACGGCGGGACCTTCTTCGTCAGAATTGGCGGAGGAAACGAACGTCGTTGTCCCAGAGGAGCGTCTGGAGCGAATCGATCTCGTTGCGCAGGAGGGGAATGCGATCGATCCCGAAACCGAACGCAAATCCCGACCACTCCTCCGCGTCGAGTCCGACCGCGGCGAACACGTTGGGGTCGACCATCCCGCAACCGCCGAGCTCGATCCAGCCGGTGTGCGAGCAGGTGCGGCACCCCGACCGCGAGCAGAACGGACACGACACACCCAGTTCGGCCGAAGGTTCGGTGAAGGGAAAGAACGACGGGAGGAAGCGTGCCTCGACGTCGCCGAACAGCGCCCGGAAGAACACCTCGATCGTGCCCATGAGGTCGCCCATCGTGATGCCGCGGTCGACGACGAGGCACTCGATCTGATGGAACACCGGCGAGTGGCGCGCGTCGGGCGTGTCGCGCCGGAACGTGCGGCCCGGCATCACGGCGTAGATGGGTGGCGGCTGCGACTCCATCAGCCGGATCTGCACCGGCGAAGTGTGCGTGCGCAGGAGCACCTGTTCGGGCTCGCCCAGGTTCACGTAGAGGGTGTCTTGCATCGCTCGCGCGGGATGACCCGGCGGGAAGTTGAGCGCCTCGAAGTTGTGCCAGTCGTCTTCGACCTCGGGACCACCGTGCACCTCGTAGCCCAACCCACAGAAGATGTCCTCGAGTTCCCGCCACACCTGGGTGACCGGGTGGAGGTGGCCGCGTCGGTACTCGGCCCCGACGGCGGTGAGGTCGAGGCGTTCGCCGGCGAGCCGCGCCGCACCCGCGGTGGCCTCGAGCTCGCCACGACGAGCGTCGGCCGCGGCACGCGCCTGCGCCTGTGCCGTGCCGAGTGCCTGACCCACCGCGGAGCGATCGGCCGCGTCGACGGACTTGATCTCGCGCTTGATCGCGGCGAACTCGTCGTCGATACGCCGTTCGGCGGCGCGGAGCGCGTCGAGGTCGGTGGCATCGGCGATCGCGCGCAACGCCGTACCGACCGCGTCGCTCGAACGGTCGATGAGGGGCCTGGCACTCATCGACCCGCCTCCCGGCGGCGACGGGCGACCTCGAAGCACACGATGGTCGCAGCCATCGCCACGTTCAGCGACTCGCTCCCTGCCGCCATCGGGATGGAGAACGAGGCATCGAGCGACAGCGGCGCGAGACCCGCAGTCTCGTGCCCGAACACGAGGGCGAGCGGTTCGGCGGCGAAGTCGGTGGCGTCGATCGAGGTCGTCGCGTCGGCGGCGGCGGCGAGGCGCAGCCCGCCGCGGTCGGCGACCCGGTCGAGCAGCTCGCGCACTTCGGCCTCCTCTGTCGGTGCCCACACGGGCAGCGATCCGATCGCTCCGGCGCCGGCGCGCACGGTCTTCGGATTGTAAGGGTCGACCGAACCGGGCCCGACCACGATTCCGCCCGCGCCGGCCGCCTGGGCCGAGCGGGCGATCGTGCCGAGGTTGCCCGGGTCGCTCACTCGCGGGAGGACGACCAGCAAGCGCGCTCCGGCGACCGCTCGTTCCGCCTCGCCCGGCCCGGGGCGATCGAAGACGGCGATCACCCCCTGCGAACTGCGCGTATCGGCGACCTTGTCGAGCGCGCCACGCGCGACCCGAGCGACCACACCGTCACCGAGGCCTTCCGGGGCGACCGTGGACTCCTCGACGAACACGACGCGCGGCTCGATCGCGTGGTCGCGCAACGATGCGAGCGCTCGCGGTCCCTCGACGACGAACACGGCGTCGGCGCGACGCGCGTCGCGGTCGCGCAGCCAGCGGCGGAGTTGCTTGAGGTCGCGATTGCTCGCGGGCAGGGCCATGGGCGCCGGGCGCGAGCCCGGCTCAGGCGGCGAGCGCCTCGCGGGCGGTGGTCACGAGTGCCGCGAACGCGTCGGGTTCACGCACGGCGAGGTCCGCGAGCACCTTGCGGTCGACGTCGACCGCGGCGGCCTTCAGCCCGGCGATGAACTGGCTGTAGCTCATGTCGTGCTCGCGACACGCCGCGTTGATCCGCACGATCCAGAGCCGACGGAACTCGCCCTTGCGCGCGCGGCGGTCGCGGAACGCGTACCGACCCGAGTGCATGACCTGTTCGTTCGCAGCACGCAGGTGCCGCCCGCGCGACCCCGTGTACCCCTTGGCGGCTTCGAGGACCTTGCGGCGGCCCTTCTTGCTGTTGACGGAACGCTTGACCCGTGCCATTCGTCTCGCCCTCCCTCTACAGTCCGAGCTGCTTCTTGACGTGCTTGGCGTCGCCGCCGGTCACCTCGGCGCCACGGCCGAGCCGACGCGTACGCCGAGTGGGCTTGTGCTCGAGCAGGTGCGCTCGGTTCGCCTTGCGACGCCGGATCTTGCCGGTGCCGGTGATGCGGAAGCGCTTGGCCGCGCCGCGATGGGTCTTCATCTTGGGCATTGACTCGTGTCCTTGATCTTGCGTCCGGGGATCTTGCGCACAGGGATCTTGCGCACGGGGATCTTGCGCACGGTGCCGGGTGCGCCCGGCCCGCATGGGATTCGGTGCGAGCTCAGCTCGCGGTGGTGGCGTCCTCGGTGACCGCCGGTGCTGTCGGAACCTCGGTGACGGGCACCTCGGCGACGGGTGCTTCGGTGACGGGTGCTTCGGTGACAGGTGCTGCGACCGGAGCGACGGGTGCCGTGGGCGCCTTGGGCTTTTTGACCGGTGGCTTCTTGAGCGGGTGCAGCACCATGGTCATGTTGCGGCCGTCCTGGCGCGGCGCCGACTCGACCATGGCGAATTCCTGAACCTGCTCGGCGACCCGATCGAGGATCTTGCGACCCAGTTCGGGGTGCGCCATCTCACGACCGCGGAACATGATCGTGAGCTTCACCTTCGAGCCTTCGTGGAGGAAACGCTCGACGTGCTTCATCTTGGTCGTGTAGTCGTGCCCGTCGATCTTGGGCCGGAACTTCATCTCCTTGATGCTGACGTTCGTGGCCTTCTTCCGACTCTCCTTGCGACGCTGATCCTGCTCGTACTTCCACTTGCCGTGGTCCATGATCTTGCAGACGGGCGGGTCGGCCTTCTCGGCGACCTCGACCAGATCGAGACCGGACTCGCGAGCGATCTGCAGAGCCTCGGGGAGGGGTCTGACGCCGAGTTGAGAACCGTCGGCGCCGATCAAACGGACCGAACGAGCGCGAATGCGGTCGTTGATCCGGGCCTCGTCAGCAGCGATGGGGCAGCTCCTTGGTTCGAACCGTCGGCGACGCTCGCCGGCGGGTGTCGGTGACAAGTCGCCGGGGATCGCCAACGAACGCGACCCGACGATCGTGTCGTCGGCCCACGGCTACGCTGCCGCTGCTCCGTCGTACCCGGGCGCAGCGGGGATCACCGGGAGGTGGTCGTCCGCAGGCCGGGTGGGTCCTGGACCACCGGGGTCGCTCCCCGCGAGCCCGGAAGCTTCGGAGAGGTCATCGCGGCGAGCAGGACCACTTGCCAATTCGGTTTCTCGAAAGGCTACCAGCGTGAGCAGCATCTGGACGCCCTCGGGCGAGTACCGGCCGGAACCCGAACCGCGGCCAGAAGCGCGGCCCGAACCGCGGGCCGAACCAAAGGCCGGCGGCCGGCCGGGAGCGGGCGGCATCGTCACCCCCGGCGGCGGCGATCCCCGCGGCGGCGAACCGACCGCCGAAGAACTCGAGGCGATCCGTCAGATCCAGCACCAGATCCGCTCGGCGCCGGCTGCCGACATCGTCGCGAACCACGTGATCCAGCTCTTCGAGCTCGCGATCGTGTACCTGGGCGTCGCGACCCCGCCCGACGAGGAAGGCCGGGTGCCGATGCCCGACCTCGCCCAGGCGGGCGTCGCGATCGACGCCATGACCGCGCTCGTCGACGGCCTCGGCGCGCGCTACGGCGAGAACGAGGCGACGCTGCGCGACGCGCTCGGCCAGATCCAGATGCTGTACGTCCAGGTCGCCGATGCGCTCAACGAGGCGATGGGCGATCGGCCTGGGTGATCGCGCCGGCCTCGAGGCGGCCCGCCCCGCCCGCGATCACCGCGAACGTCACCGCCGTACCGAGCGCGATCGTGCGGGTCCCGTCGGCGATCTCGGTGCAGTGGAACGGGTACCGGCGGCCATCGTCGGCCGCGATCGTGCCGAGTCCGCGCGCCGGGTCGAACTCGACGACGGTGCCGAACCCGGTCCCGAACATCGCGCGCGGCTCAGGCCACGATCTTGCTGATCGGCAGCTCGACGATGCCGGTCGCGCCGGCGTCGACGAGCGCAGGGATCAACGTGTTGATCATCGCCTTGGCGACGACGGTCTCGACCGCGTAGGCGTCTTGGCCCCAGAGCTTGGAGACCGTCGGAGCCTTCAGCGCGGGGAGCAGGTCGATCACCGCCTGCAGGTTCGCTTCGTCGACGTTGAGCTTCACGAGCACGCGGCCGCGCGCCTCGAGCGCACCGGTGAGCAGCACCATGAGCTGCTCCATCGCCTTGCGCTTCTCGGGATCGGCGTACGACTCCCGGTTCGCGATCAGCACCGTGTCGCTCACGAGGATCTCGTCGATGATCTTGAGGCCCGCGGCGCGCAGCGCCCTGCCGGTCTCGGTCATGTCGACGATCGCGTCGGCGATCTCGGGGATCTTGGCCTCGGTAGCGCCGTAACTCATCGAGACGCGGGCATCGACGCCCTTGCCGGCGAGGAACCGCGCGGTGAGCTGGGGGTACTCGGTCTGCACGCGTACGCCGGGCGGCAGATCGGCCGCGCAGGTCCACGGTGAATCGGCGGCGACGGCGAGCACGACCCGGACGTTGCGGTCGGTGGCCTTGGCGTAGCGCAACTCGGTCAACTCGACGACGTCGGCATCGGGTTCTTGGACCCAGTCGCGTCCGGTGATCCCGAGGTCGAACAAACCCTGCTCGACGTACCGTCCGATCTCCTGGGGACGCAGCACGCGCACCTCCGCGACGCGGGGGTCGTCGATGCGGGCCTTGTACTCGACCTCGCTGCTGCGCCGCACCGGGAGATCGGCGTCCTCGAAGAGCTGCAAGGTCGCTCGTTCCAACGAGCCCTTCGGAATGACGAGGCGCAACATGGCGCCCGAGGGTACCGGCCCGGCGGCCGCGACCCCGAGCCATTCGTCGGGCCCGGCGCCGAACGCAACGGTCGGGACGGCCCGGCCGAACCCGCCCGGCCGGAACGCTTATGAGCCGGCCACCACGATGCGATACCCGACGTCGTACGCGGCGAGCGCGCGCAGGTGCCCGAGGCGCGCATCCCACCGGCCCGACGCGAGATCGGCGCGAAGGCGATCGTGGCCGCGCGCCGTCGCGCCTGCGTCGAGTTGCGCGAACGACGACATCCCCGCGCGCACCGCGGCGTCGAGGTAGGCCTCGGGCCGGGCCCAGAACGCGCCGCCGAAACCGTCGGTGCAGTCGTTCGGCACCGGAACCACCTGCACTTCGCGCACGTCGAGATGCTCCCGGAAGAACGCTTCGCCGGGTGCCGCGATCTCGGTCGGGAGCTCGAGGATCTCCGGCCAGTACGACAGCAGCCAGGCCTGGTCGGTGAGTGCCGGCTCGAAGTAGTACACGACCTGGCGCCGGCTCACGCGGCGCAGCTCGGCGAGACCGCGGGCGCGATCGTGCCAGTGATGCACGGTGAGCGTGCACATCGCGACGTCGAACGTGCTCGTGGCGAACGGCAGGCACTCGGCGACGCCGCGCACGCACGGTGCCGCGTCGGGCGACCGCTGAGCGATCATCAGCGCCGAGGGTTCGACGGCGACCACCCCCGACCGGTCGGGTTCGTAGTTGCCGGTCCCCGCGCCCACGTTGACGACGCGCGAGCCGGCGCCGACAGCGTCGAGGATCGCGGCGGCGATCCTCGCATCGGGTCGACGGGCGGCTGCGTACCCGCCACCGATCGCCTCGTAGCGCGATCGGGCCGCAGGGGATGCCGGTTCGGCGGTCACGGGAGGCGGCGCAGCAGGCCGGCCATCTCGATCGCGGTGAGCGCGGCCTCCTCACCCTTGTGACCTTCCTTGCCGCCGATCCGATCGAGCGCCTGTTGTTGCGTGTCGACGGTGAGGACCCCGAAGACGACCGGGATGCCGGTGTCGAGCCCGGCCTGGAGGATGCCCTGGGTCGCGCCCATCGCGACGTAGTCGAAGTGGGCGGTCTCACCGCGAACGATCGCGCCGAGGCACACGACCGCGTCGACCGCTCCCGAGGTCGCGAGTCGTTTCGCGACGAGCGGCAACTCGAACGCCCCCGGGACCCAACAGACCGTGATGTCGGAGTCGGCCGCCCCGCGTGCCGCGAGCATCGAACGACACCCCGCCAACAACGCGCCGGTGATCGGCTCGTTGTAGCGCGCGACCACGACGCCGACCCGCAGGCCCGTCGCATCGAGTTCGCTCTCGACGGCCCGGTACTCCCCCATCAGAACCCTCCGTCCGCGTCGAACCCCGATTCGCGTCCCTCGAGTTCGAGCAGGTGCCCGAGCTTCTCCTGCTTCGTCCGCAGGTACGCGATGTTTTCGGAGTTGGGCGCGGGCAGCAGCCCGACGCGCTCGACGATCTCGAGCCCGTAACCCTCGAGCCCTCCGTACTTGCGCATGTTGTTCGTCAACAGCCGCATCGTCGTGACCCCGAGGTCGACGAGCATCTGGGCACCGATCCCGTACTCGCGCGAGTCTGCGGGAAACCCGAGTTCCAGGTTCGCCTCGACCGTGTCGCGACCCTGCTCCTGCAGTTGGTACGCGCGCAGTTTGTGGCCGAGCCCGATCCCGCGTCCTTCGTGCCCGCGGAGATAGATCACGACACCACAGCCTTCGGCGGCGATCGTCGCCAGCGCGAGGTCGAGCTGGGGACCACAGTCGCAACGCATCGACCCGAACACGTCGCCGGTGAGGCACTCGCTGTGGACGCGTACCAGCACGTTCGCCTGGCCCGCGACCTCGCCGCGAACGAAGGCGATGTGTTCGGTCCCGTCGAGCAGGCTCTCGAACACGTGCGCGGTGAAGTCGCCGTGCGCGGTCGGGATCCGCGCCTCGCTGACGCGGCGCACGAGCTTCTCGCGCCGACGGCGGTACCGCACGAGATCGGCGATCGAGATCATCACCAGGCCGTGCTCGGCCGCGAATGTCTCGAGCTGGGGCAGCCGCGCCATCGTGCCGTCGTCGTTGACGACCTCGGCGAGCACCCCCGCGGGCTGGCAGCCGGCGAGACGCGCGAGGTCGACGCCGGCC
>SXGT01148266.1_pt1 | contig 12129 bp, 10 predicted proteins | sample 3176221 | NCBI WGS metagenome assembly SXGT01 (sample SAMN11356862, study PRJNA531348) | freshwater metagenome | isolation source: freshwater sample F1-120 | place: China: Fuxian Lake, Yuxi | collected 2017-12-25
GGTCGGAATCCTTCAGCACACATGACACGGAGCAACGATAGGTCGCGGACATTTTTAGAGATTCAGAACTACCACCCCGTATGATAACCCACGGGTCAGTCTTATCGATCTCTCCACACGGGTCGGTTTGGTCACCGAGGTTGTACGCCCGTTTTCCATCCAAGCACAATTCCCACACGTTACCGTGTGTGTCACGAAGCCCCCAACTATTCGTTTCCTTCAAGCCGACCGGATGAGCCTGTCTGCCGCTGTTGGTCTGGCACCACGCGACCCGCTCCAGCGCTGCGAGCGTGTCGCCGCTGTGGTACTTCGTCGTTGTGCCCGCGCGACAGGCGTACTCCCACTGCGCTTCGGTAGGTAGCGAGACCGTCTTGCCTGTGAGCCCGGAGAGGTCCGCGCAGAACTTGTTGGCGTCGTGCCACGTCACCGTTTCCACAGGCAGATTATCACCTTTCACTTTGCTCGGGTTCGTACCCATTACAACTCTCCACTGGGCCTGCGTGACCTCCGTTTCCGCCATCCAAAAGCCTTTGCTGATTGTCACCCCGTGAACGGGCTTTTCATCTGCATCTCCCGAATTGCTACCCATCCGGAACGAGCCGGCGGGGATCCAGCGGAAGCGCATCTCGACGCCGGAGTCGCGGAGCGTGAACGTGGACGGCTCTCCCGGCTTCAATTCCGCGGCCGGCAGGTTGTTGGGGTCGCCTCCGCCACGGTTCAGCACCGGTCCCCGGAGCGCGTACGCGCCGGCCGTCGCGGCGACGAGGATCAGTAGACCGAACGCGAGACACCAATTCCACCGCGCCCGTCGGCGTGGCTTAGTCACCCGAGGCGGTTCATCATTCGGAAACGAGAAGATCGGGAGCGGCGGGGGCACCGGCCGCGGGCGCGGCGGCTCATCGCCCAGTTCGAGTGGCTGGACGACGGGCCCCGCGAGCGAATCGTTTACCACCTCGTACGGCAGCAGCTCGGGCCTGCGTTCGCCTGTCCGCAGGTAGTCGGCCAGTGCGCGTGCGAACGCCTTCGCGGATGAATAGCGGTCCTTCGGCGCTTTGGCGAGTGCCTTCAGCACCAGCGCGTCGAGCCGCGGGTCGATGTCGATGTCGGGGCGCACCACCGACGGCGGCACCGGCGGCGTTTCGCAGTGCGCGATCAGTACCTCATAGACCGACCCCGTGAACGGGATGCGGCCCACGAGCATCTGATACAGGATGACGCCCAGCGCGTAGGTGTCGGAATGCGGACCGATTTCGGCGGCGCGCCCGCGCGCTTGTTCGGGCGACATGTACGCGGGCGTGCCCTTCGGTACCCCGTCGCTCGCCTCGGTACTCTGGTCGGAGAACCGGGCGAGTCCGAAGTCCGCGATCAGCACCTCGCGGTTGGCGTCGTCGTAAAGGATGTTCGCCGGTTTCAGGTCGCGGTGGATCACCTTCTGCGCGTGCGCGGCGACCAGACCCATCGCCAACTTGCGCGCCACGGCGACCGCGGTCCGGGGCGGCATCACCCCACCCAGGCGCACGAGCAGTCCGGCCAGGGTGTTTGGGATTACCCGCATCACGATGTACGGCCGGCCGTCGTGCGTGCCGACATCGTAAATGGGGCAGATGTTCGGGTGCTGGATGATGGCCGCCAGTCGGTTCTCGCGCAGGAACAGCGCCTGCGCGTCGGGCGTCAGTCCCTCGGCTTTGGGGACCTTGATCGCGACCTCGCGCTCCAGTTCGGGGTCGAAGCCCAAGTAGACGGCGGCGAACGCCCCTTCACCCAGGAGTCGCCGCACTTCGAAGCGACCGATCCGCAACGGGCTCGAGGAAGGTGACGAAACACCGAGCTTCGGCATCCCGCCCGAACCCCACGCTCCGGTGTTGTGACTGTCGATCGTTTCTTGAGCGTCGCGCACGATACGCTTTTGCGTCTCACCGTGCGAACCGGGTAACGAAGGTCTTCCTGTCGCTTTGTCGTCGGGTGGTGGCTCGGACATCGGTTGTCCTCGGCGACGGACAGGCAGATCGATGAGTTGCTATTCTGCGCGCCGCGAGAACGACCGCCAAGCGCATTCCACGTTCGCGTTCGGTCTGTTGTTCGCTACCGCGCACTTCGTCAACTTGGTCGGCAGTTCGCCGGTGCCGCGTATGGTGATGTGCGAGTTCGTCGGAAAGATCTTCTACGGTGATATGGATCCGGCCAGGACCAACACGCCCGCGAGATCGGGCAGTGAGGTGTGTCGTCCGCGACGCGGACCGCCGCCGACCTGCTAACGCTACCCGCCAACAGCGCCGTCGGAGTTGCTCCTGCGTGACGTTTGTCGCTTGCTCCTTTGCGGTCGTGACGATCCGGGGCTGTTGTTCCGCTGGAACCCGACCGCGCGGATTCAACCGCGTTCGCGGCCGGCGCTCGCGCCCGGCACGTGTCCATACTCCGGTTCGCTATCCATCACGAAACGAACCCACCGATCCGGGGAGCAACAGTGGCGCCGCACCCAAACTCGCAACCCGCCGGACCAGTAACCCGACCCCGTCCTCGCCTCGTCCCGAACCGTCTCCGCGGAGCCGCTCCAAGAGGTCCAGCGTCAGCCCCAACTGGCGCGTCAGGTGCGCCTCCATTCTCATCACACGTTCGACCGCGTCCCCGTCCGCGTACAACCCCGCCGCCAGCGCCGCGTTGCGAGCCGCACGCATCTGCGCCACCAAAACCGCTTCCTCAGCCGTCTTCTCCGCGATCACCTTGTCGAACTCCTTCACCTTCGCGGTCGCGAGATCCTGCAACTTCTGAACTACGATGGCGGGGTCCAATCCGGCGGCCCGCGCCAAGCTCATCACGAAGTCCTTGAACGCGTTCCCGGCGAGTGGCTCCTTGCTCGTGCGGGCCGCGACCGCAGCGTCCCACTTGGTGTTCACGTGTCGCCCCTCCCAGCCGACCAACTCACCGATCTCCCACACCACGGCCCGCGCTCCCAAGGGAAGAAGTACTTCTTGCCCACCTTCGCCGCTGAGCGCTGAGGCCGCAACCCGGAATGCTTCTCGGACCGGCTTCCAACCCTTCAACCGGGCGCGAGCGTAAGACAGCCGGTACGCCGGCGGCGAACCTTCACGGGGCGGCAGGCAGATGTCGACCTCGTCGCCGGTGATCGCGTCCGGGTCCGGTGGCAGCGGTCCTTCCCGTGCGCCAATCGCGTTCGCGGCAACGGCAGCTTCGTAACGGGTGACGCGATCGAACCGCCAGAGGGTCATCACCACCTTGTCCACCAAGCGTGCTTCCATGATCCCCTCGGGCGCCAGCTCCTCGTACACACTCGCGCGGAGTGTCTCGAACTCCTCGACCGACTCGCCGGCCGCGGGAACTATGGCGGCTGAGTAGAACCCGTGCCGCAACGCGTTCCGCGACGACTTTGAGATGCCTGCCAGTGATTTCGGGCCGGTGGATTGGAGCGCGTTCTGCTGGTTCGCGATCAGCTTGTTGATGGTGGCCATGTTGACTCCGATGGGTCTCACGTGACGATCATGCGCGGCAGCGCGACCGGCTTCTGGTAAGTTCAGGTCTATCATCTTCGAGGATGCGATCCGTCCGCCAGACCGAGTCGTCCAAATCCGGCAGAAGGTTGAATCACAACCTCACCTTCAACGCCCTCAAATTTGATCTTCGTTCCAGCAGCGAGTTGCAGGCTCCTACCGGGCATCCGCGTCACGGACGCCGGAATCGATTTGCCGCGAGCGTTTCGCGCACGCAACGCGGTCACGAAAAGTTACACCACAGCACCTCGGTCATCCGCCGCTTCGTCGCCCCGCCGGCCGCCTGAGTGGAGATCGAGAACTCGTGTCGCGTCCAGTCGTGCAGCCGGTCGTCGTACAGCCCCGAGGGGTACCCGGACAGCATCACGTGGCCTTCGCACTCGCGGATCACGGTGAGGAGGGCCGCGTGCTGCTTCTCGCCCATCTCGTGTTCGTACACGTCCGCGCAGGCCCGCGTTTCTTGAAGGTACGGCGGGTCCAAGTAAAACAGCGTTTCGGGGCCGTCCTGCTGCCGGATCACGTCGAGGGCGTCGCGGTTGAGGATCGCGACCCTTTTGAGCCGGGCGTGGACCGCGGCGAGGCCGTCGACGGCGTTGAGCCACGCGCTGGCCTGCTCGTTCATCCCGCGCCGGGTTCGGGTCCGGCTCAGCGGCGCGAAGTCGTCCATCCGACCGGCCAGCGATTGACGGCACCGGATGAAGAAGTGGACCGCGTTCTCGACGGGATCGGCCCCCGGTTGTTCGGCGTCGCGCCACTCGGCTTCGGAAAACGGTACCGCCTCCACCGCGCGCCAGAACCGGGTGAACGTGTCGTCCCGCTGAAGCACCGCCCAGAAGTTGGAGAGCGGGCCGTTCAGATCGTTCACCACCTCGCTCACGCCCGTGGGGTCCTTGGCGAGTAGAACGGACAGGGCGCCGGCGAACGGCTCGACGTAGTGGGTGTGGTCCGGCATCAGGGCGACGATCTTGGAGGCGAGGAAATGTTTTCCGCCGTGCCACTTGAGCACCGACGGGATGTGGACTGGAGCGGTTACTCGGCTCATTGCGGTTCCTCCGATTGAAGCGAATAAGCGAGATTACCCGGTTGGGAGAAAAAGCGCAAGAGGGGTGCCGGGATTCGCGGTGGGAGGAGCGAGATGTGGCGGTGTTTGACGGCGGCTTGGTCGGAGGGGTTGGGCCCGTCGATTGAAGTGCGCCGTGTTGGTTCGCGAGGATCGTGTTGATGGTCCTCATTTCATCGTCGTTGTTCGCTCAGGGGTCGATCGCGTGATACCGAATCCGACTGAACCATGACATCCTTCCCGTGCGACAATCGCGTTCGCGGCTGTTGCCGCTTCGGGCCGCATGACGCGGTCGAACCGCCACAGCGTCATCACGATCCGGTCTACCAGTCGCTCCTCCATGACGCCTTGGGGTACACGCTCGCACGGAGCGCTTCGAACTCCTCGACGGACTCGCCGGCCGCGGCCACCACTGCGCGGAGTAGAAGCCGTGCCGCAGCGCGTTCTTCGACGCCTTCGATCGGCCCGCGAGAGTCCGGGGGCCGGTTGAGCGGAGCGCGTTCTGTTGGTTCGCGATGAGCTTGTTCACGGTCGTCATTTTCGCCCTCGTTGTTCGCATCAGCGCCGACGATTCGATGAGGTGGCGAGGTCACGAATTCCGTACTCGTGGGTGCTCCATCATGACGAATAACACAGAGCCGGCGCTAGACCAAAGTCACGTGACGGGTAACCGAACGAAAATCGCCGGTTCCGTCGGCCAAGATCCTTGGTGCAGTTCGGGAAGAGGGGTGAGTTACCACTTCGCGCCGTACGCCGAACGCTCACCGTAACCGGAGTTGAGTCCAGGACTTGGTGCGTCCAGCCGTGGAATTGAACGCGATCGAACGCCCGGACGCTCGCGGTCCCCAAGCCACGCGTTCGAGTGTTCTTACGCGTCCAAGTCACGCTCCGGGCGCAGCAACAGCAACGGTTCTATAGGGATACGTTCCGCGTCCGGGTGTTTCGGCCCGCGTGTGAGCATCGGGCATCGTTTTACCGCCTTTCGCCTCCGAAGCGTGGGTTCGCCATGCCGTTTCGTTATCCGTCCTCGATGCCCCCAGTTCCTCTTCCCAGTCTGCAACAGCGCGCTAACATGGAACGGTCGCCCGACGGTCTTGAGGAACAAGACGAGATGAACGAGACACCGATCGACCCGACCCTCTCCAAGGCTCTGCCGAAGGCGTACCTCGCCGTGTTCGCGCCCGACCCGATAGTTGGATTCGTCTCACCGCCCGAGGAGAGTTGGAAAGCTCGACCCGCCGAAGCCTCGTCCGGCGCGGCGCCCGTCCCGGCTTCCGAGCAACTCCTGCCGGAAATCGAAAACGTGATCCGCGCGTATATGGCGGTCGGGGCGGAGCGAGCGTCAACGGTAATCAACCTGATGCGCGTCTACCAGACCCACTTGACCGCACTCCAGATGGCGCCCGCGGACATCGAGACGTACCTCCGCACGGAGGGGCAGGTCCTGAGGGATCTGTATGCCGCCGTCCGCGACTCGCGTCCGTCACCGAGTGTCGTACGCAGGCACGTGTACCGGCTCGCGCTCGACGCGCGCACCGCAATCAGTGAGCCACTGGACTGGTTCGAGTTTCGCCGCGCGAACGGTGGCTGGGAGGTCGGATATTTTCCGACCTACTGGCATCCCCGCTTACTCGGACCAGCGGGTGGTTACCGCAAGATTACCGCACCATTTGCGTGGGAGTTCCTCGAAGCGGTAGCGGACCGCCGCATCGACGCCGAGGCCATCGTCGAGTTCATCGAGCAACGTTTTAATGGCCCACCGCGTGAAGACGACAGGCTCGAGGCTCCCCCAAATGAACCTGCGGTCACGGTCACCGTGGGTAAACCCGCGAGTCCGTACGATCCGCTCCGGGGGCTGATTGAAACACTTCGATTGAGAGGCAACGAGAAGACAATCGTTCTCGCAATCTGCGACTCCCACGGCGCGATCCCGCTCGCGGACTTGGCCGTGCGGTGCGAGTGGCAAAACCAGGACGATAACTGGAATTCCGCGCGCAAGAGATTGAACCAGAAATTCAAAAGTGAGAAGTGGCGATTCGAGAGACACGACAACAAGGCCATCGCAACTGAGCTTTCGACCAACGGTGGTCGGAAATAGGTCGAACAATTTCGTCCCACGACCGAGATTCGACCGGTCTCGGTCGTCAATGATGCCCCTGTCCATTCCGACAGGAGGCCTCAATGTCACGAAAACTCTACGACCCGCTCGTCTGCATCCCGTCCCCCGACGCGATACGTGATCGTCTACATGAGACGATCACGCTCGCTGAACGTCTGCGACTGCTGCTCGAGTTCGCCGAGCGACTCCACCAACCAACAACTCCGACCACCAATCTCACCGCCTCGCTGCGCGAGAAGGATGTGCGCCATGGCTGATGTACTACCGATCGGCGCGACCGGCGCCCACCCTGAAGTAGTGGCTCTCCGAGACCTCATCGCGGTGCTCGGCGACCGACTCGCTCCGCCCGCGGAACTACTCACGCGCGACACCTTCGCGGAGTTGCTCGCGATCGGCTTGAGCACCTTTGATCGCCTTCGTGAAACAGGCGGTATTGGCCCGCGGCATGTCCGGCTCGCTGGCCTGAAGTGGCACCGCGATGAGGTGCTGGCGTGGTTAAGGCAGCGCACACTGAGTGGCGACCTCTACGACGCGAGTACGTGGCCGGCAGTCTGGGCGACTCTCCGCCGACACTCGTGACTTAAAGAATGACGCGACCTGCGGCGTCACCCGCAGGTCGTGCCGAGATCCCCAACCCGAACCCGAACCCGAAGGACAAGATTATGGTATCGCAGAACATCATCGATTGCAACGATGGAGAATACAACTTACCATCGAAACCGCCGATCGTTATGGCGCTCGCGGCGGGAGACACTTTCGGCGCCGCGACCGCTTACATTACTGCCGGTCTCTCCGTGATCCCGGTCCGCACCGACGGATCCAAAGCCCCGCTGCTGCCTGGCTGGCGCGAGTACGCGGAGCGCCCCCCCTCGGCGGCCGAGTTGTACCGGTGGTTCGGTTCGGGTCGCGCGGCCGGGATCGGCATCCCCGGCGGGCAGGCGAGCGGCAACCTCGCGGTACTCGACTTCGAAACGGCTGGCGTCTACACAGCTTGGTTGGCGCTGCTCTCGTCGTCTGAACTAGCCGCACTCAGCCGATCTCCGGTGGTGCGTACACCGAGCGGTGGTGTCCACGTCTACGTTCGCCTACACGAGCCGGTAAAGGGGTGCCGCTACGCTCGGACTGCCGCGGGCAAGTGCCTGATCGAAGTCCGTGGGTGCCAGCACTTCGTCGTTGCTCCAGGATCGCCTCTGACCTGTCACCCGACCGGTAAGCCGTACATGCTCGAACACCTCGGCTGGCTCGACAACGGGTACAGCGAGCCGCTCGGATTCGATGTCTACGACCAACTTACCGCGCACGCGGTCAGCCTCAACGAGTACCGCCGCCCGGCGCGTCGTGAAGTAGTGGGTAACCGAGTTACAGTTGCAACCGGGAATCGCCCAGGGGACGACTTCGAGGTCCGCGTCGCATGGAGCGATATTCTCATTCCGCGCGGCTGGGAGGTCTATACCGCCACGGAGGAAGTCACCTCCTGGACGCGCCCGGGTAAGAACACCGGCGTGAGCGCCTCCACCGGCCACTGCCGAACCGAAAGCGGCAACGATCTCATGTACGTCTTCAGCACGGCGGCCACGCCCCTTGAGGCTGATAAAGCGTACACCCGCTTCGCGGTGTACACGCTGCTCCACCATCACGGCGACTTCGCGGCTGCCGCCCGCGCGCTCGCCCGTGCCGGATACGGCGCGAGCCGGAAGGGGGTGCAGTCATGAGTCTCATAACACCCACCCTCCTCTCGACACCGGCGCCGGGTAAACCCGGCAAGTTCCTCGTCATCGCGTCGGTCGGAACCGCCGAAATCCACCGCGACGTCATCGACCTCAATAGTGCGCCAGCGCGCGGCCGGTTCGTCAAGGGCGTCATGAAGTGTGCGTACAGGGCGGTCACGGAAGTGGACTGGCCGGTCGACATTCAAGAAGAACTAAACCGTCAACTCCTTGTTCTCGCCGCGGTGCCGCCCGGTGAACCCGAGCCGCCCGAAGACGTGCCGGATGCCGGCACCGTGAACGACCCCCGCGTGCCGGCCCTTGAAGCGATGGATCAAGAGGTTCGCGAAGCAGCAAGTGCGCTACTCGAAGATCCGAATCTGCTCCGGCGGATATCCGACGACATCGCGGCCGTTGGCGTCGAGGGCGAGCGGCGGCTGGCCCTGACCGTGTACCTCGTCGGGGTGAGTGCCCAGTTGCCCAAGCCGCTCTCGGCTATCGTGCGCGGGCTCACGTCATCGGGGAAGTCGTATGTCGTGACGAAGGTCGCATCGCTGTTCCCGAAAGAGATCGTACTCGGCGCGACCAGCATGACCACGAACTCGCTCTACTACTTCGAGGACGGAGAACTTGTGCATCGGTTCGTGGTCACCGGCGAGCGGTCGCGGAAGGAGGACGACGACCGCGCCGAAGCAACACGCGCACTGCGCGAAATGCAAGAGGCCGGTCGGTTATCGAAAGTAGTGCCTGTGAAGGAAGGGGACCGGATCGTCACACGTGTGATCGAGCAGGAGGGGCCGATTGCCTTTGTAGAAACCACCACGCTCACCAAGATCTTTGCTGAGGATTTGAACCGCTGTCTCCCCCTCGCGACCGACGAGAGCGACTCTCAAACGCGCCGCATCCTCGACGTGACCGCCCTCGCCGCAAGCGGACAAGCCGGTCCAGACGTTCGGCAAATCCAGGACGTCCACTTTGCGCTCCAGCGCATGCTCCCGCGCACGGACGTCGTGATCCCCTTCGCACTCGCGCTGGCCCGACTCTTCGAGATCGCCGGCGGCGAATCTCGTCGCCGGTTCCCGCAGCTCTTGCAACTGGTCAAGGCGTCGGCGCTGCTTCACTTCCGCCAGCGCACACGCGACGCCAAAGAGCGAATCGTCGCCGACAGACGCGACTACCAGGTCGCCGCTCGGCTCGCGGCCGCTCCGCTCACCGCCGCGCGGGGCGGAGTCGATGTCGCCGTGCATAAGTTCTTCGCTGCTCTTGTGGCGAAGTTCAAAAGTCAGTCGTTCACAACGCAGCAAGCGCGTACCGCTGGTGGCGTGTCGAAGTCGACGACATGCGCGCGACTGGAGGTCCTCGTTGAAAAGAGTGTGGCCGAGCAAATCGAGCCGCCCAGAGGAAGCGTTCCGGCCCGATGGCAACTAACCCAGCAAACTCTCCCGACGCAAGCGGACGGTCTGCCGACAATGGATGCGGTCTCGAATTGGCTCGCCGACTGCGCACGTCAGCGGTCAACAGCGTGAACCGCGGATGAGTCCCGCATAGGCGTGTCCGAGCAGAAAAGCGAACGCGCCCGTCCGCAAACCCTTTCAGTTGTCGTGTGCGACATCTGAGCAACATCGCCACCGTGTACGCGCCCAACCCCGCAACCATAACTCGGACAAGGTGTCCGCGGAGAAACCAATGGACGACATCGCCTTCAATAGTGTGCCTCTACTCGATCTTTCGTTCTTGGACGAGACCCCCGAGCCGGAATCACCGCTCGCGCCCGGGGGAAACGAGAGCGCGAAGTCAGCCGATCGATCCGGCGAAGAACTTGCCCGCATTAACAGCGGGAGCGACGGGACGTTCGAGATCGTGCGGAAGTACTCCATCCCTTGCCCGCCGTTCCAACGGAACGGCCCACCGCCGCTAGCGTGACCCTTCTGGCGCGCTCCGTGTGCGCCGTGTATACTTCATCCGCCTTCGGTCCCGTGGGCCGGTTGCGACTCGAAGGTCGCACCCGCCGCGCCGATCGCTTTCAGAAAGGTTCCCTTTTCATGGCGACTCTGCTCAAACCTACCCGTCCGTTTCCCCTTCCGGCGAACGCGAAGATCATCGAGAAGAACGGCAAGCGATTCGTTCGCATCGGCGAAGGCCGCAAGACCGCGCTGTACGCGCTCACGAAGGACGGCACGAAGTACCTGAAGCCGTCCGAGAAGTGGTACGCCAAACACAGAGATGCGAACGGCACGATTACGCTCACGCCGCTCTCGCCCAACAAAGACGCGGCGCACGTCATGCTCACCGCACTGTTGAAGCGCATCGAAGATCAGAAGTCCGGCATCCGGTCCGACTTCGCCGACCACCGCGCCCGCTCGCTCTCCGAACTGCTGACTGAGTACGAACAGCACGCGACCGACCGCAACATCAGCGCGAAGCAAGCCGGGCAAACTCGCCGGCGCTGCGAAATGGTGTTTGAGGGTTGTCGATTCGTTACGCTCGCCCACCTGAACGGAGCCGCGGCGGAGCGCTGGCTGGCTGAGCGCCGCCGACTGACGAAGAAAGACGGGGGGATGTCGGCGCAAACATCAAATCACTACGTCGCCGCATTCAAAGCGTTCGGCGCGTGGCTGGTGATGACACACAAGGTGTCGGAGAACCCCTTCCGGTTTGTGACAAAGGGGAACGTCGATGTTGACGTTCGGCACGTTCGCCGCGCGCTGTCAGCGGAAGAATTCAACTGTCTGCTCGATGCCACGCGCACGGGGGTGTCTTACCGCGGTCTATCGGGGCTGGATCGAGCAATCCTTTATCTGGTCGCGGGCATGACCGGGTTGCGTGCGTCCGAACTCGCCAGCCTCACGCCTGCCTCCTTCTCGCTCGATGCCGATACGCCAACAGTGACGGTCGAGGCCGCGTATTCAAAGCACCGCCGACGTGATGAGGTTCCGCTTCACCTCGCACTCGTCGCGGAACTGCGACCGTGGCTCTCGACGAAGCCAAAGGGCGCACCGCTCTGGGGTGGGAAGTGGGCGAAGCAGTACAGCGCGGCCGCGATGATCCGACGCGACTTGGACGCCGCCCGCACCGCGTGGATTGGTGAGGCAACCACCGAGAAGGAGAAGGGGCAGCGGGAGAACTCCGACTTCCTCAAGCACCGCGACCAAGGCGGAGAAGTTGTCGATTTCCACGCGCTCCGGCACACGTTCGTGACCAACCTCGTGAACGCTGGCGTGATGCCGAAGGACGCGATGGAACTCGCCCGGCACTCCACCATCACGCTCACGATGGACCGCTACGCACACGTCGGCATCCGCGACACCGCCGCTGCGGTCGCTCGTCTGGTCTTCCCGACGACTTCCCGACCGACCCCGGAACCCGCAGCGATGAAGGCCACTGGCACCGACGGCGGGTGTACCGCGTATGTACCACCGGATGTACCAGCTACCGGAGACGGACGGTTACGATTGAGGACCGGTGAGAATATCGGGGGTGGTGACGATCGCGGACCGGAAACGCACAAACCACTGCAAATGCAGTGGTTTGAGGCTGATCGAGGACGATCAAGGAGCGGAGAGGGAGGGATTCGAACCCTCGATGCCCTTGCAGGCATATCGGTTTTCGAGACCGACGCATTCGACCACTCTGCCACCTCTCCGGGTTCACAATTCTAGTACCCGGACACGGTGACGAACAGACGGGTTCACAAACCCGTCTCAGCTCGTATCCGTCGCCGTGACGACCCTTACGCGA
>SXGT01206512.1_pt1 | contig 12129 bp, 13 predicted proteins | sample 3176221 | NCBI WGS metagenome assembly SXGT01 (sample SAMN11356862, study PRJNA531348) | freshwater metagenome | isolation source: freshwater sample F1-120 | place: China: Fuxian Lake, Yuxi | collected 2017-12-25
ATCGCCTGCGAATGATCGCCGCCAGCTTCCTCGTGAAGGATCTGCTGGTTGCGTGGCAGCAAGGCGCCGCGTGGTTCTGGGACACGCTGGTCGATGCTGACCTCGCCCAGAATACGCTCGGCTGGCAATGGACTGCCGGCTGCGGCGCAGATGCCGCACCCTACTTTCGCATCTTTAACCCGGTGCTCCAGGGAGAAAAGTTTGACCCGCACGGCGACTACGTACGTCACTGGTGTCCCGAGCTGGCGGGTTTGCCTGACAGGTGGATTCACCAGCCGGACAAGGCGCCGGCCAAGATTCTCGCCGCCGCCGGAGTCGGGCTCGGAGACAGCTATCCCAAACCGATCGTCAGCCACGCCCTGGCACGTGAAGCGGCGCTGGAAGCCTTCTCACGAATGAAGTCAGGTGTCGACACTCACGGCTGAGTTGTCAGCGGGCAGCTCCTTCATGGAGAGCGGGTGCGGACGGAACTGAAAAAGTCGCCTCGAGCGAATCGCCCACGGTCCTGGCGGGATCAGATTGTGAGTACGGCGTGTCGACTGCTCGCGGACCACGCCTCGGCGTTCGACAAGCGCCGGGCGCCTCTGGCGCAGGAGGCGGTGGGGAGACGGCGAGGTGCTTGCGTATTCGGCGCGAGCCCGGCATACTTCACGCTCACTTCAAGCTTGGGGCATCAGGCGGCGAGGTCGATGGTATGAAGGATCATGGAAGGAGCTTTCCCATGTTGCGTTGCTTCCTGCCGAGAGCTGTGGGCGCTTTCTATTGGAGCTTGTTGTCGGTAGTTCCGCTTCATGCGCAATTTCCACGGGTAACCTACGAAGTGCAGGCCGGCAGCGTCCTTGAGGATACCTGCATCAAGTGCGAACGCCGAGATATCGAGTATCACCTCAGAGGGACGTTCGTGCTCGAGCGGCTAGCCGTGAAGATCAAGGGTTTTGCCTACAGTATCAGCGACGTGAAGCTCACGTGCGTGGGCCTCTCTGGCGAATGCCAGCTAGAGGTGACAGGGGAAGGTTCGCACTATCGCCCGGATCTTGAAAACCAATCCACCGAGCTGACGCTTAACATCAACGGCAGGGATGGGATTGTGCTCAAGAGCGAAGCTGTGAGAGCGGAAGCGGCCTGGCCGGCCTTTGACACCTCGCTTGGCGAGGACAGAAGTCAGGATCCAATTTCCGTCTTCACCCTGCGGCTTGTTGCTGCGCCCAGGGTCGAGCAAACCGACTACGAGCTCGTACCCGGTGACCCGACGGACGAGTCCGGAAGCTTTCTCGAAGTGGTTTGCCCGGTTTGTCGTCCGGCGGATCCCCGCGTGCCACTTGGGGGAAGCTTCAAGGTCGGGCTGATTGAAAGCGTGGAGAATGGATTCAGCGTATACAGCTTGAGTGCAATCGAGTGGCGAGGATTGTTGGTGCCGCCGAGAACACAGTACAGCATGGTGGGCTCAGGGACTTATGAGGAAGGCGGTGGATCAGCGCCCATGAAGCAAATGCGCTTGACCCTGGAGGTCAACAGTTCGCCATGGAGCATTTTCAGGGGCGGCCCGGTGAGCGTGCTACCTGGCGAGGCGTTTCCGCTGATTGTCATGGACGTTGAGGAAGAGCTGCGAGAGACGCGCTGGTACCGGCTTCACCTCGTTGCTCGCCCATCGACGCCTCGAAAATTTCGGCGTGCCGACTCCAACACGGACGCGAAGGTCGACCTTGCCGACGCAGTCTTCACGCTGAATTCGCTTTTCGTGGGCGGAGCGGGGCCGGCTTGCCTCGACGCCGCCGACGCCGACGCGAGCGGCAAGCTCGACCTCACCGATGTCGTCGTCACCCTCGGCTTCCTGTTTCTTGGCGGCCCCGCGCCCGGACCGGCCACGTGTGGAATCGCACTTGAAGCCAGGTTGGGCTGCGCAAACTACGGTGTCTGCGGCCCTGGTTGATCGAATGGCGTTTGTACAGGCCTCCCGGGGAGGCCATCGACGCTCCCAGTTGCTGGCTGTGCAGCGTGTCCCCTCGATCTTGCAGATGACGGGGCCTCTCGGGACGCGGAACCCGGGGCTCCCCGGGTTGACCGGCAGCGCGAGGCTGCCAGGATCCGGTGTCGTTGCCGAGTCAGGTTGACTCCTCGGAATTTTCGCGTCGGCGCCTCCTCGTCGAACCATCGACAACTCACCTGCAGCCGAGCTCGTCTTCGGTCGGATCGGTTCCGGGTCCAGGAAACGGTGGGGGAGGCGGGGGGGTGCCGAGGAAGAGAAAGTGAAGCAAATGAAGGGAATCAGTAATGTTCAGTTGCCCGCTGTCGTCCGCATCGCTTGCATCGGGGCAGGGGAGTCCCCGTTCCTGGAAGAGCCCCAGCAGTGTCCGGACTGGATCGGCGATGTCGACCCTGCCGTCGAGGTTCGAGTCGCCGCGGATGAACGTGTCTGCCTTCACGTACTCGAAGCCTCGAAGGCTCTGGGCCGATCCGTAGCGATTTTCGATACGGACGTCAACCTTGCCGGGCTCGAGTCTCGGCGGGAATACAGCCTCAAGGCGAGTGGCGGTCAGGACCCGGATGTCGCGAGCCGCGTCGCCGCCTACCACGACTCGCGTGTCGGCTCCGGTAGTGAAGCCCGTGCCGGCCAGGATCACGGTCGTCTCCTTGCTCGTCGGGCCTTCTGTCGGAGAGATCCCGGTGAGGCTCACCGGCAGCCCGCTCAGCTTGTAGCCGCTCACGAGGTAGGCCTCGCCCGCATCCTGCACAAGGTTGCCGCCGCCGTTGCCGGCCATCGCGTTGGGGTAAAGGTCGGCGTAGCCATCGGTGTCATAGTCCTTGGCCTCCATCGAGTAGCTCAGGAGGTCCTCGGCATCAGCGCCGAGAATGAAGGCCACTTGTAGCTCGGGCGGAAGCATGTCGGCTTGCGGTGCCCACACGCGGGGCCATGGCTCGCTCCGGCCGAACGCGACGGCTACAACCCCGGCCTTCAACTTGCCCGCGACTGCCTCCCGCGGGATTCCCAGGGCCAGATCATCGATCCCGTCGTGGTTAAAGTCAGCGGCTGAAAGTGTATCGCCGAGGAGATCCAGCGTCTTGAGGCCGTGCAACGAGGAGACGAGCAATCCGGGCGGCAGCCCATTCGGAATGTTGGGGTTCAAATCGATCGTGGCGCCTTCGAGGCCGGGCTTCCAGTAAACTACGTGGGTCATGCCGGCCTGGACGCCTGAAGCGTTCCAGCCGAGGAGCGCCCCCAGGGCGAGGTCGGGCCACCCATCGCCATTGAAGTCGCCGGTTGTGATCTCCTCACCCATGGTATCCTCGGCCCCCGGGCCGTAGATCGTCGTCACGCGCCCCTCCAACTCGGCCGGAAGAGGCTTCGAGAGGTCAAGGATGGGCGGCAGGCGACCGCCATTGACGGGTCCAAAGATCACATAGACCTCGCCCGAGCGGCGCCGCGCATTGCCCGGCCCGGCCCCGCCTCCGCCCGAATGAGCAGGATAGGTGCCCTTGCCGTTGTCGCGGCTTGCAGAAAGTCGGGCGAGAGCCGCTGAGGCGATCAAATCGGCTCGTCCGTCACCGTTCAAGTCACGGCTGTGGAGGCAGCTTCCGAAATGGTCCTCCTTGTCAACACCGAGGATCACGCTGACGCCCGGAACTGTCGTGGCCATGTCGATTACTTGCGGCCACACGCGGCGACCGTAGAGCACGGTCACGAGGCCGTTGTGGTATCGCTCGGCCAGCTTGTCTTCTGCCGGGGACTGATCAGCACCGGCCAGGAGGTCGGAGATTCCATCTCCGTCGAGATCTCCAGCCTCGACCCAGATGCCGAACCGCTCGCCGGGCCGCGCACCGAAGATCGTGATGACCTCTGCGCGAGAGTTCGCATCGGCGAGATCAATGGTTCGACGCTCACGGAACAGTCCAGGTTTGCCCAGAAGGATGAAGACGCCGCCACACATGTCGCGAGCGCGGTCGGGGCCGCCATAGTTCTGGGAGCTGACAATGAGGTCGTCGATATTGTCGCCGTTCAAATCGGCCGTGAAGAGCTCCGTACCGAGGTAGTCCCCGACGTCAGATCCCCAGAGCGTGAGCGCAGCGGGCAGGCCCTCGGGCCTTGCACGGTCGATGATGTCGTGGATCTTGCCGTCGCCCTGGTAGACGTAAACCTCGCCAGCAGAGCGTCGCGTTCCCTCCGCGCTCACCGCCGCCATCGGGGCGAGCACGAGGTCGAGGAGCCCATCGCCGTCGTAATCGCCAAGCTCAACCGGCATCCCATCCTTCCCGCCGCCCAGGATACTGTTGTAAACGGCTTGCTGGCCCATCTGTGCCGTGTCGCTGAGGTCCCAGGTGCGAACCAGGGGTGAGATGGCCCGAACGGTCAGGGCAGCGAAAACTGCAGCAAGAGAAAAGGCCAGGAGGCACTTTGGCAGCCACAGGTTCCGCTTCGCAAGGAAAAGTCTCATGGCAATACTTTCGGCCAGGCAATGGCACTGGAAGAAGCCCTGTCTGTCATCACCAGGGCGGGCGGCCTGGCTCCGGCTGCGCGCGACTGGCGATTGGGCGTCCGGTAACGCTTCAGAGTTGATTGGATGCCAAAGGTAGGCATGCCAGTTGCCGCTGTCAATTGCCTGTTGGGTGGAAATCCGCTATAAGGCTCCTCTTTCCAGGAGGCTATACCCTTCGCGACAGCAGGAAGACAGGAGATCCACGATCATGAAAACAATTCGAGTTGGCGGTGTGACGGAAAAGGTTATTGAACGCTCCGACATGCCCCCGGCGAAGCTCAAGAAAGTGTTGGGGAAGGAGACCGTTGCTGTCATCGGCTACGGTGTTCAGGGTCGGGGCCAGTCCCTTAACTTGCGTGACAACGGCGTGAAGGTTGTGATCGGCACCCGCAAGGGGGGCGAGAGCTGGAAGCTGGCGCAGAAGGATGGTTGGAAACCGGGGAAGACGCTGTTCGACATTCCGGAGGCGGTCCGGAAGGGGACTGTTGTTCAGTATCTTCTGAGCGACGCTGGCCAGAAGACCCAGTGGCCGGTCATTCGCGATAACCTCAAGGAAGGTGCGGCGCTTTACTTCTCCCACGGCTTCAGCATCGTCTTCAGCGAGCAGACGACCGTCGCGCCTCCGCAGAATGTTGACGTCATCCTTGTCGCGCCAAAGGGATCCGGCACCACGGTCCGGCGCCTTTTTCTCGAGGGCCGCGGCATCAATAGCAGCTTCGCTGTGCACCAGGACTTCACGGGTCACGCCAGGGAGCGTGCGATTGCGCTCGGGATTGCCATCGGATCGGGCTATCTCTTTGAGACCACGTTCGAGAAGGAGGTTGTCAGTGACTTGACTGGCGAGCGAGGTGTGCTCATGGGCGCAATCTACGGCCTTTGGCTCGCCCAGTACGAGGTGCTCAGGGAACGTGGGCACTCCCCCTCCGAGGCCTTCAACGAGACCGTCGAGGAGGCGACGCAGAGCCTTTACCCGCTCATCGGCGAGAACGGCATGGACTGGATGTACGCGAATTGCAGCACGACGGCTCAGCGCGGGGCCCTCGACTGGTTCAAGGCCTTCCATGACGCGACGAAGCCTGTACTTCAGGACCTCTACGAGAGTGTCCGCACGGGCGTCGAGGCCAAACGCGCGCTGGAGTGCAATTCAAAGCCGACATACCGCAAGGATCTTGACAAGGAGCTAAAGGCTATTGGCGAGTCCGAAATGTGGCGCATTGGCGCCCAGGTCCGACAGCTTCGCCCCGAGCGGGCGGGCACGGAGAAGAAGTCGGCGAAGCCCAGGAAGAAGTCGAAAGCAAAAGCAAGAGCGTGATGTCTTGGCCGGCCGCTTTGGGCATTCAAGAAAATAGCCCTTGGTTTCTGGTGAAGGAACTTCTTATAATCCGCAAGCCTTCGACGGATATGGATTGTTGTGGGGCTGTTTACCAAGAAAGAAAAAAAGAAAACACATCGGGCCGTGGCGCAGCCTGGCAGCGCGTCTGACTGGGGGTCAGAAGGTCGTGGGTTCGAATCCCTCCGGCCCGACCAAATAAGAGAAGGACTTAGGACAAAACCTGAGTCCTTCTTTTTTTACGAAGTCACCGCCGAGTCACCGCCGGACGGTGCGCTATCATGGCCTCCCATGAGCGCTAATAACCTACCCCTACCCCAGCTCGCCCACTTGCTCCGCCAGGCAACGAAGGCCCTCAGGGAGGCCCCGCAGGTCATGCCGACCAATTGGGGTGAGCCTCCGCCGGAGCTCCGGGGTGACGCCGGATACGAACGCCAAGAGCATCGCAGGACTCGCCGCCGGGCGCCTTGACCCTCGCTCCGCTCGGTCGATGGTGAATCTGGTGGACGTAGTGAACCTTCCCCAAGCGCCCATGACGACCTCCGTGAGGGGGACCCCCTTGATGATTCTAAAGATGCAAATACCCCCCCCCTCACAGCACCCCTCCATGTAGGGGTGGAAGAGGTTCACCAGGTACCCAAGGTTCACCATCCGAGGCGATCGAGGGGGTTGAGAGGGAGGTCATCGAGCTATGAAAGCCTCGGATCTCCTCGAATCCCTTCGGAAAAGGGGCGTACGAATTCAGGCCCGGGACGACCGCCTGATCATAGACGCCCCCCAAGGCGTCCTGACCGTGTCCCTAAGGCACGAGATAGCCACCCGGAAGCCCGAGCTGCTGAAGCTCCTGGTGGAGACCCGGCAGCCATTCAGGGTGCTATCGGATGGGCCTTACGCCGGGTTTTTCGTCCAGGAAGAGAACGCCAGACCAGACCCCGTGCGAGCCCAGCAGGCCCTGGCCGAGACCCAAGCCTGGCGTGAGCGGGAGACCCAATGGCTACGTGACGTTCTCCGGGTGGATTCCAAGAGAAAGCTCGGGGTCGAGCTCCAAGGCTCCCGGCGGCTCATTTCAACATCCGCCCCGAGCCCCCCCCGGCGTTGGAGTTCGCTGAGTAGTTGCGGACGCAAGAAACAAGGCTGAAGAGGAGTTGCAATTGAACACTTTGCTCAAGGTCACTGGAGTCAGGTTCGTTCCAGCGCCGGCCCGTCAGCTTCGTGCCGGGCTTCTTGGCTGGGCCACGTTCGTCATGGCTGGTCAAGTCCGGGTCGATGGAGTCGCGATTCGGCGCACGCTCGATGGCCGAAGGGCACTCAGCTTCCCAGAGCGTACGGATAGCTCCGGCCGCCGTCACCCCGTCATCCGCCCCCTCGACGACTACACCCGCCGGGAGATTGAGACGCAGGTTTTCGCGGCGCTGGGATTCGCGGAGGCGGTCAGGTGAATGACGTGAGTATCGACCCCGCCGCCCGACTGGACGAGGTTGCCAAGATCTTCGCCGGGGGGATTCTCAGGTATCGTCATCGCCAACTACTCAAGCCAATTCCCGCCCCCGGGACGCCAGAGAATCGCCTTGAGCTGTGCGCCTCCACCAGCGCTCATGGCCGTCGAAACGGAGAGCCGACACCATGAACACCCTTGCCGCCATCGCCGAGATCCAAGGCCTAACCCTGCCCGAGCTGCGAGCCCGGTGGAAGGTCCTCTATGGGACCGACGCTCCCGGCTACTCCAAGGCCTACCTCATCCGTCGCCTGGCCTACCGGATTCAAGAACTCGCCCACGGCGGCCTATCCGACGCGACACGTGCCCAATTGCGCGCAATCGCCGCCAAGGATTGCCCGGTGGCCAACTTCTCCCGCTCGAGCGCCGTGGGGCGAACAATGGCGCCCCTGTGGCCGGCACAGTGTTCATCAGGGAATGGCATGGTGTCCGCCATGAGGTGCGAGCAGTAGATGGTGGATTCGAGTACGCCGGTCAGGTGTATCGATCCTTGACGGCAGTGGCCAAGGCGATCACCGGCCAGCATTGGAACGGAAAGCTCTTTTTCGGCCTCCGCGATCGGAGGAAGAAGGCCTGATGGTCGCTGTTCGCTCGAAGACGCCCCGGTCCCCACCACCCCGATCCGGCAGATTCGGTGCGCCGTCTACTGCAGAAAGTCGAATACCGAAGGTCTCGACGGGGACTTCAGCTCGCTCGACAACCAGCGTGACGCTTGTGCGAGCTACATCCAGAGCCAGGCCGGCCTCGGCTGGGCTCTCGTGCCGAAGCGCTACGAAGACGGGGGATTTTCAGGCGGCACGATGGACCGGCCAGCGCTCACAGAGCTGCTCACGGACATCGAAGCCGGGCGCGTCGACTGCATTGTTCTCTACCGGCTGGATCGTTTGTCGAGGTCGCTCATCGACTTCTCGAAGATCGTGGAGATCCTTGACCGCCACGGCGCATCGTTCGTCAGCGTGACCGAGAGCTTCAGCACGGCGACCTCGACCGGCAGGCTGCACCTCCACATGATTCTCGCATTCGCGCAGTACGAGCGGGAGCTGGCGACGGAGCGAATCCGGGACAAGATCGCTGGAGCAAAACGGCGTGGGAAGCACTGCGGCAGCGTCCCGATTCTAGGGTACGACACGGATTGGGTCATGAAGCGCCTGGTGGTCAACGAGACCGAGGCTGCTTTGGTCAGGAAGATCTTCGAGCGCTTCACCTCGCTTCGCTCCACGATCAAGGTCGCGGCTGAGTTGAACGCCTCGGGGTACAAAACGAAATCATGGCCGACGGTCACCGGGGGGATCATTGGCGGCCAGGAATGGTCGAAGGCGTTCTTGTACCGGGTTTTGAACAACCCCAAGTACATCGGCAAGGTCGAGCACAAGGGGACGCTGTACCCCGGCGAGCACGAAGCGCTCGTCAGCCAGGCGCTCTGGGACGCCGTCCACAAGATCCTCGGTGAGCAGCACCAAGCGAAAGGCGCGACGCGCCATGAGACGCCGGCCCTGCTGCGTGGCTTAATCAAATGCGGCCACTGCAATTGCTCCATGGGGCCGACGTTCACGCGGAAGAAGGGCAGGACATATCGGTTTTACCTCTGTGTAAGCGCGGCCAAGAAGGGCTACGCAACGTGTCCGGTCAAGTCGGTCTCAGCCGGCACCATCGAGACCGCGGTCGTGAATCAGCTCCGCTTTGTCCTCCGTTCCCCTGAGATCGTCGCCCGCACCATTCGCGAGTCTCGACTGCGTGAGGCCGAGGAGGTTGAGCGCATGCGCGCCGAGGGTGAAAATGCCAATGCTCGTGGGCTGGAAGTGAATGCCGTCACCGAGGCCGATGTCATCGAGTCGCTGCAGAAGTTTGACGGCGTTTGGGATGCGCTCTTTCCTGGCGAGCAGGCCCGGATCGTCCAGCTACTCATCGAACGCGTTGACGTCCGGCCCGACGGCATCGAATTGCGGCTCCGTGGCGACGGACTAAAATCGCTCGTCGCGGAGCTGAAGGCTCGCAACGTTGAGGTGCCGGCATGCCCGTGACCGTCGAGCAGGAGGGCACCAGCGTCGTCGTCCGTATCGCGATGCAGATCAAGCGGCGGATGGGCAGGAAGTAGGTCATTGTACCTGTGGGCCTGGGAGACGATCTGCCAGCGATCCCGCAGGAGCCATTGATCATCGCGCTTGCTCGTGCCTACTTCTGGCAAGAATTGCTCGACACGGGTCGCTACGCGTCGATCACGGAACTGGCTTCGGCGTTGAACGTGGACAGGTGCTACGTCCGCAGGATTTTGAACCTGGCGTGTTTGGCGCCCAGCATTGTCGAAGCTGTCGTGCGTGGTGAGGAGCCGAGCGGGATGTCGCTGGAACGCCTGGCCAAGGGCTTCCCTCTCTATTGGGATCAGCAGCGAAACGAGCTTGCCTTCACGGTCACGTCCCGACCTCATGGGCACAAGGAGGCCACGCCTTGAAGAACAACCACGAGCCTTTGAACAGCCGCCCAGCGTGCAAGCTCAGCGGAACGGACGGCAACGTCTTCAATATCATAGGTCGCGTCCGGGCCGCCCTTGCGCAGGCTGGCCTCGAGGCTCAGGCCAAGGAATTCGTCGCACGATCTTTTCAGGCCCGGTCCTACGACGCGGTGATTCAACTGACTTTCGACTACGTGGAGGTGAACTGTTGCGCTTGGGAGCCGACGATTTGTTCTGGGTCGTGTGGTCGATCCCACACCCAAAAGCGAGCTCGGGGACATTCTCTTCGAGACGACGCTGCGGGGATTGGAGCTTCAGTTCAAGGGCGGGCTCACCGGGGCCGAGAACCCGACGATCTTCTCGGACCGCGAGGAAGCGGCGAGGGAGGCCAAAGCACGCCTCCTTGCCCATGCCGCAGCTATGGCCCTCGGGCGCCAGGTCGCCCAAGGCAAGGTAGCCACGGGGGGGCAGAGGTATTGTGCTGCTCGACGGCGAGGGCAAGGTCGTGCTGGATGCTGATCTCGGGTAACGCCGCTAAATTCATCTGCCTCCGTCCCCTGGCAACTAGCCAGACCAAACGGCGGTGTCGAAACCCCGTCCCGCCTCCCAGCACAGAGGCCCCACCACGAACGCGATCATTACCCCTTGCCCCGAAACGCCTCCCTGAGAACGGGACTTAAGAGAGCCTTCCGATAATTCTCGCTTCCTCCTCCCGGCGGGAATCGAACTTCCCAAAATCAACTTTTCAAAACACCCTGCAAAAAAGCCCTTTTCGTACCGGGACGGGATCGCAGAAGTCCCGAGAGAACCGAGAGCCAGAGAGCAGAATTCCGCCCTGGTATCGAACTTCTCTACCCCGTCCCGCGAGCCGTCGTCTCGCTGTGAAACCGCCCCCATAACACCAGCATTCGCAACACCTTGCGAAACAATCGCGGCCCGCAGGGGATACCCGACAGGCCGTGACTGCGCCAGAGATTTTAACTTCCAGCAGTATTTGGTGGAGGCGGAGAGAGACCTTTCGAACTCGCTCTTAATCATTTGGGGCTTGTTTTGTAGGTGTTTTTGAAACCGCTAGAAATTACGCATCGTGGTTTGACACCCAGCCGGCTGACTTTGACGATGAACCCCGTCCCGGTATTGAGAGCAGCAGGCCGGTGTCGTGATCGGATAGGTGGCCGGCACGGGACCAGCGAGCCCTCGCCGTCACGACTGAATGGCTGGCCGGTACCATGGACATCGCGTCCCTCCGGAGCTCGACGGAAGCCAAATATCCGCCGAATGGCGCCCCGAACCGAGCCGGCTCCGTGCGCTGGCGGACTTCCGTGCGAAAAACTCCAGGATGTCGTGAGGGACTGCCGGGCAATCCGGCGGCGGTGAAGACGTCGATCACCTGGCCCTGGGAAAGTGCGAATGCAGAAGTGCGAATTGCGAAGTTTAGTCAGTTCGACATTCCGAATTCGTCATTCGACATTCCACCGGTTCCCCTGGCCGCCGCTCTCGGTGTAGGTGACGAGCGCTTTCTTGAGCTGATCGGCGAGACCGAGGTAATCCACCACAAGCCCGCCGGGCTTGTCGCGGAAGACGCGGTTCACTCCGACTACGCCACTTGCTCGGTGTAGAGATACTTTTGAAATCCGGCGAAGACTTTGGTGATTTCCTCCGGCTGGCCACCGAGGTCAGCTACGGCGTCGGTGATGGAGTCGTGATATTTCAACCGGAGCAGCGGGTTCAGCTTGCTCTGCTCTAGCTCTTCCACGCCTTCGGTGGCGTAGTGCTGGAGGACGAAATCGAGGAACGCCTGCTGCTTGGCGTTGAACTGGGAATTGATATGCACCCGCGCATGGTCGGCGCGAACCACCCGGGTCACTGGCGGGAGCGCGTAGGCGACGTAGGCGAGCACGTCGAAGAGGTCGCTCTTCTCGGCGTCAATGAGTTGCTGCATGGCCACCAACTTGTCGTGGCCAAAATCTTTGTCGGCCAGGCCTTGTAGGAGCTTGGCCCGCGTGTCGGGCGCGCTCCAGAGGGCGCGGAGTTCGGCTTCGCTCTGGAAGAAGTCGGGCAGCTTGCCGAACAACAGTTCCATGAACTGCTGAGCGCTCATCGGCGTGCCGTCGGGATGCCAAAAGGTTGTCAGCATCATGTGTTGGATCGTGCGCTCCTTGCCGTCGGCGAGCTTCACTTTCACCTTCCGCTTCTGCTTGCAGACGCACGCGATCAGCCCGCAGACCGGGCACGGCTCGTTCGGACATTCGCACGGACTCTTGCCGCACTGCGCGCAGGGCTTGGGCGGCGTGACTTCGCAGGCGCAAGGCCGCTGGCCGCACTTGGGACACGGTTCTTCTTCGAGCGGCTCGCCATCCCATTCGGGGTCGAGGAAGTGCTG
>SXGT01498745.1_pt1 | contig 12128 bp, 1 predicted proteins | sample 3176221 | NCBI WGS metagenome assembly SXGT01 (sample SAMN11356862, study PRJNA531348) | freshwater metagenome | isolation source: freshwater sample F1-120 | place: China: Fuxian Lake, Yuxi | collected 2017-12-25
CTTTCCCGCAACTGGCGGAAAAGTTAGTAGCGACGAGTCGGCAAACGCCTGACGCCCCAGATGCTAGCGGGATCCAGCCCCAGATGTTGGTGGCAGAAGCCTGTCGGTTGATCTGGCGCGAGCAACTGATGACTATGTTGCTCAACGAAGCCGGCGTTCGTTACAGCGAGGAACGCGACTATGTTCATAACATGCGCGTTGCCATCCGGCGCGCACGGGCCGCGGCGAAATTATATGGCTACTTCTTTCCGCGCAAACGCCTGCGTCCCTATCTCCACTTCCTCCGCAAGACGGGGCGACTGCTAGGGGAGGTGCGCAACTTGGATGTGACCCTGGCCAAAGCCCGGCGCGCCCGCACGGATGAGACCGCCGGCGCCCAAGTGCCGAAAAAATGGGTGAAAACGTGGCGGGCGCAACGCAAAGTCGCCCACGAAGCGTTGCTGGTCTGGCTCGACAGCCGCGAATACAGCGAGCTGCTGGCCGATTTTCAAGCCTTTTGCACGGCGCCGACCACTCCCCTCAAGCATGACCTTGATCCCGCCACGCCCCAACAGGTGCGCCATGTCATTCCCATGCAGATTGCCGAGGGCTTTGCTGCCGTGCGTGCCTACGAAACGTTCTTCGAGACAGACACAGCGGTTGCGCCCGAACTTTTACACAATTTGCGCATTGACTGTAAACACCTACGCTATAACCTCGAATTTGTCCGTCATCTGCTTGGTTCAGAGTGCGAGGCGATGATCACCCGGCTGAAGGCGTTGCAGGAGATCCTGGGCGATCTCAACGACGCCGTGATCGCGCAGGCGTTGGTGGCGGAAAGCAAAGAAACGCCTGATACGCTGGTCTATCAACAGGTGCAAGTGGATCTGGTGGAAGAAGTACGCCGACAGACGCCCGCAGCCTTGGCGGAACTGGTCAATCAGGAGAGCCGTGAACAGTTGGGACGGGCGTTGGCGCGTTTGTAATGCGCTTGGCCAACGCTTCTAATTGCTGGCGAACTTCGCTGGCCGTCACTTGATCGTCAATCTGCTGCGCAACGGCGAGGGCTTCGTCAAAGAATTGGTACGCCTCGCGGTCACGGCCCTGGGCACAGAGGATCACGCCCAAGTTCTTCAAGCGCACGGTCTCGTAATGCCGCTCGTTGTATTGACGCGCCAGGGCCAGCGACTGGTGTAGGTACCCTTCAGCCGTCGCGAGATCACCCGCTTGTCGCAACAGATCGCCCAGGTTATTGAGAATGACGCCCTGAATGCGCGCTAGCCCGCTGCTCTGGGCAAAGGCAAGCGCACGTTCATAATAGGTGCGGGCCGTGGTCGGATTGCCCTGTTCGCTCTGGTTGATGCCCAAATTGACCAGGGCGGTAATCATGCTGGGACGATTGCCACTGGCTTCCGCCACTTGCAAGGCAGCGCTCAACGCCTCATCAGAGGCTGGATAGTCGTTCAGCGCTGCATAGATGTTCGCCAGATTATTAAGCACCCTGGCTTCGCGATAACGATCCCCCAAGGCGACACAGAGCGCACGCGCTTCTGTCAGGTGTGCGCGCACCGCAGCATAATCGCGCTCAATATAGGCGGCTGCCCCCAGGCTATTCAGCACCCAAGCTTCATTACGCCGATCACCGATCTGACGGTAAATTTGGAGCGCTTCTTGCAGCAAGGTGACGCCGCGGGCGTCTTGCTGATAAATTAACAGATCGCCCAAGTCAAAGCGACAGTTGGCCCACAGCCGTTGCGCCGCTACCCCCTCAAGCGCTGCTGATGTCGTTAGGGCCACGGCCGCTTCGTAAAGCTCGATGGCCTGCTGTGGATCACCCAGTTGATAGTGCGCTGCGCCCAATCGGACATAGAGGATGGGCAACAGATCGCGGCGCGCGCTCTGTTTGGCGGCGGCCAGGGCCATTTCCCCCAGTTGCACCGTGGTGCGTGCCTCCCCCAACAAATTGTAAAAGCGCATCATGTAATGGTGCAGATCGGCATAGAACTCAGCATCGCTTGTTTTGGCGGCCAGATCCGCGTCGATCACCGGTTTATGGGGTAGAGCCGCCAGCGTTGTCTGCAACAGTTGGGTTGCCTCGCGGTAAAGCCCATGCAATTCGTAGAACTCGGCCACTGTCGACAGCGCCCCTGCCAGCAGGGCAAATTGCTGGTCCGTGGCTGCCCATTGCCAGGCTTGCTGGATGTTGGGCAACAGGGCGCCCAGGTGACGGGCCGCACCCAAGGGATCAGCCCCAGTTAGCGCATCCCGCTGGGCTGCAACCACCGCCAGGTAATAATGGTAGAAACTCCGGCGCGCATGGGGCAGCTCCACATCCGCCGCCAACTTTTCACCAGCAAACTGACGCACCAGGCCATGCAACTGGTAACGCTCTTCTGCGACTGTTCGCACCAACGATTTGTGGATCAGGGCGGTTAGGGTTGGCATCTCCGTCTCCGCCACGGCCACCGCGGCGGCGGCGCTAAAATCACCGACGATCAGCGCCAGGCGCGCCAGCGCCGCCTGTTCCGGCGCGGCGAGCAGTGACCAGGACGATTCAAAGACGGCCTGTAGCGTGCGTTGACGGGCAGGTACATCGCGCAGTGCTGCGGTGAGCGCTGCGTAATTTTGCTGAATGGCGGTAACCAACTCGGCACAAGCGATCTCGTCAACCCAGCCGGCGGCCAGTTCCAACCCCAGTGGCAACCCTTCCATCAATTGACAGAGCGTCACCACCGCCGGCAGCGTGCTGCTGTCGCCGGTAAAGCGTTGCCACACCTGACGCGCCCGCTCGACAAAGAGTTGAACGCTGGGGTAAGTCAGGGCATCGGCCAGGTCAGTCGTAGCGCTCGCCGCCGGTGTTGGCAGCCCTTCCAGGACAATGACATGTTCGGCCTGCAAGCGCAACCGTTGGCGCGAGGTCACCAGCACCTTCAGGTGGGGCGCCCGTTCCAGCCACTGGGCAACCAGCGGGCTTTCTTCAACCAGTTGCTCAAAATTGTCCAGCACGAGCAACAGCCGACGGGATTGGAGATAATCCAGCACCTGCTGTTGCGGCTCGACCTTCTCTTGGCGCGTCAGGCCCAGCGTGCGCAAGAGCGCCAGCGTCAATGCCTCGCCCGTTTGCACAGCCGCCAACTCGACCAACCAAAGACCATCGGGAAATTTTGGATTTTGGATTTTGGATTTTGGATTGTTTGGTGCTTCGGCATCGAAAACTCCAAATCTAAAATCTAAAAGTTGGCGGGCGACTTCGAGCGCAAGCCGCGTTTTGCCGATACCGCCGGGGCCGGTCAGGGTGACGAGGCGGCAGGCTGGGTCGACGAGCAGGTGCTGTAGTGCATGTTGTTCCTCCTGCCGCCCAATGAAATGATTGGGCGACGCTGGCAAATTGTGGCTTATCGTCGCTGTGCTTTTGGTGTCGGGGGTAACAGGCGGCAACGATCGCTGGGCAAGGGCCGGCGCGCGATTCGCAGTGGTTGATGTGGGTGCTGTGTGCGTCTGGGCAACGGCAACTGTAGCGTGAAAGAGACCCTGTTTGATCTCCTGGTGCAATTGTTGCAATTCACGGCTGGGGTCGGTGGCTAGTTCTTTTTGCAAGAGGCGGCGCAGCCGTTGGTATTGGGCTAACGCCTCGGCTTGCTGCCCGGCGCTCGCCAATGCGCTGATGAGCAAGGCATGAGCTTCCTCGCGCAACGGATCGATGGCGATCATCTGTTGCGCATAGCGCTGCGCCGCCCCATAATCCCCCAGCCGTTCATACCAGCGGGCGAGCGTATCGATGGCATGCCACGCTTGCACCTCAAATTGTTGACGCCGCCACCCAATCCACTCCTCCAGGCCGGAGCTATCATTGAGGTAAAGCCCTTGTAAAAACTCCCCCCGATAGAGCGTAGCGATTTGCGTATAACGCTCCATACAGGCGGAACAGCGAGCCTGATCGTCATGGGCATGGTGGGTGCAGGCGTCATACAACGCCGTAAAGGTGATGGCGTCGATGGTGTGGGGCGTGGTCGTGTCAAATTGCACCGTTTGCGCGGTAACGGTTAGAAATTCCGGTAGATCTTTCTGCTCGGTTGTGCGTAACACGCTGCGTAACTGAAAGAGCGCCTGGCGTAAATTGCCGCGTGCTGTCTCCTCCGCAATTGCGGGCCACAGCAGATCGGCCAACGTGAGACGAGGGTGCAGCCGCTGCTCCAACGCCAAATAGGCCAGCAACGCCTGATTCTTGGCGGAACGGAAACCACTCAAGGGGGTTGTGCCGAGCATGGCTTGAAAAGGACCGAGTAAATTGAGGATAAGTCGTGCCATAACTGTCATTATACCCGATTGCGCTGTGTAATGTCGAGCAAGAGGCCCGCAAGACTTATCAATCTATGCTCGGTTATCTACGGCAAAAGGCGGATTTTTCGCTATCATAACTATTTTGTTAACTTTTTACCCACATTTGGGCATGGATCGCTAACGACGCGCTAACGGCTCCCCTCTATGCTAACACCATCGATTGCTAACGCCAACGCCGAATCATAAACGCCGAATCATATTTATCAAACTAAGCGCTATTAACCTGATGATTTTTGCTAAGAGGAGGTAAGATGATCTTTTCACGCCAGTTTCTGCGGCAACGTCGCCCAGATGGTGCAAGCGCCAGTCGCCTCGCCAACCACCGTTTCTTGAACACGCTGCCCCGTCCGTTGCGGTGGTTGTGGCTGCTGACATTGCTTAGTGTGCTGTTGTTGGGGGGCTGGCTCTTGCGGCCACCCCAGGAAAGTGGGGGGACAAACCCGGTCATTGCGGCCTGGCAGGAAGCCCAAGCGCGCGGCGCCTACCACTTTGATAGTGATGTCACACAGATAACGACGCCCCTTGCCACCTTGACGAACATCGGTCGCACCAGCCACCAGACCGATCTACATCTCCAAGGGGAGACCGATCTGCACGCCGCTGCGCTGAACCTGCGGCTCTGGTCGCAGGCCGGGAGTGTGACCAATCCCGATCAAGCGCTGGAAGTGCGCGTCGCCGACGGCAAAACGATGGCGCGCCAGGGCGACGGCGAGTGGAAAGAGGTGGGCGACCTGACTGGCCCGCTTGCTCCCGGTGGTGATTTTCTCGCCTTTTTGGCCGGTCTGCGCGATTTGCAAACCCTTGGTAGCGAAACCCGCGCCGGCATCACCTTCACCCGCTACCGCTTCCAGATTGATGGGCCAGCGGTGGCTGACTATTTGCGCAACCAGATGGAGCAGACCTTACAACAGCGGGGCGAACTGCCACCCGGTATGCGCCTGCAATCCCCTGAGCAATATGCGCACATGAATGGCCAGGGCGAAATCTGGATCGACAGCCAGGGGCTGCCGCTGCGCCAGATGCTCGATGTCACCTTCCCGCCCCAGCGCGATGAGCAGGTGAGTGGGCGCATTGTCACAACCTTCCACACCTTTGCCCCACTGCCGGCGACGACCTTCTGGCGCCTGGATGATTGGGTAAGCACAGCGGCCACTGCCGCCGGGCTGCTCCTCGGCCTTGGTTTCTGCCTTGTGGTCGTCACCGGGCGTCGCTCACGCCAGTTATACGCGGCACTGGTGACGGCGATCATCTTTGCGAATGTCACAGGGCCGCTGCTGCAAAATTTGCGTATTGCCTCTTTTGTGGATACCCAAACGGCACGCGCCGCTGACACAGAGCAGATGCAAAGTGAGCAGGAGATGGCGCGCACAGCCCGTGAGTTGGCAACGGTGCCCACCTTTGACCCCCTGGTCAATCCGTTGGCTGACACTGCCGCAACGGCCAACACGCCGCCCCTCCTGCCCCAAGCGCCAACGCCGGAACCGCTTGTCAAGGCGAACGATAACACCGATAGCGACCAGGACGGGCTAACCGACTTTTTGGAAGAGCGCATCGGCACCGATTACAACAGCGCCGACACCGATGGCGACAGCATTAATGACGGCCAGGAGGTGCTGGGCTTTACCCATAACGGCCACACCTGGTATGGCGATCCCTTCAACCGGGACAGCAACAACGATGGGCAGCCCGACACCCTCGAACTGCGCGCCGACCGCAATCAAGATCATCTCCCTGATGATACCGACGACGACGGCACACCCGATGCCTTTGATGATGACAATGATGGCGACGGCGTGGTCGACCGCTTTGATACCTCGCCCTATACGCGTCTCCATCGCAACGACGCTGGCGCCTTTTTTAACGAGACCGCGCCCTTTCAGCTTCAACTAGATAATCTGGAAGCCGGCAAGCCGGTCTATGTCGATTTTCAACTGCGCCCCGGCAATGAGAAGCATCTCTGGTATGCGCTCAATGTCCTCGACTGGCCGCACGATGTCGAAGCCCAATTCCAGGATGGCGACAATGTCACCTACGCGGACCTGCCCAACGCCGACCCAGTCGCCAATCCCGCCGATGCCAACGGGGATCTGAAGCTGATCCCCATGTTGGAGATCCGCATGAGCAACGCGGCGGCCAATCTACCCGGCAGCGAGGAGTTGCTGGCCTACAACACCTCGGTCAATGAAGTGGATGGCAACAACAAGGTCGCCTATGTGCCGCTGCGCATTCTCTATGATGAGAAGAGTGGTCAGCGCATTGCCTTTCAAGCCCGTATGCCCTATCTAGCGACCGGCAGTTGGAGCCAACCGCATGAAGTGCGCGTCGTCTGGCTGGTGCAGGCGCTAAGCGACTACTGTTCCGAGCAAGTCGATGGCATCTGCGTCACCTATTCGGTGCAAAATCAGCCCCAGGTGATCCAGAGTTACTATGATGATTGGTTCCTCACCGGTCTCTCTGTGCGTGAGGAACATGGCGCCGATCTGGCCGTGATCTACGAAGACCCGGCGGTGGACAACAATCCCAAGGATGATGGCGCCCTCATTGCCCTCTCGCATGGGTTGGATGAAGCCTTCCTCTCGGCGCGCGACCAGGACAATAACGGCCAACGGGATATTACCACGGCTGAACTCCACCGCCGGTTCGATCATCCCACCAACGGCAACGTTGCGTTGGAAGAGCGGTGGGGCATTTCCAACACGCTGCGCGTCGAGCACCAAAGCTATGGGACGCTGGATCGCGCCGTCATGACCACCGCCATGACCGAGACCATGCGCATCCTCAATGCTAACTTTACCACGCCCTGGCAGCAGGACAACAGCCTCAAGCCCCTGCTCATGATGGCGCATGAAGATCGTTTTCGCAGCCAGGGGTTGGATACGCTGTTGAACAAAGGGGGGCCCCTGAGCAAAAATGGCGCCCTGCTGACCGTCGATATGAAGCCCTTAGTGACTTCCCTTTCCCTCAGCGTTGGCGTCAAGTGGACGCTCTACTGTTCTGCCGGCGGTGCGACGCCAGCCTGGCGCGCCTGTGACGCCACAGAACAGTGGGAAGAGATCGGCAGCCGTTATGGCGATGTTGCCGCCCAAGCCGGCGACGACGAAACGCTGGCCTTGGGCCGGTTGGGGTTGGTGCGCTTTTACTTTATGGCGTTGGCGCAAGGGGTGGTCAACCTGATCCTCCAGGATGCCACCATTATCGTGCCCAATACCGGCTTTGCTAATGATACGTCGCTGACCGGCACCATTCGCAACGCGCTCAGAGGTGGCGCTGGCGCTGGTTCGGTGCTGCTGGTTAGTGTGATCACCCGCAGTGGAGCGCTGCAACTGAATGAACTGTTGCGCGCCGTGGCCTACGCCGGTGGCCGCACCACACAGCAACAGCTTGCTCGCCTGGGCAGCACCGGGCTGATCCTGACCAAAATCAAAAACCTGTGGGCCAACGGCGGCAAAACCAAGATCATTGTCGGCGCCGTGATCGTTGCCATCATTGCCGTCGCCGCCATCGGCACGCTGATCTTCTTCAAACTCTCTGGCAATCCGCTGTTGGAGAAGATCGCCAGTGGCGCCATTGTCATTGCCATTGCCGTCGCCTCCCTCTATTCGCTGGTCAATGTCATTGTTACAACGGTGCAGGTTGTGCAGGGGCTAGAGTTAGTCTATGGCGCCGCCACCGCGCTCCAGCGGGCGTTGACCGCCAATTCAGCGCTGGCTGGCACGACGCGCGCCGCATTGGTCGTGGGCGCGGTGATCCAGATTGCCGTGGTCTGGGGCTTCTTTATCTACCAGATGGTCGATTCGCAAACCACAGCCTTCAGTCCCGAATTTAACGCCGCCCTGGCCCAGGTGATCGCCGCCACCATTCTGATCATTACCCTGGCGGTGCTCTCGGCTACCGTGATCGGGTTGATCATCGTCACCATTATTGCTGTCATCGATGCCATCCTCACCGCCATCTGTGAATTGGGCGTGGATGATCTGCGCGAGGTGCCGGGGTTGGATGGCGCCTGCTTTACGCTCAACACGGCAGCCACGGCGTTACTGGCGAAAGCGCTCTATTCCTATGATTCGATGATCGACACTGAACGCGATGAGATGGTGAGTACCGCCGGTCCCGATGTGCAGCTAGCGAACCCCGAACGGGGCTATGTGGCCGATAACCCGGTGACCATTGTGCTGCCGGTGACAACAACGGTGGCGCACAAAGATCCCGAACCAGAGAATTGGGGCCACATTCTCCCCTACATCTGGCTCTTCTCGCGTGACAACATTCGCAGCACTACCTTCCGCTATGAGTTGTCCACCACCGAGAATACGATGACCGTTGAGCGCAACGAGATGAACGACGACTGGACCGTCAGTGAAGACCATACCTTCGCTGGCAAGTCGATGTTCAGCGGGCAGGCGCGCCTATCACCCGAATCGTCCGCATTGAATCTGGGCGCCGGTCTCAACCGGTCGCCGGGGCTGTACCTCAACACGGGCTACGCCTTGCCGGCCTATGAATGTTGGACCATACCGAATCCGATTCCGCCCTTCACCCCGCCGGTGATTCCCATCTGCTATGTGCGCACCCTGGAAGGTGACAACTCCACGCTCCTGGAGCAGCTCAAGCTCGACATTCTACCGTCCACCTTGGATGGCTTTGTGGACATCACCGATGCCGGCGATGGCGGTCAGCGCCTGAGTTGGGATGCCTCCTTTGAAACGCTCTACGACGCCGACGGTGATGGTCTGCGCGTTGCGTCTCGCCAAGGGATCGACCCCAATGACAAAACACCCGATGCCGACGGTGATGGCTTAAGCGACGGCTATGAATTGCAGTGGCGCCAGGAAGGCATCCCCCTCTCCCCAATCGTGTGGGACACTGACAGCGACGGCCTCACGGACTTCCAGGAATTGGATCTGGGCAGCAACCCGGCCATCAAAGATACGGACAACGACGGGCTATTCGACAGCGAAGAGCTGTACCATCGGGTCTACACCTTTGACAGCGTCACCGGCAAAGTACAGCCGACCGATCAGTGGGCCGGTGGCTGGACCATTGCCATTACCGGCACACAACCGTTGAATCTCATTGTCTCTTCCGACCCCAGCCTGCCTGACAGCGACCTGGACGGCATTAGCGACCAGGCGGAAAAGGAGCTGGCGACCAACGCCGATGTCCACAAACGGCTCGACCCCGATGGCCGGCCCTATCACCCGCTGCTGGTCAACAAGAATCCCTTGGTGGTCTACACAGCGGTCAACGACAGTGATCGCATTGTCAAGCCGGGGCAGCCGCTGCTCTATAGCACCAATGTAACAAACCTGGGCGCGCCCTTTGCCGCCGGTGGTTTGGAAGTGCGTGCGCCGGCGCTGTTGGGGCAGCCCTTCAGCACCTACCGGTTGGAACTGGATCAGAGCAACAGCGTCACCAAGACGACCAACTTTGTGGTGGCGAACGATGCGGCATCACAGAATGTCAACATCAACAGCTTTGCGCGGGCGCGCCTGGTCAACCTCAACCCTGTCCCGTGGCGGTGGCTGGCGCCGACGAGCAGCCCCTTCACCGGCTTAGGCAAACCGTCCACCAGTGTGGCTGTGGCGCCATCCAGCTATAGCCGACAGGATCTCTATGTGCTTACGGCGAGTCTCCGCAATAGTGATGACTTCCCGGAAACCGTCCTCGCGCCGCACAAAGTGTATCGTGGTGATGTGCGCGCCTGGGGCTACCCCGGCGGCGAAACGCGAAACCTGGAAGTCGATGATAACGACGTTGCTGGTATGCGCACCAGAGGCGGCGCCGATGTGGCCTGTAACGAGGAGGGTAACTGTTTCTATGTGTGGGATCAGTATGATAACTGCACCACTGTTACCGTTGACGCCGTCACCATTTTGACAAATAACGATGAGACCAACGGCGCTGACATTGCCCTCTACTTCAATCGCAATAGCAGTTATCTGCGCCCTGGCGAAAGTGCGGAAGAGTTGCTCTTTAACCAGGCCAACATCGCCACAAATAGCCGGGCGCCCGTCAATCGCACGGTGCAATGGTGTGGCCCCAATGTGTCAATGAAAGTGTGGGAGTATGACGATCCTAGTGTCTTAAAGGGCTACAGCTTATCCGCTAGCAGCTTCTCTGACCATCCCGATGGCACGGAGGATTGGCGCTTTAGCGGCACGGCGCAGGATGGCTCGGTTTCTGTCAATGTCCGCGTGACGCGCGCCTTTGAGAAAGACAATGTCGTCATGGGATCGCTCACTGGGCAAACGCCGCAGAGCTTGGCGCGCACACAATTTGCCCTGACCCAAGATACCGCCGACACCCAGACCACCGATTACAGCCCCGTCATTGCCAGCGATGGCGTCAACTTCCTGGCTGTGTGGGAGCGCGTCTCGGCAGTTTTCAGCAGCGGTCAGTGGAGGATGTCTTCCCAGATCGTTGCGCGCCGGTATGACAATCAGGGCAAGCTGTCGGGCAATGAGGTTCTGCTTAGCCCCAAGCGCGTCCTGACCAGCGCGAGCTTTTCCCCCCAGAGCTACACCAATCTAGATGTCGCGTGGATCGGCGATGCCTACCGGGTGGTCTGGCGCTATGATTTCGAGAAAGAATTATCCGTTGTCGATTTCGACGCCGCCGGCAACCTGATCGCCGACAGCCAACGGGTGCTCACCAACGGCCACGCTGGATCGGGCTTTGGCCCACACCTGGCCTATGATCCGCACAGTGGGCGCCACCTGATCGTTTATAACGACACGTCCTTCGCCCCCCGTGGCCTCCTGCTGCAAAATCGCAATGACGCCGGGGTTACGCTACCCCTGGCAGCCAATGGCATCCCCAATGTGAGCTATCACCCGGGGCTGCGCGGTTGGTTGCTGCTGATTAGCAACGGGGTTACGAAAGAGTTCACCTATGAACTGCTCAACCCTGACGGCACACCGATGAGTCTGTTGACCCGGCAGACGAGCGAGTGGACGCAATTCTCGTCTGGGGTTGTTAATCCCTATGCGCTGGCCTGTCCAGTAGCAACGGCCCAACCGGCGCTGGTATTGCCCTTTGAAGAATTACCCGGCGCCACCAGCTTTGCCGACACGTCCGGCAATGGCCTGGTCGCCACCTGTAGCGGCGATAGCTGCCCCCTGGCCGGCGTTGATGGCGCACCGCAAGCGCCGCTCTCTGACTATGGCCTCCTCTTCAATGGCGTCAACCAAAAGCTCACCACCAGCGTGCCCGGCGTGAACGGCGCGACCTTTAGCGTCGGCCTCTGGTTCAAGGTGGATGCCGCTGAAACCGGTGATCGTGTGCTGTTGGATGGTGGCAACTGGTCGGTCTACCTGCGCAATGACCGGTTGTATTTCCTCTCGAATGGGCAGAGCGTCTCCAGCCAGCCCCTCACCTTTGGCAACTGGCAACATCTGGTAGTGGCGCAGGATATGGTCAAGATGTGGCTCTATCTCAATGGTCAGGTCGTCGATTCGCGTGGCGTGCAGGGCGCGGCGTCGATTACCGCACCCATGAACTTAACCATTGGCGCGGCAGCCGATAATAGCCGCTTCTTCCAAGGCGTGATCGATCAGCTTCAAGTGTGGGACACGGGGCTGGATGCGAACACGGTGGAGGGCGTGGTCAACCGCACGCTCAACTCCTACTGTCTCGCCGCAGCCACGGGCAATTCGGCCGTCTCCGCCGTGCGGCTCAACCTGCAAGAGCAGGACACGCGCGGCGGCGTGATCAAGGCCAACCGCTTCAACCTGGCCAGTAGCGCCGTGACCACCCATCTCGGGGCCGCCACCACGCTCATCGCAACGGGAGGACACTCGAGCGCCAAC
>SXGT01654411.1_pt1 | contig 12128 bp, 9 predicted proteins | sample 3176221 | NCBI WGS metagenome assembly SXGT01 (sample SAMN11356862, study PRJNA531348) | freshwater metagenome | isolation source: freshwater sample F1-120 | place: China: Fuxian Lake, Yuxi | collected 2017-12-25
ACGGCGTGCGTGAGCCGCTCAACCGGCGCGCCACCATCGACATCAACTTCTAAGGGCCAAACCCTCCCGGCTTCGGCCGGGAGGGACGCTCCTGAAGATGTCGACGGCCATCGGCCAGACTTCAAAACGCCCGCCCGGCTCACGCCAGGCGGGCGTTTTTCATGGACGGGCCGTGTAACGGCATGGGTCCGGCCTCGCTGGGCCGGGACGGAGAAAAAGTCCGTATACAGCTGAAATTATTAGGGTTTCGGCACAGATTGCGGACGCCTTAACCCCCGCTTAATGTTGCTGCACTGCAACACATCGCGCCCTGTCACAAAACCGAAGCATATCTGTCTTCCGAGTGTCGGGAGTGAGGCCTAAACGGCGCCTATCCATCATGGCCGTACGCATCACTTCGCCCGCCGGGCGTCGCGCGGCCGCAGAGAGGGGATACTCTGAGAATGAGACTCAACCATCTGGCCTACGGCGCCTCCGCCGTCGTCATCGCCCTGGCGGCGGCATCCGCCGCCTCCGCTCAGTCCACCGGCACTCTCGCCGCCGAAGGCACGACCGAAGTCGAGGAAGTGGTCATCACCGGCGTGCGCGGTCCGCGCTCGCTGGCCGGCGCCATCGTCGCTGAACAGGAGCCCAAGTCGCGCTCCACGATCACGCAGGAATATATTGGCAGCCAAGCCGCCGGTCAGAGCATCCTGAACACGATCAACCTGATTCCGGGCGTCAACTTCACCAATAACGATGCTTACGGCTCCTCGGGCGGCGACATCACCATGCGCGGCTTTGACGCCGCCCGCATTTCGCTGACCGCTGACGGCATCCCGCTGAACGACACCGGCAACTACGCCATCTACTCCAATCAGCAGCTTGATCCCGAACTGATCGAGCGCGCCGGCGTGAACCTGGGCACCACTGACGTGGACAGCCCGACGGCCTCGGCCACCGGCGGCACGATCAACTACGTCACGCGCCGTCCGTCGCGCGACCCCGGCCTGATCGTTCAGCCGTCGGTTGGCGGCGAAAACTACGGCCGCATCTTCGCGCTGGTCGAAACCGGCGAATTCGGCCCCTGGGGCACCCGCGCCTGGGCGTCCGTCTCGCGCACCGAGTATGATCACTTCAAGGATCCGGGCGGCATCGAGAAGACCCAGTACAACGGCCGCATCTACCAGCCGCTGGGCGATAACGGCGACTTCGTCTCGCTGGTCGGCCACTACAACGAGAACCGCAACAGCTTCACGCGCCGCGTGACCCTGGCGCAGTTCGAACAGGGCATCGCCTACGATCAGTCCAATACCCTGCAGGCGTCCTTCACGGCTATCAATCCGTCGAACACCGGCAACATCCGTGGTCAGTCGCGCTTCACCCTGGGCGACAGCCTGACCCTGACGGTCGACCCCTCGTTCCAGTACGTCCTGGCCAACGGCGGCGGCACCCAGACGATCAACGAAACCGACCCCCAGATCCGCGGTAACAGTGGCGCTGCGGGCGTTGACCTTAACGGCAACGGCGTGATCGGCGATACGGTGGTTCTGCACCGCCCGAACAACACCCAGACCCACCGTTATGGCGTGACCAGCTCGCTGATCTGGCAGCCCAACGAAAACAATCAGGTGCGCGCTGCTTACACCTACGACCGTGGCGATCACCGCCAGACCGGTGAGATGGGCTTCCTGGACGACTCGGGCCGCCCGGTTAACGTGTTCGCCGGCCGCAAGGGCCCGCGGGTGGAGCTGCCGGACGGCACCATCCTGCGTCGCCGTGACCGTCAGTCCTACGCGATCCTGAACCAGATCGCGCTGGAGTACCGGGGAACGTTCCTGAACGACACCGTCGACCTGCTGCTGGGTGTCCGCGCTCCGTTCTTCGACCGCGAACTGAACAACTACTGCTACCAGCGGGACACGTTCAACGCGTACTGCACCACCCAGACCCCGACGGAGACCAACGCTGACGGTGAAGTCCGCTTCCCCGCCTCGGCGCTGAACCCCGGCGGAAACGCCTGGTACGGTGTGCCGCGCTCGTTCGAGAAGTCGTACGAAGCCGTTCTGCCGAACCTTGGCGTGAACTGGCGCTTCGCTCCGAACCACACCCTCTACGGCAGCTACGCCGAAGGCTTCTCTGCCCCGCGCACCGATGACCTGTACGACCGCGTCATCCCGAACCCGGAGCCGGAAACCACCGACTCCTACGACCTGGGCTATCGCTACCAGTCGGGTTCGCTGATCGCCTCGGTGGCCATCTGGCGCACGGACTACGCCAACCGCATCGTCCGCACCTACGACGAAGCGGCTGACCTGTTCCTGACCCGCAACGTCGGCGACGTGACCCTGCAAGGTGTCGACGGTCAGATCGGCTTCTCCCCGATCGACGCCCTGACCCTGTACGGCTCCTTCACCTACACCGACAGCGAAGTTCAGAACGACCTGCCCAGCAGCGGCGGCGTCTTCATCCCGACCGCGGGCAACCAACTGGTCGAGACCCCTGACTGGCAGTTCGGCTTCCGCGCTGACTATGAAATCGGCGACTGGAACCTGGGCCTGCAAGGCAAGTACGTCGGTGAGCGTTACTCCAACGACATCAACACCGAAGTGGCCCCCGACTACACCGTCTGGGACATGGATGTCCGCTACCGCCTGAACGGCCTGGGAACCAACTCCTGGCTGCAACTGAACGTGATCAACCTGCTCGATGAGGAATATCTGGCCGATATCTCCACGTCGACGTCGGGCACGGCCCAGTATCAGGTCGGCGCTCCGCGCACCGCCATGCTGACCCTGCGCGCCGCCTTCTAAGGCCGCAGACAGCACTGAGGATAAGGGCGGGCCTTCGGGTCCGCCCTTTTTCTTTGGGCGCGGTGCAGGTTGAATGAGGCGTCGGGCGTGGCTATCTGCGCGCGCCGCCCTTTTCGCGTTTCAGGACCTCGCCATGACCGTCATTCCCGCCGAGTGGAGCCCGCACCGCGCCATGTGGGTCGGCTGGCCCAGCCACGGCGAGCTGTGGGAGGACAACCTCGAACCGGCGCAAGGAGAGGTCGAGGCTCTGGTCCGCGCCCTGGCCGGCCCGGGCCGCGAGCAGGTGCGGCTGCTGGTGGGCAAGGCCGGGGCGCTGGATGACGCCCGCGCCCGCTTCGCCGACGTGGCGAACGTCGAGGTGGTGGACGGCCGCTTCGGCGACATCTGGCTGCGCGACACGGGACCGATCTTCAACGCGGACGGCGTCGCCAACGCCTTCGAGTTCAACGGCTGGGGCGGCAAGTACGAACTGGAGCACGACGACACCGTGGCGGTTCAGATCGCCGCCCACGCCCGCGCGGCCCTGACGCCCCACGCCTTCATCCTCGAGGGCGGCGCCGTGGATCACGACGGCGCCGGTACGATCCTGACCACCCGCCAGTGCGTGCTGAACCCCAACCGCAACGCCGACTGGGACGAGGCGACGGCCGGGACCGCGCTGGCCGGGGCGCTGGGCGCCCGCAAGGTGCTGTGGCTGGGCGACGGCTTGTTCAACGACCACACGGACGGCCACGTGGACAATCTGGCGCGCTTCGTGGCGCCCGGCGTGGTCGCCTGCCCCGTGGCCTGGGGGACGAAGGACCCCAACGCCGACGTCTATGACGCCGCCGCCCGCGATCTGGCCGCCATGACCGACGCTGACGGAAACGCCATCCGCGTCCTGCGCATCCCGTCGCCCGGCCTGGTCGTGGACGAGGACGAGAAGGTCGTCCCCGCCAGCCACATGAACTTCCTGATCGCCAACGGCGCGGTGATCGTGCCCACCTATGGCGACGACACCGCCGCCGGCCTGGCCTGCAAGGCCCTGGCCGAGGTGTTCCCCGACCGCGAGATCATTCCCCTGCCGTCCCTCGCCATCCTGTCCGGCGGCGGATCCTTCCACTGCATCACCCAGCAGGAGCCCGCCTGATGCCCCGCACGATCAGTGTCGCCGCCATCCAGACGTCCTACGGAACGGACATGGATGCGAACATCAAGAAGACCGTGGCGTTCGTGCGCGAGGCGGCGTCCAAAGGCGCGCAGGTGATCCTGCCGTCCGAACTGTTCCAGGGGCCGTATTTCTGCGTCACCCAGGAGGAGGACTGGTTCGCCACCGCCTATCCGTGGCGCGAGCATCCGTGCGTGACCGCCCTGGCCCCGGTGGCCAAGGACCTGGGCGTGGCTATTCCGGTCTCCATCTTCGAGCGCGACGGGCCGCACTATTACAACTCGCTGGTCATGCTGGACGCCGACGGCGAGGCGCTGGGGCTCTATCGCAAGAGCCATATCCCTGACGGGCCGGGCTATCAGGAGAAGTACTATTTCCGGCCCGGCGACACGGGTTTCCGGGTCTGGAACACCCGCTTCGGCAAGGTGGGCGTCGGCATCTGTTGGGACCAGTGGTACCCGGAAACGGCGCGGGCCATGATGCTGATGGGGGCCGAGGTGCTGATGTATCCCACCGCCATCGGGTCCGAGCCCCACGACCCCTCGCTGGACACCGCCGAGCCGTGGCGCCGCGCCATGCAGGGCCACGCCGTCTCCAACGTCGTACCGGTGGTGGGCGCCAACCGCACCGGCCACGAGCAGGTCACCGAGGCTGGGCAGACCTTTTATGGTTCGTCCTTCATCGCCGACCACCGGGGCGATCTGGTGGAGACCCTGGGCCGTCATGACGAGGGCGTGCTGGTGCACGAATTCGATCTGGATTTCCTGGACCGGCACCGCGCCGCCTGGGGCTTCTTCCGCGACCGCCGCACGGATCTCTACGGCGCCCTGACCGGCAAGCCGGCCTAGAAGCCGCGCTCGACCCGGTTGTCGCGGACCACATTGCCGGTGGCGCCGTCGCCATCATCCTGACTGCTGCCGAAGGGATGACCGGCGTCGGCGTCGCAGTAGCGACGGTCTCCCTCGCGCGACCCGACCACCACGGCGCGCGCCGGGCCGAACCATGAGGCGTGGAAGGTGTTGCCGGTGATGCGGTTGTTCGACGGCGTCTGATGCCGGACGATCCCGTCCTCGCCGCAGTTGCGATACAGGAACACGCCGCCCCGGTTGGTCAGGCCGCCCTCGCTGAGGGCGATGGTGTTGCCCGTGATGACATTGCCCGCCGAGCCGTCGACCGCGATGACCTCCCGGTCCGTGCGAATGGCGATGATGTTGTCGCTCAGCACGTTCAGGCCGCTCTCGGCGTCGAGATAGATGGCCGTGGACACCGAACGCCCTTCCAGCCGCGACCCGGTCAGGCTCAGGCCGGTGACGCCGGGGCCCACATAGAGCGGGATGGAGCCCGTGCCGGTGATTCTCACATCCTCCAGACGCACGCTCGTCGGCGCGGCGGCCTGCAGGCGGTGGGTGTGGTCGGCACGGTATGAGGACCGGCGCAACTCGTCCATCCGCTGGCCCGCGCCGACGCCCCAGACCCGGATCGCGCCGTGCACATGACAGCCCTGGATCAGGATGTTGCGCGGGCGGCTCCAGTGTCCGTCGCGCCGCGACCAGATGGCGATGGTTGGGGTGCGGGTGGTGGTCGCCTGACCCGCGCGCCCGATCACCGCCCCGTCACAGATCAGCCCCGCGCCCGACGCCTCCGCCCCCTCGATCAGCACGCGCCGCGTAACCTGATCGCCCGGGCCAAGCCGCGCCCGGCACGTCAGGCGCACCGGCGGATCGTCATGGGTTCCGGGCGCCAGAAGGGCCGTCGTCTCCTCAGTCGAACAGGATCGCGCCGGCGGCTCGGCCGCGAGCTGCAGGGAGATCAGGGCGACGAGCAGGGTCAGGATGGGGTCTGCCCGAGGGCGATGCGCTCCGCCGCGCAGCCGGGGTTGAGCCGCCCGAAGGTGCGCGCCTGGGCCACCTCAACGCGGGCGGCGGCCAGATCGGCCTGATAGTCCGGCGTCGCCCGCACGGCCGCGAACAGCGCCTCGCCCAGCGCCTGCCCCGCCGCCACGTCGGACGGATAGTGCAGGGCGCAGACCACGCGGCTGACGCCGATCTCGTCGCCGATGCGGATCAGGGCCTCGGCCTGATCGGGCGCGACCTCGGCCATGATGCGGCCCCACAGGGCGCCGACCGTGGCGTGGCCGGACGGGTGCGAGGCGCTGGTCCTGAGATCGCCATCCACCCGGATGCAGGCGCGGCGCGCGGGATCATCGGCGATCGGGCGGGCGCGAAAACCCACCGCCTTGGCGGCGTTGGAGGCGACCGACGCATCCCGCAGCGACCGGCCCAGCAGGCGCACCAGCGCCGGGGGCGGATCGTCGGCAAGCCGGGTGTTCAGCGGACAGTCGAAATGCTGGACCGCCAGCGCGGGGCGCACCTCCGCATGGGTCTGAGCCAGCCGCCAGCGGTCGCTGTCCTCCAACGCCGTCCAGCGCAAGGACTCCCGTTGATCCGCCGTCGCTTCGGACGACCCGGCCGTTACGGGCGGGGGAACCGCCGACACCAGTGACGCCAGCGTATCGGGGGCCAGGTACGGCTGCGGCGTCTGCGCGGGCGCTTCGACACGGGACGGCGCAGGAAAGGACGCATTGACGGAACAACCGCCCGCCAGCAACGCAGCGGTGATCGCCCCAGCGAGCAGGCGACCTCGCCTCATCCCCCGGCGCTCCAGACCAGCTGTACCGACGTTCCGCCATCCTCGGCAGGCGTCGCGAAGACCGACAGATTGCCCCCGTCGGCGGTGGAATGGGCGCCATAAGCGCGTGCGTCGCCCTGGTTCATGGCCATGACCGACGCCAGGCCCTCGGCCTCGGCGCGGTTCCGATGGAAAGCGATCACTTCATCGGGCGACGCGGTGGTGACATAGGTCACGATGCCGCCCGCTCCAGCCTCGTTTTCGGCCGGGGCCGCATCCTCGTCAATCACGCCGCCGGGATAGATGACCGCGAAGGCCGGGGCGTCGGGAGCCGCCAGACGCGCTTCGGCATCGGCCAGGATCGCCGCCTCTGCGGAGGCTGCCGGTGTCGCCGTATCTTCGGCGGCTGTCGCCTCGCTTCCGGCGGCGGTTTCACCCTCAGCGCTCGCCTCGGGCTCCGCCTCGGGTGATTCAGGATCACCGCCGCCGCAGGCGCTCGCGCCGAACAGGACAAGGGCGGCAAGGCCCAGGCTCAGACGCCTCATGAAGACCGTCCTCTATCAATACGGGGGCTACCGTGGCGCATCGTCGTGAGCCGGGCAAGCGGATCATGATCAACCGGTGGCGGCGTCCGCATCATCTCCGGGCCCGCCCCTGCGGCCGGTGTTCCGCACAGCACCGGCGGCGTCCTGGTCACCCTCGTCCTCAGCGGCGGCCATGCCTTCCGTGGTCAGGACACGATCGATGGTTTCCTGATCAGGATCGATGTCGGAACCGGACGCCGATCCGCCCCGCAGCGACCCCGCTCGGGTGTCCGATCCGCCGTTGGTTCCTGTCAGGGCTTTATCCAGGGTTTCCGTCAGATGGTCCGGAGTACGGCCCAGGTCGGGTTTCTCGCCGTGATCAGAGGGCTGTTTTGTCGTCTCATCGTTCATGAGAATTCTCCTGTAACGACACAAAGCGCGGTCGCCGCGACGGTTCCGCGTGGGCGCAAGGTTGCGTCCTTTTCACGCCGTCCCCTGAAATGTCATGCTAGGCTCGACCCAGGGTTCATTCTGCGTGGGGTTTTTCGTGATCGCCAAATCCGCTTCATCTGTTCGTCTGCTCGTCGGCTGTTCGGTTCTCAGCCTCATGGCCGCCGGGGCTGCGGTCGCTCAGGACGCCCCGATCGTGCAGCCCGGCGCGCCCGGCCAGGCGCCGCGCGCCCTGACCGCTGAGGAGGCGACCCGCATCGCCGACAACCGCTTTTCAGCCGACGATGTGCGCTTCATGCAGGACATGATCCACCACCATCATCAGGCGACAGAGATGGCGACTCTGGTGGCGGACCGCACCAACACTCCAGCAATCATCGAGGTGGCCGGACGCATCACCGCGTCACAGGCCGACGAGATCGCCTTCATGCGTGACTGGCTGATGGACAGGGGGCAGGACGCCCCCGACCCGTCTGCTCACACCATGGCCGGTCACGGCCAGCACGGCGGACATGGAGCGGCCCACGCGCACATGACCATGGCGGGCATGGCCACCCCCGAGCAGATGGCCGAACTGGCCGCCGCCAGCGGCCCGGCCTTTGACCGCCTGTTCCTGGACCTGATGATCGCCCACCATGCGGGCGCGGTGGAGATGGTGGGCGACCTGCTGGGCCGGTCGGGTTCGGCCTATGACCCGGTGCTGTTCGAGTTCGTGAGCGACGTCACAAACGAACAGCAGGCCGAGATCACCCGCATGACGGCCCTGGCGCGCGGCCTGACCGATGATCCGCGCTCAAGCCTGACGCCTGGCTTCCGCGATGCGGGCGAGGCCGCCAGCAATATGACGCTGGTCGCCAGCCTGCCCAAGCCCGCCGGTTTCTATGACCCCTCCAACCCCGCCGGCCTGCCGCCCCCGATCCCGTCCGAGGACGAGGCCGCCGAAGGCGAGCGCGGCGAGGAGACCCCGGGCCGCTTCGGCCGGCGTGGGCCTTTCCTCAGCTTCGCCAACACCGACCTGGCCTTCTCGGGCGACCTGATGGCCGTGGGCAACTACCACGGCATCAACCTTTACCGGATCGGCGAGGCCGAGCCCCAGCTGATCAGTTCGCTGGTTTGCCCCGGCGGGCAGGGCGACGTCTCCATCGTCGGCGATCTCCTCCTCATGTCGGTGGAGCAGTCCACCGCCCGCGTCGACTGCGGTCGCGAGGGCATCAGCGAGGACGTCAGCCCCGACCGCTTCCGCGGTCTGCGCATCTTCGACATCAGCAACCCGGTGCGCCCCGTTCAGGTGGGCCAGGTCCAGACTTGCCGCGGTTCTCACACCCATTCGGTGGTGTCGTCCGACGAGCGGTCGATCATCGTCTACAACTCGGGCACATCGTCGGTGCGCGATGATGAGGAGCTGGCCGGCTGCGTCGTCGGCCTGCCCGGCGATCCGCGCACGGCCCTGTTCAGCATCGACGTGATCGAGATCCCGGTGGCGGATCCGTCGCGGTCCCGCATCGTCGACAGCCCCCGCGTCTTCGCCGACGACGAGACGGGCGTGGTGGCCGGCCTGTGGCAGGGCGGCGATCACGGCGAGGGCACCCAGCGCACCAGCCGCACCGACCAGTGCCATGACATCACCGTCTTCCCGTCCGCGAACCTGGCGGCGGGCGCCTGTTCAGGCAACGGCATCCTGCTGGACATCAGCGACCCGCGCGCGCCGCGCCGGATCGATGCGGTCAATGACCCGGGCTTCGCCTACTGGCACTCGGCCACCTTCAACAACGACGGCACCAAGGTGCTGTTCACCGACGAGTGGGGCGGCGGTTCGCGGCCGCGCTGCCGCGTTCAGGATCCCGTGACGTGGGGCGCCAACGCCTTCTACGATATCGTTGACGGTCAGCTGGAGCAGCGCGGCTACTTCAAGCTGCCCGCGCCCCAGACGGAGCAGGAGAACTGTGTCGCCCACAACGGCTCCATTGTGCCGGTGCCGGGCCGCGATATCTTCGTTCAGGCTTGGTACCAGGGCGGCATCTCGGTGATCGACTTCACAGATTCCGCCAATCCGGTCGAGATCGCCTGGTTCGACCGCGGTCCAGTGGACGGCGAACACTCCATCCTGGGCGGCTACTGGTCCACCTACTGGTACGATGGCCGCATCTACGGCACCGAGATCGTGCGCGGTCTGGACGTGCTGACCCTGCAGCCCAGCGAGCATCTGTCCGAGGCGGAAATCGCGGCGGCCGGTCTTGCCGACCAGGGCGGGACCTTCAATCCGCAGCAGCAGTTTCCGGTGAGCTGGCCTGACCATCCGGTCGTCGCCCAGGCCTATGTGGATCAACTGGCCCGCGCCGAGGCCATGTCGGCCGATCAGGCCGCCCGGCTGACGGAGGCCCTGACCCAGGCCACGGCGCGCATCGATGCCGGCGGCTCGGACGCGGCTCTGGCCGGAACGCTCCAGCAGCTTGCGGCGGGACTCAGCGTCAACGGCGAAGCCGAGCGTGCGGCGGCGCTGCGCGAAACCCTGGATGGCGTGGCCGGCCGCCTTCGCTAGAGGCGCGCTCCGGAAAGAGAAAAGGCCCCGGCGCGAACCGGGGCCTTTTTGCTTCTTAAGCGAACAGCTTGTTCCAGCGTCGCTTCTCGCGGTTCTTCCAGGCGCCCCGATGATAGGCGTCTGAGCCGATCAGCGGCACCACCGTTGTGGCCTCGGCGAACACCATCTGCTCGTGGGTGGTCTGGACCTTGCCCCACGAGGCGGCCTCCTTGAGCGTGGAGGACGAACAGGCGCCGTCGCGAACGTCGGCCACGGTGATCTGCACGGCGTATTTGTGCATCTCGGCCTCGACGCCGAGGATCTCGGCGCAGACCACGGTGTCCTGGGCGAAGTTCTTGGGCACCCCGCCGCCGACCATGAACAGGCCGGTCACGCCGGCGGCGATCTTGATGTCGGTCAGTTCGCGGAAGTCGGCGATGGCGTCCAGCATCATGTAGGGCTGGCCGGCGGCCGCGCGCTCCTTCTGGTGCTTGACCAGACCGAAGCCGGCCGAGGAATCCACGAACGCCGGGCAGAAGATCGGCACGCCTTCTTCGTAGGCGGTCTGGATCAGGCTGCCTTCCTTCTTGGCGTTGCCCTCCGACAGCCACTTGCCCATCTCCCAGATGAACTCACGGCTGGAATAGCCGCGCGGCTCCAGCCGGTTGGCGATCTCCAGGATGGTGTGGTCGCAGGCCTGAAGCTCTTCCTCGTCGATGTAGGTGTCGTAGATGCGGTCGATGTAGTTCTCGCGCAGCACATTGTCGTCCACCTCGCCGGCGGCCTGGTAGTGCTTGAAGCCCAGCGCCTCGAAGAAATCCATGTCGACGATGGAGGCGCCGGTGGCGACCACGGCGTCGACCATGCCGAACTTCACCATGTCGCGGTACACGTGCATGCAGCCGCCGGCCGAGGTGGAGCCCGCGAGGATCAGCCACGGCGAGCAGTCCTTGTCCTCGATGGCCATGTTGAAGATGTCGGCGGCCCGGGCCGTGTCTCGGCTGGAGAACGACATCTTGCGCATGGAATCGATGATCGGCCGCGCGTCGAAAGACGTGATGTCCACGTGCTCGACGGTGTTCTGGAGCAGTTGGGCTTTCTGGTTCGACTGAACAGGAGCGTTCATAGCAAGGGTTTCCCTTTGGTTTGAGCGCCCGTCGTCAAGAGAAGCAGCGGCCCGGACGGAGCGACGGGCCGCTGCTCAATAGAATGCATAAGTGACGGTTTAGCGCCGCGACTTCTTGCGTTGACCCGCCTTGCCCTTGGGCCGGCTGAAGCGAACCACCTTGCGGGCGGTCTCTTCCGCCGTGGTGCGCACGGTGGGGATGGAGCGCGGGGCCAGACCATACAGCGAGGCCATGGGGGCGTCCTCGACCGCGGCGATGTCGTGCACGCCGTAGCCGTTGAAGCCCGTGGACATGGCCACGCCGTAAGCGCCCAGCATGCCGATCTCGATGTAGTCGCCTTCGCGTACATCGGCGGGCAGATAGAACGGCCCAGGCATGTGGTCGATGGAATCGCAGGTCGGGCCGTAGAAGCGGAAGGGCTTCAGTTCACCCGCGCTGTCGCCGTCCCGCACCAGCTTGACCGGGAAGGGCCAGCGCGAGTGCGTCGCGTCGAACAGCGAGCCGTAGGAGCCGTCGTTCAGATAAAGGGCGTCGCCCTTTCTCAGCTCGACCTGACACAGGATCGAGGACGATTCCGCCACCAGCGCGCGGCCCGGCTCGCACCACAGCTCGGTGGTTTCCGAAACCGGCATCTCGTTGAAGCCGCGATGGATGGCGTCGGCGTATTCCTGCATGTCCGGCGGGACCATGCCCGGATAGACCGACGGGAAGCCGCCGCCCACGTCGACGATGTCCACGAACACGCCGGCGCGGCTGATGGCGCGGCCAACCTGGGCCATGGCCGCCTCGTAGGCCGAGGGACGCATGCACTGCGAACCCACGTGGAACGAGACGCCCATCAGGCCGTCCACCGTCGCCTGGCGCACGGCCAGCAGCAGCGACGGCGCATCGTGCGTCGCCACGCCGAACTTGCCCGACAGGGTATAGGCCGCGCCGTCGGCG
>SXGT01868003.1_pt1 | contig 12125 bp, 10 predicted proteins | sample 3176221 | NCBI WGS metagenome assembly SXGT01 (sample SAMN11356862, study PRJNA531348) | freshwater metagenome | isolation source: freshwater sample F1-120 | place: China: Fuxian Lake, Yuxi | collected 2017-12-25
ATCGAGGGCGATCATGTCCAGATGGTCGCCGGGCATCTTGATCTCGAGGATCAGCTCGCCTGCCTCCTTTACGGTGGACCAAGGCGGGGCGAGCGCGGCGAGGATGGCGGGAGCGGTCACGAGGAGGAGACCGTCGAGGCGTACCTCGGACATGTTCAGTTCGGGAGGGAGCTGTCACGCCGCAGCGCCGTGAGTGACGCTCGCGGTCTCCTGAGCGAAGGTCTCCTTGGCGAACTGATCGAGATGGCCCACGGCGGCTACCGCTTCACGCCCTGGGATATCTCCGCCGCGACGCTGAGCATGTGGACGAGCACGCCAACAATACGCTCGACCGCGTCGAGGTAGTACTCGCGCAGATCGACCTCGAGCGTCGCGTCGCGCAGGCGCATGAAGCGCCACGTGCTCCCCGTCGTGACGGCTCCGAACACGATCGCCGTCGGGTGCTCGCGCCGCTCGTTGAAGAGGCGTGAGGCGTACATCGAAGCGGCGCACTGCGGGATGCCCCGTCGGATGTTCTCGTTCTTCGCCTCGACCACCGCGACGACGGGCGCCTCGAGCTCGGTCTGCACGGGCGAGAGCGAGAGCAGGTAGTCGCAGAACCCGTTGAGGCCGCGCCCGGGGTCGACCGACAGCTCGGTGCCGGAGAAGAAGCTCACAGCAAAGCCGCGCTGCCTGCGCGCCTCCATGAGGAGGGGCGCGATGATGAGCTCGGAGCGCGCCTTCTCCGTGGACACAGCGAGCGCCACGGGCGCGCTCTCCTGGAGCAACGTCGTGAACACCGAACCCACGGCCGAGGGCGCGACCCCGGCGAAGAGATCCGCCGCCTCGATGTAGCGGAGCCCGAGCTTGTGGGTCAGGTCCTGAACCGTGAAATCGTTGTAGGCCATGACGGAACCCTACCCGATGCGTCGCCCCGCGTGCTCAAAGCCGCCTGACCTATTTCTACAACTTCGCCGACAGCCACGGCAGCTCCCGCCTCTTCGCTGGCGATTCTCGCGCCCGCCTGGAGGCCAAGCTCCGAGCGGCCAGGCTAGCGGATGAAGCGCTGGACGATCTCCCGCACGCGGTGGGGGTCGAACGGCTTGTCGATGCGCAGGTTCGTGATCCGATCGAGGAACGCGTTCGCGGCCGGCGTGAACGCGCCGCCGGACATGAAGACCACCCGCTCCGCAGCGTCCGGAGAGCGCCGGGCGAGCTCGTCGTGGAAGTCCATTCCCGACATCTCCGGCATCATCAGGTCCGAGAGGATGACGTCGAAGTGCTTGCCGGAGCCGAGGATCTCCAGCGCCTCGGTCGCCCGGGTCACGGCGACGACCTCGTGCTCGCGCAGCGCGCGACGCAGGACGAGCCCGATGGAGGGCTCGTCGTCCACCACGAGCACGGCGCCGCGCGCGATGGTCTCGTTGGGGGGGGCCGCCGCGGGAGCGGGTTCTCTCTGGACCGCCGGAGCCCCGGGGAGCACGACCCGGAAGGTGGTCCCTCGCGCCTCCTCGCTCACCACGGAGATCTGTCCACCCATGCCGGTCACGATGTTGTGGCATATGGAGAGCCCTAACCCGGTGCCAATACCGACCGGCTTGGTCGTGAAGAAGGGCTCGAACATGCGTTCGAGCACCGCCGAGGGGATCAAAGGTCCAGTGTCCCGGATCTCGATCACGGCTCGACCTTCCTCGTCGGTCGAAGTAAAGATCCGGATCTCGTTCGCTTCTCGGCGGCCCTCGGGGAGGGCCTGCGCGGCGTTGATCAGGAGGTTGATGAACACCTGCCCGAGGCGAGCTTCGTCCGCCAGGATGAGCGGGACAGCGCCGTGGTCCCTCACGAGCCGAGCCTGGTGGCGTATCTCGTTGAGCGTCATGCTGATGGCGAGCTCCAGCACCGGCTTCACGTCGATGACGGCGCGCCGATCCTCCTCGGCGCGGGAGAAGGTCCCGAGCGCACGGACGATCTTCTGGATCCGCTCGGCTCCCGCGAGCGCATCGAGCGCCATGTCCATAAGCTCCGCCGTCCGCCCGGGAGGAGACCCGGCGCCCAGCGCCCGGACCCCCTCGAGCACCATGGCGATGTTCGCCGTCACGCTGGCGAGCGGGTTGTTGATCTCGTGCGCGACCCCGGCCGCAAGCGTCCCCACGGAGGCCATGCGATCCGCGAAGACGAGCTGCCGCTCGAGCTTCTCCTGGAGCTCCTTGGCCTTCCGGAGCCGCTCCTCGTCGAGCTTCCGCGCGGTGACGTCGCGCGCCGCCGCGTAGACGAGCCCCCGATCGACGCGCGCCACGGACCTCCATTCGAACCAGCGGTACGTGCCGTCCTTGCACCGATACCGGTTGGTGAGGGGGCCCAGCGGCGCCCCCGATTTCAGCCGCTCCCGGCCGGCGAGCGTCGCCTCGAGATCCTCGGGGTGGACGCGCTCCAACGAAGGCTTCGACATCAGCTCCTCGGTCGTCCACCCGAGCGTCTCCGTCCAGGACGGGTTGAGGCGCCTGAAGTACCCGTCGAAGCCGGTGACGCAGAGGTTGTCGAGCGACATCTCGAAGAAATCGCTGGCGTCGGAGTCCGCGGCACGAGCGCGGCGATCGTCGACGTCCACGCAGCTCCCGACGAAGCCGCCGAAGGATCCCCGGGCGTCCACGAACGGCGCGCCGCGATCGACGATGCATCGATACACGCCGTCGAAGCGGCGGAGCCGGTATTCCAGCTCGAAGGGCCGGCGCCGCTCGAAGTGGTCGAGGTAGCTCGCCAGGCAGGCGCTCAGGTCGTCCGGATGCACCCCTTCGGTCCATCCAGTCCCGAGCTCCTGCTCCAGAGAGCGTCCGGTGAAGGCGAGCCATGTCGTATTGAAATAGTCATATGTCGCGTCCGGCCCCGCTCGCCGGACCATCGTCGGCGAGTGCTCGATCAACACTCTGTATTGCTCGCTATCCAGGGACGCCATCCGAACGAAGTTTTACTTTGGAACGGCGCTCAGGCCCCCGCTCTCGGCCTTGCACACGAAGGCCAGCCCGGCGCAGGAGCAGGAGGTGCCGGAGGAGTCGTCGAGGAAGTAGGAGCCCGAGCCGCACGAGGCGCCGGTGACAACGTCGTGGCTCTCGACGTTGATGGGGAAGCTGTTGCACGTGAGCTCGCTGCCCGTGAGCGCGAGGCGAGAGGGCCGCCCGCTCTCGGCGCAGCCGAAGACGGAGACGCCGGCCCGGTTGCTCCGGTCGATCCGGGCGCCGTCGACCTGGGCGTCGCTCGCCCACAGGAAGAGGCCGTCGCCCCATTCGGGCGGCGCGGCGGGGGGCCTGGCCGGATTCTTGACGCCCTTGGTGCGGAGGATGTCGACCTGGAGGAGCCGTGCGAACGGGACCTCGAAGAGCCCGATGCCGAACACGCTCGCGTCCTCGACCCGCGTTCTGGTGATGTACACCGGGCACTCTCCGCCAAGGACGGCGAGGCCGCCCTTGCCGCCGCTCTTGAAGACGCTGTCGACGACGCGGACGATGCAGGGCAGGCTCGCTCTCCGCGTGGTGTTGTCGATGACGACGGTCTTTCCGTTGTCCGAGCCGTTCAGGGTCACCCTGCGGAAGGCCGCGAGCGAGGTGCCCCGGACGTTGATGGCGTCGTCGACGGTGGAGCTGGCGGTCAGCGAGTGGACGACGATCGCCCCGAAGTCGCCCGAGATCGCCCGGGAGGCGCTCTGGATCGCCACGTCCTTCGCGGCGAGCGAGGGGCTGGGACCGTTGCCGGACGCGCCCACGATCGCGGCGCCGCTCGTCGAGAGCGTGACGCCGTGGAGGACGACGTCCGCGCCGGCGCCCATCGTGAAGATCGCCGGGGGGACGTTCTGCTGGGGGCTGGCGCCGACGAGGCGCGTCGCGTTCACCCCGGCGCCGGCGATGAAGAGCCGCTTGTTCGCGATGAAGGCGGAGGCCGCGTGTGTTCCCGGCGCGATCCTGATCAGGGCCCCGTCGGGCGCTGCGTCGACCGCGGCCTGGAACGAGGGGTACGCGCCCGGGTAGCGGATCACTCGCTGCGGGAAGGCCGGGATCGGCGGCACCTGCTCCTCGGCGTGGGTCTGGTCGAATGGGAGGAGATTCACCGCCGGGATCGTCGCGCCCGCCGCGAAGGGGGCCGGCTGCGTCAGCGGCCCGGGCTGGGGCAGAGGAAGGTGGTTCTCGCTGGCCAGCGCGGACGACGTGCTCGCGAGGTCCCCCTCGTCTGCCCTGGACTCCACGGAAGAGCACGCCACGAGACCCAGCAGTGCAAGCGCGCTCACCCCTCCGAATATTTTCATCCCGGCGGTGCTAGCACATGTTCTCCCACACGCAATCGCTCTCCCCGGGCTCGCTGCGCTGGTGTGGTGAGGCCGTCTTCCCCAAGATGATCCCTCGGCTCGCCTGCAAGCGGAATGTTCGCCTCAACCCCGCCGAAGCCGCTCGATCTCGGCGCGTAGCCCCGCGATCTCGCGCTCGGCCGCCTCTCGTGCCTCGGCCGTGGTGGGGACCCCATCGAGGCCCTCCGCATCGCGCGAGATGCGCAGGCGCACGACCAACCCCTCTCGTCTGGCGACGAACCACGCTCCGAGCTCCGCGCTGTGAGCCGGACCTCCCCCTCGGTACACCCGGACAAACCCGCCGTCGGCCTGGCGGCGATACACTTGAAGTGGAGTGCGCTCCACCTGGTCCGGGGCGGCGTCCGGGTCGAAGATCACGAACTCCGCTGCGCCGAGCAGCGCGTATTTCGGGGGAGCATCGTCGTAATCCTTCCGCCAGTCGGTGGACACGATCTCGACGGCCAGACGTGGCGGGCGATGCCCGGGCAGCCACGTCTGCCACATCTTCGGCAGCGGAGCGGGCGGGTCGTCGAGCAGATGGATGTCCGGGGAGACGCGGACGTTGGGCTCCTCCTTCATCCACGCGAAGAACGCGTCGGCGCCAATCAAGGTGCGGGGCCAGGCACGCTCGCGGGCGAGCTCCTCGATGGAGCCCTTGGCCGTGGCGATGATCTCGTGCCGCTCCGGCGATTCTCCCATGTCGTCCTCGTCCGTCAGGTACCAGCTCGACCAGTCGATGCGGGCGTCGAGATCGTCGGGCTCCGGGTCGCGGACGACGCTGAGGACGTGGGGCAGGCGCGTTCGGGCGCGTTCGGGATGCCGGGGCCCAGGGCTCTGCATGCGCGAAGGATAGCAGCGCGAGCTCCGCGCGCGGGTTCTTCAGAAGAGCCGCCATCGCCCCTTCTTACCGCCCCTCGATGGGCAGCGAGGCAATGACCAGGTTGGGGAAGATATAGAAGCTTCCGCTACGTGAGATCGTAGACTTCTTCAGCCGGGGTAGCGCCGCAGGGAGGGCCTCAGGTTCGCGACGTAGTAGGATGCCGCCATGATCCTCCGGACTGCCGCGCTGAGCATGGCTCTCCTCTTCTGCGTATCATGCAACAAGAAGGAGGCGCCCCCGCCCTCGCCGGTTACCAGCGCCGCGCCCTCGCCGGTCGCCAGCGCCGCGCCGCCGGCGGTTCAGGCGCCCGCCGGATCGCCGCCTGCCGACGGCAAGTACGAGCGGGTCACCGTCAACGGCGCGCTGGTCCCCATGATCCACGTCACGAACAAGGGCGCCGTCGTGCTCGTCGACACCGACGGCAGCAAGCCCCGATCGTGGGAGGAGCAGTACAAGCGCAAGGGCGAGCTCCCCGCCGGACAGTTCAACGTTCACAAGACGAACACCAACAAGAACGACACCTTCGAGGACGACGCGATCGACAAGGAAGGCCTCTGGATCATCGACGCCAAGGGCAACATCACGAAGCCCTGAGAGGAGAGCGTTCGCTGCTTCACAGGGCCTCTCGAAGGGGCATGATCCAGGGGAGAACCGAGGGCGGTCCCGGAAAAGCATGAGCCATGCCAGGGTCCGTCGTCTGGACACCCGGTGCTAAGCTCCGGCCGTGTCCTCCATCCCTCCCCCGAAAGGTTCAAGGACGAGCGAGCGCTCCGCAGGCGTTTCCAGGACCGTGAGAGCCGCAGCGAGCCGATCGAGCGCCGACGTGGAGCCCCCCACCGCCACGACCGCCAAGGGCAAGGCAAAGGCGAGCCTGGGCGCGCTGGCGTGGCGGTGGACCAGGAGGCTCCTCCTGGCGGCCCTCTGCGCCTCGCTGCTGGCCGTCGTCGCCATCTTCCTGGTGATACGGCACTACGAGGCCGATCTGCCGAGCGTGATCGATCTCAAGTCCAACTACCGCCCCCCGCAGACCACGAGGATCCTGGCCCGCGACGGGACCCTGCTGGCCGAGCTCTTCACGGAGCGGCGCACGGTCATCCCCTTCAAGGACGTGCCTATCCATACGCGCCTGGCCGTGCTGGCCGCGGAGGACGCAGGGTTTTACCAGCACAAGGGGGTGAACTGGTTCGGCATCGTCAGGGCCATGGTGGTGAACCTGCGCTCGGGGCATGTGCGCCAGGGAGGGTCGACCATCACCCAGCAGGTCTGCAAGAACGTGCTCCTGGACGCCGAGCACAGCTACCGGCGCAAGGTGCGAGAGGCCATCCTGGCGGGGAGGCTGGAGGCCCAGCTCACCAAGGAGGAGATCTTCGAACTCTACCTCAATCACATCTACTTCGGGCACGGGCGCTACGGGATCGAGGAGGCCTCGCGCGGCTACTTCGGCAAGCCTGCCAAGGAGCTGGGGATCGCCGAGAGCGCGCTGCTGGCGGGCATCATCGCGGGCCCCGAGACCTTCTCGCCTCGCCGCGACCTGAAGAAGGCGCTCTCTCGCCGCAAGTTCGTGCTCGACCAGATGCACGACAAGCACTTCCTGGAGGACGCCCAGTACGAGGCCGCCAGGGAGGAGCCGGTGCGCCTCGTCCCCAACGTGGAGGCGCAGAGCGAGCTGGCGCCCGAGGCCATCTCGATGGCGCGCAAGGTGCTTGCGGGGCTGGAGCCGGAGCGCGCAGGGCGAGGGGGCTTCACCATAACGACGACGATCGATCCCAAGCTCCAGGCCGCCGCGCGCAAGGCGGTGCGCGAGAACCTCCTGGCGTACGACAAGCGCCACGGCCTGCTCTCGGGGCTGAAGGCGCCCGCCTCGCCGGTGGCAGGGAAGGGCAAGAAGCCCCCGCCGTCCAAGGAGCCTCCCGCCTTCCAGGGCACGCCCAGCTTCGAATCGCACAGGGTCTACGTGGGCACCGTGGCCGGAGCCGACGATGGCGCTGGCACGGTGGACGTCCGGGTGGGCACGGTGACCGGCTTCTTCCGGCTGGGCGACTACGAGCGCTACAACCCCCAGCACCTCCCTCCGAGCGCCTTCGCCCCCGCGGGGGCGCGGGTCCGGGTCAGCTTGCTCGCGCCCGCGTCGGCGACGGTGGAGGAGGGGCCCCTCCAGAAGTCTCTCAAGGTGCCGCTACGCCTGGAGCTGGGGCCGGAGGGCGCGTTCGTCGCGCTGGACGTGAGGACCCGGCAGATCCTGGCGATCATCGGGAGCTTCGAGGGCCAGGCGGGCGCGCTGGATCGCGCCACCCAGGCGAGGCGTCAGCCGGGCTCCACCTTCAAGCCGGTCGTGTACTCGTATGCCCTCCACTCGAGGCGCTTCACTCCGGCCTCGCTCGTGGACGTGAACCCCACACCCTTCGGGACCTACAGGCCCACCAACTACGAGGGGTGGAGCGGCAAGGAGCCCCTTCGCCTCCGGGAGGCGCTGGCCAACTCGGTCAATGTCGTCGCCGTGCGCGTGCTCTCCGACGTGGGGCCGGTCAACGTGGTCGACTGGGCGAAGGCGCTGGGCATCAAGTCCACCCTGCGCCCCGATCTCTCCCTGGCCCTGGGGAGCTACGAGGTCGAGCCCATGGAGCTGGTCGGGGTGTACGCGACCTTTGCCGCGGGCGGGGTGTACGCCGATCCTCAGCTGGTCACGCGTATCGTCGGTCCGGAGGGCAAGGAGCTCTCGCTCCGCCCGCCCCCTCCTCCTCGCCGCGTCATGGAGCCGGAGGAGGCGTACCTGATCACCAGCATGATGACCAGCGTCGTGGACCACGGGACCGCGCAGCGCGCCAAGGCGCTGGGGCGCCCGGTGGCCGGCAAGACCGGGACGAGCAACGAGGCCAAGGACACGTGGTTCGCGGGCTTCTCCACGGACATCGCCGCGGTGACCTGGGTGGGCTACGACGACGGAAAGCCCCTGGGCCCCGGCGAGGCGGGGGGCCTCACGGCGCTCCCGGCGTGGGTCGCCTTCATGAAGGTCGCCCACGAGGGCCGCCCCAGGAGCGATTTTCCCCGGCCCTCGGGCATCGTCGAGGTTCAGATCGACACGCACTCGGGAAAGCTGGCCTATCCTGGTGACGAGGACATCCTGAACGAGGTCTTCCTCTCCGGTACCCAGCCCACCGACGTGTCGGAGCCCTTCCTTCCAAGCGAGGGCGACGGCGGCGCGCCGAGGGCGCCCGATGCCGCCACAACAGGCCCCACTCCGCCGGCCCCGCTCACCCAGGCAAGTGACGCCGAGCCTCCGCCCTTGCCCAAGCCCGAGTGATTCGGGTCTTTGACACAGCCGATCCGGTCCGGCTCTTCATGATGACTTCTTCGATGTGATGGGCCGCGGTTCGTCTACACTCCCATCGTGTCGAGCACGAACGTCCAGATCCCGAACCGCTTCGAAGCGCTGCAGAACATGATCACGCACGGGAGCGATCTCTCCGTGATCGTGCGGCCGGTGCCGAAGGCGTTCGAGGCCATCGACGAGATCTTCGACGACATGACCAGCGCTGGTCAGGGCGCATTCCTGGTGCTTCACGGACAGCCAGGTTCGGGAAAATCCACATTCCTCCATACGCTGAAGGTGTTCCGTGAGGACGTGCGCACTCTCAAGGTGGACGCCGAGCAGCCCATCAACGAGGCGCTCGAAGAATTGCTGGAGGCTCCCGAGCGGCTTCGGGTCGTCGTGCTGGCCGGGCGTGAGGCCCTCGCGAGCACCTCGGAGGCAGACATGGAGCTCTCGCTCCATGCCATCAACCAGTTCATCCGCTCCCGTGAGGGGCAGCGAACCCTCGTCGTGTGGCCCTGCAACAGCGACGACGCCGTGCAGCGCATCCTCGCGAAGGCCGGGCAGGTGGGGGGCGACGCGCTGCTCGGCGTGTACTCTGGAGGATATCGCTTCGAAGGGCCGCCGAAGTCCGAGTATGTCGCTATCGCGCGCGGCACCATCCAGGCGCTCAACAGCGGAGCCTCGCTGATCGCCCTCGGGATCACGGAAGAACGCGCCCGCGAGCTCGCGGCGGAGGCACCGACCATTGGCATGTTCCTCAAGAGCCTCCGGGCGGAGGAGCGCCGCAACCGCACCGCCCTCGCGAGTCTGTTGCCCGAGCGGGCCCGGCACAACCTCTGGGTCGTGGTGAGCGCGGGCAACGAGCCCGAGACCGAGGTCGGTACGCTCACCAGCGGCGCCCACTTCAACGCCGATATCGAGAGGCTGCTCGCCTCGACGGACGCGAACATCGTGCAAGACCTCAAGCGGTACCCCGCGAAGCTAGGGCTCCTCGGTCGCTCCTTCGACGCGAGAATCCTCTATCTGCCCTTCATGACCGCGATAGCCCTCGTGCGTGATCACGCGGACGACGACTTGCGCCGCGCCCTCTCTGCGGCGGGGTTTGTAATGCAGCCGTCGGGGGACGGCAAGGAGCGCCTCCTCGAGAGTCAGCTCGCGAGCGCGCTCCTCGGAAAGCCGGTCGCGTTGCGTGGTCGGGGGCGCAAGCCCGGCAAGGATCGGCAAGATGAGTTCCAGAAGCTGAGCCAGTTCGCGAAGACCCGGGACGGGGCCCTCAACCGCGCTGTCGGCGAAGCGCTGAAAGCGGCAGGACTCATCGAGACGTACAAACTCGAAGACGCGATCGGCCCCGTCCAGAAGCGCACCACCGACCTTTTGTGCACGACCCGCGACGCATCCGTGAGGCTGGAGTTCATGTGGCGCGCGGACACCTCCGTGGGTGAAATCGCGCGGTACATGCTGGAGAAGCTCTACAACTACGGCAAGGCGATCGGTTTTCTCAACGGTCCATCGTCCGCCGACAATGGGTAACCGATGTGTCGGAAGCCAGCCTGCTCAGGAGCCGAGGCGTTTCACCCCGATCTCACGGTGTAGAGGGCGATTTCTTCGTGCAGCCCCGCTTCTGGACGCTGCGGAAGAGTCTTCCACAGACCAGGCACCCCTTCTGCAGGCTGGCCACGCCCGTGGCCTGGGCCTCGCGCTCCTCGCGGGCCACGTCCTTGCGCGCCTCGGTTAGCCGCTTCATCGTAGGCCGCCGGTATCTGGCCGCTATCCCGGAAGAGATTCGGGAGATGTTGAAGTCTCAACTGAACGGGCTGTTCATGGGCCATTGCGTGGTGAGCGGCGTGCCCACGCCCAACGGCGACGTGCCCGTCGCCAAGGGGCCGGTGCGCCTGCGACCCCGTGCGATAGTCCACGGCTCCCTGTTGCTCATGTAAAAATCCAGGAGCCCTCTCAAAGGCACGAGGATGCGCACAAGCATGGCGAGCAAGGGTCTGCCCACGAGCATGGGCCTGCCCTCCCCCCGGTCAGGACCGTCACCAGTTCGAGAAGGAGAACCAGCGGATCATCGAGCGGGGCGGCAAGCCTGGCATCGCCGAGCCTCTGCTCCTGGGTATCACCAAGGCCTCGCTCTCCACCGAGTCCTTCATCTCGGCGTCCAGCGTCCAGGAGACCACCAAGGTCCTCACCGAGGCGGCTATCAACGGAAAGACCGACACCCTGCGCGGCCTCGAGGAGAACGTCATCATGGGCCGAGTACGAGCGTACGGGGGCTGCCGCTCCCCACGCCGAGGTGATGCGGAAGATCGCCGATCGAAGGCGCAACGAGGGCGACTGATGGCGAATGCCTGCCTCGCATCGGGACACCTTCGGCCGTCTCCTCTGACAGTGACATGGTTCGATTCACAGGGAGAAGGCCAGCAGGCAACGCTTCGCAAGACAGGTGGGGGGGCGACGCGCCGCTCGGCGTGTACTCTGGAGGATATCGCTTCGAAGGGCCGCCGAAGTCCGAGTATGTCGCCATCGCGCGCGGCTCTCCGGGCGCGGTCGATCGGGTCCTTGGCGCGGTCGATCGGGTCCTTGGCACGACCGATCGGCTCTTTGGCACGGTCGATCGTGACTTCGACGCGGCCCTTCGTGGCTTCGACGTCGCTCAGGGGTCCTCACCGCGAGCTGGATGTTCATCGGCCGAGCAGCGACTCGAGCACGCCGCGGAGGAGCGGGCGCCTTCCGCGCTTCGCCTTCGCCTTCCCGCGCTCGAACGCGATGACGCCGTCATCGACCGCGCCGAACCGCATCGCCAGGAGATCGGCGAAGTAGCTCTGGTGAAGTCGCCACGGCGCCGCGGGGCCCTGCTTCGGTATGTACGGGAGAGCGCGCTGCACATAGCCCGAAGCGAGGTCGATGAGCGGGCTCTCCTCCCCTCGCGGCTCCGCCGCGCGCGGGACGCACCGCGCGTACCCCTCCTCGTCCATGTGACGGAGCAGGCGGCACACGTACTCGCAGACGAGATCGGCCTTGAGCGTCCACGACGCGTTCGTATAACCGAGGATCACCGCGAGGTTGGGGACGTCGCTCAGCATCGTGCCCTTGTAGTTGAGCGTCTTGCCGACATCGACCTCGCGACCGTCGACCACCAGCTTTATTCCGCCGGCGAAGAGCAGCGCCAGACCCGTCGCGCTCACGACGAGGTCCGCCTCGAGCGTCCTGCCCGACCGGAGGGTGATGCCGGTCTCGGTGAACGTCTCGATGTGATCGGTGACGATCTGCGCCGCGCCTGTACGCAGCGCCTTGAAGAGATCGGCGTCGGGCACCAGGCAGAGGCGCTGGTCCCACGGGTTGTAGGTCGGCCTGAAGTGCGCGTCGACGTCGACCGCCTCGCCGACGTTGGCCTTCACGTGCTTGACGAGCAGCTCCTTCATCTTCTCGGGGAACGCTCGGGAGGCCTTGAAGATCGCCGTCGCGAGGCCGACGTTCTTCAGGCGCGTCACGTCGTAGGCGACGCCCTCGGGCAGCTTCGTGCGGAGCCACCTCGCGATGGGATCCACCGACGGGAGCGAAATGATGTACGTCGGCGAGCGCTGGAGCATCGTCACGAGCGCCGCCTTCTTGGCGAGCTCGGG
>SXGT01638575.1_pt1 | contig 12123 bp, 14 predicted proteins | sample 3176221 | NCBI WGS metagenome assembly SXGT01 (sample SAMN11356862, study PRJNA531348) | freshwater metagenome | isolation source: freshwater sample F1-120 | place: China: Fuxian Lake, Yuxi | collected 2017-12-25
CGGGCAATCCCGAGACGAACCGCGTCGGCTTGTCCGGTGATTCCACCACCTTTGACACTGACCGTTACATCGTATGTTCCGACGTTTCCGGTTGCAACAAATGGAGCGTTCACTTTCTGCTGATGTGTGAAAAGAGGAAAATATTCCTTCATCTCACGACCGTTGATGGTCATCTTGCCGGACCCACCTGTGATAAGACGAACGAGAGCGACCGCTTCCTTGCGGCGTCCAAGTCCTCCGGTATATTTTGGTGTGGTTTCGGCCATATTATTTCTTGAAGGTGAGACGCTTCATGCGTGGATCGCGGTGGCTGTTCTTTGGAAGCATGCGCGATACGGCACGGCGGAGCACATCTGCTGCATCCTTGAGCCACACAGACTTGATGGATGTTTCAGAGAGACCACGTGGGTGGCCGGTGTGTGCGTAGTACACACGCTGCTCCATCTTTTTTCCCGTGAGCTCCATGGCTCCAGCATTAACCACTTCGACCGTATCTCCCGCATCGACGTTTGGTGCAAACGAAGCCTTGTGCTTACCAATAAGCAAGCGAGCAATTTCCGTCGCTAAACGTCCAGGAGCTTTTCCTGTGGCGTCGATCGAAATTTTTTGTCGTTGAATCTGTGCCATACAATTAGACGAGCTCGATTTGAACCATGTCCGCTCCGTCATTAAGACGGTGGCCGAGCTTTACAATGCGAGTATATCCACCTGGTCGCGTTGAATAACGAGGTCCGAGGACTTCGATAATCTTCTTAACTGGGTGGTCCGTGTAGAAGAACGACAACAATCGGCGGCGAGAAGTGAGGGTGGCGGCCTTCCCGGTAGTGATGGCACGCTCAACCAACGGTCGAACCATTTTGGCTTTCGCCTCGGTGGTTTGAACCTTTTCATAGAGGATCACGCTGGCGGCCAAGTTGCGCATGAGCGCTTCGCGTGGAGCCTTTTCGCGTCCCAATTTTTTGCCGTGCTTTCGGTGGCGCATATCTTATTCAGCGGCTTCGGCTTCCACCGTAGAGGCGGAGCTGGCCGGATGTTGCAACAAAATCGAGAAAGAGTCAATGAGGATCTTCGCGGACTGGTTGACGGCGTCTTCTGGAGTAACTGTACCGTCGGTTTCGATGTTCATGATGAGCTTGTCGAAGTTGGTGATATCTCCGACACGGGTGTTTTCCACTCGGTAGCCGACGTTTCGAACCGGGGAGTACACTGCATCGATGGCAATTGTGCCGATGTCGTGGCTTTCGCCGACGCGTGCCTCCGTTGGCACATATCCGCGTCCGCGCTGCACCGTGAGTTCCATTTCGAAGGTTGCTTTTGGCTCCGTGAGCGTAGCAATCTTCATGTCGGTATTCACGATTTCGACGTCAGAGTTTGGTTCAATGTCCGCGGCGGTAATCACACGATCACCGGTGACTTTGAGCCGGAGTTTGACAGGCTCCTCGGAGAAAACCTTCAGCCGCAACCCTTTCAGGTTGAGAATGATTTCGAGCACGTCCTCCTTAACGTTCTCGATCGGCTGGAATTCGTGGGTAACGCCTTTAATCTTGACGGCACTGACAGCCGCCCCGGAAAGAGACGAGAGCAGGACACGACGCAAGGCGTTACCAAGCGTTGTTCCGTAACCATGAAAACATGGTTCCACGATGAGCACCCCTTCGTTCGGCCGGGTTCCCGGTTCGAAACGGACCGTGCTCGGGAGAAGGATATTCTCCATAGTCGGGAGAGGTTAGCGCGAGTAAAATTCAACGATAAGGGTTGGATCGAACACCGACTTGAGGTCCTCGCCTTCTGGGAGCGATGTGACCTTTCCGGAAAGTAGCGCGGCGTCGAGGGAAAGCCAGCGAGGTGTTTCGTGTTTGGCGATACGTACCGAGAGATCTTTGAACAGACCTTTGGAACGCTTCGACTCACTCACCGAAATTTGCTCACCGACAGAAACTTGATAGGAAGGAATGTCGACCGTTTTTCCGTTCACGGAAATGAGACCGTGGTTGACCATCTGACGTGCCTGACGACGCGTCTTGGCAAGCCCGAGGCGATACACCGTGTTATCGAGACGCAGTTCAAGTGTGGCCACCAACTTTTCAGCCGTGTTCCCTTTCGACTTGGCGGCAGCTTCGAAGTAACGGACAAACTGGCGCTCCATGACATTGTACAACCGTTTGGCCTTTTGCTTCTCACGCAACTGAGTTCCGTAGGCGGACAAGCGTGGTTTTTGGCGAGCTTGCGCTGGACCATGCACGCCTGGCGGGAACGGACGGCGCTTGAGCGCACACTTTTCTTTACCGCAAAGCGACACGCCTTCACGACGGCACATTTTGCAGCTTGCTTTGAGTGTCTTACCCATAAAGTGTGTTACACGCGGCGCGGTCGAGACGCGCGGCAGCCGTTATGTGGAAGCGGAGTAATATCTTTGATTTGGTTAACGTGGAAACCGTTTGCGTTGAAGGCACGAACCGCAGAGTCGCGACCCGAGCCGACTCCTGTGACGAAGACATTGAGCTCTTTCAAGCCACTGTCCTTCACTTTGTCTGCAATCGCTTTCACGATCATGCTTGCCGCGTACGGCGTTGCCTTCTTAGGCCCTCGGAATCCACAGGCACCAGCACTGGACCAGGCCAAAGTGTTGCCATTCAGGTCGGTCACGGTGATGATGGTGTTGTTGTAGGTAGCCTGGATGAAAGCGCAGCCTTGCGACACTTGGCGCATGATCTTCACTTTTTTGGCCTTCGGTGAGCTTGATGTCATTGTTGCCATAGGATTCAGTCAAGATTCGCCTTAGGTCTTCGTGAGAGCACGTTTTCCGCTTCCCATTGTCTTACGCGTGTTTCCACGCACCGTGCGGGAATTGGTCTTTGTGCGTTGTCCACGAACCGTCAATCGTTTCATGTGACGAATTCCACGGTAGGCACCAATGTCCTTGAGGCGCTTGATGTTTCCAAGCACTTCGCGTCGCAGGTCCCCTTCCATGCGGTAGTTCTTTTCCAAAATAGTGCGGATTTCGTTGACCTGATCTTCGGTCAAATCTTTGACGCGGATGTCTTCCGACACCTTGGCCTGCTTCAAAACACGAGCAGCCGTTGTTTGGCCAACCCCGTGAATATAGAGAAGCGCAATCACCACGCGCTTATCGTTGGGAATCGTGACACCTGCAATACGAGCCATAGTGTGAGAAATCGAATTAACCCTGGCGCTGCTTGTGGCGAGCGGTTTTACACGTCACCATGACCCGTCCTTCGCGGCGGATCACTTTGCAGTCGCGGCAAATTTTTTTGACAGACGATCGAACTTTCATAACTCAGATATAACGCACAAAGCCATCGGACCAAACCGCCCGATGACCCAGGCTCGTGGATTTCAGAATCGGTAGACGACACGACCTTTTGTGAGATCGTATGGACTCATTTCTACTTTGACATCGTCTCCTGGAAGAATACGAATGCGATGCATGCGCATTTTTCCGGAGAGGTGCCCAAGAATTTCTTGCCCATTCTCTAAACGAATTTTGAACTGCGCAGATGGAAGGAGCTCCAAAATCTCTCCTCGCATCTCGATAAACTGTTTGTCCCCTTGTTCTTGCATAATCTGGCGAAATACTATCAGCTGAGCCAAAAACTGGCAAGGGGATGTGGATAGTTCAAGGCGGCGGTATTGTAATAGGAATGTGGCATAGTGTCAAGAAAGTGCATGAATGCGTAAATCAGTACTGAGTTAAGCTGTATTTTGTTTCGGAAATCGATTTAGTTCACGAGTAAGAATTGCTTTCATTTGCTCAAGATTCCGATTCCTTTGTATATTTTGGTTTTCATCACCTGCAGCTGTGATCGACATTGCTTCTATTTGCTGCTTGATTTGATCGAGGCATTGCTCCAACAGAAAAAAGCGAATGGTGTGTTGCTTAATGGATTCTCGTCCTCCCGATTCTCGCAACTCATGTGCAAGCTGCTTTAATTGTTCACGTGTTATTTGAATAACAACCCTCGGAAGTAACAACGAGTATTCCTTTGGTTTTTCTGCAAAGCGATCGAAATGCGAGCGAAAATATTTGACCTTTGCGTCTGAAAATGTGCGCTGCTGTTTCTTCTCAATATCCTTCATCACGGTAAAATCGACCGCTAACCGTGGGTAGTCAGCATAAGGATGGTCGTGGTCCCACTCAATAACCGCGTCCACGCCATTTCGAAAATCATCAAAATTCGTACACCGAATAAACGTTCCTCCGAATAATCCTTCTTGATCGAGTAAGCGGATAAACAGTTCTTCAAAAAATTTGCCGTCTGGACCGAGCGAACGTTGTTGCTCTGTTGATCGCTGTATTTCGGCACGCTCATTTGGAGTCATCAACAACTCCCGATCCTTTTTCTTTTGCTCAACACCGGATTGTACGCCTGCAAAATATTCGTCCAACCACTGACGATCCTCATAAATCACTGAGCGTGGCAAATGACTGAAGGACTCAATAAAAATGGAACGTGACAATTTTTTTAGTTCAGGTTGATGAAAATACTCCAACCAAAACTTCCAGTCCGGATCTTTTTTCCATGCTTCCGGGTCGATCGAGTTTACCAACTCAGTAGACGCACCTTCACTCATATGTTCGGACCAGTAACGATCGCTTTTATGCGCCGGATTCCAGATGCAACGGCTTCCTCTTTTTGAATCTTGAATGAGCCGAGCTCACGCGTATTTACTACGTGCGGCCCGCCACACACTTCTTTTGAATAGTACTCCCCTGTTGGCTGATCTCCAACAAAGTATACTTTTATTTTTCCGCCGAGCGCTGCGTACTTGTCTTCAAAGAGCCCAATTGCACCGCGTGCTTTCGCCTCTGCGATGTCGAGTAGCTCGAAATGAACCGGAAGTGCGTTCTGGATTTGTTCGTTGATCAAGGACTCGACCGAGACGATTTGCTCCGGTGTCATCTTGTCCGTGTGAGAGAAATCGAAACGCAGGCGTTCGGGAGTAATGTTGCTTCCCTTTTGTACTACATGGTCGCCGAGAACCGTGCGGAGAGCTTGGTGAAGCAAGTGTGTTGCTGTATGTAACCGAGTGGTTTCTGCGGAGTGGTCTGCAAGGCCACCAGCGAACTTTTGCTCTGAACCAGCACGCGATAAATCTTGATGCTTCTTAAATTCAACCCGGTAGGCGTCCACATCTACAGAAAGACCATGAGAGCGCTGAAGTTCTTCAACAGTCAGCTCCAATGGAAAACCAAACGTTTGATACAAATCAAAGGCATCAACAGCGGTGAACGTGCCACTTTTTTCCAAAATTTGTTTGAGCTGTTTGAGTCCTTGTTCGATCGTCTTTGCGAATTTACCTTCCTCGGTTTCAATTGCAGCAAGAATGCTTTCACGTTTTTCCTGCAAATCTGGATACGCATCACGATACACATCCACGTAGGCAGAGGCTACGTCACGAACCACCGATCCAGCCCCTAATCGTTTCGCAAAACGAACAGAACGACGAATCAAACGACGAACGAAATACCCCTGGTCCTTGTTCGACGGCAAAACCCCATCACTAATCAAAAACGTGGCAGCACGAACGTGGTCGAGCACAACACGAAACGCCAATGTCTCAGATTCATCCGCTCCATATTTCCTACCCGTAGCGACTTCAAGCGCCGCGCGTGCACCATCAAACAAATCAATACGGAACATGTCCGGATCGTTTTTCAACGCCGCCGCCATACGCTCAAGCCCACCCCCAAAATCTACATTCGCTTTGGGAAGTAACTCAAAACCCGACTCAGTCTTTCGATACTGCATGAACACGTTGTTCCCAATCTCTGTAAACCGACCACAATCGCAGTTCACATGACACACCTCATCCTTCCAAGCCGAAGTCTCGTGCAGCCGAAGTTCCGCGCCAAAATCCCAAAACATTTCCGTGTCCGGCCCGCCTGGCTCTCCAACAGGCATGTTCCCCGGCACACCATTGCGCGACCACCAGTTTTTTTTCTCGGGATAGTAAAAGATGCGTCCGCCTTGCAGCCCGTCTCGTTCCGAAAAATCAACATCCGTCGCATCCACTCCTCGCGAAGCAAACGCGGCCTTCCATAAAGAAACGGCTTCGTCGTCACGAGCGATTTTAATCTCTGGACTGCCGCGAAACACTGTAACGTATAAACGCATCGGATCAAGTCCAAGCTCAGACGTCAAAAACTCAAACATCCAAGGAATCTGTTCTTTTTTGAAATAATCCCCAAGAGACCAGTTCCCGAGCATTTCAAAAAATGTCGTGTGGCGATTGTCGCCCACTTCCTCAATGTCCTGAGAGCGAAAACACTTTTGTGAGTCGACAATACGCGTTCCCATCGAGTGCGCTTCTCCGAGCAAATACGGCACCATTGGTTGCATTCCAGACCCGGTAAAAAGCGTGCTTGGATCATTGTCAGGGACAAGCGGTGCAGAAGCGACGATGGCGTGTCCGTGCTTTGCAAAGAATTGCAGGTACTTAGATCGAAGTTCAGAAGTGGTCATAGTAGGCGCATTCTGCCCAGAATTGATTGACGTTGCAAGCCGTGATTAGGCGGCGGAAATGTCGGGAGGAGCGATTCCTTCTTCTGGCTGAGCTTTTTTGAAAAACCGTCGTGTTACCCCTTCCCAAACCGTAGCAAGTTCTTCACTTTTTAATACATAGGCAACGCCCACATACGCCAGAAGACCGAACCCTCCGGCGAAAAGACCTTGGAAGAGCACACCAAGGAATGTGTCGATCGAGAAAACAGAAACAAAAACTGGCTTGAGTAGTTGTGTAACAACCAAGCAAGCGAGTCCTGCAACGACAATCTTAAACAAAGATCGAACGATGTGCAGTTCATCCAAAGTGGTCGTTTGTTTTCGCAGCGGAACCCACAGCAAAGCCGTATTCACAAAAACTGACAAGGTAAAAGCAAGCCCAAGTCCACGCACACCAAACGGACCAATAAAAGCCAGAGCTCCTACAAACGCCATCAGTTCAGCGACCAACCCAGCCACCAGAGGCGTCATCGTGTCATGCATGGCGTAAAACGCACGGGCCAAGAGTGCGTTGAGTGCTTGCACGCCGAAACTGAGTGTGAAGAAAGCAAGTGTATCCGCCGTTAAAATGGTCGCCTCCCAGTCGAAGGCCCCTGCTCCGGCAACCACACGAACAATCTGCGAGCGTAAAGCCAAGAACACGACGGTCATTGGAATCAAGAAAAATAACACTTGGCGAGCCGCATCGGAAAAGGATGAAACAAAACTCTTCATGTCGCGCCGTTCAACATGATCCACAAGCGTCGGAAACACGGCGATGGCGTACGCAATCCCAATAATGCCAACCGGAAAAAACTGAATGTTATAAGCGACTTGAAAAATCGTCACACTCCCAGCCGCGAGTGTGGAAGCCAGAATGGTGAGCAAAACAAAATTCAACTGCGTCACTCCAATCCCAATAATCCGGGGGCCCGTAAGTTTCACCATGCCGCGAGTATCCGCATCTTTCGTATCAAACCGCCACTGATAGCGATACCCCGACTGGAGCACTCCGTACAGCTGAATGCAAAAATGAAGGAAGGCACCAAGAACAACTCCCCAAGCCAACCCGATGTTTCCAGCCACTGGCACAATCCACAACGCACCTGCAATAATTCCCACGTTGTAAAAAATTGGAGCCAGGGAAAACAACAAGAAACGCTTCATCGACTGCAAGGCTCCTCCAAACATGGCAGATACGGCAAGTAAACATTGGGCGAGTAGCATGACACGTGTGTAGTCTGCAACGAGTGCTTGTTTTACGGGGTCAAATCCAGGTGCCACGAGTGCGGCAACTTGCGGGGTGAAGAAAAAGAGCACACCAGAAACAGCGAACATGGAGACAGCAATGATGTTCAAAATGTTGTTGAGAAAATCCCAAGCTTTCTCACGCTGAAAATTTCGGTTGTAGTGCGCCGTAAAATACGGAATGAATCCGGCGGACAATGAACCGACAACAAGCAAACTAAAGAGCAAGTCCGGTACCTTGAACGCTGCATAATACGCATCGAGCACATCCCCTGCTCCAAATTCTCCTAGCAAAATACGGTCACGAATCAGTCCGATAATGCGACTGACAAACGACAAACCACCCACCAGCGTGGCCGCACCAACTAAACTTCGTGACTCTTGGGTCATGAATCGAAACAGGCGCATGTGATTAGTCTTCAAGATCATCAGAATCAAGAGAACGGACGGTCAGCTTGTGTGAGCGTTCCTTACTTGTGTTTAGCGGAGGCATGACCTCGTCGTCAGGCTCCTTGTCTGTAATCGTAGAACCTTCTTTATCTAAAACAGCTTCTGTCCGTTTTTGTGTCGACCGCCCAACGCGCCATGCGGTCCAAAGGCCGAGCAAGGCAAACAACGACAACACAGCAAGCCCGGCAACGACCACACGATTTTCAAGCGAGAAAAACGGTACGGTAATGTCAACGCTCTCCGAAGATGATGTTCCATCTGCATTCGTTACTTGCAACACAACCACATACGAACCTGGTCGTTGAAACGTATGCTCAACCGTCGAGCGCTGTGACACAACTCCGTCACCAAAGTCCCATGTACTTTGCTGACTTTCAAGCAACGGCACCGTAGGGGCGAAAATAAAGCGATTCCAAGCTAAACGCGTGTAGGTGAAAACAGAGTGCGGAGAAAAACCCAGACCTGAAACATCAACCGTCTGTTCACCAACCACTTCAACTTCAGCGGGTGGCTCGGCAATTGCCCCTGCACTCGTTGTATCGGTTGAGGTGATTTGCTCTGGAGCAGGTTCTGGCTCTAAAACTGTATCGTTAGAGGTCACAACTGGAACAGTTTTGACGTGAGCAGGTGGAGGCACAACGCTTCGAGTGACATCTGTTGGATACGCATCTTTTGCGTCCTCGACCCCATCACCGTCTGTATCCGATATTGTTGAATCAGAACCAAGTTCATCCTCTACGTCATCGGAAACCGTATCGTTGTCGTCATCCGCATCACAAGCATCCCCTTGCGCATCATCATCACTATTTTTTTGATTCGCATTGGACTCGGATGGACAATTATCCTCTTCGTTTACCACTCCATCGCGATCATCATCCAGTACCGGTTCGAGTAACTTCGTAACAGCCGAATTATTTGTGTCATTTTCATCTTCCGGATCTGTTCCACGAATTTCAGCTCGAATATTGAAGTCCCCGGTTGGCACAACAAAATCGACGTACACTTCTTCCGGAACACCTCCCGCTCGCACAGAAATGACTTGCGAATCACCGATGGGGACCGAGCCTTGAAAAAAGGAAACGTACCCGGAAACATCTTCGTCTCCTACATTTGTCACGTGCACGTAAATGCGGACTTCTGAACCAGCGATCAGGTCATCGGAAAATGAAATATCGCTTGGGGTGAGTTGCAAGTCAACAGTGCCGGCGAAAACAACGTTTGGAATAAGAAAAACAGAAGCTACGAAAAGGCCTCTTGTAACAAGCATTCGAGGAAACAGTGATGTCATATCACCCCTTTAGCATAACGCGATCTCCCGAATGAAGCCAGAACTCTGCCGCTTCATCTGCTGTCAGGTGCAGTTCAAGAGTATACAACGGATGGACACGTACCGTGACAAGATCAATGCGCGTTTCTGGACGATCGATAAGAGCGAGCGTGACAGTGTCGTATTGCGACACGCCAAGTGCGGCAGCATCCTCCGGTGAGCAATGCAAATGTCGTGCCGGAATGATGGTGCCCGACGTGAGTTCGATGGTTCCTTGCGGACCAGCAAGCACACAGCCAGGTGTACGCAACACGTCTCCAGAAAGTCGTACAGGGACATCAAGTCCGAGCGCATAGGCTTCTGAGGCAGACAGTTCCACTTGCGTTTGCTCGCGCGATGGACCAATCACACGCACTCCATCAAGCCGAGCCCCCGCAGGCCCGGTGACAGAAACCGTTGGCTCGTAGACAACTTGTCCGCGCTGTGAAAGCGCCGTGAGAACACGGGGTGAGTCAGCGCCAAACAAAACGGCTTGGTCGGCAGCCGAAAGATGCACGTGACGATATTGGACGCGAATGGGGATAGATTTCACACGTGTTTTCGGGTAATCAAATGCACAGATACGAGCACGAGAAGGAACGAAATAAGGAAGAGAAAGGCGACGAACCATGCGTCATGTACGAGGGGTAACCATGCCACATTCATTCCATAGAACCCCGCAACCAACGTGGGCGCCATGAGGGCTGCGGAAATAACCGTAAGCTGAGTAATGACGCGGTTTGTTTGGTGTGCGAGCAACGACTCATTGACCTCAAAGAGACCGTCGATGATGGACTTCAGATTATCGATGGTGAGATAGGCCATGGCAAGCGTGTCGCCCAAGTCATCAAAGTATACCGAAATTTCTTCAGAGAGATAGGGACGGCGCAAATTGACAAGCGATGAGAGCAGATGGCGCTGTGGATCGACAAGGTGACGAAGAAAAAGAACATCACGACGTGCTTGTGCAAGCGCGATCGTCGTGTTGCGACGATGCGCGCGATACACATCAAATTCAAGTTCACGTACACGACTCGAGAGACGCGCCACCAGGTTATTCGTCTCGTGAAACGCTTCTGACAACAATCGATACAACAGAAGCCCTGATCCCTTTCCGACCATCGAGGCTCTAGCACGAGGATTGGCAACGAGTCGCTGTGCAATTCGTTCAAGCACAGGCGAATGTTCTCGAGTCACTGTCACGACCGTTGTGTCACTCAAAAAAACATACAGAACCAAATCATCAAGTGGTTGGCCCACGGTACGTTCGACCGGAATTTGAAACACCAAAAACACATAATGTTTGTAGGTGTCCATTTTTGCAATGATGTTTTCGCTGCGAATGTCGGCGTAATCAAGCGGGTGAAATTTGAATCGTTCTTTAAGATACGCAAAATCTGCCTCGTTGGCCTCGTTGACGTGAATCCATTCAAATCCTTTGGCGCTATTAGCGACGTGAGGCACACGAACGATTATTGTTTGGTATTAGAGCGGGAGGCCCGACGTCGCAAAAGGGTGCGTCGCGCCAGTCGTTTTTTGGCGTATCCGAAGGTGTAATTAAATTTGTTGTGCCGAATAGGGCCGAGCATGGCCAAATGTAATTCGGCGAGAATATACTTCATAGCAATGTTCACGCGCCCATCCCGGTCTAGACGACGAATAGAAACTGGAATTTTTTTTGATTTCAAAATACCAAATGAACCATATTGCGAAGCGCGTGCCGCGTAGTCGTGGTCCTCGCAAAACACAACGGATTCGTCGAATCCTTTAATTTTTTTGTGTAAATCACTCCGAATAAACATGCAGAAACCTGGTGCGTGAGGAAACACTTCTCCCCATGCACGCGCATAAATATTGTAGGCTTTATGCATCACGTGATCGACCCAATCATCGGACAACGGAAACACATTGCACGTCGCAATATCCAACGAGCGACGATCCATTTCCTTGAGTGACGCTTCTAAAAATTTTGCGTCTCGCAGCTCCACGTCGGCGTCCAAAAACAACAAGACATCTCCTTTCGCTACTTTTGCTCCCGCGTTACGTCCAGGACCCGGCATGCCGCCTTCCACCACACGCGCCCCAAACGATTCAGCAATCGCACGCGTTTCGTCCGTACTCTGTGCATCGGCCACAATCACTTCCGAAGGGTGTACAGTTTGTCGTTTGATGGAAGCGAGGAGCTTCGGCAAAAACAAGGCTTCATTTTTTGTTGGAATAACAACTGAGAGACGCATATCACGAGCTATTTTACGCTGCGTGACGTGAAAGAGCAAACAACGCAATTCCGGTTGCCACGGAGACATTCAGGGACCGTTTTCGACCCGGCAAAAGAATTTCTACGAGCTGATCTGAGGCTGCAATGACTTCCGATTCAATTCCATCTACTTCATTTCCAAGAACCAAAGCCACGGGTTGCGTTCCAGAAAGGACTGTTTCAATCGATATCGCGCCGGGCCGATTATCAAGCGCCAAAATTTTGTATCCTTGTGTTTTCAGCTCCATCAAAACATTCAGTACATTCTCACAGTGCGTCCATGCCACCCGATCTTCCGCACCCAGCGCTGTTTTGCTAATCTCCGCACGTGGCGGAGCCCCGGTATATCCCGTAAGATA
>SXGT01935279.1_pt1 | contig 12122 bp, 12 predicted proteins | sample 3176221 | NCBI WGS metagenome assembly SXGT01 (sample SAMN11356862, study PRJNA531348) | freshwater metagenome | isolation source: freshwater sample F1-120 | place: China: Fuxian Lake, Yuxi | collected 2017-12-25
CCGGCCGCCCTCGGGTTCCGCGACGAAGTACTCGCGGGAGATTTCCTTCATCGGCACGAAGCCGAGTCGCTCCGCGCCAGAGTCGACGAACGCCGCGTCGAGCGAAGGCTCGATGCGGGTGATGCGACCCTTGTAGATATTGGCTTTACGCTGTTCCTGGGACGGCGACTCGATGTCCAGGTCGTAGAGCTTCTGGCCATCGACCATGGCCACGCGCAACTCTTCTTCCTGAGTTGCATTGATCAACATTCTCTTCATGGGGCCCTTCCGGGTGAGGTGTGGGGGCCCCTGGCAGGACGAGTCGCGCGAGCGAATAGCGTGACGCGGCGGCCTGGTGTGGAACCAGAACGCCGAAGAAAGCCATGAACGACGCCACGAGGCGTCTGCGGAAATCAGCCGTTCGGGAGAACACCAGATCCGACATCAGGCTCAATCACTGGAATTCGTGGCGCGACGGACTCAACGCATGACTCCGTCAGCCAGGGAAGCCCATCTGCTGGGCCTGCGCGAGCAGGCACCAGGAAAACGAACGCCGGCGGAGACTCCCATCCTGATGATGGCCTGTCAGCCGTCGGCAACCGGCTGCGCACCGCTGGTGCGCAGCGGCTAATATACCAGCGTCAGCCTTTCCCAATCAATGGATTACACGCACCTTGAATCCCCGCAGGCCCGCTTCATCGGTGGCCGAGGCGCCGGCAGCGCGCGTGGTTACCGTCCAGGCTGAAGAGTCGGCGCGCCGGCTCGACAACTTTCTGCTTGCTCGGCTGAAGGGCGTGCCGCGCACCCACGTATATCGACTGATCCGCTCCGGTCAGGTGCGGGTCAATAGCCGCCGCGCTGGGCCGCAGCAGCGACTGGAGACCGGCGACCAGGTGCGCATTCCGCCCGTCCGCATGGCAACCGCCGAGGCGCCGGCAGCCGGTCGGCCGGTCGACGCCGCCTGGATCGAGCAGCGGATTCTGCGCGAAGACGGGGACCTGCTCGTGCTCGACAAACCCGCCGGGCTTGCCGTGCACGGTGGCAGCGGTGTGAGCCTCGGTGCAATCGAATTGCTGCGGCTCATCCGCCCTGACTGCCGCGCGCTTGGCCTGGTGCACCGGCTGGATCGGGAGACCAGCGGCTGCCTGCTGATTGCAAAACGCGAATCGGTATTGCGGCAGCTCCAGGCGCAGTTCCGGGAGGGAACGACGACGAAGCGGTACCTCGCGCTGCTGCATGGCCGCCTGGGGAGAAGCGGACGTACTGTCGACGCGGCATTGCTCACGAGCGAGCGGCGGGGTGGTGAACGCCATGTCCGGGTGGACCCGGCTGGCAAGCCGTCTGTCACGCGCTTCGATATCGAGGAACGCTTCGGCGAGCTGACGCTGTCACGGGTCACGCTGCTTACAGGCCGCACGCACCAGATCCGGGTTCATGCGGCCCATATCGGCGCGCCGGTGGCGGGCGATGCGCGTTACGGTCTGATACCCGAGCCGCTCGATACCGCCGTCGGCCTGCACCGGTTGTTCCTGCATGCGGCAACACTCGGGTTCGATGCGCCTCGCGGTGCCGGTCGGGTCGAAGTGTCCAGTCCGCTGCCAACGGAACTTGCCGACTGTCTGGCGAAACTGCGCAAGCGTCAGAAGACGGCCACGCCGTGACGCTCGAGACAGGCCGCCAGCCAGATGAGCGGCAGCCCCTGAATCGCGGTGGGATCAGCCGTCTGGACCGCGCTGAACAACGCGATGCCGAGGCCCTCGATCTTGAAGCTGCCTGCACAGTCGAGCGGCTGTTCGCGTTCGACATAACGGCTGATTTCATCCTGGCTGAGGGTCCGGAAGGTGAGCCGGGTGTCATCGCGATGGGTGCTCACAAGCTGGCCTGGGCCTAGGACGCAGACGGCGGTGTGGAGGACCATCTCCTGACTGCTGCACGCCAGGAGCTGCGCAACAGCCCGCTTCGCGGTGCCTGGCTTGCCCATGATTAGGCCGCCCAGTGCGGCGACCTGGTCGCTGCCGATGACCACGCCTCCAGGGTGTCGCTGAGCGACAGCGTTTGCCTTGGCGCGGGCGAGACGGTCAGAGAGCGCGGCTGGCGCCTCGTTCGGGCGCGGCGACTCGTCGATCGGGTTCACGACGACGTCGAACGTCGGGAGGATGCGTTCGAGCAACGCCCGACGGTAGCGCGAGCCCGAAGCGAGGATGACGGCTGGACTGCCGGGTGGCGACGGGTCGGGCGGAGTCATGGCGCCGGACGCTAGCCGATTTTGACAGGCTCTGCCACCGTCCTTAAACTGCCGCGTTTATGCTCGCTAGGCGCATTGGATCCCTGCAGCTTGCCGACATGGCGGCTGCCGGTGTGCGGCTAGAGGAGCGGGTCGAACAGCGGCAACTGCCGCGCCTCCGCGAAGCGCTGGCTGCCGGTGGCAGTCGCGAAGGATCGCAAGAGCCTCTTGCGATACGCGTGGGTCTGTCGCGTGGCGCCGATGGTCTGGTGCTGGTCGCGCTGGAAGTCGACGGGACGCTGGGCCTGACGTGTCAGCGCTGCCTCGGTTCGTTGCCCCGCTCCGTTGCATTCGCGGTCACGCTGACCGCTGTGCCTGACGAGGCGCGTGCGGCGGAGTTGCCGGATCCGTTCGACAGCGTATTGCTCGATGCCGAGGGCGGGCTGGATCTCGCGGCGGCGGTGGAGGATGAAATTCTCGCCGGACTGCCGTTTGCGCCACTGCATGAATCCGGCGAGTGCGGTGTGGCCGCGGCGAATGCCGGAGCGGCGATGGAAGCGCGCGAGGTGACGCGACCGTTCGCGGCGCTCGGCACGTTGATGAACCGGGACCGCGGCGAGCGCGGCTGAGATACAGGTTTTCAGGAGTAGATCGAGATGGCAGTACAAAAAAGTCGCCGGACGCCTTCGACACGCGGCATGCGCCGTGCTCACGACAAGCTGGTAAAGCCTGCCGTGTCCGTCGAGCCGACCACCGGCGAGACGCACCGCCGGCACCACATCAGCAAGGATGGCTACTACCGCGGCAAGAAAGTGATCAACACCGCGGCTGACGAAGTCAGCGAGTAGGCCTCACCCGCTCGCGCACCGCTCCCGGTGTCGCTGGTCCAGGAGTCCGTGCATCCCGTGGACGCCCCTGACACCCCGAACAGGCCCGTCACTATTGCGATCGATGCCCACGGTGGCGATCGCGGTGTCGGCGTGTGCGTGCCCGCGAGCCTCGGGATGCTCGCAAGCAATCCCGATTTGCGCCTGATCCTGGTCGGGCAGCGCGAGGTCATCGACCCGTTTCTCCAGCGTGCCGGCCCCGAGGCCGAGCGCGTCGTCGTGCAGGATGCGCGGCAGATCGTCGCAATGGACGAGCCGCCGGCCGAAGCCTTGCGACGGAAGAAAGATTCCTCCATGCGGGTTGCCATCGACGTGGTGAAGGCCGGTATGGCTGATGCGGTCGTCAGCGCCGGCAATACCGGCGCACTGATGGCGACGGCGCGCTTCGTCCTGAAGACCCTGCCGGGCATCGATCGACCGGCCATCATGGCGCCGCTGCCGACCATGCACGGTCGCATCTATATGCTCGACATGGGCGCCAACGCGGACTGCGGGCCAGAGCATCTGTTCCAATTCGCCGTCATGGGGAGTGTCGTCGCGAGCGACATCGAGAACATCGAATTTCCCCGCATCGCGCTCCTCAATATCGGCGAGGAGGAGATCAAGGGTAACGATACGGTCAAGCAGGCTGCGGCGTTGCTCACTGCGAGTCATCTCAACTACGTGGGCTTCATCGAGGCCGACCGCATCCCCGATCAACGCGCCGATGTCGTCGTCTGCGACGGTTTCACCGGAAATGTGGCGCTGAAATCCATCGAGGGTACCGCGCGGCTGGTGAAACACTTCCTGCACGAGGGTTTCGGCAAGGGCCTGTACGGCCGCATGGCCGGCCTGGTGGCCATGCCGGTGCTGCGGCAGCTCGCCAATCGCCTCGATCCCCGTCGCTATAATGGCGCGAGCCTCGTGGGACTGGACGGTATCGTGATCAAGAGCCATGGCGGCGCCGACGAGATCGCTTTCGAGCAGGCGATCCGGACGGCGATGATCGAAGTCTCCAAGCAGGTGCCGGAGCAGATCGGCCGGCTGCTCGCCGAGCAGGTGCGCTGAGGTGTATTCGCGGATCGCGGGCACGGGCCGCTACCTGCCGGAGCGCGTGCTGAGCAACCACGACCTGGAGAAAATCGTCGATACGACCGACGAATGGATCCGCGAACGTTCCGGCATCGAGCGGCGCCACATCGCGGCGCCAGGACAGACTACCGCCGACCTTGCTGAACAAGCGGCGCGCCGTGCCATGGCCGAGGCCGGGGTGACGCCCGCGGATATCGACTTTCTCGTGGTCGGAACAACGACGCCAGATGTCGTGTTCCCGAATGTCGGCTGCCTGTTGCAGGATCGCCTCGGGATCGCGGGCTGCGCGGCGTTCAGCGTCGAAGCTGCCTGCAGCGGCTTCATCTACGCCTTGAGCGTCGCTGACCGGTTCGTTGCGAGCGGACACTCACGCTGTGCGCTGGTGATCGGCGCCGAGACGCTGTCACGAATCACGGACTGGAACGACCGGGCAACCTGCGTGCTCTTCGGTGACGGTGCCGGTGCGGTCGTACTGAAGCCTGCCGAGGAGCCCGGGATCATCTCTACCCACCTCGGGGCTGATGGCAGCTACAAGGATCTCCTGTACTACCCGTATGGGCCCTCAAAGCACCGCGACCCGGAGCGCGACGTCGAAGGTCCGTTCATCCAGATGAAGGGTAACGAAGTCTTCAAGGTCGCCGTGAAGACGCTGGAGGGCATCGTCGAGACGGCGCTGCGTGCAAACAAGCTCGACCAGTCGGCGATCGACTGGCTCATACCGCACCAGGCCAATCTCCGCATCATACAGGCCACTGCGAAGCGGCTCGGCATGCCCATGGAGCGGGTCATCTGCACGCTTCAGGATCACGGCAATACCTCGGCCGCATCGGTGCCCATGGCCCTCGATGTCGCGATCCGGGACGGCCGCGTGAAACGCGGCGACACCGTGCTGCTCGAGGCCTTTGGTGGCGGCTTCACCTGGGGCGCCTGCCTGTTGCGTTACTGACCGGATCTTCATCATGTTCCCCCGCTTGCCGTTACTTCCTGCTTTGCTCGCGACGCTTGCCGTGTTCACGTCCGGTCCGCTGCGCGCAGAGTTGCTGCTTCGCGATCCAACCTCGGATCTCGTTGGCGCGCTGGCGACTGCCCGCGCCGATATCGAAGACACGCTCACCGATATCGCGCGCCGCACGGGACTCGGCTACGAGGACATGTTGCGAGCCAATCCGGGTGTTGATCCATGGCTGCCCGGTACCGAGACCGATATCGTGTTGCCGACCCGCTATGTGTTGCCGGCAGGTGGACGCGACGGCCTCGTCGTCAATATCGCCGAATACCGGCTGTACTTTTTCACGCGGCTCGGCGAGCGCGAGGCGGTTGCGACCTTTCCGGTCAGTATCGGGCGGATGGACTGGGAGACACCAATCGGCGCGCATCGCATCCTTTCGAAGCAGGCGCGGCCTACGTGGTTTCCGCCCGACAGCATCCGGGCCGAACATGCCGCCGAGGGCGACATCCTGCCGCGCTCGATCCCGCCGGGGCCCGACAATCCGCTGGGTGATTACGCACTGCGCCTCAGCCAGGCGGGTTACCTCATCCATGGCACCAACAAGCCGGTCGGCATTGGCATGCAGGTCACCCATGGCTGCATCCGCATGTATCCGGAGGACATCGAGTGGTTGTTTCCGCAGGTGCCGGTCGGCGCGACCATCAAGATCGTGAATGAGCCTTTGAAGTTCGGCTGGATCGGTGACGAACTCTATTTCGAGGCGCATCCACCGCTCGAGGGCGACCCGGCAGCCAACGGCGATGGATCAACCGACATGATCGCGCTGCTCGTGCGGGCGACATCGACGCGAGCGGCGACAGTCGACTGGGACGTCATGGAGGAGGTCTACCGGGCGCGCCTCGGTATACCAGTCCGCGTCGGAACGGCGAAAGCGCTGGCTAACGAGCTGCCGGCAGCATCTCCGGTTGCCATCGAGCGCAGTCAGGCGGACAAGTATCCGCTGCGCTGACGTCGCTTACGGCACGAATTCCCCCGGCTGCCGATCCGGCCAGACCAATCCGTCGTCCGCACGGGAGTCGTGCGCTGCGACCGGCAGCTGGCGTGTCTCCCGCAGAATGCCGACGCGACTCGCCACCAGGGCGAGACCGAGCGTGGTCACGCCGGCGAAGGCAAGCGTGCTCCGCAGGCCAACGTGCTCGCCGAGCCAGCCGCCCAACAGCGCGCCTGGACCCGCGGGCAGCAGGATGATCCAGCGCATCGTGCTGGTCATGCGGCCGAGCAGACGCGGCGGCGTGACCGCCTGCCGTAGCGCCAGGAAGTTGATGAAGACCAGCGTCGCGCCGAAACCGAAGGCGAGCAGCATGCTGCCGAAGGCGAGCACGCCCGCGTTGCCCGCAGGTGCCAGTGCCGCGAGCGACCAACCGACGCCGCAGATGCCGAAGCCGAGCACCATCGCGGGTCCCGGTCCGAGCCGCCTGGAGATGCGATTGCCGAGCGTGCCACCGGCGATCGTGCCCACTCCGAGCATCACGTACGATAGCCCGACTCCTCCTTCGGAGAGTCCGAGCACTCGCGTCGCATAGAGAATCTGCACGACCATCGCCGCGTGGTGCGCCATCTGCCAGGTGCCGACGGCGGCCGCCATTGCGACCAGCAGCGGTTTGCCGGTGACGAAGCGCAGACCCTCGCCGAGGCCCGTCCAGAAGCGCAGCGGCGTGTCGTGCAGTGTCTCGCGCACGCGGATGCCACGCAGTATCAGCGCCGAGGTGGCGAGCAGCACGGCGTCGACGATGAGCGCGAGCGGAGCACCTGCGAGCCGGATCAGCGCACCGGCGGCACCCGGCCCGGCTACTTCGGCCGTGGAATTCGCGAGCGCGTTCTTTGCATGCGCCTCGACCAGCCGCTCGCGTGGCACGATCTGCGTGAGCACGATCTGTGCGGCGCTGCCGGCGATCGTATGCACCGTACCGATGGCGAATCCAAGTGCGTACAGCCACGGCATGCTGAGCCAGCCGAACCACCAGGCCACCGGCACGGTGATGACGGCGAGCGCCAGTAGCGATTCTCCGGCGACGTAGACCGGGAGTTTCCGCACGCGGTCGAGCCACACACCCGCGGGCAGTGAGAACAGCAGGAAGGCCGACACTTCGGTTGCGGTGAGGATGCCCATCTGCGTCGGCGAGGCGTGCAGCAGCACTGCCGCCGTGAGTGGCACGGCGAGCAACGTGATCTGCCCGCCGAGCGAGCTGATCAGGATCGAGACCCACAGCCGCCGGTAGGTCCGGTCGCGCAGCAGATCGTCTGCGGCGAGGCGGAAGCGTGCGGGTCGGGCAGCGTTGTCCATCATTTCGTTCCGGCAATAAAAAAGGCCGCAGCTCTCGCTGCGGCCTTTTCGTCACTCGTGACGTGCAGCGGGGCTTACTTCGCCTGGCTCCGCTTGAACATGCGATCGATCTTCTCGTTGGTCGCATCGCAGCAGGCCTGGCCCTGGTTGGCGGCGTTCAGCGCCTGGTTGGCCGTGCTCTGCGCGCTGGCGGCCTTCTGGCCGGCATCGGCGGAGGCGGCGGAAGCAGCATCAGCAGCCGACTTGGCGGCGGCGATGTCGCGGCCGAGCTGGTCGACCTTGGCCGACAGCTCCTCGATCTTCGTCGTGGAAGCGCAGCCCGCCGCCATCATCACGGCCAAGGCAATCACGCCTGCCTTCATTGCAAACTTTGTGTTCATCCGATGTCCTCACGTAGTGGTTTGACGATTTGCGGCGAATACCGCGCCCGAAAAGTCGGGGAGCGCAGCACAGCGGCTCCCCGAGGGGTGGCAATGATGAAGGATGGGACTATTTGACGCAATCACGGCCGCTTGCGTTGCCATACCTCTTGCGCGTGTGGCGCAAGCGCATTGCGGAGCGAGTTGTTGTTTCGGCGGATTGGTGCGCAGACCGACAGGCTGCGCGATGGTGAATGTTCCGGTCCTGGGTTCATGCGCTTCAGAAAGGCCTTGCCTGTCCCTGATAACTGTATATGATAACAGTATTGGGGTTTCATACAGGTAAGCAAAGATGGCCGACCTCACCGCTCGTCAAGCCGAAATTCTCTCATTCGTTCAATCCTTTATCGAAGAAAATGGAATGCCCCCAACCCGCGCGGAGATCGCCCGTGCTCTGGGTTTCCGGTCTGCCAATGCTGCCGAGGAACACCTGCGCGCCCTGCAGCGCAAGGGTGCCATCGAGCTCGTGCCGGGCGCTTCGCGCGGCATCCAGTTGAGCGAGGCGACGCTGCGCGAGAGCGATTCGCTGCCGCTGGTGGGGCGCGTGGCGGCAGGGCACCCGATACTCGCCGAGCAGAACATCGAAAGCCGCTATCGGCTCGATCCGGCGATTTTCAGCCCGAAGCCACATTACCTCCTGCGCGTGCAGGGCATGAGCATGAAGAACGCCGGCATTCTCGATGGCGATCTCGTCGCGGTGTGCCGTACGCCCGAGGTGCGCAATGGCCAGGTCGTCGTCGCGCGTCTGGACGAAGAAGTCACCGTGAAGCGCTATCGGCAGGAAGGCCCCGTCGTCTGGTTGCTGCCGGAGAACCCCGACTTCGAGCCGATTCGCGTCGACCTCAAGGAAGACCCGATGGTGATCGAGGGAGTGGTGGTCGGCGTGGTGCGTCACCGGCTGTCCTGAGCTCGCCGTCATGCAGCCACAGGAACAGATCGAAAGGCTGCTGCAGGATGCGCGCATCTGGCAGGCCGGGCGCCCGTCCACCGTCGCCAAGGCGCGCCTCGCGAGCGGCTGGCCCGAGCTCGACGGCGTGCTCGGTGGCGGCTGGCCGCTCGGCGAGCTCACCGAGCTGCTCGTTGCCGATCACGGCGTCGGTGAGCTGAGTCTGTTGTTGCCGGCGCTCGTACGGCTCACGCAGGGCGAAGGCGGCAAGCCGGATACCGCGCGCTGGGTGACGCTGGTCGCGCCGCCCTACATACCCTATGCGCCAGCGCTCGAGCAGGCCGGAATCAATCTCTCGCGGTTGCTTGTGGTCCAGGCTCGGCGTGCTCCTGACCGGGACTTCGACACGCTGTGGGCGATCGAGCAGGCGCTGCAGTCCCGCAGCTGTGGTGCCGTGGTTGGCTGGTCGGCCACCCGCGAGGAGACAGCCTTGCGTCGCCTGCAACTCGCCGCCGAGGCGAGTGGAGCCTGGGTTGTGCTCTTCCGCGGCGCCCGTCTGCGGCAGCTGCGTTCACCGGCGCCATTGCGCATCGAACTCGCGCGTACGGCCGAAGGCCACCGCTACCTGCTCCACATCCTGAAGCGTCGCGGCGGACCGCCTGCTGTCGCAACCGTGAATGGCGGCCGATGAAGCTGAATCGCCATGACCCGCTTTTCGCCCACCTTGCCCTTGCCTTTCGGGGAGCCGCTGGCGCCGCCGACAGCCCACCTCGACGCCCAACCCGTTGTGCACGAGCACACCGTGCACCCGTGCCTGTGGCTTGGCCTGGTGTTGCCGGATCTCCCGCTCGAAGCGGTACGCCGCGGTGCTGCTGGTCCGTTCGCCATCCTGTCGGAGGAGGGCCGGCAGCACCGCATCGGCTGGTGCAGTGATGCCGCGGCAGCCGCCGGTGTGCAGCCGGGCATGGCGGTCAATGCCGCGCTCGCGCTGCTCCCGGGTCTCGATTTCGCTCCACGCGATCGGCATCGGGAAGAAGGAGCTTTGCAGCGCCTGGCGGCGTGCTGCCTCCGCCTGACCCCGCGCATCAGTCTCGATGCCGGCAGTGCGATCCTGCTCGAGGTGGCGGGCAGCCTGCCGCTTTTTGGCACGCTCGGGCAGCTGTGCGAGGCCGCGCTTTGCGAGGCACGGCAGCTCGGCCACGCCGTGTTGCTCGGCGTGGCACACAGCGCGCGTGCAGCGCTCTGGCTGGCGCGTGCGGGCGGGGGCGTGTGCACGGGGGACACGGCATCGCTGCCCGGTGCGCTCGCCTCGCTGCCGCTGCACACGACCGGTTGGCCTCGTGCGACACAGCAGCTGCTCGAGCGGATGGGCGTGCAGCGGCTCGGCGAGTGCCTGCGTCTGCCGCGGGAGGGTCTCGCGCGGCGCATCGGTGCAGCTTGTCTTGCAGATCTCGACGAGGCGCTCGGCCGGCGCCCGGAGCTGCGCCCCGGCTGGCATCCGCCTGAGCGCTATTCCGTCAGCCTCGAGCTGCCCGTGGAGAGCACCGAGACCCCGCTGCTCATGGTGGCGCTGGCCCGTCTTCTCGCCGGGCTGCAGGCCCATCTCGAGCGTCGTCAGGGCGGTGCCTGCCTGTTGTGGGTGCAGCTGCAACACCGGCGCCTGCCACCGACCCTGCTTCGTATCGGGCTGTTGCGGCCATCAGCCAGTGCCCTGCATCTCGAGGGTCTCGCGGCATTGCACCTGTCGAGTGTTCGTCTGAGTGCGCCCGTCACGGCCGTCCTGCTCGAGGCTGATACCGTCGAGCTCGAACCCAGTCTCGGCGCCGATCTGCTCGGTGCGCTGCCCGATCACAGCGAACGGCTGGCGGCATTGATCGAACGGCTGCGCTTGAGGCTAGGCCTGCAGGCCGTGCATGGGCTCGTCACGCGCCGGGAGCACCGACCCGAGCGCGCCTGGCAGGCGTTGCCGGATCCGCCACTCACCGGCACGTCTGTGCGGGAGCCGGCGGCTCCTGCGGTCTGCCACCGGCCGCTGTGGATGCTCGAGACACCGTGCCTGCTTGCTCGGCAGGGCGAGACTCCCGTGTTCCACGGCCCGCTGCAACTCGACACCGGCCCGGAGCGCATCGAGACCGGCTGGTGGGATGGCGGCGACGTGCGCCGCGACTACTACAGGGCGACCAACCCGCAGGGCCGGCGGCTGTGGATTTTCCGCGAGCATTGCAGCCGGAGCTGGTATCTACACGGCCTGTTTGGCTGAGGCAAAACCGGTGTATGCCGAGCTCCACTGCCTCAGCAACTTCAGCTTCCTCCGCGGTGCCTCGCATCCAGCCGAACTCGTCGAGCGCGCGGCGGCACTTGGCTACAGCGCACTCGCACTCACTGACGAGTGCTCCGTGTCCGGTGTCGTGCGCGCCCATGTTGCCGCCAAGACGGCGGGGCTTCGACTACTGATCGGTGCCACGTTCCGGTTGGAGGACGGCCTTGAGCTCGTGCTCCTTGCTGCCTCGCGCGCAGGTTATGCCGGACTCTGCCAGTTCATCACCCGTGGCCGCCGTGCAGCGGAGAAGGGCGCGTACCGGTTGAGCCGGGCTGATTGCGCCATCGGCCTCGAGGACTGTCTGGCGCTGTGGATACCTGGCGCTGCGCCGCTGCATGTCGCGGATGCAAGCTGGCTGCAGTCGTGCTTTCCTCACCGGGCCTGGCTCGCCGTTGAGTTGCATGCTGATGGCGATGATGCGGGCAGGCTTGGCGCTTTGCTCGACTTTGCCGGAGCCTGCCGTCTGCCCGTAGTCGCCGCTGGTGGCGCCTGCATGCACAGCCGCCGCCGACGTGCGCTGCAGGACACGCTGACGGCGATCAGGCTCGGCCGCACCGTGATGGAAGCTGCTGGAGACCTGCACCGTAATGGGGAGCGGCATCTGCGCACCCGCGCGACCCTTGCAGCGCTCTACCCCCCGGCACTTCTCGCCGAGACGCTCGTCATCGCCGCGCGCGTCGACTTCAGCCTCGACGAACTGCGCTACGAATACCCGGACGAGATCGTGCCGCCGGGCTTGACACCCGCTGCGCATTTGCGCGCCCTGACGCTCGCTGGTATGCGGCGCCGCTGGCCTCGTCTCGTCCCTGCAACCGTGCAGGCCCTGGTCGAGCGAGAGCTGGCCCTCATCGCCGAGCTGCGCTACGAGGCCTATTTCCTCACCGTGCATGACATCGTCCGCTTTGCACGCGGGGCCGGCATCCTCTGCCAGGGCAGGGGCTCGGCGGCAAACTCGGCGGTTTGTTACTGCTTGGGCATTACCGAGGTGGATCCGGCACGCATGTCGATGCTGATGGAGCGCTTCATCTCGCGTGAACGCAACG
>SXGT01161371.1_pt1 | contig 12120 bp, 10 predicted proteins | sample 3176221 | NCBI WGS metagenome assembly SXGT01 (sample SAMN11356862, study PRJNA531348) | freshwater metagenome | isolation source: freshwater sample F1-120 | place: China: Fuxian Lake, Yuxi | collected 2017-12-25
GCCCGGCGGCACCAAGCTCAGCGACGAGCACCAATCCGCCATCGAGGCACTGCTCCCCACGATTCCCTCGGGCGTCAACCAGCAACAAATAGTGCTGCCAGTTGACGCATCACCGGTTTATGCGGACTGGTTGTGTGAGCAGGTGGGTGGCGGTTCACTCGGGGGGTTGCGGGTGGTGCTCGATTGCGCGAACGGAGCCGCGTCGACGATCGCGCCGGCAGTGTTCGAGCGCCTCGGTGCGAATGTCACGACGATCCACGCGGCACCCGACGGTCGCAACATCAACGAAGGCTGCGGCTCGACGCACCTCGCCTCGCTCCAGGCCGCGGTCGTCGACGAGCACGCGGACCTCGGTCTGGCGTTCGATGGCGATGCCGACCGGGGATTGGGGGTGGATGAACGCGGCGACGTGGTCGACGGCGATCAGATCATGGCCATCATGGGTATCGCGATGCGCGAACGCGGCGAGCTCACGAACGACGCGATTGCGATCACCGTCATGTCGAACCTCGGGCTGCGGCGCGCGCTGGCGGAGCACGGCATCGGCTTCGTCGAGACGCCCGTCGGCGACCGTCACGTCGTCGCCGCGATGGAGCGTGACGATCTCGCCCTCGGGGGCGAGCAATCGGGACACATCATCTTCGGGCATCGCAGTCGCACCGGCGACGGCACCCTCACGGGTCTGCTCTTGGCCGCTCGCGCGGCCGAAACGTCTCGGCCGCTGTCGGAGCTCGCCGCGGTGATGACGCGGCTGCCGCAGGTGCTCGTCAACGTGCGGGTCGGCGGTCGAGTCGACCTCACGAGCGGGGCCGTGGCCGCGGCCATCGCCGGGGTCGAAGGCGAACTGGGCGACGACGGCCGGGTCTTGGTCCGGCCGTCGGGCACCGAACCGCTGGTGCGTGTCATGGTCGAGGCCCCGACCACGCAGCGTGCCGAAGTGGCCGCGCAACGCATCATCGCCGCGATCGAATCGACCCCATGACCCATTTCCCCGGAGCTTTGGTGACGCAGAGCGTCACGAACTCTCCGGGAAATGGAAACCCGGGGGCGGGTCCGTAGACTCTCCGGCCTCATGTGCGGCATCGTCGCCATCGCCAGTCGGGCCGCTCGGATCGACGGTGACCTCATACGACCCGACCTCGCGGTCCTGGTCGAAGCGACGCGAGCTGCGTCCGACCGACTCGTCGACGCCGCGCTCGACCCGGTGCGCCTCGACACCCTCGCCGACGAGTTGGTCGCGATCGACCGGGCGCTGCGCGGGCCCGGCGGGGTCGCGGCACTGCTGGCCGACCCGATCGCCGCGGCATCACTGGCCTTTGCCGCCGAAAGTGCACAGGTCGCGGTCGCGGGCTTCGACGCTCGGATCGAAGGCGCCATCGAACGGGGCGAGCTGGAGGTCAACGAGGCGCTCAATGCGTCCGTCGTTCGGTTGAAGGATGCGGCCTGGGCGATCGCACGAGATCGGATCCGCACCGCTCGAGCGGTCGAGGATCTGGCGGGCGCCGAACGCGGCTCGGCCGCCGTTGAGGCGTATCACTCGATCCAGCTTGCGTTCTCGGCCCTCGACCGGCTCGAGGTGCGTGGCCGCGACTCTGCCGGTCTGCACGTGCTCGTCCGTGACCACGGGCTCGATCTGGCGAATCCGACGGTGCGTCGCATGATCGACTCGCGGGCGGCCGACCCGCTGTTCGGAACCCAATCGGTGCGGATTGCCGGCGACTGCCTGAGCTTCGTCTACAAGCGAGCCGCCGAAGTCGGTGAACTCGGCGACAACACGGCATCGTTGCGCGAGCAGCTGCGGAACGACGATCTCTTGCGGCTGGCGCTCCACGCACGATCGGCCCGCGCGCTCGTGCTCGCGCACACGCGCTGGGCCAGCATCGGCATCATCTCCGAACCGAACTGCCACCCGCTGAACCACGAAGAGACCGACGACGCAGCACCCGACGTCGAACGCCCCTACGTCGTCGCAGTGTTGAACGGCGACGTCGACAACTACGCCGACTTGAGCGCCGACGCAGGTCTTCGGATCGCCACCGAGATCACCACGGATGCCAAGGTGATCCCGACGCTCGTGAGCCGCCGGGTCGCGTCGGGCACCGAACCGATCGAGGCGTTCCGTGCGACGGTCGCCGCGTTCGAAGGGTCGGTCGCCATCGCAGCATCGCTCGCCACCGATCCCGATCTCGTGCTGCTCGGCCAGCGAGGTTCGGGGCAGGCGATCTACGTCGGTTTGGCCGAGGGTCTGACGATCGTGGCGAGCGAGCCCTACGGGGTCGTCGAGGTCGCCGACGAGTACTTCCGCCTCGACGGGGAGACGTCGCGCGAGCCCGGCAATCCCGCGACCCAAGGCGAGATCGTCGCGATCGACGCGCGCCGCGCGGGTTCGCTCGACGGAGTCCGAAGGATCGGGTACGAGGGGACCGAGCTACCGGTCGACACCTCGGAGCTGCGAACGCCCGAGATCACGACCCGCGACATCGATCGTGGCGACTTCGCACACTTTTTGCTGAAGGAGATCTCCGAGGCGCCTGAGTCGTTCCGCAAGACGCTGCGCGGCAAGCTCGTCACGCTCGACTCCGGTCGCCTCGGGGTGCATCTCGGGCCCGACGTCATCCCCGACGACGTGCGAGCTCGGTTGCGCTCGGGCGAGATCCGACGGGTCTTCGTCATCGGGCAGGGAACGGCCGCAGTCGCAGGTCAGAACCTCGCGGTCACGCTGCGACGGCTGGTTCCCGCCGATCGTGTCCACACCGACGCCGTCGCCGCGACCGAGCTTTCGGGTTTCGGGCTCGGTGCTGCCATGCACGACACACTGGTCATCGCGATCAGTCAGTCTGGCACGACGACCGACACCAACCGGACCGTCGACGTCGTTCGCGCCCGTGGCGCCAGCGTGATCTCGATCGTGAACCGCCGCGCCAGCGACCTCGTCGACAAGTCGGACGGAGTGCTGTACACATCCGATGGGCGCGACGTCGAGATGAGCGTGGCGTCGACCAAGGCGTTCTACGCACAGGTCGCGGCCGGTTTTCTCGTCGCGTACGCGATCGCCGCCGAAGTGCTGGGCGACACGCTCGACCCGGCCGAACGCGACGAGGTGCTGCGCGCGGTCCGGACGCTGCCCGACCAGATGCGCGACGTGCTCGCCCGGCGCCCGGCGATCTCCGACGCCGCGAACCGTCATGCGCCATCTCGTCGCTACTGGGCGCTCGTCGGGAACGGTCCGAACCGGACGGCTGCCCACGAGCTTCGTATCAAGCTGTCGGAGCTGTGTTACAAGTCGATCGCGGTCGATCTCACCGAAGACAAGAAACACATCGACCTGTCGGCCGAGCCGCTCATCTTGGTGTGCGCCGCGGGCCTGACGGGTTCGAACGCCGACGACGTCGGCAAGGAAGTCGCGATCTTCCGGGCCCACAAGGCCGCGCCGATCGTGATCTGTTCCGACGGTGAGACTCGAATGAGCGCGGCGCTCGAAACGCTGAATGTGCCCGCCGCGCATCCGCACGTGGCGTTCGTGCTCTCGGCGATGGCCGGGCACCTGTTCGGGTACGAGGCGGCGCTGGCGATCGACGCGTCGTCGGTGCCGTTGCGCGAGGCACGAGGTGCGATCGAGTCGATCGTCGCGGGCCGGGCCGACGGCGACGAGTTGATGGACCAACTGCAAGCCGAACTCACCGCGCCGGGCCGACGGTTCTTCGAGACGTTGCGAGCGGGTGGGTACGACGGGTCGCTGGGCGCGGGCGCGGGGGTTCGGCTCGCGGCGCTGTTGCGGTACGCGACGGGTGTGGTGCCGCTCGACCTCTACGAGGTCGAGCTGGGCAAGATCGGAACGCCGAGCACGCTCGTCGAGGATCTCACCTCCGCACTCACGACGGCGATCGAAGAACTCACGCGCCCGATCGACGCGATCAAACACCAGGCCAAGACGGTCACGGTCGGGATCAGCCGCAGTGACGAGACGTTGCTCGGGGTCCCCTTGGTGCAGTCGTTGCTCGACGCGGGCTGCGCTCGCGATCACCTCAGCTACCGGAGCTTGCGAACGCTCGTCGAACTCGACGCCGCGGTTGGCGAGATCGTCGGCTACACCCGATACCGGATCGAAGGCGACGTCGACCACGACGCGTCGATTCTCGTCGTCGACCGGGGTGGGGTCGCCGCGGGCATCGTGTCGCGCACCGACCGCGACGCGAGGCTGCGGGGGACCAAACACCGCGCGGCGTTCGAACGTGAAGTCACCGTGTTCCGCGGCCGGGCCGACGGCCGTACGGGGATCATCGTGCCCGAAGTCAAGGACAACCAGACGGTCGGATTGACCCTGCTGCACGTGCGATTCCACGATCGTCTCGACGCTGAACGCGTCCGTCGTGTGCTGCAGGGGTATCGCGGCCGTTACAGCGCGATCCAAGACCAAGTGACCGAGGTCGAACCGACGTTTCGTGATTCGGTGTTGGCCGAGGTCGACCTCGTCGAGTTGCTCACCCAACCGGTCGTCCAGCTCGCCGAGTACTGGCGTCGGTAGCGAGGCGGGTCGATGCTGCCCGTGCTCACACCGGCGGACATGGCAGCGGCCGATCTTGCCGCCATCGCTGCGGGAACCTCCGAAGCGACGCTCATCGATCGGGCCGGTCGAGCGCTCGCGGCCGTGGCGCGCTCGATGTTGGGCGGTGTCTATGGGCGACGGGTCGTCGTCCTCGCGGGCCCCGGAAACAACGGCGCCGACGGCAAGGTCGCGTCCGATGTGCTGCGCCGCGCGGGGGTTCGGGTCCGAACGATCGATGTGCCCCTGACCGAACCGCGCGCACGGGTCGAGCGCGAGTTGGCACGCGCGTCGCTCGTCATCGACGCGATGTACGGCACCGGGCTGCGTCGACCGCTCCGCGACGACGCGGCGTGGCTCGCCGGTGCGATCGTCGACCGCCGCGTCCTCGCGGTCGACATTCCGAGCGGGGTCGACGGCGCGACCGGACGCGTTGGCTCGACCGCGGTTCGAGCCGAGCGCAGCTGTTGTTTTCAGGCGCTCAAACCCGGGCTGCTGTTCGAACCAGGCCGGTCGCTTGCGGGTGCGGTCGATGTCATCGACATCGGTATTCCGATCGAGACTTCGGTTCATGCCGTTTCGGTGTCGGACGTCGACGTGACGCGTCGACCGGCCGACGCGCACAAGTGGTCGCGGTCGGTATTTGTGATCGGAGGTTCGGCGGGAATGACGGGTGCGCCGATGCTCGCGGCGCGCGCCGCGCAACGCAGCGGCGCCGGGATGGTCGTGGTCGGACTGGCGGGTGACGCCGCGCGGCGCGCGGGCGTTTCGGAGATCGTGGCCCGCGAGTATCCAGCTGATCCCGATGGATCGTTCGCGGGTGAGGCCGCCGCTCGAGTCGTGCGCGACTCGGTCCGATTCGGTGCGTTGGTCATCGGACCGGGCCTGGGCCGTTCGATCGGATCCGATGCCGTTGCGGCGCGCGCCGTCGCCGAGGTCGCGACGCCGCTCGTCGTCGACGCGGACGCGCTCAACGTGCTCGCTGCCGATCGAGCGCCCCTCGACGTGCGTCACGCGGCCCGCCTGCCGATGCCGGTGTTCACACCCCACGACGGCGAGTACGAGCGGCTCGCCGGCCGATCGGTCGGTGACGATCGGGTTGCGGCGGCGCAGTTCCTCGCAACGCGCCTCGGCGGGGTCGTCCTGCTGAAAGGTCCGGGAACCGTCGTGGCCCATCCCGACGGCACGGTTCGGATCGTTCGTGGCGGGGGTTCCGAGCTCGCCACCGCCGGCACCGGCGACGTCTTGGCCGGCGTCATCGGCGCGCGTCTGGCCGCGGGCGACGATCCGTTCGCGGCCGCGTGGTCCGCCGCGGTCGTCCACGCCGACGCGGCGAGTCGTTCGTCGGCGGGAGACGGGACGGTTGCCTCCGACGTCGTTGCGGCCTTGCCCGTAGCCTGGGCCTCCGCTGGTACGGCGTAGAGGATCAGGAGCTGAGATGCCCACGAACACCAGGGTGCGCGACGTCATGACGACCGAGGTATCGGTCATCGCCGCCGACGAGTCGGTCGCCGATGCCGCCGACCGAATGGCCGAACTCGGCGTCTCCGCGCTGCCGGTGGTCGACGGCGACCACCGCTTGGTCGGCTTGCTCCGCGACGACGATCTCATCGTCACCGAGGCGCGGGTGCATGCGCCGCGGTTCTGGAACGTGCTCGGTGCGACCATCCCGTTCCCCGGCGACATGAAGCACCTCGAGGAGGAGCTCCACAAGGTCGCGGGTTCGACCGCGGGCGAAGTGATGGAGTCGAACCCGGCGGTCACGTCGCCCGATGCGTCGCTCGAAGACGTCGCGACCCTCATGCACGAGTCCGACGTTCGGCACGTACCCGTGGTCGGCGACGACGGCACGCTCGTCGGGATCGTGACTCGCGGCGATGTCGTCCGGTTCATCGCTCGCACGACCTGAGTCGAGCCGATCTTGACGCGCCCGACCTGGGCCGAGGTCGATCTTGCCGCCGTTCGAGCCAACGTCGCAGCGTTGCGCGACCTCGTTGCCCCGGCCGAGCTGATCGCCGTCGTCAAGGCCGATGGCTACGGCCACGGCGCGGCGGGTGTCGCGCGAGCGGCGCTGGCCGCCGGCGCGGCGAGCCTCGCGGTCGCAACTGCCGACGAGGCGTTGGCCCTGCGAGATGTCGGAGTCGACGTTCGGATCCTCGTCCTGTCGGATCTCACCCAGGACGCGATCGACGAAGTTGCCCGTCACGATCTCGACCTCACCGTGTCGACCCGCGAATCGATCGATGCTGCGGTCAAGGCCGGCATTCGGCGCTTGCACCTCAAGGTCGACACCGGCATGCATCGCGTCGGCTGCGAGCCGGCCGAAGCCGTCGAGTTGGCGAGGCGATGCGGTGCGTCGTTGGTGGGGGTGTGGTCGCACCTCGCCGAGGCGGACGATGCCACGAGTCCGGCCACCGACCGACAACTCGAGCGCTTCGACCGCGTCATGGCCGAGCTCGGCGAGGCCCAGATCCGGCCTCCGCTCGTACACCTCGCGAACAGCGCGGGTGCGATCGCACACCCGCGCGCGCGTCGTGATGCGGTTCGCTGTGGGATTGCGATCTACGGCATCGATCCCGCGCCGGCACTTGCCGGCCGGGTCGCGCTGCGGCCCGCGCTGTCGTTGCACAGTCGCGTGCGTGCGCTGCGTGCGATCGAAGCGGGTGAAGCCGTCTCCTACGGCGGTCGTTGGCGGGCGGCCGACGCGACGCGCCTCGCGACGATTCCGATCGGGTATGCCGACGGCGTGCCGCGTCGGCTCGGACTCGCGGGCGGTGAAGTCTTGATCCGCGGGCGTCGTTGCCCGATTCGTGGAGTCGTGACCATGGATCAGGCGATGGTCGAAGTCGGCGAAGACGTTGCCCTCGACGACGAGGTTGTGCTCATCGGAGCGCAGGGCGACGAACATGTCGATGCCTGGGAATGGGCAACCGCGCTCGACACCATCGCGTACGAGATCGTCACCGGCATCGGCCCCCGCGTCCCGAGACGGTATTCGCAATGAGTGGACTTCGACGGGTTGCGCGCGGCGTCGCATACACGGGAGGGGCGGTGGCGGCGATCGGGGGAGCGCTGTGGGCGGCCGAACTCGCGGCGGCGCGCAGGATTCGTCGGCGCGACGATCCGCGCGCGGCCGAGATCCTCGCTCCGCCCGATCTCCCTCGGCGGTCGGTCCGCAGCTTCGACGGCACCGAGATCAACGTGGTCGAGATCGGGTCGGGTCGTCCGATCGTGCTGGTTCACGGCGTCACGCTGTCCGTGCGAACGTGGGTGGGTCAGTACCGGGCGCTCGCCGAACTCGGCTACCGGGTCATCGCGATCGACCAGCGCGGGCACGGCGACTCCTCGGTCGGCGATTCCGGGCACGCCGTCGAGCATCTCGGCGACGATCTGGCCGAGGTCGTCGCCGGGCTCGAATTGCGCGACGCGGTGCTCGTCGGCCATTCGATGGGTGGGATCGCGGTGCAATCGTTCGCGATCCGCCATCCCGAAGTGGTTCGAGAGCGGGTGCGCGGCCTGGTGTTGTTGTCGACATTGTGCCGCACACCGGTCGGCTCGCAGTCGACGCGCCTGCGCGTGGCGATCGAACGGGTCGCGAAACGCACGCCCGACACGACGCGGCTGTGGGACACCCCGAATCTCGGGTTCCTCATCGCTCGCTTCGGATTCGGTCGAGCGCCGTACGCGAGCGAAGTCGAGCTCGTGCGCCAGATGTTGCGCGACTGCCCGAACGACACGCGGGTCAACGCGCCCCGCGCACTCATCGGGATGGATCTGACGCCCGATCTCGCCAAGATCGACGTCCCGACGCTCATCATCTGCGGTACGGCCGACGCGATCACGCCACCGTTCCACGCCCGTCAGCTGCATGCGAACATCGCCCACTCCGAACTGGAGTGGGTCGACGGGGGTGGTCACATGCTGATGCTCGAACGCACGGAGTGGCTCAATCGTCGCCTGGCCGCATTCATCGAGCAGGTTGCCGTGCCATCATGAGTGACGTGCTCGCCGATGTCGCACGGAAGGCCTCGCAGTGCACCGCGTGCAAGCTCGCCGAAACGCGGACCCAGGTCGTGTTCGGCGTCGGCGATCCGAATGCAGATCTGCTGTTCGTCGGCGAAGGGCCGGGCGAACAAGAAGACCTACGGGGCGAACCCTTCGTCGGGCGCGCCGGCAAGTTGTTGACGCAACTCATCGAAGGCATCGGCCTCACGCGCGACGACGTCTACATCGCCAACGTCGTGAAGTGTCGACCACCGGGGAATCGCGATCCGCAACCCGACGAGATCGCCGCGTGCTCACCCTGGCTCGACCGACAACTCGAACTCATCCGACCACGAGTGATCGTGACCCTCGGCAACTTCGCCACGAAGCTGTTGCTCGACACCAGCGACGGCATCACGAAGTTGCGAGGACAGCGGTTCGACTACTCGCGGGCCGGAGTGGATGCGACGTTGATCCCGACGTTCCACCCGTCGGCCGTGTTGCGCGGCGGCGGCAAACCCCTCGCCGAGACGCGTGCTGACTTCGTCGTCGTCAAACGCGTGCTCATGCAGGCATGAAGATCCGCACGCACTCGGTCGACGAAACGCGTGCCGTCGCGGCGGCACTCGCGGCGGTCTTGCGCGGTGGCGACGTCGTGGTGCTGTCGGGCGATCTCGGCGGCGGCAAGACCGCGTTCGTGCAAGGTGCGTGTGACGCACTCGGAGTGCGCGAGGCGGTGACGAGTCCGACCTTCGCGATCGTTCAGGAGTACGTCGGGCGGATCGGTGTCGTGCATGTCGACGTGTACCGACTCGACACGCTCCAAGAACTGCACGACCTCGGGTTCGACGAACTGATCGACGACGATCGAGTGACGTTCGTCGAGTGGGGCGATCGCATCCGACCGGCATTGCCGGCCGAGCACATCACGGTCGATCTCGGCCTTCCACCGGGCGATGCGGTCGACGAGAACGAACGCATCATCGGGATCGGCGCCCATGGCCCGAACTGGAGCGCGCAGTCCCGCCGAATTGCGACGGCACTGGCCCACCACCTGCACCCCGAAGGTTCGCTCGGAGCTGCCGACCCGACAACTGCAGACGGTCCATGATCCTGCTCGGTGTCGACACGGCGACCCGCCGCGTCGGGGTCGCGCTCGGGAACGAGTCGGGCCTTATCGCATCGATCGAACTCGGCGGACCCGCCGCGGCCGGCCCACCCCGCCACGCCGAGCAACTCGCGCCGGCGATCGAGTTCTTGTGCGCCCAGGCCGACGTGACCCTCGACCGAGTCACCGCGATCGCGGTCGGCATCGGGCCGGGGATGTTCACCGGTCTGCGGGTCGGCGTCACGACCGCGAAGGCGCTCGGACTGGCGCTCGGCGTCCCGTTGGTGCCGATCGCCAGCCTCGACCTCATCGCGTACCCGCTGCGCCACGCCGACACCGCGCTGATCGTGCCGACGATCGACGCGCGACGTAACGAGATCTACTTCGCGCTGTACCGACCCGCGCCCGGTGGTGTGCAACGCGTCTCGGACTATCTCCTCGGGACGCCCGACGACCTCGCAGCCGAACTCTCGGCTCGCGGCGAGGACGCGGTGCTGTGCGGCGACGGAGCGTTGCGGTTTCGTCGCGACTTCGAAGACCACGACTTGTGCGACCTCGCAGGCCCCGGACACTCGACTCCCGACCTCACCGCGTTGATCGAGTTGGCGTGCGCCCGGGTCGCTCGTGAGCAGTTTTTACCGGCGCGCGACGTGCACCCCATGTATCTGCGCAAGAGCGACGCCGAACTCGCTGCGGACGCGCGATCGTGAGGCTCCGGGCATGACCGAGAACGTCACCATCGAGCCGATGCGCAAGCGCGACATCAAGGCGGTCGTCGCGATCGAAACGCAGGTGTATCCGAAGCCGTGGAGCGCGGCGTTGTTCCAGAGCGAACTCGCGCTCGCCGAGACGCGTTGTTATCTCGTGGCCCGCGAGGGGCGTTCGGTCGTCGGATACGGCGGGATCATGATGGCGTTGAGCGACGGTCACGTCACGACGCTCGCCGTCGATCCGCTCCGCCACCGAAATGGGATCGCAATGCGGATCATGTTGCAGCTCGTCCGCGAAGCGATCCGCCGTGGCGCGGAGGCGTTGACGCTCGAGGTCCGACTGTCCAACCGGGCCGCCCAGGAGCTCTATCGCCGCTTCGGTTTCGTGCCGGTCGGCGTTCGAAAGGACTACTACGACTTCCCGAGCGGTCGCGAGGACGCGCTGATCATGTGGGCGCACGACGTCGACACCGATCGTTACGGTGATCTGCTCGCGGGTCTCGAGGCGCGGACGGTGCGCGCGTGAGCCTCGTCGGGGTGACGCCCTCGACCCGAGTGCTCGCGATCGAGACGTCGTGCGACGAGACCGCGGCGGCGATCGTCGAAGGTGGCCGGCGCGTCATCTCGTCGGTGGTCTCGACACAGTCGGACCTGCACGCGCGCTTCGGGGGAGTGGTTCCCGAGATCGCGAGTCGCGCGCACGTCGAGCTGATCAACGACGTCGTCGCCCAGGCGCTCGTCGAAGGCGGTATGCGCTTGCGCGACGTCGGAGCCATCGCAGCGACGCACGGGCCGGGGCTCGCGGGCGCGTTGCTCGTCGGCGTGAGCGCGGCCAAGGCGCTCGCGTTGGCGAGCGGACGTCCGTACCATGGCGTGCACCACCACGAGTCGCATCTGTACGCGGCGATGCTCACCGACCCGACGCTCGAACCACCGCTGATCACGTTGATCGTGTCGGGTGGTCACACGTTGCTCGTGGCGATGGACGATCACGGCCGGTATCGGATCCTCGGTCGGACGGTCGACGACGCGGCCGGCGAAGCGTTCGACAAGGTGGCGCGGTTGCTCGGCCTCGGGTATCCGGGTGGTCCGATCATCGACCACCTCGCGCGCGAAGGCGACCCCACGGCGATCGCGTTCACGCGGCCGATGCTCGACCCGCGCGAGCCCGACAACCTCGACTTCTCGTTCTCGGGTCTGAAGACCGCGGTCGTGCTGCACCGGCGCCAGCACCCCGACCAGGACGTGGCCGATGTGGCCGCCAGTTTCCAGGCCTGTGTCGTCGACGTACTGGCGACCAAGCTCTTGCGGGCCGCTCGGCAGGCTCGAATCGGCACGATCGTGCTCGGGGGAGGCGTGGCCGCGAACTCGGCGTTGCGCGCTCGGGTCGCCGCCGATGCCGAACGGGCCAGTCTGCGGGCGGTCATCCCCGATCGCGGGCTGTGCACCGACAACGCCGCCATGGTCGCCGCGGCGGCGTGGCACCGGCTGCGGTTCGAGCCGCCAACCGGCCTGGCCGGCGGCGCCACCCCGAACTTGGCCTTGCCGGGGACCGACCGAGCCGACTTCAGCGGGCCCGCGGTTAGCACTCGGCAAGGGTGAGTGCTAAGGTCGGCAGCGGTTCGGAGCCGTTGCGACGACTCCGTCCATCAGTCGAGATCCTGTCCGACGTCCCACGTCAATCGTTTCGTCGAGGAGTAACCCAAATGAACTTGCAGCCGCTGGAGGACCGCATCGTCGTCCGCACCGCTGAGGCCGAAGAGACCACCGTCAGC
>SXGT01946879.1_pt1 | contig 12119 bp, 6 predicted proteins | sample 3176221 | NCBI WGS metagenome assembly SXGT01 (sample SAMN11356862, study PRJNA531348) | freshwater metagenome | isolation source: freshwater sample F1-120 | place: China: Fuxian Lake, Yuxi | collected 2017-12-25
CTACGGGCAACGGCGCGCGGGGGCCACCCTCGGCGCGATGTACGGCGCGACCCGCGATCATGGCTTCGGCGTGGAGGTGAAGCGGCGCGTCCTCCTCGGCACATACGTGCTCTCGCGCGGGTATTACGACGCGTACTACCGCCGCGCAGAGCACGTCCGCGCGCTCATCCGGCGCGACTTCGAGCGTGCGTTCGACGCGGTGGACGTGATCGCGTGTCCCGCGACGCCGACCCCTCCGTTCCTCCTTGGCGAGAAGACGCAGGATCCTCTCGCCATGTACCTCTCCGACGTGTACACGCTCCCCGCGAGCCTCGCGGGGATACCGGCTCTCTCGGTGCCGTGCGCGCCGACGCGGGCGGGCCTCCCGGTCGGCCTGCAGCTCATGGCCCCGTGGTGGGGCGAGCGCGCGCTCGTGGCGCTCGCGCACGCGTGGGAGTCCGCGTGTCCACCCCGGGCCCCGGGGCCCTGATCGTGGAGGCCCACGCTCACCGCCTCGAGCGGCGCCACCTCGCCGGGCTCCGCGAGCTGTTCCAGCGCGCGTCGTGCCCTTGCCACTGCCGCTACTGGCACTTCGACGGCACGAAGAACGACTGGCTCATGAGGTGCGCCACTTCCCCCGACGACAACGCGGACGCCTTCGACGCGGACTTCGAACGCGGCGACGACGCAGCGCAGGGCGTCGTCGTCGTCGCCGGCGAGGACGTGGTGGGATGGCTCAAGCTCGCGCCGCGAGCCGCGGTCCCGAAGCTCCGCCAGCTCCCCGTGTACAGGAACCTCCCCCTCGGCGACGACGCCGACGTTTGGTCCATCGGGTGCATGCTCGTCGATCCCGCGAGGCGCGGCCGCGGCGTCGCGCGCCTGCTCGTCGCGGCGGCGGCGCGTCTGTCGCGCGCCGCGGGAAAGATCCTCGAGGCTTACCCCACGCGTAGCGCACCCGGTCCGGAGGACGCCTGGCGAGGCCCACACGAGCTCTTCGTCGAGCTGGGGTTCACGCCCTTCGAGCCGAACGGCGCGCAGGATGATCCCCTCGGCCTCGGCGCGCCGACGCACGCCTATCCGGTGCTCCGGCTCCCGCCGAACGGGGTACAACGTCCACCCCCCTTGGGCTAGACTCCCGCCAGTGGATCGAGCCCTGCCCGTCCTCGTCGCGCAGCTCGCCGACCGAGGGGCGCTCAACCGCCTCCTCCGAGCGGCGCTCAGGCACGAGACCGTGCGGCTGGCGCTCCGGGAGCGGCCGCAGCACGCGGCGCCCCACGCGCTCGACGTCCGCCTGCACGACCACGTCATGTCGCTCCTCGCCGAGCCGGTGGGCGAGGGCGACGCCGTCGGGTTCCCGCTGCGGGTGAAGCCTCTCCACCGCGCGCAGGCCGCAGAGATCTACGCGCTCCTCGAGCAAGATCTCACGCTCGCCGACGCGGGGCCCGAGGGGGGCGTGACGATCCCCCCGCCACCGGCGCCTGACAGCGACGACGCCGCGGAGACGCTCCCGAACGACGACCGCTTGGACTCCGCGCTCACGCCGCCCCCGCTGCGCTCCGACGCCCCCCCGTCGCGCGCCCCCGATCCTCCGCCGCTCCCTCAGCCCCCCGATCTTCCCGAGTTCACCGGCTTCGCCAACCTGCCCGCACCGTCGGAGTTCGCGGATCTCGATCTCCCGCCCGCGACGGAGCGCAGCGTCCCGCGTCTCCGCGTCGTCGAGGAGGTGGTCGCGCCGAAGGCCAGCGCGGTCGCTTTCAGCGACTTCCCGGAGCTCCCGCGCGCGCCCGAGGCGCCCGCACCCGCGCCAAAGGCCAGATCGCGCATCCCCACGAGCTACGGGTTCGTGAAGGACGGCGACGCCTGGACCGCGCCCAAGAGACCCGCGAAGGGCACGACGAAGCGTCCGCCCCCGCGTGCGCCCGAGTCCGCCGACGCGCCGGCCGCGCCGAAGAAGAAGAAGAAGACGACCACCAAGTCCCCGCGATCGTCCCAGCGGAGCAGGCCCTACATCCCGAGCTCGACACCCCCGGCCGACCTGATCGGGCGCCAGATCGCGCAGGGCAAGTACACGATCGAGTCCCTCATCGGCAGCGGCGCGGCCGGCGCCGTGTACCAGGCCAGTCACCGCGACCTCCGGCGGACGGTCGCCATCAAGGTCCTCCACCCGCACTACCAGAAGGACGCGGGGTTCATGAAGCGCTTCCATGGCGAGGCGCTCGCAGCGAGCCAGCTCGATCACCTCAACATCATGCGGGTGATCGACTTCGGCCAGGACCCGACCGACGGCCTCGTCTACATCGTGATGGAGTACCTCCCCGGCGGCACGCTGCAGAGCGTCCTCGACAAGGAGCAGCGGCTCCCCGCCGCCCGGGCGATCGACATCATGGTGCAGGTGTGCGCCGCGCTCTCGGTCGCGCACGACAAGGGCATCGTCCATCGTGACGTCAAGCCGGACAACATCATCCTGGTCGCGAGCCGAGACGACGAGGGGAAGCCGCTCGAGCTCGTGAAGGTGTGCGACTTCGGCATCGCCTCGCTCGAGAACCCGATCGACGAGGGCATGCAGCTCGCCGCGGGCGTCGTCTGCGGCACGCCCGAGTACATGTCCCCGGAGCAGGGACGCGGCGGCAAGCTCGACGCGCGCTCGGACGTGTACGCGTGCGGGATCACCCTGTACGAGCTCCTCACAGGGCAGCCTCCCTTCCTGTCGGACAACCCCATCGAGACCCTGCAGCGCCACGCGCACGAGGCCCCGATCCCACCGTCCAAGCTCGTCAAGGGCATCGATCCGCTCGTCGAAGAGGTCATCCTCAAGGCCATCGAGAAGGATCCCTCCCTGCGGCAGCAATCGGCGCGCGCGATGCGGCTCGAGCTCAAGGAGCTGCTCGAGGCCGACGGCACCACGCCCGACCCCGGCGTCACGCGGACCCCGTACGAGCCCGTCCTCCCCATCGAGGACGCGAGCTCGGACTTCCCGGAGCTCTTCGTGGCGCTCGCGAGCGCCATCCTGGAGGGCGGCCAGTTCGCCAAGGATCACCCGGACCACGCGCAGGCGCACCGTCACGTCCGGCGCGTGATGCAGCCCGGCCTCCAGGGGCGCGGTTGCATGGTCTTCGCGCGCCGCGACACCCAGCGATCGGTCGGCTTCTTCGTCCTCGCCGGGCAAGGCGAGGCCGTGGATCTCCGGCGGCTCCTGGGGCCCCAGATCTACGCCACGCACGGCGAACCGTTCGTCGACGCGCTGGTGAAGCGAGGCATCGTGGCGCTCACGCTCCGCGAGCAGGTCTCGCACGCAGACCTCCTGGGAGCGCTGCAGCTGCTCCGCCTCCCCCACGACGCGCCGGGCGCGCTCGCCGCGCGCTTCTTCGAGAAGAACATGCGCGACGTGTCGGTGCTGTTCGTGAGCGACGTGATCGGCCGGGACCGCAAGCTCTCGTGGAAGGTGGGGCTCGCGGCGGCCCTCCTGGTGCACGATCTCGTGCTGCTCGCCCACGCGCGCCACGGCAGCCTCCGCAAGGCGCGCGAGCAGCGGCTCGGGCTCGTGCGCGAGGCCATCGACATGCTGCCGAGGCCCGACGAGCTGCGCCAGCTCCTGGTGAATGCCGACCTGGTGAACGGGCACGTCGGCCACACGCCGGGGCTGACGACGTTCGCCATCGAGGAGCTGGTCTCCGAGCTCGCGCCGGCCGCGCGCCTCATCGAGCTCGTTCAGCTCGTCATGGTGGACCACGACACCGCCCGGAAGGCCGGGCAGGACACGACGCGCGCCGCGGCGCTCCTCCGGGCGATGGCGCCGCGGCTGGTCCGCGAGCGCTCCACCGCGGGCGACGACGTGCTGCGCGAACTGCACCGGCGGGACGTCCTCGCAGACGGCGACCTCCCTCCCGATCTCTCCGCGAGCGTGCGGAGGGATCTGCTCGCGGACACCCTGGCCAGGGATCCGTTGCCGTCGCTCCGCGCGCTCGATCTCGTGGAGAACCCGGACGACTATGCCCGCGAGGCCGCCCGGCTGTGCGAGGCGATGAAGACCCTCGCGCGGCGAGGCGAGGCACCCGCGCTGCTCGCGGCGATCACGACGCTCGCGCGCCACGCCCAGGGCAAGGGCGGCCGTCCCGGCCCTCGCGAGGAGCACGCCCTGCGCGCGATGCGCGCGGTCATCGAGAAGGAGCACCTCGTACCCGTGGCGGCCGCGCTCCTCGCCGACGTCCCGCACGTCCGGGACGCGGCGCACTCGATCATCGTCTTCGCGGGGAGCCCGGGCGCGCTCGCCCTGCTCTCTGCGCGCGAGCACCTCCACGGCGCGCCGAACCTGGCCGTCTTCGTCGCGACGTTCAAGGAGACCGGCGCGGCGGGGTGGCCGCTGCTCCTGTCGGCGCTCGCGCGGCTCGACCCGGCGCGCGAGGATCTGGACGCCAACCTCGCAGAGGATCTCCTGCAGTGCATCCCGGATCGGCGCGACCCGCCCCTCGTCGACCACGTCGCGAAGTTCCTCTCGCACCCGCGGCTGAGGCGCGCCTCGCTCCGCGCCTACGCGGCCGTCGTCGGCGAGCCCTCGCGCCCCAGGCTCCTCGAAGCGCTCGAGCACCCGGACGACGGCGTGAGGCTCGTCGCGATCTCGGAGCTCCACCGCGTGCGCGCCGTCGACGAGACCGTGGTCGCATGGATCGAGCGGCTGCTGGCGGGCCGCGGCGGCTCCGACGATCTCCGCGCCGCGAGCGCCCTCGCGCTCGGCGACGCGACACCCCCCAACCGCACGCGCGCCCTGGCCTTCCTCACGCGCGCGATCGAGGGCAAGCGCGGGCTGCTCGCGACCCTGCGCGGCGACGGCGGCGAGGAGAGCACCGAGGTCCTGGTCACGATCGCGCGCGCGCTCCTGGCGCTGGATCCGCGCGAGGGGGTGCGCATCGTGCGGCAGAAGGCGATCCGCGCGGATCCCCAGCTCAGGGCTCGGCTCGGGGCGCTGGTCATCGAGAAGCCCTGAGGGAGCCTATGTCGGCAGCGAGCTCCACCCTGGCGATCGCACCAGATCGCACGACAGCGCGAGGAAGATGGCGCGCCGCGTCTCGTCCGGCGTGGCGACGCGCTCCGCGTCGAGGGCGCGCACGATCGCCGCGAGCGGGAGCACGCCGTCGACGCGCTTGATCGCCCGCTCCTCGCGGTGCTGGAACCGGAACGACTCGAGGCGCACCGGCAGCGGCAGGACGGGAGCGAGCGCCTCGCGGTCGAGCGCCTCCGTCATCCGGAGGATCTCCTCGGCCGAGTACTTCTCGCGCACCCCGCGCGCGACGAGCTGGAAGGGGTCGAGGCCCAGGGGGAACGTCTCCTCGTGCGAGCGCGCGCCCGCAACGAAGCCGATCTCGCCCTCGTCCCACGCGAAGACCTCGAGGAACCGGTCCTGCGTCTGCGAGGCGATCGCCCGGAACAGCTCCACCGGCCGCAGCACGCCGAGCCCGACGAGCGCGTCCCCGATGCGCCCGCCGAACTTGGGGAGCATCGCGAGGGCCATGTCGACCTCCATGCGGAGGACCTGGCCGCGCGCGACCAGCTGCTCCCCGAGGAGCTCGGCTTTCTCGGTCGAGGTGACGAACTCGGGCACGCCCTCGACGAAGTAGATGCGCTTGCGCCGGGCGCCGTTGGCGAGGTAGAGCGCGCCGGTCTCGCGGTTCCAGGCGATGGAGAAGAGACGCGACGGGAGCGTGCGGCGATCGAGCGGCCCCCGCGTCGTGGCGGCGCGGGGCATGCCGTCTGCCTCCCAGCGAAAGGCGCTGCTCACGGCGAAGCGCCCGAGCTCAGTGAAGCTCTTCAGCTCCTTGAACGGACCCTTCTCGCGCGCGAGCGTCGTGCCCGGATCGAGCTTCCCGGTCACCAGCATCTCGACGAGGCGGGGGTAGGAGACGGGGCCGATCTCCGCGCCGTCCCCCATCCGGATCCGGTAGATCGCGGGCGCCACCTCGTGGATCGAGGACGCCTCGGCGGCCCAGCACGGAGAGCTGCTGAGGGCGGTGGACGGGCCGGTCGGCGCCTCGGGGGTGCCCGGGGGGAGGTCGTCGAGCTTCGAGACCATCGCGGCGAGCGTCGCGGGCCCCACGGGGAGTCGCCGGCGCCGGATCAGCTCCTCGAGCGCGTCGACGAAGGCGGCCGCGGACGGGAACCGCTGGCCGCGATCGCGTGCGAGCGCGCGGAGGAGCACGGCCTTGAGATCGTCGGGGACGCGGTCGCCACTCCGGTCGATCTGCCCCAGATCGGCGTCGCGGATGCGCATGAGGACGTCGATCTCGATCCCGCCCGCGAACAGCGGCCGCCGCATCACGAGCTCCGCGAGGACGATCGCGGCGGTGAAGATGTCGCTCCGGGGATCGAGATCCCTCCCCGTGACCTGCTCCGGCGACATGTACCCGAGCTTGCCCTTGAGCTGCCCCACGTCGGTGCGCCGCTCGAACTCCGCGGCGCGCGCGATGCCGAAATCGGTGAGCTTGACGGCCCCCGACTTGTCGATGAGCACGTTGCCGGGCGACACGTCGCGGTGCACGAGGGCCAGCGGCTTCCCCTCGTCGTCCTTCACGGAGTGGGCGTGGTCGAGCGCGCGGAGGACCGAGAGCGCGACGTGCATGCAGACGTCGATCGGGATCTCGCTGTCGTGCAGCGCAGCGGCGCGGATGAGCCGGGCCGCGTTGGTCCCGTCGATGTACTCCATCGCCATGTAGAGCTCGCCGTCCTGCTCGCCGAAGTCGAAGACCTGGACGATGTTCGGGTGGCTGAGCCGCGCCGACAGCCTCGCCTCGTCGATGAACATGGAGACGAAGTCGGGATCGCTCGCGAGTTGCGGCAGGATGCGCTTGACGGCAACCCGCTTCTGAAAGCCGAAGGGCCCAGCGCGCCGCGCGAGGTACACCTCGGCCATGCCCCCCGTGGCGAGGCGCTGGACGAGCTCGTAGGGTCCGAGGACGAGAGGGGCGGGCCGGGCCGAGGCGCCCATGGGTGCACCCTTACCACAGCGCGCTCGTGCTACGAGGAGCGAATGGCCCGCAAGCGGCAACCTGGTCAGGGCGTCCACGGCGTCGTCGTCCTCGACAAGCCGCGCGGCCCCACGAGCCACGATCTCGTGCAGATCGTGCGGCGCGCGATCGGGACGCACGAGGTCGGTCACGCGGGGACGCTCGATCCGATGGCGACCGGCGTGCTCGTCGTCGCCATCGGTCAGGCGACCAAGCTCCTCGGCTGGCTCTCCGCGGCGGACAAGTCGTACGAGGCGCGCGTGGCGTTCGGGCGCGCGACCGACACGCTCGACGCCGAGGGCGAGACGACGGGGGCAAGGGCGTGCCCGGCGGAGATCGCCGCCGCCTGTGCACGCGCCGAGGACGGGGGGCCCCTCGCGGCGGCCCTCGCGGCGGAGCGCGCCCGCACGGCGCAGGTCCCTCCCGCCTTCTCGGCCATCAAGGTCGGCGGGGTCTCATCGCACGCGCGCGCGCGCCGCGGGGAGGAGGTCCTTCTCGCGCCGCGGGAGGTCCGGGTGCTGTCGCTCTCTCCGACCGCAGGATCCGGAGACCCGCCGTGGCTCGACCTCGAGATGACCGTCGCGAAGGGCTACTACGTCCGCGCGCTCGCGCGCGACCTCGGCGACGCGCTCGGCACGGACGCGCACCTCGCGGCCCTCCGCCGGACCCGATCGGGCCCCTTCTCGCTGGAGGACGCCATCCCCGTGACCGACCTCGGCCCGGAGCGCCTGATGCCGCTCGCCGACGCCGCGCGACGCGCGCTCCCCGCCGTCGAGCTGGACGAGGCCGGCGTCCGCGCCGCGCGGTACGGACAGGAGGTGCCCCTCCCGGAGACGTGCATTCTACATCGACCCCTCGCATGGCTGGACGCGTCGGGCGCCCTCGTGGCCGTCGGTGAGGCGCACGCACCCGGACGCGGGCGCGTCCTGCGCGGCTTCACGGCCGTCACTTCTTGATCTTGCTCTTCGCCAGCTTCGCCCGCTCCTCGGCCTGCTTCGCGAGCGGGCCGTTCGGCTCGACCTTCAGGTAGGTCTCGTACGCCTCGAGCGCCTCCTTGAAGCGACCCGCCTGCGCGTGCTGGTTGCCCAGGGCGAAGTGGGCGGGGCCATACTTCGCATCCTTCTTCACCGCCGCCGTGAGGTCCGCCACCGCGCCCGGCCTGTCGCCCGCGCCCGACTTGCACAGGGCGCGGTACGTCCGCGTCTCGGCGGCGTCCTTCATCGCGATCACCTTGTCGAACACCGCGATGCAGTCCGGGAACGCGTGGATCTCCTTCATCTCGAAGCCGACGGCGGCGAGGAGGCCGACGTCCTTCTCGGCGAGCGCCTGCGCGGCCTTGAGCCTGGAGAGCGCACCGTCCACGTCCTTCCACTGGCCGAGCCACTGCGCGTAGTTGACGAGGTACACGGGGTCCTTCGGCGCGAGCTTCAACGCCTGATCGAACGCCTTCGTCGCGCCCTCCCTGTCCCCCTTGCTCGCGAGCGCCACGCCCAGGTTGAGGTGGAGCTCGGGGCTGTCCTTCTGGCGCGAGGCCGCGGCGCGGAGGACCAGGATCGCCTCGTCGAACCTCTGCGCCTCGACCAGCAGCGCGCCGAGGTTCGTGGCGGCGGCGTCGAGATCGGGCCGCGCCCTCAACGCGTCGCGGTACCCCTTCTCGGCGCCAGCCTTGTCTTGCGACTTCTCGGCGACGAGGCCGAGGTAGTACATGGCCTCCGCGTCCTTGGCGTTCTTCCTCAGGGCCTCCTCGAAGGCCGCCTTCGCGCCGGCGAGGTCGTTCGCGGAGAGGAGCTTCGTGCCGCGCTGCACGTCCCCGCTGGACAAGGCCGGCGGCGCCTTGTTGTCCGCAGCGGCGACGGGTGGGTTGTCGAGCGGCGGATCGGGCTGCCTCGGGGCCTGCGGTGGAGGGGCCTCGCCACCGCACGCGGGCAGGACGGCAAGCACGGACAGGACGAACGGTGCGAAGGCGAGAAGGAAGAGTCGTCTCATGGCTGGGCTCCCTGCGGCGCCGTCGGTCGCGCCTGGTCCTCGGTCAGCGCGGACAGTAGCGCGGCTCGGATGGCTTTGAAACGGTCGTCTCCCGTGACCTTGGATCCGTCGATCTCCTGCACGTAGAACACGTCCGCGACCTTCGTACCCTCGGTGTTGATCTTGGACAGCGAGATCGAGAGCCGGAGATCCGCAAGGGCCTGCGCCACCACGTACAGGAGGCCCGGCCGGTCCTTCGTGAACACCTCGATCACCGTGTGCTTCGACGACGCGCGATCGTCGATGACGACCTCGGTGGCGATGGCCGGGCTCGGGCGCTCCCGCCAGGGGGAGGCGTCGCCGAGGCGGTCGCGGAGCAGATCGCGCGGGTGGATGGCGCCCTCGCAGACCTGCGTGAGATCGCCGACGAGGCGCGGGAGGAGGCGCCCGAGATCGAGCGGCCCGTCCCCCCGGCCCTTCACCCAGAACAGGTCGACGGCTTCGGTCCCCGAGGCGACGCGGCGCGAGTAGACGTCCGCGCCGAGGACCTCGAGACGGCTCGCGGTGAGGGCCGCCGCGATCCGCGCGAGGAGCCCGGGCCGGTCGCGCGCGACGACGCAGACCTCCCCGAACCCGCCGTGGCGTGACGGAACCTGCGCCGCGTGCACGGGGCGGTCCTTGCGAGCCAGGACGACCTCGGCGTGGGCGCAGATCGCGTCGGCCGTGTTGGCGAGGACGTACCGATCGGGCATGCTCGACAGGTACGCCTGCATCGCCCGCGCCGAGCCCATCCACCGCGAGCGCGCGTGATCGGCCGTCCGGAGCATGCGCGCGTCCCGGCTCTTCGCGCCGCCGCGCCCCTCGAGGTACGCGTCGCACAAGAGGTACAGGGTGTCGAGCATCTGCCCCTTCCACTTCGTGAGCGCGGTCGGCGACGTGGTCGTGAGGTCGACCACCGTGAGGAGATAGAGGTTGCGCAGCCCGTCCGGGCCACGGACGTGACCGGAGAACTCCTCGCACGTCCTGGGGTCGTCGAGATCGCGCCGCGCCGCGGTGTGGTACATCGCGAGGTGCTCGAGCACGAGCGCCTTCACGTCCTCGGTGTCCTCCTGCGACAGGCCGAGGCGCGGCGCGATGACGTCGCACATGTCCGCGCCGACCTTCGAGTGGTTCTTCCGCGAGCCGTCCGCGTCCGGGTAGCCCTTGCCCACATCGTGGAGGAGCGTCGCGAGGAACAAGGGCTCCGGGCGCGCGATCTCGGCGGCGAGGCGGCTGGCGAGCGGGTGGTCCGAGAGGCCCTCCCCCCGGCAGAGGGCGCGGAGCGCGTCGACGGCGGCCACGCTGTGAACGTCGACCGTGTACACGTGGTACACGTCGTGGTGCACGCGGCCCGTCACCGGCGCGAACTCGGGAATCATCGCGAGGAGGAGGCCGGTGTCGTGGAGCTCCCGCAGGATCGACCCGCCCTTCACCGGCGCGTCGGCGACGTTGCAGAGGAGCGACATGAACAGCGCGCGGGCCTCGCGCGATCCGCGCAGCGCCTCGCCGAACGCCGGATCGCGCGCCGCGCGGACGATGGCCTCGCGCGCGAAGGGCAGGATCGGCGCCTGCTCGCGACTACATGCAGTATACACGCGAAGCGCCAGGGCGGGATCCTGCGCGAGCGCCGCGAGATGGAGGCTCACGTGCCCGTCGAAGAGGACGAGGCCCTGCCCGAGATCCTTCTCGATGACCTGGCGCACGCGCTTCTTCGGAGGGGTCGCGCGCGACAGGAGCTGCTCGCGCGCGCGGGAGACGACGCGCGCGTGGAGGTAGTAGTCCTGCATGAATCCCTCGGCGGCGGCCGCGCGATCCTCCGCGTGGTGGCCCAGCGCGGTGCCGAGGGCCTCCTGCGCGTCGAACGTGAGGCGGTCGGAGCGCCGCTTCGCGTACGCGTGCAACCGGTTCCGGATGCGCCAGAGCAGCTCCTCGGCGGCGGCGATCTCCGCCGCCTCGCGGTGGACGAGCACGCCCAGCCGGACGAGGTCGAACCACACGGCCTGCGGGCCCTCGCCGCCGCCGCGCCCGACGCCCACGTGGAAGCGCGCGAGCGACGCCCACCGCGCGACGTCGAGATCGCGGAGGCCACCCGCGCCGTTCTTGACGTCGGGCTCGAGCAGGTACACCGATCCGCCGAAGCGCTCGTGCCGCAGCGTGGCCTCATCCTCGAGCCGCTGGACGAAGCGCCCGAGCTCGCCCTCGCTGAAGAGGCCCGCGAACGCGCGCGCCTGGAGATCCTCGGTCACGCCCCGGTCGCCCGCGAGGTGACGGAGATCGAGGAGCGACGTCGCCGTGGCGAGGTCGTCCTGCGCGAGCGCGAGCGCCTCGTCCGCGTCGACGACCTGGTGCCCGATGGCGAGGCCCGCGTCCCAGAGCGGGTAGAGCAGCGACCGCGCGAGCGCCTCGGCGCCCTCGAAGGCGCGTCGGGTGGAGGTGATGACGCGGAGATCGACGTCGCTGCGCAGCGCGAGGGCGCCCCGCCCGTAGCTCCCCACGGCGGCCAGGGAGAGCCGCGTCCCGGCGGGCGGCTCCGTCCGCGCGAACATCGCGAGGAGGAGCTCGTCGATCCGCGACGTGTGCAGCGCTCCGAGCGCGACCCCATCCCCCCGGATCGCCGATCCCGTCGGCGTGCTCGAATCGTCGGTGACCCGCCGCTCGAGATCGGCGCGGAGCTCCGCGACGTGGGCCTTCAGATCGTCAGGCACCTCCGTGATCGCCACGAGCGCAACCTACCGGTCGCGTGCCCGCTCGGCAACCCATTGATTTCCCTCACGACTTCTCGGGACGCTGGACGGGCGGCCGGTCGGCTCCGGCCCTTTGCTCCTTCCCATCGGCCCCGAAGTCCCATACGGTCGACGGGTTCGCGATTCCACTGATTGGACCGAGGGATGGTCCTCGTCTGTGGAGGCGCAAACGCAGGGCGGGGCGCCATGTCCCCGCATCAAGCTCGAGTGTCCGGAGGAGCTATGTCCAAGAAGCTGGTCTTCCCTTTCATTGCAGTGTTCTCGATCGGCCTCGCCGCGTCGTTCAACGGGTGCAGCTGCGGCGCCGCCGAGCGCGCCGTCGAGCGCGGCGCGGACGAGGTGCGTCGTGGTGGTCTTCCCGTTCGTGCCGGTGACGCCGACGACGTCGAGCGCGAAC
>SXGT01226911.1_pt1 | contig 12118 bp, 10 predicted proteins | sample 3176221 | NCBI WGS metagenome assembly SXGT01 (sample SAMN11356862, study PRJNA531348) | freshwater metagenome | isolation source: freshwater sample F1-120 | place: China: Fuxian Lake, Yuxi | collected 2017-12-25
CCCAGATCTCCTCGGGCTGGTGCTCGACCCAGCCGGGCTGCGGGTAGTGCTGCGGGAACTCGGTGGTGGCGCGGCCGCGCACGGCCAGATCAGGTCCGACCAGGATCGCCGTCGTCCCGGTGGTCCCCTGATCGATGGCCAAGACGAATCCGCGGGCGCCCTCGCTCATGCTTCCTCCGCTCGGTGCAGGAGCGTATGCTGCGCGCTCGCGCGCCCCTCTGCAAGCCCCCTGGAGCACCATGTCCGATCAGACCCCGCCGGCCAAACAGGCCCCGCCGACCCCGCCACTTCAGGTCCTGCTCGATGACAAGACGGCGATGGGCGACTACGTGAACATGGCGCGCATCTTCCACAACCAGACCGAGTTCGTGCTCGACATGATGTTCCTGCCGCCGGGGGTGAACACGGCCAAGGTGCTCTCGCGGACGATCATGAGCCCGCTGCACGCGAAGCATCTCTTGCACGCACTTGCAAACAACCTGCAGATGTACGAGCAGAAGTTCGGCGAGATCGTCGTGGCGCCGCCGGTCGGACCCGGGCCCATCCTTCATTAGAGAGAGGGCGCGCGGAGCCCGGCGCGGATGACGGCGGGGCGAAGCCTCCCCGGCGGACACACGCTGCGGAGGTGCGAGCGGCGAAGGTCAACTCAGGCGCTGGGTATCCGGCAGTTTGGCGAGCTTGCGATCAAAAGTGCCAAGCGACTTCGAGGTGACACTGCGCAAGCCGTCGGTGGTGGCGGGCCTCAAGCCTCGCGGGTGACGCCCAAGGCGGTGGTCGTCCTCAGCCCGGAGGAGGTGGCGCAGCTGCTCGCCGCGTTCCGCGCGCCGACCTACTATGCCATCGCGAGTTTTCTCTATGGTGCGGGCCTGCGTCTGGGGCGAAGCGTTGGCGGTGACGGTCGCCGACATCGACGCGTCTCGCGGCTTCATCACGGCGGCTCAAGCGCTACGGCGCAACAAGCGGGATAGGGTGTCGGCCCATTCGTCGGTAGATGCGAAAGTCGCCGTCGATTGTCACAATCGAGATATCAGAGTCGATGTCGGACATGCGAACCAGGCAGGCATCGGCCAACGACATCGGAACGCTCTTGTATTTTGTGAGAAGCTTCCGCAGCGAGGAAACGTGGTCCGCGAGGTGGAAGTCGACCCGAAGGATACCGCGGTCGACAAGGGCGAGAACGGCATCTGGACCTGATGTGAGATGACGAAGAAGAAAACAGGCCTCGGAGAGGACGGCCTCGCATGTAAACAGCGGAGGCTCGATCGAGTCGAGCGCATCGCGCGCCCACTCGTGGAAGGAGTCCCGGCGATTGAGGAGGGCGACGATGGGCCCGGTATCAAGGACGAAGCGCTTCACGCTCCGTATCCGGACATATGCCGCGGCGAGGACGCGAGGTCTTTGGGGCCTGAGAGCGAGCCGACGAGATCGGCGGCAGCAGCCGTGAAGGACTGCGCATGCGCGGGCTCGAACGCCTCCAACGCCGCACGAATCACTGCCGACCGGCTCGTGCGGCGGCGCTTGGCGAGCGTGTCCAGACGTTGTTCGAGCACGTCGGGAAGCTTGAGGGATATCGTCCGCATGGTAATACCTCCTGCGCAGGTGGTACTACACGCCAGCACGAAGGGCAACAAGGAGGCACCTGTCCGCCCAACGTCCGCGCTAAGCTGTTGGCGCGGTCGTGCTGCGCGGCGCGGTCGTGCTGCGCGGCGCAGTCGCGCAGATGCACGACCGCGACAATCCGCTTCAGCGCGCTGTTGGGCCGACGTCGAAGCGGAAGCTGTGGGCGCTCTGGATGAGGGAGGCGCGCGCCTGATCCAGACCGGGCGAGCTTCGTGGGCGCCCACCGTTGTGGATGATCTCTGCCGGATTTCCCAATGCCGCGCGACGACGGCTTCGAGCTTCGCCAGTCGCTCGCGCGCTTGCGTCGCGGCGTGCGCTGATCGTGGACGATGCAAATCATGTGGGTCGTTTCAACTTGGTCGGGTACGCGACGAGTCGGCTTCTGTTCGTGGTCTATGCGGAGCTCGCCGGCGAGGTAATCCGCATCATCAGCGCGCGGAAAGCAACGTCGCGAGAGAGAAGGCAGTATGAAGAAGGCGGTTCGTAGGGTGGTTTCGGGTCCGTCTGCGGCGAGCCTGTCGGCGATGCCGGAGGTGGATTTTTCCGGTGCGCGTCGAAACCCGTACGCGCGCCGAATTGCTCGTGAGGGCCACGAGGTGATTCACGATGAGCCTTCGCGCTCGAGCATCGAGGAGATGCCCGAGGCCGATTTTGGTGCGGGGACTCGCAGCGCGTACGCGCAGCGAGTAGCGGCGCAGGGCATGCGGCCGAGCACGGGCCGACCTCGACGAGGGGAGGCAAGCGAGCCGACGCGGCCGCATTCAGTGCGACTGTCCGAGTCCGTATGGGATGCGCTGAAGGAAGCGGCCGAGCGGCGCGGGGTATCCGTACACGCCGCGGTACGGCTAGCGATCGCGACGCTTCTGGAGGAGGAGCCTGACGGACCGAAGCCGGGCTCGAGTACGAAAGTGAAGGGGGCGAGCTCGTCTGGGCGGCATGCTCCACCTGCTGCGCCGGGCAAGCGACGAGCGACGGGGTGAGCGCCTTGGGTTGAGGTTCCTGCGAGTCTCGTCGTGGGCGCGAAGCAATATTCCTGGCCGTCGAACCGGCGGGCGAATATGCCAAATGCCGCGAACCAGGGCTTGCTATGAGGTCGCTGGACAGACCCAACGCCGCGAGTTCGCGTACCATGGCGGTCCCGCCGGCCCCACACCTCGCGAAGGAGTCCCCTATGTCCCCTCTCCCCACGCTTGCCATCGCGTCGGTGCTCGGCGTTGCTGCGCTCGGATCCGCCGCGTGCAGTCGCTCGACCGCGAGCCCGCCCGAGACGCGCCCCGTCCCCGCGACCGAGGCGCCGCTCACGGTTCCGAACGATGTCGCGCCGGTCGGGGCCGCCCCAACGGCGCCGACCTGGGAGGTTCACGAGTGGGGCCTGGTCGACGCGAACCTCGCGTCCGGGCAGCTGCGCCTGGCGGCGGGTCCGGCGCTCCGACCGCAGCGCCCGATGGCGACGCGCAAACCCGTTCTGTATATCCACCTCGGGCCGGGCCTCGCGGCGCAGGCGTTCACGGCGCGCGTGACGATCCCGGGCGGCGCCATCGCCGAGATGTGGCCCGAGGCCGAGCTGGCGGCCGACGGCCTGGTCTGGAAGAACGTGCGCGCGACGAGCGGCACGTGCGCATCTCGCGGCGTCCAGCCGCTACGCGACGCGCCGCCGGCGTGCGATTCCCTCGATCGGATGTGCGAGCTGGACGAGCTTCCGCGCTACGTCACCGACGACGCCGCGTGCCTCACGACCGCGCACGGCGACGCGCCGCTCCTCTTCTATCGGGGCACGGCGACGCCGCGCGCGCTGCCGCTCGGGGTCACGCTCACGAAGGACGGCACGGTCGATGTGCGGCCGGTCGCCGACATGAAGGCGACGCCCAGCACGCTCATCCGCATCGCGATGCCGTGCCGCGGGCCGGTCGTCCCCGGCGAGACGATGGCCGTCGCGGTCGCGAAGGTGCCGGGCCCCGAAGGCACGACCATCCCCTACCCCACTCAGCCCGCCGACCGCGCCGCCCTGCGCGCGCAGCTCGCGGCGGATCTGGCCACCCAGGGCCTCACGCCGTCCGAGGCGAAGGCGTTTCTCGACGCCTGGATGGACGAGCTCTTCGGCGCCGGCGCGGATCCCCAGCGCGAGAACCAGCGCCGCCTCGCGCCCATCCGCCCGATGTCCGACGCGCTCATCTATTGGATGCCGGCCGCGACGATCGACACGGTCGCCACCCTGACGTTCGAGCCGCGCCCGACGGCCGTGCGGCGCGCGATGCTCGTGCGGGTCGACCTCGGCGCGACGTGCGCGGCGACGGGCGGCCCGGCGGTACCGCAGTAGCGGCGAGCGGGTTACTGTTAGTCGCGCGGCGCCCGACCGCGAGCAGCAGGAGGAGCCCGACGCCCAGCCCCGCGCCGCTCTCGCCCGCGCCGGCACACCCGCCGCCGTCGTCATGCACGGTGCCCCCGGTCGGCGCCTCCGGCGCTCGGGGAATTGCCGGCGGCGGTAACGCCACGCCCGGCGCGCGCGGCACATGGGTCCACGGATCGACCGCACCCGACGGGCCTCCGGGCACCCGCGCCATGACGCGCACGGATCCCCAGAGACCGCGCAGATCGCTGCGCGCTCCGTTCGCCCAGAGGTCGACGCCCTCGGCGACGTCGGTCGTGTCGGGGCGCGAGTCCCCGACCGGCTGATACCCCGAGGCGGCGACGATGCCGTTGCCGCGATCGACCACGTCGGCTGCGCGCTGCTCGGTCATCGTCCAGGTCGCGACCCACTGCGTGGCGTCGATCCTCGCCGGATCGTCGTGCAACGTCACCAACGTCCCGTCGGATGCGAGCGCGCGCGTATCGCCCAGGTACAGCACCTCGAAGGCGTCCCCGCCCAAAGCGTCACGCACGAGCTGCACCGGCCGCCGCGTGTCCGCAGGCAGCATCTCGACCACCGGCGCGCCGGTCCCGAGCACGTGCGGGCCGCGCGCCCGACGCGCGAGGCGCGGCGGGTCGGTGTGCAGGGTGACCAGCGTCCCATCGGCCTGCCAGGCGCAATCGACCACATCGGCCATGTCGGGTGTCGCGATCGGGTCCTTGTGATCAGCCGGGATCCCGCCGCGCGACGCAACCGGCGCGTAGAGGTGGACGGCCTTCGCGCCGGGATCGGCGATGCACACCCAGTGTTCGGCGCTGACGTCGAGCCCGGTCGGGTGGATGATCGCATGGCTCGGCGACTCCCAGAGCGGCACCGTGCCGCCGCGTGGACCGACGCGATAGAGCCTCATCGGGATGAGGTTCAAGTCGGTCAGATCGCCCGCCGCGAGGTAGACGAGGTCGCCGGGGTCGAGGCCTTCCTCATAGCGCACGAGCTCCATGAAGGGATTCGTGAGCACCAGCGTGTCGCCCCAAATGGTGGTGTACGGATAGGAGGATTCGGGCGCAATCAGGTGCGTCTCACGACGCCCGAGGAAGCCGTCGAAGATCCCGGTGGCCGACTGGCTCACGCCCGGGGTACGCGCGAAGCCAAAGTAGTCGCCGTGCCCGGTCGGGATCATCGCGCCCAGCGCCTGGCCGAGGATCTCGCGCTGGTGCGCGACGACGATGGGCGCCGCGGTGGTCGAGAGGGCGATGCGCCACGCGTCGAACGGCCCGGAGACGCGGACGTGCAACGTCTCGGTCTCCGCGACGTAGCCCTCGATCGCGACGCCCTCGTAGACGTCGCTGATCGGCATGCCGATGTGGATTGGGGCGCCGCCTTGCGAACCGACGAAGAGGCCGCCCGATGGCTTGGGACCTGGGTCGCAGGGCCCGAGCCCGGACGCGCAACGCGAGGCCGCGACATCGAGCACGCGCCGCGGGGTCTTGCCGGTTTCATAGAGGACGACCCGTCCCGGGCTCGCCGGTTGGAGGACCCAGGTTCGGTCGCGGTCGAGCGGCACGAAGCGGATCTGGTCCATGAAATGGACCACGTCGGGATTGGGCGTCGGGCCGGGCTCGGCCTCGAGCTGGGCGCGCGTGAGGTACAGCTCGCGATGCCCGTCGTCGAAGAAGACGCGCACGATCCCCTTGGGCGTCGCGAACGCCAGGAAGCGGCCGTCGACGGAGACCTGGCTCCCGGCAAAGCCGTAGAACGCGACGCCCGCGTCCATGAGCGTGCCGTTCGGGATGACGTCGTCGTAGTGAATCAACACGCGCCCGTCGGCCGCATAGCAGGCGCTTCCGGTGCAGAGAGGGCCGTCCGCGCCCCAGCTGGTGACGGCCGGCGCGCTCGCGACGCGTCGCGTGATCTCGGGGCTCGCCGAGTAGGTGACGCGCGCCCGCTTCGCCCCGCCGATGAGCGCGGGGTCGTCCGCGCGCGCCATCGGATCGGTGCCGGCGAGCTCGACCTCGGCGAAGTCGCTGGTCCACCCGTGGTCGCTGTCGCGGTCGAGGTCCGAGGTGCCGAGCTCGGCTTCGTCGGCCGCGCGCAGCCCGTCGCCGTCGAGGTCGAGCGCCGCGGGGTCGAACGCGATCCGAAAGACGCCGCCCATCCCGACGCCCTGGAGGCCGAGCGCGCCGCCCTGCAGGCGTACGAGTGACGGCGTGCCCGGACCAAGCGCGCACAGGTCGAAGTCGATCGCCTGCAGTTCGCCCGGGCAGTTCATCTGCCGCGCGAGCGCGTCGGTGAGGTTGAGGTTCACGCCGCCGCCCCGGGCCCGCCCGGCCAGCCCCGCCAGCCCCGCAAGATCGATGAAGCGCAGCGCCACCCCGCGCCAGCCGAGCGTGGCGCTGACGCCGTTGCCCGCGCCGTCGCCGCCGGGCGCGGCGTAGCTGACGTCGACGTAGTCGTTGTGGCGGATCGGATAGGCGACCAGGCGCGCGCCATCGTAGACGAGCTGCTTCACGCCGAGCAGCGGGTTCCGGCTCGCGGTCGCACGCTGGAGGTCGTAGGCCTCGGCGTAGGGACCGTCGAGGACGCGGATGGTCCGCGCGTCGGCCGTCAGCTCGACGATGAAGCGGATGACGTCGTGCGTATAGAGGTACTGCGACTCCCACGTGTGCTCGGCGATGAGCGCCAGACGCCCGTCGGGAGCGCCCGCGAGCGAACGCAGCACCCACGTGATCGTCTCGACGGTCGGGACGCCGGGCTCGGCCGGGCGCCATGACGGGTACTCGCTGCCGTCATCGCCGGCCAGGCCGCGGCCGTCGAGCTCGCCCAGCGCGAGGCGCAGCGTGATGCCAGGGTGCACGTTCGGGTCGGCGCAGACCACGCCGAGGGCGGCGAGGAAGCACGCGCGCCCCGAGTCGGCCACGACGAGGTTGCCGTCGAACGAACCGTCCCACGCGACGTGCAGCGCGCCAAACAGGCCGTCGACGGCGGCCGGGCCGGGCGTGAACGCGTCGAGGCCGGCGATGGCCAGCTCGGCTGGCATGAAGCGCTTGACCGTCGTGAGCGGCTCGCCGGCGCGCAACCGGTAGAGCGCCAGCACCGCCCCGTCGGGCGCATCGTTCTGCTGATCGACCAGGACCCATAGGGCATGACCCGCGCTGTCCATCGCGGTGAGGGCACTGCGCACGATCCCGAAGTCGCTCTCCGGGACCCAGGTGATCTCGCTCCCGTCGGGAGCGGCCCAGCCGAAGCGATGCGCCACGGTGCCCAGCGTCGGGGTCGCGGAGTGGTAGTAGCCGTAGCCGCGCTCGTCATAGCCCGTGGCCGTGCCGAGCGGGAGGGCGACCGGCTCGAGCCGCACCCGCCCGGGATCGACGAAGAGGGGCTCGCCCTCGGCGCGCGCCACGGAAGGCACGACGAACCCGAGCGCCAGCGTGAAGGCGAGCGCGAAGACGCGGGTGAAAGTCAGCACCAGCGGCGCCACCGGCTCGCGCCGCGCGAGCAAAGTCTGGCGCATCATTGGATGGGTGCTCCCTCGTGGATGATCGCGACGTAGTCGCAGCCCGCCTCGCCGCCCGCCTCGTCCCAGCATTGCGCGCTGACGAAGGCCCCGTGCGCCCACACGCTGGTGTTGCGCCGCTGGCCGTTCGGCCACCAGTTCTGCCACGTACCGTCGCGTCCGCCGCGCTCGTACGTCCCCTCGCTCGCGAGCGAGTCGCGCTCGAACCAGGCGCGCCAGAGCCCGTCGGGTTTGTCGTCGAGAAAGGCGCCGGTGATGGCGGGCGTCGTCCCGTCCGGGAACCACACCGCGTAGGCGCCCTGGCGCCGGTTGTCGACGTAGTGCGTCTCGCTGAAGCGCGTCCCCTGGGGCTCGTAGACGCCTACCCACGCCCCCTGGTAGTCGCCGTCGACGACGCTGCCGCTCTCGCGCGTGACCGCGTCCGGGTGATAGGTCCAGAAGGTCCAGCTGCCGCTCGGGAGGCCGTCCACCCACACGCCGTCGCTATCCGGATCGCCGTTCTCGGTGAAGCTCCGGAAGCGCCCGCTCTCGACCCCGCGCACCCAGGTGCCTTCCTCGCGGACGATCCCCCAGGGCCAGTAGCGCTTCCAGACGCCGTCCTTGCCACCGGCCAGATAAGCGCCCTCGGAGTCGGTGTGCCCGTTCTCGAAGTAGGCGATGGATGCGCCTGCGCGCACGCCGTTCGCGTAGGTCTCGCGCCGCGCCTCGAGCCCGCTCGGCTGCCACCACGTCCAGACGCCGCTCGGCGCGTCGGCGCTATACGCACCCGCACTCGCCCGGCTCCCGTCCGGGTACCACGTGCTCGCGACGCCCGTGCGCACCCCGTCGCTCCACGGGTCGACCGCGGTCGGGCTCCCGTCCGCGCGCCAGGTGAACCACGCGCCGTCGGCCCGGTCCGCGCGGAAGGCACCGACCTCCGCGACCGCACCCGACGGGTACCAGCGGGTCTGTGCGCCGCTCTTCTTGCCGTGATCGAAGGTGCCTTCGATGACGACGGCGCCGCTCGGATCCACGCGCGACCACGGCCCGTGCAGCGCCCCGTCGGCATCGCGGCAGGCGGCGCGCCGCGTGTCCATCGGATCCCCGCCCGCCGAATCCCCGCCCGTCGAATCCCCGCCCGGATCCGCAGGCACCAGCGTCGTCCCCGCCGGACACGTCACGCGGTCCCACATCGGCGCGCGGACGGGCGCGCGCTCACCGGCCGCCAGCGTGCCCGTCGGGGGCTCGCCGTCGCACGGTCCGTAGTCGTGATCGATCATCGTGCCGCTCGTCGGCTCGCGGTCGAGCCACACGCCGCACGCGCGCCCGAACGCGAACGTGTGGCGCGCCGTCAGCGTGCCGCTGTCGAACCACGACCAGACACCATGCGGCAGCCCGCGCGCGTAGCCCGCCTCGCGAACGACCGCGCCGCTGGCGTCGCGCGTCAGCCACGCGCCGTCGGCCAGGCCCTCGGCGTACGCGCCCGCGACCACGACGGCCCCGTCGGGCGCACGCACCTCGAAGAACCCATTCGGCACTCCGGCGGCCGTCGCGCACCAGCGCTCGGTCGTTCCGTCGTCACGCGCGGCGACGCGCAGCGCGCCGTCGCCACACAGGCCATCCTCGCAGGCGCCGCACGCGCCCACGAGCGCCAGCAGCAAGAGGCTCCGGATCACGTTCACGCGCTCGCTCCTTCGGCCGACGGAGGGTATCAGCCAAGAGACGTGACTCTAGCAGCGGTTTGAAAACGCGCACACACCCCGGCGCTCGGTGGCTTCGCGCAGGTCCCGACGCGACCGCGCCAACGCCGCTTCGACCGCGCCACGAAGTGCACTTTTTGCACGAAATTAACCGTCGGAAGGTATTGGATCTACGAGTAAATCCAGAAAAGTGCCAAACGGCATTTTTCGGCGCGCGGACGGACGTCAGCCTCCGCTGCCGACCTTGGGCTCGACCAGGGTCTGGGCCTGGCCAGGCGCCTGAGGCGGTCCCGGTTGCCGGCCCAAGCGGGCTTTCCGCAGGGCCTCGTTGTACGGCGGCGATGCCTCGGCGCCCGCCGGGTGCTCCGTCGGTGGCGACCTCGGGGGTTCAGGAGCGGGTGGCGTCGGCGTCGCGCGCGGCGCGGGCGGAGTCGGAGTCGCGGGCGGAGCGGTGTGCTTGGTCATGTACGTCTCCTCATCACGGTGTCGAGATCATGGCGCGGATCGAGGCGAACGCCCGCGCCGCGGCTATTCGGCGGCCGTCGCCAGCGCCTCGGTGCCAGCCACGGATTGAGGCACAGCGGCGGCGGACGACGCGGCGGCCGCCGACCGCCGAAGGACCGCACGCTCGGCGAGGAAGCGGGCCACAAACGGGAATCCCGTCTGCACGATGTTGAGCGTCGGGGCGAGCTGCGACGAGACGCCGAACAGGATCATGGCCGCCCGTTCGACGTAGAACCAACCGAGGGGATACGCGATGGAGCGCATGAGCGAGCGCACCTCGGCCGCGTCGAGGTCGGGCTCTTCGACCTTTCGCAGCTCGGACTCGACGCGCGTGAAGTCCCCGACGTCGAGGCGCATGATCTGCTTGAAGTAATGGGTGAGCGTCCGCTCGAGCAGCGGGCGGTCCCCGTGGTCGGCGACGAAGCCCATCGTCTCGACGCCTTGCATGACGAGGGCTTGATCCTTGGTGAGGAAGCCGCGAATGACGTCGCGAGGCCGTCGGCGATCTGGGGGCGAACCTCGGTCGCGCTGCCGAGATCGAGGATGACGAGGCAGGGTTGGCCGCGCTCGCCGCGCTGGACGAAGAAGTTCCCGGGGTGCGGATCGGCATGGAAGAAGCGATCGACGAAGAGCGACTTGTAGAAGGACTGCACGAGCTTGGTCGCGACGGCGGGCGGATCGAGGCCGAGCTCGGCGAGGGCGGGGTGGTTGTTGATCTTGGCGCCGGTCATGAACGTCATCGTGAGGACGTATTTGCTCGAGAGCTCGGGCAGGACGCGCGGCAGGAGGACGTCGGGGTCGCTGACGAAGTTCGTGTTCATGCGGGTGATGCAGCGGGCTTCGTTCTCGAAGTCGGTCTCGCGCTCGAGCATCTCCTGCAGCTGGTCGAGGACGCGGTCGATTTGCTCGAGGCGCAAGAAGAAGCGCTTGTAGAACCGCGCGCCGGCGCGCAGCACGCGCATGTCGATGCGCATGGCCTTCCTGATGTGAGGATAGAGGACCTTGACCGCGACCGTCTGGCCATCCTTGGTCACGGCGCGATGCACCTGACTCAGTGACGCGGCCGCGATCGGGACGCGCTCGAACGAGGCGAAGACGTCCTCGGGCCGAGCACCGAGGTTCTTCTGGAGCGTGCGGGCGATCGAGCGGTAGCGCCGGGGCGGGACGGCGTCTTGGAGCTGCTCGAGCGCGACGACGTAGGGCGGCGGTAGGAAGGTGCCCATGACCGAGAGCACCTGGCCGAGCTTGATGTAGATGCCGCGCAGCTTGATGCAGGTGCGGTAGGCGCGGTCGGCGTTGCGCGCGTGGACGCGAGCCGCGCGCGCCTTGATGCGCGCCGAGCGCGGCAGCGCGCGACGCAGGAACCCCTGGAAGACATAGCTCCAGAAGATGATCCCGAGGCACCAGGCGGAGCGGACGAGTCTGAAGATCCACATGAGGCTCTTTCCTTGGATGGCGCTACGCGTTTGGATGGCGCTACGCGTTCGGCGGTGCCAGGGCCGCGGCGGAGAGCAGCGACTCGATCTGCGCGAGCAGCTTCTCGAACTCGACCGGCTTGGTGTGATAGTCGGTGCAGCCCGCCGCGATGGCGCGTTCGCGGTCGCCCGTCATGGCGTGGGCGGTCAGGCCGATGACCGGGGTTCGCCCGTGCTCGGGGAGCGCGCGCACCTGCCGCGTCGCCTCCCAGCCGTCGAGCTCGGGCATGTTCATGTCCATCAGGATGAGGTCGGGCGCCTCGTCGCGCGCGGCCTCGACCCCGCGCTTGCCGTCGACCGCCACCAACACCTCGAAGCCGCGCCGCCGCAGCCGCCGCGACAGCGCGTCGCGATTCTCTTCGTTGTCTTCGACGATCAAGATGCGTGGCATGGGATGCTCCGTGGGGTCGGCCGGTGGGGGGATGCCCTGGGGTGATGCGCGATCGCGACGTGCGCCCGCCGATCGCGCCATGCGACGGAGCGGCGCGACCGAGGCGGGCAGCGTGAGGGTGAAGACCGAGCCGGCGCCGCTGGTGCTCTCCACCGCGATGTGCCCGCCCATGAGCTCGGCGAAGCGCTTGCTGATCGCCAGCCCGAGGACGGTGCCGCCGAAGCGGCGCGTGGTCGAAGCGTCGGCCTGCACGAAGGGCTGGAAGAGGCAGGCGACCTCGGCCGCGGACATGCCGATGCCGGTGTCGGCGACGCGGAACGCGAGCTCGGATCCGGGCGCGGCGCCGTCGGCCACCCGCGAGACGGTCAGCGTGACCGAGCCCTCGCTCGTGAACTTGCAGGCGTTGGACACCAGGTTGAAGAGGATCTGACGGACCTTGGTCGCGTCAGCGCTCATCGCGCCTACCTCGGGCGCGCAGGTGCAGGTCAGCGAGACGCCACTCTTGCGACACACGGGCATGACCGTCTCGACCACCTCGCGCGCCATCGCCTCGACCTCGAAGGTCTCGAGCTCGAGCTCCATCTTGCC
>SXGT01412934.1_pt1 | contig 12114 bp, 8 predicted proteins | sample 3176221 | NCBI WGS metagenome assembly SXGT01 (sample SAMN11356862, study PRJNA531348) | freshwater metagenome | isolation source: freshwater sample F1-120 | place: China: Fuxian Lake, Yuxi | collected 2017-12-25
TCGTCACGAACCCCCACTTTTGGTGAGGGGTCCGGTGCCGAAAAATCATGCTTGGTTAACGGATTGAAAGATTCAACAGGGGGAATTTCAAAGCTTAGCTGACCCCGTTTTTTGTCCAGCATTTGGGGTCCACCTTAGACTTCGAGTTCCAGAATGAACTTAAGCTGGATCGCCGCTTTGGCTGTCGAACGGTTGAGCGTAGTCTTCTTCTGGCTTGCCCACTCGGCTTCCAGCTTCGGGAAGTCGAAAAGCTGGCCGACGTTCCATGTTACCCGGTCGCCAAAAAGAACCTTGGCTCCGGCGTAACGTCGGGAGAAGTACAGACCCGCATCGACGTTTAAGTCCTTCAGTTCCTTCTTCGTCGCCCGGTCACACCTTACCTTGAGCTTGCGTTTGGCCCCCGCCTCCCCTTGGCTGAACAGCGATTCCATGCACAGCGCGATCCCGAGCAGGAAGTCGTCCGTTTCCCGTGGCTTACCAAAAACAAAGCGATCCCAAGCAGATTTGAGTTTTCGGTCTTCCTTCAACTCATTGCGGTGAGCCTCGTAGAACTCCGTGTCATCTTCGGTTGACTCGTTGCCTGAGCGGTTCACCAGAGCTTGAAGGTATTGGCGTTCGTCATCGGATAGCAGGTTCGGCTCCCGCTCGTCGAAGAACTGGATGGTCTCGCGCGCGAGGTTGAACTTCTCCTTCTTCACACCGTCGAACAAGGCCCGAATCTGTTCCCACTCGCACTGCGCGAGCCCCTCCGAGGCGTCGTTCCAGCCATTCGGAGCATGGACGAAGGTTTCTATGGCCGGGTGCAACTCAACCGGGATGCTATCGCGTACCTTGTCGAACGCGCCTACCAGTTCTTCCTCGCCGAGCAGAAGTTGTGATGGCGTTTGCTTAATCAGGTAACAACCGCGGCTGCGAAACCCCGCGCCGTACTCCTTCTTCCATGCGGAGGGATGTCCCCTCGATCCTTTCTTGATGCGACTGGAGAACACCGTGTCTTTCGGCAGCCGAAGCGCCGGCAGGGCGACTCCGAGCGCCGCTAGGACAGGATGCCCCTCGGACTCTATCGCCGCGCGGGTTGCAAGGACGTAGCTTGCGATTCGATCAAGCGGCGCGACTCGCAGATCCTGAAGCCCTGTGAGCGCTTTCTCCCACCACTTTGCGTGTTCAGGTGATACCGAAAGACCTTCGCTGGCGACTCTGATCCACAAATCCGGGCGCTCCTGCAACTCCAGACTGCCGATGCGCATGAACTCTTTCAGCGACTGTTCCTCGTCGTCCCCGGTGTTAGCGATCAGCAGCACCGGCTTTTCAATCGTCGCGTTGCGCCAGTATGTCGCAGGCTGCGTCGTCAGCACTTCTTCAGGAAGAACCTCGCTTTCGAGAAACGCCTTGGGCAGCTTCAGGGCGATCTGCGCTGCAAGGGACACCTCGCTGAGAATTTGACGAGCCACCGCCGCAGTGTGTTCCGCGTTCAAGCAGTCGATGGTAAAGCGTGCCGTGCCTTCGGCCTGCGCGACACGCTCACCCGCCAACTCCTCCTTGAGCATCAGGGTGACAATCTTGCCAATTAGCTCTGAAATGTTCATGACTGCCCCCGAGCAAGCGGATTCTGGACGTAAGCGCATGCATCCGAGAGCCTGCGAAGCATACCCAGGCTGGAGAGCCTCTGCTCCAGCCGGTGCGAGTTCGTCTGGAACGCCTTCTTTTCAAAGTCCGTATGGGATAGCACCCGCTCAGCCTCGCGCTCGCCGATGACAAAGCCGTAGCGAGTGAACAAGAGTTCGAGGAATTCCTTGTACTCCATGCGGTGCGCAACATTGGCCAGAACCAGCGTCTTTAGCAGCGAATCGGTTGGGGCGTAGCGAAGCCGGTTCGTCCCACGCTTCGACACCAACCCGACATCGCGGCCATACTGGCGATGCACGCTGGCCACATGCTGTTTGTGATGGGCAATGGCAGCCCGCTTGAGTTCGGCAATCAACGAGTCTGGTTCCGAGCAACCCTTGTAGTCCTCCGGGTCATTCGGCCAGCGTACCTTCTCCTCCAAGATCGCCTTGCATGCGGCAAAGGCACTCGCCTGAGACTTGGCGTGTTGCCATTGTTCGGAACTCTCGATTCCTGCAAGGAACGCATCGACAGCCTTCTGCGAGAGCAGGCTGTTTTCCTGATAGTTGAGCGAGGATAGCTCGCGCACCAGAGTCTTTTTTGGAGCCACGACTTCGCAAATGAAATTCAGGGGCTTGGAAACGAGTTCGCTGCCGATCCTCAGCTGGTACAGCATCACATGAAACGCACCGAGCGTGACCAGATGCGGCATCGCGTCGAACCCCGGAAGTTCGAGGGACAGCACATGCAGCCAATCATCCGCCAACAGATCGAAGACGGGATGCTCTGAATAAGGAAGGTATCCGCCTGCCTTGATATGCAGATCTTCTGAGCTATCTGGCTGGAACAAAGCCAGGAGCTTGTTCCACTGGTTCTGTCCCGAGAGCAGGGGAGCGAACCGGGATTGCAGGTCAGCCTTTCTCTTCGCGCGGCATAGCATCAGGTACATAAGCTCGCCGGTGCGGCCGAAGTTGATGTACTCGCGGCTGACGCTGCCGGCCGGCTTGATGTTCAAATCCTCATAAATGGCATTTGGGCCGAAAGGAAAGACGAATCGGGAACTCCACCGTTTGTTGGAGTCGCTTTCCACGGCCGAACCGCGGAGAATGCCCACGAGCGATACGAACTGCTGGAACGAATGAAAACGCCCCTTGAGGTAGGAAAAATCGCGGGGAAGTACCCCCTTCGCGTTCTCGTTCATCCTCTTCAGCCAGGCGTCCCAAGCGGAGTTACTGTCGGCGTACATCTCGGCCATCCGCGTCAGCATCTCGTTGTTAAACAGGATGTTCCGCAGGTGCAGACGCCTGAAAGGCTTGTACAGCAGGGGATGGTCGCCGTTGTGGAACAACGGGCCATTGCGCTGGCTCGCTTCGGCGACGTTAAGGAATTCGAGGAAGAGAAGCCAGGGGCTTTGGGAATCCCAGAGTCTGTGCCCCCATATCTGCTCGGCAATCCACATACGGGTTTCGTTGTAATCCTCACGCGGCGGAAGTGGCAGCATGGATGCGGAATCAGCCATGAGTCACCTCCACAACGTTATCGAGCGGATTACCGGCAGGATCGAGCGTCAGCAGACGGAAAGCAACGGTGTTGGATTCGATAACTCCGTCGCCGCGCCGGCGTTCGTTCAGGCAGGTAAGCAACCGTGACTTAAACGCCAGCATGTCCTCGTAGCATTCCCGCGAAAAACTGCCGGGCAACGCGCCCTCCGCCACCCGGCTTAAGAACTCGTACCGGGTCAGGTTCAAAGGCATCAGCGCGGAGATCGTCGGGGAGAACTGCACGTTGAGTGTCGGCTTCCCGTTCACCAGAACCAGTTCCACCCCCTCTCCTCGTCGCTTTTCGACCGGCACCCGGTCTTCGAGAACCTGGCTGACTTTCGAGCTTGAAAAAGAAATGCTGGTCGCCAGTAGTAAATCACAGTCGGAACTGACGAGCATGCCCACAAATATCCGGTTAAGTCCCTTCACGAGGCGGGCCAGATAGGGCCGATCCACCTTTGCGCTTTTCGTAAGCGGCCCCAACACCTTCTCCAGATACTCTCCGGCATACTTAAATACCGTCAGTTCCCAGAGCGAAAGCTCATCCATCCATTCCGGCGGAATTTTGAAGAACAATCCGCGGCGCTGGCTGACTAGCAGGTGAAGGAAGAAGTCATTGGCTGGGTCGGTATCATCGCCTTCTACATACGAGCGTTGTGCGGCGTAGTAGCTGTCGTCCGCCCCGTACATCGCGTCGGCGCGAAGCAAAACGTCGAAGTAAGGCTTCAGGTTGTCGTCCGTCTCCCCGAAGATCAGAATGTTGTCAATGCGGTTTGATGTTTCGTGCCCGATGCGGAAGCGGTTCAGATAGTCAAATACTTCAAGCGAATCGCGCCGCACTTCCGAAAGGTTGCCGCCGAAAAGGTTGTTGAAGAGACTCGCCTTGGCCGTCGTGCCCTTTTGCAGAAACGTCGCTACGTCGCTCGCCTGCATCAGCCGATCCTTGGCGTCCGGGTGCCCGAGGATCGCATTGGCGAAAAGCAAGAAGAGTCGCCGGATCGGCACATGCAGTTCGTTGCAGTCGCAAAGCTCGAATAGTGATCGCAACCGCCCCCGAGCCAGCGGCGACTTGAGCAACTCGTAGTTGTGACGGATAGGGCAGCGGTCGCCGAAGAAGCCATCGTCTACTTTGCTCTTTTCGCATTCCGACCAGCCGTCATGCCCCAGGAAAGCATCGAGTGCCAGATCGAACACGCAGGGAACGCGGCTGAGATTGAAAAGCGTCAGCGGTGCTTCGACCGATTCTCGCTGGCCCTCGACCAGGAGCCACTCCACGAGCGAGCGGACTTTGGCCACGTTCGGAGTCGTGGGAAGCCGCTGCAAAGTCTCGACAAGCTGGCCGTCGTTCGCGGCAATCAGGAATTGGACTTTCCCGTCCGGCTCGCACAGGCAGTCACAGAATTTCGTGAGCAACTCGGCTTTGCTGGCGTACCGGCCACTCGCATCCTGCGGCGGGAGGGCCGTGAGGTCTCGAATGACATGAACCGTAATCGTCCCATGCACACCCTGGATGTCGAGCGTGTGGTACACATCGTCGCTGCGCCATTGCTGCTTGCTGCCACCCAGAAGCGCCCAGATTTTGCCACAAAGGTGGCTCTTACCATCACCCGCCGTGCCAGTCAGGATCACCGACCGCCGTTCCTCACGTTCGGGGCGAAATTGAGCGAACACGTCGTGCTCGACGGGATGGACAAATTCAAGCTTCAGGATGCCTGCCCGTTTGACCGACTTCCAGATGTGCTCATCGTACATGTTGTCGTTGCGGGGGATCGGCCCGTATTGTCGGATGAACCTGATCCACCGCGTAGCTTGCTGCGAAATCATGAGTCTCCCGTTCAGCTTCAAAGCTGGCAGATGAGGCAGCCACGGGTATCCCCTTCATCCTCATCCCCGTCGCCCAGGATGTTGATGAGCTTCCTCTTCTTGGCGTTTTTCTTGAGGTTCTCCTCCTTTTCGAGCCACTTCCGCTTGATCTCTTCGATCCGCTCAGGACGTTCCAATTCCACCAGCGGTTCGTCGCCGCACCAGTAGAACGGGTCGCCCTGGCCTTTATTTGTCGCGTACTCGTAGGCTTTGGCTTCCTCGAACATCTCAGGGTACTTTTCCCTGAGGCGAACCCATTCGATCTTCTGCTGGTAGAAACAGACGAAGCAGCCGGAGCGGGTCCGTCCCCATTCCGTATAGCGGGGAAGCCCCAGCCCGCTGTCCTCAAGAATCCGCACGACATCGGCCTTGACCAATCCATCCTCACGAAACGGATAGACGGTTTTGATGTTGGGTTTGTGGCTGATGTAACCTTCGCGTTTTTCATCCGCGCGGATCGCAACGTAGTTGATGACGTTCGAGTTTCCGACGTACCGTTCAAACGGCTTGAGCTTCAAAACCTTGGTACACCACCTACGATGGTTCGAGGGAATCATTCCTCCAAACACAGTAAGCCAATGATCGAAGTTCTGATCCGCCGTCGTCTTGGCAATCCGCTTACCCAGGATCGCTTCCAGTCGGGCCAGATACTCGTAGGTTTCCGGCAATTCTTTGTCCGTGTCGTGTAAAATGTACTCCATATCCTGAACACGGTCGCGCATGTAGATCGCCAGGGCGGCGCTGTCCTTGCCACCCGAGAGACTCAAAATGTGTCTAACTGGCTGATCTTTCATGCGTCTTCCACTTCTTGCAACTGTGTCATGATGGCTCTTGTGGCAGCTACTAGCCCTAGTCGGCCGTCCTCGCCGAATAGCGAGCGAATCCGCTCTTCTAGCTTGCCGACCTTTGCAAAGTCGCTTTCGCTGAGGCGAACCACCTTGTCCACTTCGCTGCCGTCCTGGCATGTGATCGAAACTCGCATGGCCTGGGTGCCTGCGGGTTCGGTGCCTGAACCGAACAGGGTACTCTCGACGCGGAAATACTGCCTCGCGCAGCGATGCAATTCGTCTTCAAACTGCTGGATGTCGTGATCTAACCACTTTGCGGGGGGCTTTGAGCAAAGAAAGCTCCCCACGGCCTCGATCCACTGGTCATCTTCCAGGCCCTGATCGGCAAGGCGAAGACAGAAGGCTCGAAGCCGAGGTTCCTTGACTGACGACAAGACACGGCTTGCCGATTGTGCGAGGTCAGATCGAACCTTGCCCAAGTCTCCTGGGCGATTGAAACAGTGCTGGAGTTCGTTCTTCATCTTCTGGAGAACCTCGGGGTACGCAGCCCGAAGCTCGTCGATGCACTCCCGCAGCCGCTCTACGAACCGCTTGACTTTCTGCGGGGAAGGAGTGGCGTCCGCCTCGAACTGCTCGCACCCGCACGCATCAGGTAGCGTCTGAAAGAGCAACGTGGGCGGCTCTTCGGCCTTCATCAAAGCATCCCGCACCTGGATGGCCATGCGCGAGACTCTCGCCGTCTTTTTCGCGTAATCGGGCAACTGAGCAGCGAACACGCACAATGGCCTTACCACGTCGAGCAGTTCGATAGTCTTGGGCTTCTTACCGGGGTTGAGCACCTTGAAGAGATGCTCGAACACGACGGTGCGAACACCAGCGATGCGGCAGTATTGAACCTCGAAATTCTCCGGGGCCTTTATCAAGCGCTGGAAGTCATCGCCAGTCACTTGCTTCATGAAACTCCCCTGGTCATAGAACGCCACGTCCTGCTCGTGGATCACGGCGAATGCGGCCAGCATCAATGGGCAGAGTCCACCCCTGACCCCGTAGGGCTGGGACTTCATCTTGAGGAAGAGGTCGGTGACTTTAACGCGGCGTCCCTTGGAGGCTTCGAGCACTTCCTGCATGTGAACGAGCACCGGACGCACGCAGCAGGTGTCTTCGCTTTCGTCGGGAATCGCTGCGGCCCATCCGTCGGGGCCTTCCTGGTGAAGGCGAGCCGCCTTAAGCACCGAAAGGTACATCGACATTTCGGGCGGTTTAGTGGCCGTGTCCATGCCCAGATACGGCTCGGATGCGAATCTCAAAAGGCGGTCGATCAGCCGCAACCGCGCTGCAGCAGCAGCCGAACTGGGTTCATGGCGGTTGACCAGTTCGTTGTGAATCTTGGGTGCTTTCTGATAGAGCTTGTCGCAGAAGCTCGAAAGTTGTTCGAGCAACGCTCGGCCCGTCGTGATCTTCGTGACTTCGCCGCGATGATACCATTCAAGTTCCAGGGTTTCGGTAAACTGCCGCAGCCCGACGAAACTCTGGAGGCTCTTGCGGAGAAACTGCTTGGCAGCCGTCAGTTGGCGAGTAGCTTCTTCCAAGGCGAAGTTGTCGTGATTCAGTTCAGGGACATTGGCAAGTACCCACTCCCACCGCTGCACTTCGGCAACCTGTTTTGCAAGTCCTTGCAGCGGTCGTGGCACAGCAACCAGCACCTCTTTGCGACTGGCAACTGCCTTCGAGGCGGCGAACTCGATGGCCGCCTTGCGCTCCGCAAGGGTTTCGCACAGCGCGACCACAACCTGGCCATCGGCACTCGTCCGCCTGGCGAGCGTCTCCTGCAACTCGGCGGTCGGCACGAATTGAACGTCAAAGTGCCGGAGGTTCCCCGTCTTGATGTAGTGGCGGCGAGCAACAAGCGGGCGAGTCTCCAATTGCTCTTGGATCTGCGGCCCAATTCGCTGAGGAATGGGAACCGCAGCGCTCGCCTCTTGGTAGGCTCGTTCCAGATTGACGCTCGTGTGCGGCCATAGGCAATATCCGCCCGCCACGCCACGGAAATACAGCACAGACTTTTCTCGCTGAAGCGACTTGAGCGTACCCTTGACCTTTTTCGAGGTATCGGTCGTCAAGGAATCGACGGCAGCCGCAATCGCGTCTTCCCTTGCCAGAAGCTGCGGCGAATCGATCACGTTCAGGATCGCCACAGTCTTGAGAATCTGAAGTTCCAGCGGTTGGTTTCGCGGGAAACTCTCGACGACGGACTCGATCTGGTTCCAGTGGCTGCGGAATGTCTGGAGAGCCAAGCGATGCCCGAATGCCGCGCGTGCGAAGTCGTAAAGGTTATGAAGACGATAGAAGCTGTCGGCCTTCGCTGGCTGCTCGGCGAACGATTGCAGGGCGAACGGCTCGTTGGAAAGCAGAAAGCTATAGAGAGAACGTTCATTCTGGCCGAACCGGCTGAACAGTTTAACCAGCACGGGGATGACGGTCGGATGCAGCGGGAAAATTTCCGGTGCGATGCCCATTAGTCGCTGCTTGACGGCATCGACTCCGTACCAACCCTGTTCGACCGCCTTCGTCATTTCATCTTCGAGCCGGCCCATCGCCCCACGCGGCAGTCTATCCCGCCGGACGTTGAGGGCGTTGGCAACCAGGAACGCCGTCTGTTCCAACGGCTGGTTGAACAAAATTTCTTCATAGCGGCCGGCGACCTTGTCCCATTCCTTTTGTGCGGAGAGCGTCAGTTGTTCCGCGTAAGCGTGGAACCCCTGGTGCAGCAGGCCAACCACAAAGATCGGCATGTCGCCGCTGCGCGACGCGGTTTCGGCGAGCATCTGAAGCAGATAGATGTCTTGCCGGTCGGGATGAAGTGCGGCGAACTCCAGAAACTTGCCTAGCTCATCCAGGATGATGACGATACCGTCCGCCTTGCCGGAGTATCGTAAATAGGAAACCGCCTCCTGAAGCAACGCGATGTCTTCGGACCCATCCTGCGATCCCGCCGTCTTCGTCGAAGGTGCCCGCAGTTTGGCAATCAGTTGTGGCGGCTTTCCTCGCGTACATTGCGATTCCAGGGACCGTGCCAGCGCCAATCGCAGCGATTCGCCAAGCGGGGCGCGCGTGCCTGTCACCAGCACCGGCAGCAGGTTCGGCCGCTTCACCCCCAGGCTTCGGAAATCGACGCACTTTCGCACGTCTTGTGGCAGGCCACCGCCATCCTCGTACAGCAAGTGGGCCAAGGCCAGTGCGAAGGACGATTTGCCAGTGCCGTAGTCACCCGTCACACGCCAGGCACGTTGTCCCGACTTGGGCTGAAGCCCCTGGATTAGCCGCTCGAAACCTTCTTGAGCGGGCGGCGTCAGGACATAGCCGCGAAGAGCCGAACTGTCCTCGAAGTCTCGCTCAAGGTGCGTCGAGCGGAGGAACCGTTTCTTGATGTCAAAGATGTCAGCGATGCGGTTTGTATTCAGCATGGCACACCTTCATGGGCCGTTTTGTAGACCGCTTTGATGGAGGGCACCGCTACCCCCTCTCGCCGCGAGACTTGCTGCTGTGTGGCCGATTCGCGGTAAACGAACGGGCCATCCGTATCCGACGAAATCAGTTCTAGTCGCTCACGAACAGCCCATTCGGGCAGCTTGAACACTTGCCCTGGACTGCCGTGCCCGAACGTGACTTCCTTGAAGGTCAGGGTTTTTTCCGTAGCCCGCCGTTTCAACCAGTATTCATGTAACGCATATGCGAAGATTTCGGACGTGATGTCTGACTTGTCTTCGATCCGAAATGCGTAGATCGGCTCGCGCCTGCCGGTGCCGTCGATTCGCCGCTCGCCAACATGCGTGATGAATTCGAGTTCCACTAGAGGACAGTCCAGATTGTCCTCCTGAATGTCGCCTTTGCGGCTACGAGTCGGCACATAGCTGTGCAGGAACGTGTCGAAGTGCTGCTCCAAGGTTACATCGGATGGTGGCCGGGCCTCTCTGTCCGCTGTTCGCCGAAAAGCCAACAGTGCGGCCGTCCGCCCGAGTTCCGGCGACTGCCACTGATTAATCAGAAAGTCCCAGGCAAAGAGAGGAGCATCGACACTATGCGTCGAGAGTTTCCAATGTAGAAGCCAGAGCGTGCAAATGTCTTCAAGGAATGGATCACCCTTCTTCCCGTCAAACAGGTCGTGGGCGAAATCGGTCGTCGCGAAGCCTCCGTCTTTGTGCTTGGCCGCAATGGACATTTCGACCATCCAGAAGCGGATGGCCCTAACCATGTTTTTCCCCACGCCAAGGCCGATCATCGCGCTTTCTTCGTCCGCGAAGGCATTGCGGTCTTTCGCTATCGCGTCGTAAGCCTTGGGCAGCCAGGCATAGCGGCAGGGAAACGTTTCATGGCCAGAGTATCTAAAGCTCATCTGTCAGCCCTTCTTGGATTCGGTTGTCCCTAGCCTCTGGCAGTGCCACAGATGAAGTGACAAAGTCAACAACATTCTGATCCGTCAGGTTTGCAGCGATCCTTCTTGTACGACCACCAATCCGGCAGGCTCAAATCCAAGAGTGCTCTTGGAAAGGATGGGCCGATCAGGGACAGTCGTTTCCAGAAACGCGAGTTGGCTTCGAGTTGGCCTTTTTGGGCGAGGACTCACCCACGGGACAACCCGCGGAGGTCATTGCCCGGATCGGAACTCTCGGCCCGCTGACTTCAATCGCCTTGGCTTATAGGGAAGGTTACGCGATTTTGCCGCAAACGCAAAGTCAGTAGCCGTCGGGAATTGGAGGCTCGGGAGGCTCATGCCGGTCCGCACTCCCCAATTTACCAGCACGCCTAAGCGGCATCGCTCCCCTTTGCCGGCTATCCGGTTGTGGCGACTCGCCGTTTTAGAGCTTGATTCTGTAAGGAAAATGGGCTAGTATTTCTTACATGAACGGTAGGAAGAAGTCTCCACAAGCCATTGATTCGAGGATAGTTGCGGCCATTCACGGCCGCGGACGCGGTTCCGTATTCGTTCCGGCCGACTTTCTGGACATCGGCAGCCGGGAGGCGGTTGACGTGGCCCTCCACCGGCTCGCCCGGCAGCGGACCATCCGTCGCCTCGCACGCGGGGTGTACGACTTCCCGAAAGAGCATCCGGTACTGGGACCGCTCGCACCGTCCGCTGAGGACATTGCACGGGCGATGGCGGGACGCGACCGCACTCGCCTCCAGCCCGCCGGGGCGTATGCCGCGAACGCCCTGGGCCTATCCGATCAGGTTCCGGCCAAGGTGGTGTTCCTGACGGACGGACCGGCCCGGACGGTCAAGATCGGCCCGACGACCATCCAGCTTCGCCGGACGACGCCGCGGAACATGGAAGCAGCCGGCCGCTTGATCGGCCTACTCATTCAGGCACTCCGCGAGTTGGGCCAGGAGCATGTGACGCAGCAGCGGCGGGACCATCTGAAGCGGACGATCCCCGCTGACAAGCGGCGGGAATTGCTCAAGGACCTGCGCCTTGCACCAGCATGGATGCACCCGATCTTCCGGGAACTTGCCGGGGAGGAAGCATGAAACTCGCTTTCTTGGCATTGCCCGAAGAAGAACGCCGCCTGTATGTCGAGCAGGCTGCGGTTCGCCGCAACCTGTCCCCAGTGATCCTAGAGAAAGACTTCTGGGTATGCTGGCTGCTGGGCATCCTCTTCGAGTCCGAGTTCGCCGGTAGTCTCGTGTTCAAGGGCGGCACATCGCTGTCGAAAGTCTTCGGCGTCATCGACCGGTTTTCGGAAGACATCGACCTATCGCTTTCCCCCGACTTCCTGAAACTGCCAGTAGCCGGCACGAGTCGCAACCAGGCCAACAAGTGGATGACCAGGGCGGAGGCCGCTTGTGGCGTCGCCGTGCAAAACCAGATCGCACCGGCGATGGAAGCAGCCGTAGCGGGTGTTCTTGGCAAACGTGACCGCGCGTGGTTCGAGTTCATCACCGATCCGGGCACGAACTCGCCGGTCCTGCTTTTCCACTACCCTTCGAGCCAATCGGCGGGGTTCGAGTATCTCAAGCGTGCGGTCAAGCTGGAGTTTGGATCGCTGACCGACCAGCAGCCGGTCGGACTCCATCCGGTGCGGCCGTGGGTCGCCGACGTGCTACCCGCCGCCTTTCCCGACTGGAAATGCGAGGTCGTCGCCCTGGAAGTGGAGCGGAGCTTCTGGGAGAAGGCAACAATCTAAGGTGGACCCCAAATGCTGGACAAAAAACGGGGTCAGCTAAGCTTTGAAATTCCCCCTGTTGAATCTTTCAATCCGTTAACCAAGCATGATTTTTCGGCACCGGACCCCTCACCAAAAGTGGGGGTTCGTGACGAA
>SXGT01447023.1_pt1 | contig 12114 bp, 11 predicted proteins | sample 3176221 | NCBI WGS metagenome assembly SXGT01 (sample SAMN11356862, study PRJNA531348) | freshwater metagenome | isolation source: freshwater sample F1-120 | place: China: Fuxian Lake, Yuxi | collected 2017-12-25
CAACCACACGCACGCGCATGTGCTGGCGGAACTGGAAGCCTATGCGCCGCTGACCAGTGTCGGCAGCTATTGCGTGGTGTTCGATACCGTCGTCGAGGACACCGCCGAATGCTGTCCGTCCGATCGCCCCTGGGGCAAGGGCGACAACCCCAAGACTGCCGTGTGGGAATACCTGAAGACACATGACGAGTTCGAAATCGACCACCAGATGGATCACAAACTGCTGATCAGCGCCGCACCCAGCGGTTATCTGAAACGGGTGCGCTGACGCGATGCACATCCATGTTTGCATATCATGGCAGCGGTTGCCGTGATCCTCATCCCACCAGAAACTGACTGATCATTGCAATGATCTCTGACGTGTCGCTCAGGAGAAACGTCCTTGCAAATTTTGCCGGCAGCATGTGGTCGGCATTGATGTTGTTGGCGTTCGTGCCGTTCTATATCCGACTGATGGGTGTGGAATCCTATGCGATCGTCGGTGTATTCAGTTCCCTGATGGTCATGTTGACTGTGCTTGACCTTGGGCTGTCACAGACGATGAACAGGGAAATGGCAAGGTTGACTGTGGATGAAACTGCAGCAAGCCAATTGGTTGAAACTGCGCGCACACTCGAAATTGTTTACTGGGGAATAGGAATACTGGTTGGCTGTGTCATTGCCCTGCTATCCAGTTTCATTGCTTTCCATTGGTTGAATCCGGATCAGCTTTCCCGGGAAGCCGTGCAGCAGGCCCTGTGGATCATGGCTTTGGTTATCGCATTGCGCTGGCCCGTATCTCTTTACAGCGGCGGGCTGAACGGTTTGCAGCGGCAGGTTCAGGTCAATGTACTCCTGATCGCGACAAGTACTGCGCAAGGGGCGGGGGCTTTGGCTGTCCTGTGGCTGATCGAGCCTTCCATCCAGGCGTTTTTCTGGTGGCAGGCGGGAGTCGCCCTGGTCCAGGCTGTGCTGTTGCGGATGACCATGTGGCGGGCGTTGCCCAATCGGGAAAATGCAAAGTTTCGGTTGCCCGTATTGTTGAATCTCTGGCGATTCGCGGCTGGAATGAGTGGAATATCTCTATTTGCCATCGTGCTTACCCAGTTGGACAAGGTGTTGCTGAGCAAAATGCTGTCGCTGGCCGAGTTTGGTTACTACACATTTGCCGCGACAGCGGCCGCCATTACCGGAAAGGTTGTCGGCCCCATATTCACAGCGTACTCGCCGCGACTGGCGGCGCTTGCAGCGCAGGGAAAGCAGGACGCGCTGAGCATGACCTACCATCAGGGCTGCCAGTTGGTATCGCTTGCCATCGTGCCTTTGGTCCTGATGTTGGCGGTGTTTTCCGAGGAAATACTGAGGCTATGGGGCAGAGATCCGGAACTGGTTTCACACTCTGCCGGGCTGTTCAGCCTCCTGGTCATCGGCAACGGCCTGAATGCGTTGATGAACATGCCCTACGCATTGCAGATTGCACATGGTTGGACGCGGCTCGTGCTTTATACAAACCTGTTTGCTGTCCTCGTACTAGGCCCGGCCATCTATTTCATGACTTTGGCCAAAGGGGCGGAAGGTGCGGCATGGGTCTGGATCGTGCTCAATTCTGGCTATCTGATCATCAATGTCCAGATCATGCACAATAAATTACTGGTAGCTGAACGGAAACGCTGGTACATCGAGGACCTGTTTTTTCCTATTCTCAATCCCTTGATTGCGATCGTGCTGGTCAAAATTGCGCTGCCCGATCTTTCGAAAATCGATGACATCGTGTCGATTGCCCTGTTAATCATGGCTTTCATGTTTGTCCTGTTGGCGGGCAGCCTGTCGAGCATTCCCGGCAGGGGGATTTTGATGCGTCTGCTGCGTCCGTTATCGCGTTCATGATGAATAAATATCCAGGCGGCAATTCCGCTCCGGACTATCCGATGGTAAGTGTCGGGGTGCCGACCTATAACAGGCCGAATGGTTTGCGCCGGACGCTGGAATGTATTACCACGCAAAGTTATCGTAATCTGGAAATCATCGTTTCCGATAATGCGTCGCCGGGAGACGAAACAGGCGCAGTGGTCCGGGAATTCATGTCGCGGGATACTCGAATAAAATATATCAGGCAGGACAGAAATATCGGTGTCATTCCAAATTTTCAATATGTATTGAAGATGGCGACTGGCGAGTATTTCATGTGGGCGGCGGACGATGATGAATGGGATCCAGTATTCATCGAGTTTTGTCAGTCGAATATTGGCGACAGCGGATCGATCATGACCGCTTTCGAGGTCAAGAACCGGGTCAGGGGTCAACTGGACAGAGTGGAACTTCCGCGTTTGACCGGCAATCCGCACAACCGGGCTGATATTCGTGAATTTGTCAGGCAAACAAAACCGTCGATGTTCTATGGTTTGCACAGGCGAAAATTGCTGTCTTTTTTTCTTGACCTTGATGCTTTCGACTGGATGGATTGCTATGTCTGCCTACGTTTGATCTGGCAAACCGGGTATAAATGCAGAAATGATGTCTGCCTGTACACAGCGGGTGTCGATGCCGAAAAATATGTGGTTAAACCATTTTCCGGAAACCGATTGAAGCCGATGCGTTACGTTGTATATTCCTTGCGCTATGCAGTACAGGCACGCGATTTCGTTACCCTGGCTCGGCATCTTTCAATCCTGCTTGTGCCTTACATGAAATATTTCAGACCGAAATCGGCTTCAGGGTAATTTGCTGGCTGTAACGATGTTAATTCGACTTTATTGATGTCTCGGGAAATTTTATGAAGCTTGATTGGTTTGTGTATCGTGTGCTGGGAAAACTTTCTCAAGCAGGCAAAAGCGGGGGCAGGGTCTCTTATTCGCAATGCGGGGAGGATCTGATCGTCAGATACATATTCGACATGCTGCATATTCCAGCGCCTGCCTATCTTGACATTGGAGCGCACCATCCCAGCCATCTCAATAACACGCTTGTTTTTTATCAGTCCGGTTCCCGTGGTGTCAATATCGAACCGGATCCCCTGTTGCTCGCCGATTTTTACAAACAACGGCCGCGCGATGTCAATCTGAATGTCGGTATCGCCAGAGAAAAGGGCGAACTTGATTTCTATGTAATGAGCGCCAGGACTTTGAATACTTTCTCGGCGGTTGATGCTCAGGCAGCAGTCGGCGAAGGAAAGACGAGAATCGAGAAAGTCATCAAGGTCCCGGTTGTTTCCGTCAACGAAGTTTTGTCGAACAATTTTTCGGACAGGCCGCTCGATTTCCTGTCCCTCGATGTCGAAGGACTGGACCTGATAATTCTGGAGTCATTCGATTTTACTCGCTGGCGGCCGAAGGTGATCTGCGTTGAAACGATTACCTATTCCGAGCATCACAAGGGTAGAAAAATTCCAGAAATAGGCCAGGTTCTATCTGATAACGGATACTTTCTTTATGCAGACACCTATATCAACACGATCTATGTCGATCGTGGCGTCTGGTAAAAGTCGGCAATTCGAATTCGATCGGGACTAATCGCCAGGCTGTTCATCATCAATGAACTGGATTGTTTTACTGATTGGAATCGAGCCTCCTGTCTTTCTCCGGGCGCCGGGCATTTTTTAATTTTTTGATAACCAGAACCAAAGATGGCTACCTTCAAATCATTCATCAAGAAAGCATTGCGCCTGAATCCCAATGAGGATGATCGCAATGCATGGCTTAAAAAGACGCTTGAATCCCTTCCCTCCGGCATTCGCCTCCTGGATGCCGGTGCCGGTGAATTGAGGAACAAGCCGTTTTGCCGACATTTGCAATATGTATCGCAGGATGTTTGCCAGTACGAGGGGCAGGGGGACCGAGCCGGCTTGCATACAGGAACCTGGGACACCAGCGGGATAGATATTGTCAGCGATATCGTGAACATCCCCGAACCCGATGCTTCGTTTGATTCGATTCTGTGCAGCGAAGTATTCGAGCATTTGCCTGATCCCAGACTTGCTCTGATCGAATTCAATCGCCTCCTGAAGCCGGGCGGCAAGTTGATTCTGACCGCTCCCTTTGCTTCCTATGTCCATTTCGCGCCCTATCATTATTCAACCGGATTCAGTCGCTACTGGTACGAATATCATTTGCCCGCTTGCGGCTTTGTGATTGAAGAACTGACCCCGAATGGAGACTGGTTCGGTTTGCTGAGGCAGGAAATTCTGCGTTGGCCGGGCATGGCCCGGCAAGCCGGACAGATCAGCCTGCCGCTGGTCTATCTGGCCTCCTTGGCAGGATTGGTTTACTTCGCATTGGCCAGACCCGGTAACAAAACATCGGAAGTGGCCTGTTTCGGCTGGCACTGCATTGCAACCAGGAAATGATACGGCGTGATCATCAGTAAAATCTTCGGCGGCCTCGGCAACCAGATGTTCCAGTATGCCGCTGGGCGTGCCTTGGCAATGCGGAAGGGTGTTGAGTATCGGCTGGATGTTTCCGCATATGATCATTACCGGATGCATCAGGGCTTCGAATTGAATTCCGTATTCAAGGCTGATGTCCGCGTTGCCACTCCGGATGAAATAGACCGGATAGTTGGAATTCAGTCTTCCCCTTTTCTGCAACGGCTGCTTTCACGGCCGGCTTTTGCGCGATTCAGGAAATCAGGCCTGGTTTTCGAGCCTGGTTTCAATTATTGGGGTGGCATGAATCTTCTGGAGGGCGATGCTTATCTTTCTGGTTATTGGCAGTCGCCGAAATATTTCAAGGATTATATTTCCACGATCCGTTCCGATTTTGAATTCAAATTGCCGATGAGTTTGGAGAATTCGAACCTGGCGAGCAGGATCAGAGAAGTTGAATCGGTCAGTCTGCATATCCGGCGGGGTGATTACGTCACCAATTCGAGTGCGAACAAGCAGCATGGGCTATGCTCGCTGGACTATTATCATTCGGCAATTGATCTGATATCAGAGCGCGTAAAGGATCCCTCTTTCTTTGTTTTTTCGGACGATCCGGACTGGGTGCGCCGAAACCTTCTGGTTGAGCAGCCCTGCTGCTTTGTCGAGCATAATTCAGGCGATCAAAGCCATAACGACATGCGTTTGATGAGCCTGTGTCGGCATCACATTATTGCCAACAGTTCGTTCAGTTGGTGGGGAGCGTGGTTGGGCGCCAATTCTGACAAGATCACCATTGCGCCCGCCAAGTGGTTCGCGAGTGGGATGGATGTGCGTGATCTTTATCCTGATGGCTGGGTGTTGATGTGACTTTTACTGCACATACTTTGGTGATTGGCGGTGCGGGATATGTTGGAACCTATCTCGTGCCTTTGCTGGTTGCATCCGGTCGCCGGGTGACCGTATTGGGGAGACGCACCCGCCCGGCCTCTGCCTTGCCGGACAAGGTTTCCTATGTTCAGGGCGATTTCGGGCAGACAGACCTGATCAAGGATCTTCTTGATCATCATGCGGAAGTCATCCACCTGGCCTATGCAACGGTGCCGAACACTTCATTCGACAATCCGCTTTCGGACCTCCAGCAAAATCTTCCACCGGCCGTGCAATTGTTTACCGAACTGGCCGAGAGAAAGGGGCGATTGCTGCTGGTCTCGTCAGGCGGAACCGTCTATGGCGAGGCCATGCAGATTCCGATTGGCGAGAGCCATTCCACCCGGCCGATTTCGCCTTATGGCGTGACCAAACTGACACTGGAGAATTACGCGCATCTGTATTCCGTCACGCATGGCCTGAATTATGTCTGTGTCAGGCCGGCCAATGCCTATGGTGTCGGGCAGCGCCCGTATGCCGGCCAGGGGTTTGTTTCAACCGCCATGGCCTCCTCCATGCGCGCCAGCAAGATCCGCATTTTCGGCCAGCACGGCACAATTCGTGATTACCTTTATGTCAGCGACCTTGCCTCCGGCATTGTCAGTGCGCTGGAGCACGGGCGCTTTTCCGAGACCTACAATCTCGGCTCCGGGGTGGGGCGTTCCAATCTGGATGTCGTGCAGGAAATGGCGCCGTTGATGCAGGAAATTGGCTGCAATGTCGAGGTTGAACATTTGCCGGAGCGGGTGTTTGATGTTCGCGTCAATGTGCTTGATTCCAGAAAACTGATTGAACATACCGGCTGGAAGCCGCAAGTCGATTTCATGGAAGGTCTGGTTCGAACCCGCGACTGGATCAGGACGCTCGATGTCTGAATCGACTGCTGCAGACGAATCAGCGCGCCAGGCCGGCATGCCGCTGCTTACCGTTGCGATTCCGGTTTTCAATGCCGGGAAATATCTTCGGATTGCCGTTATTTCCATTCTTCGCCAGACATTTCAGGATTGGGAACTCCTGATCATTGATGATGGCTCCAGCGATGATTCGCTGGACACCATTCGAGATATCGCCGATGCCCGCATCCGGATTCTGCGTGATGGCGAGAATCACGGTCTGGCTACCCGCCTGAATGAGGCTGTCGATCTGGCGCGCGGGAAATATTTTGCGCGCATGGATCAGGATGATTTCTCCTATCCCGAGCGTTTCGCCAGTCAATTGGCGTTTCTACGCAGTCATCCTGACATTGATCTGGTTGCGGTGCGCGCGGTGGCGATTTCTGAAGACGATATGGTCAGCGGCATTCTGCCCAGCCGTTTGCATCATGACGAGATTTGCGCAAGACCGTGGCTGGGTTTCTATTTGCCGCATCCGACCTGGCTTGGGCATCGTGACTGGTTTCTCAAGCACCGCTATACCTCGCCCGGTCCCTATTTCTGCGAGGACCAGGATCTTCTGCTGCGCAGTTATGCCGACAGCCGATTTGCCACCGTGAATCAGGTTCTGTTTGGTTATCGCTTGCGGAGCCGGATCAATCTTCGCAAGCAATTGAAAACCCGCTGGACCCTTTACCGGATTCAGCAACATCATTTTCTTGCTGCGGGTTGCTACAAATACGCCCTGCTTTCCTCGCTCGCTTTTACCGGGCGTGTCGGAAGCGATCTGTTCAGGGTTGCCAAGGAGGGATTGACCGGTGCAGGCTCAAAGCCTCAGGCGGTTGATCCGGCGGAAATTTCTCGATGGCGGAGCGTTTCCGGACAGGCCGGATGCAAGTCGTGATGCCGGTTGCCGCGGATGGATTCGCAATGAAGAAAGTCTGTTTTGTTACCGCCGCGCCCCTGACTTTGCGCGCCTTCATGCGTAACCATTTATTGGCGCTTTCCGCTCGATATGAAATATCCGCTGTCGCCGACTTCAGTCCCGAGGATCTGTCGGCGAACTGGCTGCCCTTTGCCCGGCTGCATCCGGTTGCCATTGCCCGGCCGATCAGCCCGCGCGCGGACTTGCATGCCTTGCTGGCGCTGGTCAGGCTGTTTCGGGCCGAGCGTTTCGATGTCGTGCATTCGGTATCTCCCAAGGCGGGGCTTCTGGCCATGACTGCGGCGCGACTGGCGGGTGTACCGCACCGGATTCATTGTTTCACCGGCCAGGTCTGGGCAACCAGCAAGGGGCCGGGGCGTTGGTTGTTGAAGAACGCCGATCGGGTCATCGCCGCGAATTCCAATTACCCGCTGGCGGACAGCCATTCCCAGCGCGAGTTTCTCGAACGTGAAAGGGTGGTTGCGAAGGGCGCGGTCAGCGTGCTTGGGCTGGGTTCGATTTCCGGGGTCGATCTGGAGCGGTTTCATCCCGACTTCAACCTTCGGCAATCAATGCGTGCGCAACTTGGCGTTCCCGATACGGCCTGCCTGCTGTTGTTTCTGGGTCGCTTGAACCGGGACAAGGGGATATACGACCTGGCGCGGGCATTCGCCCGCTTGTCGCGCGATTCGGGCGCAGTCTGGCTAGCGCTGGTCGGCCCTGATGAGGCTGGTGTCGAAACGCGCTTCAATGCATTGTGCGGCGACGCTTTGGCGCGGGTGGTTCGGGTCGGATACACCACCGTGCCCGAGCAATACATGGCTGCGGCGGATGTGTTTGTGTTGCCGAGTTACCGGGAAGGATTCGGCAGCGTGGTCATCGAAGCGGCAGCTTGCGGTGTTCCCGCTGTTGCATCCCGCATTTATGGTCTGACCGACGCGGTCGATGAAGGGGAGACCGGATTGCTGCATCCGCCGGGCGATGTCGCGGCGTTGCATGAGACTTTGGCCAGGCTATGCGCCGACTCGGGGTTGCGCGCAAGCTTGGGGGAAAAGGCGAGAATCCGCGCCGGCGCGCATTTTTCGATGGCATGCGTGACCGCCGAGTTACTGGCTTTCTATGAAAAAATCCTGGGCACCGGAAATCAGGGCAAGTGAATTGAATTGAAACGACTACTCGATGCCGTGTCGGCGCTGCTGTTGCTGATCCTGTGCGCACCACTCATGTTGCTGACCGCGCTGGCGGTGCGTATCGGCATGGGGTCTCCGGTGCTGATCCGGCAGATCAGGCCGGGACTGCATGCCCGGCCGTTCGCTTTTCTCAAGTTCCGTTCCATGACCGAGGCCAGAAACGCGGCGGGCGAATTGTTGCCGGACGCTGAGCGCATGACGCCGTTCGGCGCCTGGCTGCGTCGAAGCAGCCTCGATGAATTGCCGCAGTTGTTCAACGTATTGAAGGGCGACATGAGTCTGGTCGGTCCGCGTCCCCTGCTGATGGAATACCTGCCGCTGTACACGCCCCGCCAGGCGATGCGGCATCGGGTCCGGCCCGGAATCACCGGCTGGGCGCAGGTCAATGGGCGCAATGCGATCTCGTGGGAGTCCCGGTTTGAACTCGATGTCTGGTATGTCGAGAACCGGAGTTTGCTGCTCGATCTGAAAATCCTTCTGCTCACCGGCGCGCGTTTGTTTCGGCGCGGCGAGGTCAGTCATGCCGGGCATGTCACCATGCCTCGCTTTACCGGTTCCCCACGGGATTGAATCATGTCCATGCAACCCAGGCTTATCGTGTTCGGCGGCGGCGGCCATGCCAAAGTGGTGCTCGACGCGGCGGCGAAGTCGCGCCATTTTTCGGAAATTCAGTTGGCCGATGATGATCCCGCCACTTGGGGCAAACGCATACTGGGCCATCCGGTGATGGGCGGTCGCGAGGCTTTGCTGGCGCTTCCCGGCGAACGGCCGCAGGTCATCGTGGCAATCGGCGGCAACCGCATACGCTGCGAGGTTGCCGAGTGGTTGCAGGAACACGGATTCGAATTGGCGACGGTCATCCATCCTTCGGTGCAACTGGGTGAAGGCGTGCGTATCGGCGCAGGCAGTTTTCTCGCGGCCGGCGTGGTGGTGAATTGCGACGCGGTTCTGGCGGCCAATGTGATCGTCAATACTTCCGCTTCGGTCGATCACGATTGCCGGGTCGCGGCAGGCGTGCATCTGGCGCCGGGTTGCCGGTTGTGCGGCCATGTCTCGGTGGGCAAGCAAAGTTTTCTCGGAGCGGGCGTCGTGGTGATTCCCTCGCTAAACATCGGTGAATCGGTCATGGTCGGCGCCGGCTCCACCGTGATCGGCGATCTGGCCGATGCGGCGCGGGTCGCCGGGTCGCCGGCGCGTCCCTTGAGCGCGGAGGCATGATGCCGCAACCGTCACAACTTCAGCTTGCGCTTGACGGTGGGAAGCCGGTGCGGGATGGCGGCTTTGCGCCCTGGCCGGTGTTTGCGCCGGACGAGATCGAAGCGGTGAGCCAGGTGCTGGCATCGGGAAAGGTGAATTACTGGACCGGCCAGATGTGTACCCGCTTCGAAACCGAATATGCGCAATCCGTCGGAGTCGAACATGCCATCGCCCTGGCGAATGGCACGCTTGCCCTGGAATTGGCGCTCTACGCGCTGGATATCGGGCCCGGTGACGAGGTCATCACGACCAGTCGTACCTTCATCGCTTCGGCCAGTTGCATCGTTGCGCGCGGTGCTCGTCCGGTCGTCGCGGATGTCGATCCCGAGAGCCAGAACCTGACTGCCGAGACGGTTCGACCACTGATCACGCCGCGAACGCGCGCCATCGTCGCGGTGCATCTGGCCGGCTGGCCGTGCGACATGGATGCGTTGCTGGCGCTGGCGCGTGAACATGGTCTTTATGTCATCGAGGATTGTGCGCAGGCGCACGGTGCGACCTACAAAGGGCGTCCGGTCGGCAGTTTCGGCGATGCGGCGGCATTTTCCTTCTGCCAGGACAAGATCATCAGCACGGGCGGCGAGGGCGGCATGCTGCTGACCAACAACCGCGATCTGTGGGCCAAGGCTTGGGCGTACAAGGATCATGGCAAGAGTCACGCGGCGGTTTTCCAGCGCGAGCATCCCCCGGGTTTTCGCTGGCTGCATGAATCGTTCGGCAGCAATTGGCGAATGACCGAGATGCAGGCGGCGATCGGCTGCATGCAACTCGCCAAGCTGGATGCCTGGCGCGCCGCCCGCAATCGCAATGCCGCGATGCTGAATGCCGGTCTGGAGAGTATTCCCGGTTTGCGCCTGACACTGCCGCCGGCCGATGTCGGCCATGCCTATTACCGTTACTACGCTTTCCTGGATGCGGACATGTTGATGCCCGGATGGGACCAGACGCGGGTCATTGCCGCGATCAATGCCGAAGGCGTGCCGTGTTTTGTCGGCAGTTGCGGCGAGATCTATCGGGAACTTGCCTTTACCCGCGCCGGGCTGCAACCCGTGCGACCGCACCCGGGCGCGAGCCGACTCGCGCAGACCAGCCTGGCCTTTCTGCTGCATCCGACGCTGAACGAGCGGGACATGCTGGATACCTGTGCGGCAGTGGCCAAGGTGATGCGGGTTGCGGCCCGCGTGCCCGGCATCGATATGAGAGGCGCGGCATGATGATCGGACGTGGTTTGCTGGTGATCCTGCACGATCTGGCCGCTTCCGCGCTGGCCTGGCTGTTGGCGTTCTGGCTGCGTTTCAATCTGGATCTGCCGCCGGAATTCCAGGCCGCCGCACTGGCGACATTGCTCTGGGTGGTGCCGGTGCAGGCCTTCGTGTTCTGGTACTTCGGCCTGTATCGCGGCATCTGGCGCTTCGCCAGTCTGCCCGATCTGAAGCGCATATTGAAAGCGGTTGCGGTCGGCGCGGTGGCGCTGCCGACCCTGCTGGTGCTGTTCAGGGTTCAGGAAGTAGTGCCTCGCTCGGTGCTGTTGCTGGACCCGATTCTGCTGATCCTGATCATGGGCGGCAGTCGGTTTGCCTATCGGGCCTGGAAGGATCACCGCTTGAATGCGTTATTGACCGATGCCAGACCGGTGCTGATTCTGGGCGCCGGCTCGGCCGCCGATTTCCTGTTGCGGGAAATGGCGCGCACGCCATCGGGCTATCAGGCGGTGGGGCTGCTGGATGATGACGCCGCCAAGCTGGGACGGCATATCCAGGGGGTGACGGTGTTGGGAAGGCTGGCCGATATCGGACGCTGGCGGGAAAGAACCGGGGTGCAGGATGTGATTCTGGCCATGCCTGCCGCGCCGGCATCGGTGCGCAAGGCGGTGGTCGAAACCTGTGCCGGTCTTGGAATGAATCTGCTCACCGTGCCCTCGATGAATGACCTGATGCAAGGACGCGTGTCGGTCGAGTCGCTGCGCAAGATCGAACTCGACGACTTGCTGGGCCGGGAACCGGTTCGACTAGATGATGCCGGCCTGGCCGAGTGTCTGTCCGGAAAAACGGTCATGGTGACCGGGGCAGGCGGGTCGATCGGTTCGGAAATGTGTCGTCAGATCGCCCGCTTTCGGCCCGAGCGTCTGGTGTTGTTCGAGCAGAGCGAATTCGCGTTGTATCAGTTGGAACAGGAGTTCCTGCGCACCAGTCCGGATCAGCCGATCGTCTGTGTCATCGGCGATATCAAGGACGCCACGCGCATTGTGCAAGTTCTGGCCGAGTTCCGACCGAGCGTGATTTACCACGCGGCCGCTTACAAGCATGTTCCCTTGATGGAGCAGGTCAATACGCTGCAAGCGCTGAAGAACAACGTGCTCGGCACGCTGGTGGTGGCGCGCGCCGCGCGGGATGCCGATGTCGAAAAGTTCGTCATGATTTCCACCGACAAGGCGGTGAATCCGACCAATGTCATGGGCGCGACCAAGCGGCTGGCGGAAATGGTCTGCCAGTCGCTGCAAGGCGAGGCGGGTACACGGTTCATTTCCGTCCGCTTCGGCAATGTGCTGGGCTCTTCCGGCAGCGTAATCCCGAAGTTCCAGAAGCAGATCGAGGCCGGCGGCCC
>SXGT01313041.1_pt1 | contig 12113 bp, 11 predicted proteins | sample 3176221 | NCBI WGS metagenome assembly SXGT01 (sample SAMN11356862, study PRJNA531348) | freshwater metagenome | isolation source: freshwater sample F1-120 | place: China: Fuxian Lake, Yuxi | collected 2017-12-25
CGGGCCGACGGGGCGGCGAGTGGCACCGCGACATCCCGTGGGAGTCCATCGACAAGGACTTCATGAACCTCACCCCGGCCGCGCACGGCGACCGCGAGTTCGGGTTCGTGCAGACCCGCCTGGGCGTGGCGCGCAAGACCGTCGCGGGGCACGTCAGCGACCCGTCCGTCGGCGCCCGGATCGCGACCTGGGTGCGCGCGGCCACGGCGGCGCAGGACGTGCGCACGCTGCGGCTCGCGCGCTTCGGCGACAACATGCGCGACGTCGCCGTCACCGAGGGCGACAAGGTCGAGGCGCAGCGTCGCTTCGGCGTCTCCGTGAACACGTTCGGCGTCAACGACCTCGTCGACGTCGTCGACGCGGTGGAGCCCGGCGCGGTCGACAAGGTCGTCGCGGAGTACGAGGACCTGTACGACGTCGCGCCCGACCTGCACGCCGGCGCCGACCGGCACCACCTGCTGCGCGACGCCGCGCAGATCGAGGTCGGGCTGCGGCGCTTCCTGGAGGAGGGCGGCTACGGCGCCTTCACGACCAGCTTCGAGGACCTCGGCGGGCTCCGCCAGCTGCCCGGGATCGCGGTGCAGCGGCTCATGGCCGACGGCTACGGCTTCGGCGGCGAGGGCGACTGGAAGACGTCGGTGCTCGTGCGGACCACCAAGACGATGACGGCGGGGCTGCCCGGCGGCACGTCGTTCATGGAGGACTACACGTACCACCTGGAGCCGGGCAACCAGAAGTCGCTGGGCGCTCACATGCTCGAGGTGTGCCCGACCATCAGCTCGCAGCGGCCGTCGGCCGAGGCGCACCCGCTCAGCATGGGCAACCGTGAGGACCCCGTGCGGCTGCGCTTCGTCGCCGACCCCGGCGAGGCGGTCGTGGTCGGCTTGGCCGACCTGGGCGACCGCTTCCGGCTCACCGCGAACGACGTGACGCTGGTCGAGCCCGACGCGCCCCTGCCGAACCTCCCCGTCGCGTGCGCCGTCTGGCAGGCCCACCCGTCGCTCCCGACGGCCGCCGAGGCGTGGCTCATGTCGGGCGGACCGCACCACACCGTCCTCACCACCGCCGTCGGCATCGAGGCCTTCCGGGACCTCTCGGAGATCCTGCGCACCGAGCTCGTGCACATCGACGCCGACACCACCCCCCACCGCTTCCTGCAGGAGCTGCGCTGGAACGCGGCGTACTACCGGCTGGCGGACGGGATCTGAAGCGTTCCCGAAGCTGGCTTGACCGGGGGTCGTGACCTTGCTGGTGCGTTGGCTGCGGTCGTCGTGACCTTGGTGGTGCGCTGCCTGGGGCGGTCGTGACCCTGCTGGTGCGCTGCCTCGGCTCTCGCTGGGGGCAGCCTCCGAAAGGGCCTCGACCGGCAGCGGGTCTGGGGCTAGTTTCGGGTCTCGGGGTCTGGCTTGGGCCCGTGGGTGACGCACGATTCTTCTTTTCCGCGTTCTTGAGCCACGGTTCTCCGTTTGCGCGTTCGGGCGGTGGATCTGCCACCTTCTGAGCGCTCTACAGGTGGTAGATCCACCGCCGGCGGGGCCAGGCGCGGCAACGATGCTTCCTTCTCGTGGACCGTGCCACGAGAAGGGAGAATCTCGCGTCCCCCCAACGCAAAAGGCGCCCAAGCTTCTTCATTCACGCGTGCGAGGCCGAATGCTTCTACGTTCACGACGGAATCCCGTAGCCAACGCAGCATCCTTTGACCTCAGCACACGAACGCAGCATCGTGCGTCCACCCCCAGCGCAAGCCGCAGCCCGAGACCCCAGACCAGCGCCGTCGCCAGCCGCCCGGTCGAGGCCCTTCGGAGACCAGACACAGCGAAGGCCGAGGCAGCGCACCAGCAAGCCCAGACCCCCTGCGGCAGCGCACCAGCAAGCCCGAACTCCCTGCGGCAGCGCACCAGCAAGCCCGGACCCCTGAGGCAGCGCAGCAGCAGGACGAGACCCCCTGCGGCAGCGCCGCAGCAGGACGAGACCACCCAAGCCAGCGCACCGGCAGCGCCCCCCGGACGATCTGGGACGATCAGGGCGTGAGCAGCGGCCCGGTCGACGACGTGGCGGCGATGCGTCGCGCGCTCGATCTCGCCGCGTCGGCGCTGACGTCCGACGACGTGCCGGTGGGTGCGCTCGTCCTCGACGCCGCGGGGGTCGTGGTGGGGGAGGGGTTCAACACGCGGGAGCGCGACCAGGACCCGCTCGGCCACGCCGAGCTCGTCGCGCTACGTGCCGCGGCGTCGACGCTGGGCACGTGGCGTCTCGACGGCTGCACGCTGGTCGTCACGCTCGAGCCGTGCACGATGTGTGCGGGCGCCATCGTGTCGTCGCGGGTCCGTCGGCTCGTGCTGGGGGCGTGGGACGACAAGGCCGGGGCGGTCGGCTCGCTGTGGGACGTGGTGCGCGACCGGCGCCTCAACCACCGCCCCGAGGTGACGTCGGGCGTGCTGGCGGAGGAGTCGTCGATGCTCCTGCGCGCCTTCTTCGCCGACCGCCGCTGACGTCGCCGTCACGCGCCGTGGGGAGCCGGACGTGCCGATGCGAGGACGTCCGAGCTTTTTCGGACCGATGTCTTGACATGAGCCACGTCACATCTTTAGCGTCATCCGGATAGCGGTACGTGTTCCGCAATGCGGAAACTACAGAAGGATGACCATGACCACCTCCCCCCTCGTCCGCCGCTTGGCGGCACTGTCCCTGACGCTGGTCACGGCGACGGCCCTGACCGCGTGCGGCTCCTCCGGCGGCTCCGGGTCCGGCTCCGACGTGAAGATCGGCCTCATCGCTGCCGAGCAGGGCCCCTTCGCCTTCGCCGGCTCCTCCTACCTCAAGGGCGCTGAGCTGGCCGCCGAGCTCGAGGACGTCGAGCTCGTCGTCGAGGAGGGTTCGGAGGACCCGGCCAAGAGCATCACGGCCTTCAACAAGCTGACCGGCCAGGAAGGCGTCAAGGAGGTCGTCTGCTGCATCTCCAGCGCCGTGGCCGGTGCCATGAAGCCGCTCGCCACGCAGAAGAAGGTGCCGCTCGTCGTCTACGGCGCCACGACGCCCGACCTCGAGGACCCGCCGTTCGTGCTGCGTCCTGCGCTGCTCCCCCAGCAGGGCATCGCCCCCGTCGCGGCCCGCCTCGTCGAGGAGCTCGGCATCGAGAGCGCCGTGCACGTGACCGCCAGCGACAACGACGGTCTCGTCGCGCAGAGCGAGGCGGCCCGCTCCTCGACAAAGGAGGCCGGCGCGGAGGACCGCGGCACGGTCAAGACGCTCGTCGCCGACACCGACTTCAGCGGCGCGGTCACCGAGATCCTGTCCAAGAAGGCCGACATGGTCACCGTCTACACGCTCGGCGAGGCTGCGGCCACCATCACGAAGGCGCTGCGGGAGAAGGGCTACGAGGGCGTCATCCTCGCCAACAACGCTGTGGCTACCGCGCCGCTGCTCAAGTCCTTCGGCGAGACGCTGGCCGACACCTACTTCTCCGTCGAGTACACGCCCGCGAGCGAGCTGCCCGCCGCAGCCGAGTTCACGAAGGCCTACGAGGAGAAGTACGACGAGAAGCCCGACCTCTTCGCCTCGCAGGGCTACGTGGCCGTCAAGTACGCCGCGCGGGGTGCGAGCGACGCCGGTGACGGCGCCGACGCCGCTGCCGTCGCCGACGCGCTGAGCTCCATCGACACGCTCGAGTCGCCCTGGGGCGAGCTCGTCTTCGACGGCGGCCAAGGCACGAGCACGGAGTTCCAGATCGTCCAGATCGACGACGCGGGCGTGCCGCAGCTCTGGAAGGGCGCCGACGCGTGAGCCGCGACCACCACGACCAGGAGAGGAGGCGATGACGTGGACGTCCTGCTGCAGCAGATCCTGAACGGGCTCGCGCTCGGTTCCGTGTACGCCGTCTTCGGCGTCGGCTTCGGCCTCATGCTCGCCACGCTGGGCGTGCTGAACGCCGCCCACGGCACCTTCGCGACCTGGGGTGCGCTGACCGTGCTCTTCCTCGTCAACGACGCCGGCATCGGCTTCTGGCCGGCCCTGCTGGCGGGGGTGCTCGTCTCGGGCCTCCTGGCCGTGGTGGTCGACTTCGTCGCCTTCCAACCGATCCGGCGACGTGGGGGAGACCTGCTGCCCGCGCTCATCACGAGCATCGGGGTGTGGATCTTCCTCCTCGCGCTGGCACGGATGGTCACGGGCGCCACGACGTCTCGCTTCTCCCCGGACGCCGCGCCGAGCGGGGCGTTCAGCTTCCTCGGCCTGACGCTCGCACGCACACAGCTGGTGAGCCTCGTGGCCGTGGCGGTCGTCGGCGTCGGGCTCTACGCCCTGCTGCACCGCACCAAGGTCGGCTCGGCCATGCGGGCCGTCGGGCACTCCCCGATGGCCGCGTCGCTCGGCGGCGTGAACCCGGTGCTCGTCGTCGCGACCACCGCGTTCCTGTCGGGCGCCGTGGCGGGCCTGGCGGGCATCACCATGGGACTCAACACCAGCACGGTCAACTTCATGCTCGGCGAGGCGCTCCTGCTGAAGGGCTTCGCCGCCGTCATCATCGGCGGGTTCGGCGACGTGCGCGGCACCGTCCTCGGCGGGCTGCTCATCGGCGTCGCCGAAGTGCTCACCGCGCAGTACGTGTCGGGCAGCCTGCGTGACGCCGTGACCTTCGGGCTGCTGCTGGCCTTCCTGGTCTTCCGACCGCGGGGCCTGTTCGGCTCCGCCACCTCGATGCAGACGGTGAGGGCATGATGGGCGGCCTCTGGGACCAGTACCGCACGGTCGTCGAGTTCGCGATGGCCAACGCGCTGTTCGCGCTGGGCAGCTGGATCGCGATGTGGGCCGGCGTGTTCAGCCTCGCCGGGGCCTCCTTCGGGGCCGTCGGCGGGTTCAGCGCCGCCTACCTCGACCTCCACATGGAGGCGGGCATCGTCGTGCAGCTGCTCGTCGGCGCGGGCCTCGGGCTCGTCGTCGCGGCCGTCCTCTCGGTGCTCCTGCTGAAGCTCGAGAGCCACTGGATGGCGATGGCCACGGTGGCGCTGGTGCTCATCACCCGCGTGGTCGTGCTGTCGGCCGAGGAGTACACGGGCGGCAGCGTCGGCACCGGGGTCACCCGCAAGATCGACCTCGTCACGGTCGTCGTCCTCGTCGCGATCGTCTGCTACGCCCTCGCGCGCCTGCGCCGGTCGCGTTACGGCATGGCGGCGCACGCCGTCCGCGAGGACGCCGCGGTCGCCGCGGCGCTCGGCGTGAACCCGTTCACCGTCCGGGCCGTGGCCTTCGCGGCAAGCGGCCTGGTGGCGGGCCTCGCCGGCGTCGTCCTGGCCAACCTGCTGCAGTACATCGGGCCCGACACGTTCTTCATCACGCTGGCCTTCACCATGGTCGCCGCGATGGTCCTCGGTGGCACCTACCACTGGGCCGGGCCGATCGTCGGCGCGATCGTCTTCGTCGGCCTGCCGGAGGTCGTGCGGTCCTACGTGGACGGTGTCGACGAGCTCATGACCGGCGCCCTGCTGGTGCTGATCATGGTCTTCATGCCGCGTGGCCTGATCGACCCGCGCCGCCAGTGGGTCCGACGGCTGCGCGGTACCGACGGGACGCCCGCGCCCGACCGCGAGCCGGAGGTGGCCCGATGACTGACGCACTGCTGACGATCCAGGGTCTCGTGAAGCGCTTCGGCGGCGTCACGGCCGTGAACGACGTCGACATGGTCGTGCCGCAGGGCTCGGTCATGGGGCTCATGGGCCCGAACGGCGCCGGCAAGACGAGCCTGGTGAACCTCGTGACCGGCTTCTACACGCCCGACGAGGGCTCGGTGCTGTTCGAGGGCACGGATCTCGCGGGCCTCGCGCCCCACCAGATCAGCCGGCGCGGCGTCACGCGCACCTACCAGAACGTGCGGCTGCTCAGCGGCTTCAGCGTGCTGGAGCAGGTGGTCGCCGGCATGTACGCGTCGCGCAAGGCGTCGTCGCTGTCGAGCCTCATCCTGTGGCCCGGTGAGCGACGGGAGCGCCGCGAGTGCCTCGAGCGGGCCGACGCCCTGCTGACGCGCGTCGGCGTCACCGAGCGGCGCGAGCTGGCCGAGACGCTGCCGTACGGCACGCAGCGGCGCGTCGAGATCGCCCGCGCCCTCGCCACGGACCCTCGCCTGGTGCTGCTCGACGAGCCCACGGCGGGCATGAACCACGAGGAGTCCGTCGCCGTCGGCGAGCTCATCCGCTCGGTCCGCGACCAGGGCCTCACGGTGCTGGTCGTGGAGCACAACATGCGGCTGATCCTCGACTACTGCGACTCCGCCTACGTCATGAGCTTCGGCGAGGTGCTGTCGCACGGCACCCCGCAGGAGTGCGTCGACGACCCCGCCGTCCAGAAGGCCTACTTCGGAAAGGAGAACGATGCTTCAGGTATCCCGGCTCTGCGCGAGCTACGGAGCGATCCGCGCCGTCCGTGACGTCAGCCTGGAGGTGCCCGAGGGCAACCTCGTGGCGGTCCTGGGCGCGAACGGTGCCGGCAAGTCGACCCTGGTGCGCTCCATCGCGGGCGTGCACCGGGAGAAGACCGGCGACGTCCTGCTCGATGGCCGCGCCGTCCAGCGGCTGCCGCTGCACCGCATCACGCGGCTCGGCCTGGCGCTCGTCCCGGAGGGACGGCACGTGGTCTCGCCCCTGACGGTCGCCGAGAACCTCGCCCTGAGCACGTTCTCCGGGCGCTCGCGTCCGGAGCTGCTCGAGCGGGTCTACGACCTCTTCCCGCGGCTGGCCGAGCGCCGGACGCAGCAGGCGGGGTCGATGAGCGGCGGCGAGCCGCAGATGCTCGCGATGGGTCGTGCGCTCATGACGGACCCGCAGGTGCTGCTGCTCGACGATCCCTCGATGGGTCTCGCGCCGTCGGTCATCGACGTCATCTACGGGGCAATCGCGGCCCTGCACGACGAGGGCCAGAGCATCCTGCTGATCGAGCAGGACGCGACGCGGGCGCTCGAGGTCGCTGACCACGCGTACCTGCTGCAGCGCGGCGAGGTGCAGATGTCGGGCACGCCGGACGCGCTCGCGCACAGCGAGGACATCCAGAAGGCGTACCTCGGATGAAGGACGTCACCGGACCTGCCGGCGGCGACGTCGTGGACCCCCGCAACTATGTCGCGTCGGTCATCAAGTCCTGCAGTGTGGTCGAGGTGCTCGGCGGCGGCGACAGCGAGTACACCCTGGGTGAGGTGGCCGCGGCCACCGGCCTGGGCAAGACGACCGTGCACCGGCTGCTGTCGTCGCTGCAGATGGCGGGCTGGGTGGAGCGTGGCCCGCGCGACGGGTACCGCCTCAGCATCCGGATGCTGAAGCTCGCCCACGCGTCGCAGCGTCAGTTCAGCATCCGCAACGAGGCCCTGCCGCACCTGCGTTCCCTCGCCGGCACGTTCGGCGACACCGCGTTCCTCCTCGTGCCCGCGGACGAGGGCGGCGTCGTGGTCGAGATGGTGGAGGGCGAGAGCCCGCTGAAGGTCAACACCGTCACGCTCGGCTCGGTGCTGCCCTACCACGTCGCCGGGGGACCGACCGTGATGGCGGCCTTCGACGAGGACATCCGCGAGCGGGTGCTCGCCGCCCCGCGCAAGCGCTTCACCGACCGCACCGACGTCACGCGCGAGGCCCTGGAGGCCAAGTTCGCGCGCATCCGCGAGCAGGGCTACGTGTTCGCCGACGAGGACCTCAACAACGGCGTCGCCGTCGTCAGTGCCCCGGTGTTCGGTCCCACGGGTGCACTCAGTTGCACCCTCAGCCTCGGCGGCGCCGCCCAGGGCTTCGGCCCGGACCGCCTCGACCAGATCGTCACCGCCGTGCGCGAGGCCTGCGCAGCGCTCTCCGAGCGCCTCGGGGCTCCTGCGCGTCGGTGACCCGATGGAAGGAACGACCATGACGAATGACTTCAGGGAGCAGCTCGCCGACGGGCTGGTCTACGCGCCGGGCGTGTGGGACGGGCTCACCGCTCGCATCGCCGAGCAGAGCGGCTTCTCGGCCCTCTGCGCCTCCGGCTTCGCCATCTCGGCCTCGCTGGGCCTGCCCGACGCCGAGATGTACTCGATGTCGGAGAACCTCGACGCGGTGCGTCGCATCCGGGGCGCCTCGCGCCTGCCGGTCGTCGCCGACATCGACACCGGCTACGGCAACGCCGTCAACGCAGCGCGCACGGCACGGATGTTCGCTGACGCAGGCGTGTCCGCCGTCTTCATGGAGGACCAGCTGGCGCCCAAGCGGTGCCCTGCCGCGACGAGCGGCGTCCCGACGCTGCTCCCCGCCCACGAGGCGGCCGGCAAGGTGCGTGCCGTGCGCGACGAGGTCGGCGACGAGCTCGTGCTCATCGGCCGCACCGACGGCATCGGCGACGACGCGATCCGTCGTGCTGTCGCCTACGTCGAGGCCGGCGCGGAGATGATCATGCCGATCTCCAAGGGCTTCCCCGACGCCGAGTCGTGGGCGCGCCTGCACGCCGAGGTCGGTGTGCCCCTCATGTGCTCGCTGACTGCCTGGACGTGGACGGCCGAGCAGTTCACCAGCGAGGTGCTGCGCGAGATCGGCGTCGGCCTCGCGCTCCTGCCGACGCAGATCCTGCTGGCGGCCACCACCGCGACGCGGGCGTCGCTCGAGCGCCTCGCCGCAGGCGAGCCGCCGGCGGAGGTGAGCCGCGACTACATGGAGCACGCGGACTTCCTGAAGCTCATCGGCTTCGACGACGTGCTCCACAAGCAGTCCCTGTACCTGCCCGAGACCCTCGAGGAGGCCTGACCATGGGCCAGACCATCACGCAGAAGATCCTCGCCCGGGTGGGTGGCCGCGAGACGGTCACGCCCGGGGAGAACTACCCGGTCCGCCCGGACTACATGATCGCCTACGACTTCCCGGGGTACACCGACCGCTTCTTCAAGCAGATGAAGGAGGACTTCGGGGTCACCAAGGTGGCCGACCCCGACCGCTACGTCCTGTTCATCGACCACATGCTGACGAACAAGAACGAGCGCGAGGCCGAGGTCCACCAGGTCACCCGCGACTGGGCGCACGAGAACGGCGTGCACTTCCACGAGGGCGAAGGGATCGGTCACCAGGTGGCCGCCGAGCTGGGCTACGCGATGCCTGGGTCGTTCCTCATCCACTTCGACGGCCACATCTCCAGCCTCGGCGCGTTCGGCGCGCTCGGGATGGGCGTGCGGCGCGACCTCCTCGAGGGGTGGGTCACCGGCGGCATCCACCTGGACGTCCCGGCGAGCACCCGTTTCCACCTGACGGGCTCCTTCGCCCCGGGCGTGGAGAGCCGCGACCTCATCCACCGCATCATCTCCGACATCGGCGCGGACGGCGTGGCCTTCCAGGTCATGGAGTACACGGGTCCCGGCGCTGAGTCGATGGCGCTCGGCCAGCGGCAGGCGCTGTGCGGCATGGCGATGTTCGCCGGTGGCGTGTCGGCGATCTTCAACCCCGACGAGATGAGCCTCGAGTACAGCCGCACGGTCGCCCAGCGCGACTTCGAGCCGCTCTACAGCGACCCGGACGCCGAGTACACGGCGCGCCACGACATCGACCTCGATGCCCTGAGCCCCCAGATCGTCATGCCGGGCTCGGCGCGCGCCGCCAACACCCGCGACGTCGCCGAGGTGCATGGCCAGCGCATCCAGCGGGCGTTCATCGGCTCGTGCGCGAGCGGGCGCATCGAGGACATCCGCGCCGCGGCGGGCATCCTGAAGGGCGAGAAGGTGGCCTCCGGGGTGGAGCTGAACGTCGTGCCGACGTCGAGGCGCATCTACGAGCAGGCCGAGTCCGAGGGGCTGCTCGACACGCTGCGCACAGCGGGCGCGCACGTGGTGGAGTCGACCTGCGACTTCTGCTTCGGGTACGCCAAGCCGCTCGAGGCGGGCGAGGCGTGCGTGTCGACTGGGGTGCTGAACATCTCCGGACGCATGGGGAGCCCCGACGCCGACATCTACATGGGCTCGGCGACCACGGTAGCGGCGAGCGCCCTGACCGGCCGGCTCACCGACCCCCGCGAGGTGGTGACCCCATGACGACCGCCCCCACGCAGGTCCTCCCCGACGTCCTGCACGGCCGGGTCGCCTGGATCTTCGGCGACGACCACGACATCGACCTCATGATCGGCGTGCAGAACATCAAGTACACCGATCCGGCCCACCTGCACCGCGTGTGCATGAAGGCGTACGAGGACGACTTCACCGACAAGGTCCGCGACGGCGACTGGCTCGTCGGCGGGCGCAACTTCGGCTACGGACACCCGCACTACGTGGCGATGACCGCGATGCGCAACGAGGGCATCGTCGGAGTCGTGGCCGAGTCCTTCTCGCCGGGCTTCTGGCGCGGGGAGGTCAGCAACGGCATGCCGCTGTTGACGGTGCCGGGCATCTCGACCGCCGTGGAGCGCTGGGACGAGATGGAGGTCGACTGGCGCGCGGCCACCGTGACCGTCCGGGCGAAGGACCTCGTCCTCGAGGGCGAGGTGCTCAACCGCCGCACGCAGGACATGATCGCCGCAGGCGGCCGATACCAGCTGCTGCTCGCCGAGCACGGCCGCGTCTAGCAGGCGCGCGGACCTGGAACCGGTTCCAGGTCCGCGCGATCACGCCCGGCGACGGTGACGTCGGTGCGATGGTGGTCCGACCACCATCGGACACGGGAGGGAGAACCGTGAACTTCACCACCATCGGTCGCGCCTGCGCGACCGTCGTCATCACGATCGCCGGCATCAACCTCGCCACGACGCCGGCAAGCGCCGACGACCCCGCGCCCAGCTGTGACCCGGCCGTCGTCCAGGCCGCGCTCACGAAGGCCGAGGCGGACGCGCTGGCCGCGCAGAAGGCGTACGTCACGCACACGCGGACCGCGACGAAGGACCTCGTGAAGCAGCTCAAGGACCGCGAGACCGCCGAGGCGCGGGCGGCCGAGAAGGAGGCGCGACGACTCGCCGCCGCGGCGAGGAAGGACCCCGAGCTCCGCGACGAGGCCAAGCTCGCCCGCGAGGCGGCCCGTGCCGCGGCCAAGGAGGCAGCTCGCGCGCAGCGCGCGTCGCTCGCCACCCTGAAGCGCCAGGTCAAGGCCGAGCGCGTTGTCCTGAAGGCGCAGTGGGACGCGGCGAAGAAGGCGCTGCGGGACCAGCGCGACCACGCCGAGGAGTGCGCCGATGCGGCGCAGGCCCCGGAGCCCACGGAGTCGCCCGAGCCGCCGGAGCCCGAGCACGAGGGTGCGCAGTCCTGACAGGAGATGCACCGACGAGCGCCCCGACCGCCCCGCCGGTCGGGGCGTTCGTCTGCTCCCGTCCAGCGTGCAGGGCGCTGGTTCCCATGAGGTCATGGGAACCATCACGCGGCGGCGCCGCGGAATAAGTTGAAAGTTGAACTAGTTGGTGCGAGCATGAGGACCCAGGAGGCTTCCATGAGCAGCATGCAGTTCGGCATCTTCACCGTCGGCGACGTCACCCAGGACCCCACCGACGGGACGACGCCTTCGGAGAACGCGCGCATCAAGGCGCTCGTCGAGATCGCGAAGAAGACCGAGGAGGTCGGCCTCGACGTCTTCGCCAGCGGGCAGCAGCACAACCCGCCCTTCGTGACGACGTCGCCGACCACGCTCATGGCCTACATGGCCGCGCAGACCGAGCGCATCGTGTTCTCCACGGCCATCGCGCAGATCACGACGAACGACCCGGTCCGGCTGGCCGAGGACTACGCCGTGCTGCAGCACCTGTCCGACGGTCGCGTCGACCTCTTGCTCGGGCGCGGCAACTCCGCCCCTGTCTACTCGTGGTTCGGCCAGGACCCGACGAGGGCGGTCGAGCTCACGGTCGAGAACTACCAGCTCCTGCGACGGCTGTGGGACGAGGACGTCGTCGACTGGGAGGGCCGGTTCCGCACGCCGCTGCGCGGCTTCACCGCCACGCCGCGCCCCCTCGACGGCGTGCCGCCCATGGTCTGGCACGCGTCGATCCGTACCCCCGAGGTGGCCGAGCTGGCCGCCTACTACGGCGACGGCTACTTCGCGAACAACATCTTCTGGCCGAAGGAGCACTACATCCGGCTGATCAACTTCTACCGGCAGCGCTACGCCCACTACGGGCACGGCGAGCCGGAGCAGGCGATCGTCGGGCTCGGCGGC
>SXGT01896523.1_pt1 | contig 12111 bp, 11 predicted proteins | sample 3176221 | NCBI WGS metagenome assembly SXGT01 (sample SAMN11356862, study PRJNA531348) | freshwater metagenome | isolation source: freshwater sample F1-120 | place: China: Fuxian Lake, Yuxi | collected 2017-12-25
ATCGAAAGGAGCGCGCCGAGACCCTGGAGGAATCAGACAGAAATCGGGCTACGCCCGGCGCCGAGGTTTGTCCTGCGCCCAATGCCTTTGGCGACGACACGTGTCGAATGATGAAGTGCTTCGCTAAGCGCTTGATCAGGGGCTAGCACGGCGCGTGCCGGCATGCTTGCATCGAGATCCAGTGAATTAACCGGTGATTCTGGGCTCTCCTCGCTGGGGATGAGACTCACCGGGGCTCGCGGGCCAGCCACTCCATCACCCTCCGCTCCAGCACGTCGAGCGGGAGCGCCCCCGCTCCAAGCACCATGTCGTGGAAGCGCCTTATGTCGAAGCGAGGCCCCAGGGCGGCCTCGGCGCGCCTGCGCAGCTCCTTGATGCGGAGCTCGCCTATCTTGTAAGCCGTGGCCTGGCCTGGCCATACGATGTAGCGATCGATCTCGTTTACGATATCGTTCTCCTGCTTGGGCGCGTTCTCCATGAAGAAGGCGATGGCCCGCTGGCGGTCCCACCTCTTGACGTGTATCCCGGTGTCGACCACCAGCCTCACGGCCCGCCACATATCTTAGGTGAGCTGGACGAACTTGGAGAATGGATCGTCGTAGAGGCCCATCTCGTCGCCGAGCGACGCGGCGTAGAGGCCCCAGCCCTCGACGAAGGCGGTATACTGGGCGTGCCTCCTGAAGCGGGGCATGTCGTTCCGCTCCAGCGCCAGCGCTATCTGGAAGTGGTGCCCGGGCACGGACTCGTGGAGCGACAGCGCCATCATCTCCCAGGTAGGTCGGGTCTCCGGGCGGTGGAGGTTGACGAAGTAGGTGCCCGCGCGAGAGCCGTCCTCGGCGGGCTCCCTGTAATAGGCCGTCGTGGTGTCGGGCGCGGTGGCGTCGGGGATGGCCTCTACCCCGTAGGGCATACGGGGTATTTTCCCGAAGACCTTCACCAGGCGAGGATCGATTTTTTTGGCCATCGCCTCGTAGGTGGCCAGGAGCTCCTCCCGGGTCTTCTTGAAGAAGCGAGGATCGGTCCGGAGGAAGCGGAAGAACTCGGGGAGTGGCTCCTGGTGCCCCACCCTACGCTCGATGTCGATCATCTCCTTGCGTATACGAGCGACCTCCGAGAGGCCGATATCGTGGATCTGCTCGGGGGCGAGCCCCGTCGTCGTGTGGAGACGGGCCAGGTAGGCGTACATCGCCTCGCCCTCCGGCAGCCGCCAGGCGCCCACGCCGTCCAGGCAGGCCGGGAGGTACTCTCCCACGAAGAAGGCCTTGAACCTGCGGAAGGCAGGGACGATGCCCGCTTCGATGTGCCGCCTGGCCAGGGGGGAGAGGCGCTCCCGGTCGGCGGCGAACCTGGTATCTTGCCGCTTGAAGGGCGAGAAGAAGGGGCTCGCCCTGGCGTCGACGACGATCTGCTTGTCGATCTGCGCGGGGAGCCGGGCCATGACGATCCTCGGGTGGACGATCCGGCGGCGCACGCCCTCCCTCATGAGGGCGATGATCTGATCGACCTGGGAGGGGAAGGCCTCGAGGCGGGCGACCCAGTCCTCGTAGTCCTGGGTCGTCTCGAAGCGCAGCTCGTCGGCCAGCTCGTCGGCCGATTGGATCCCTCCTCGCTGGTTGACCGGCAAGAGATGGAGGCCAAAGCGGTGGCCCTCGATCGCCAGCTCGTGCTGCTGCGCGAAGAGATCGTAGTCGAGCTGGGCCTCCGGAGGGAGCTCGGCCCGAGGGATGGCGCGCAGCTTGGCCAGCACCTCCTGGTCGTGGCCATGGCGGCGCTCGAAGGCTGCCAGGCTCGTGTCGTCCCAGGAGCGGTTGTAGCGACGGTCGCCGATCGACGAGGCCCAGGTGGGGTGCTCGCGCATCTCGTGCTCCCAGGCCTGGTCCAGGAGGGCCTGAAGCGCGCGCGCAGCCGTCCCTGGCTCCTGGGTCGCCCTGGACTCCGGCGAGGCGCTGGCCTCCCGACCCAGCGAGCGCGCAGGGGCGACGGCCGAGGGAGGGCAGGGGCGGCCGCAGCCAAGGAGAGAAGCGAGGACGAGGGCCTGGAGGGCGGCGCGCATGGCGCCCTAGTACTACCTGGTCGCGCGACGCACGTGTCGAGGAGCTAGCCCCGGACGCTCGCTGGGCCGGGAGGCCAGGGCCATCGCCGCGAAGATCTCCTCCACGTCGTCGACCAGGGCGAAGGCCGGATCGGGCCGGGGAATCAGGGTCCTGGGCGGAGGTTCGGCCACAGGTTCCGGGGGCAGCTCCCTCTCCTGGCGACGCAGGATCCGGGATGCCTTCTTGCGCTTCTTGGACGTAGCCATGGTCCGCGTTGCCTCCAGCAAGGACCGATCCAACGGCAAAAGCTGGAAGAACGCAGAGTTGGCCAGGTGACGTATTGCAAATGTGAAATGGAGCATCAGCAACTTTGTTTGATCGCCTGGCGAGGGCTCAAGAGTCCTGGCAGGCCAGGAGATGGCGTATCCTCTCCTCCCTGTGGCTCATGAACCAGGCCAGTTCCACGTGGTGGCTCGACAGATAGGGAGCGAGGAAGGGGCTCGCTTCGAAGCCCTGATCGCGGCTCAGCGCGCGACGCCCTCGGGTACGAGGCCAGGAGGCTGGGCCACTACGATCGGGTCCGAGGGATCGCCGGGCCAGGCCTCTCCCTGGCGGGGGTCCTCCCCCGGCTGACTCTGGGCAGCCCTGTGCCCACCAGCTCGTCGCACCTCAGCGTCGGGCGCCACGATCTGGCCGCGCTCGAGGCGGTGCTCCCTCTCTGCGCGCTCTTCTTCGAGGAGCTGAGGAACGGGACGCGCCTTCGCCTGGTGAGCGGCGCTCTACCCGGCTTGCGGATGGAGAGCTCCGTGGAGGAGGTCAGGGCCCGCAGCGTCGGTTGAGGTTCGACGGAGGAGGCGGGCTCACCAGGGGAACCACTCCGAGGGCACCCTCTGCCAGGCCGTGGGGCGCCTTTCGTCGCCCTCGGGCACCACGAGCGAGCCGACGAAATCGGCGTGGGCATAGACGCTCGAGAGGCTCTTGGCGATCGCCTCGACGTCGGCATCGCTGGCCGCGCCGTCGCTCGTGGCCTTGTAGAACTGGACCGTGATGCGCACCGGGAAGGTCGAGTCTCGTACCAGGCGAGTCCCGTATCCCTCCTTGAAGGGGCCCAGGCGAGGCCCGTGCCCCAGCACCGCGCGCTCGGGACCGGGGCGCACCCGGAGGGTCGCGTCGTTGGGGCCAAAGCCTCCGGCCGAGAGGGGATCCTCGGAGAACTCGTAGCCGTAGCCGTCCGTGGAGGTGACGAGCCCGCCAAGCAAGCCTCGCTGCCGGTGGACCAGCGGCACCTGGACGATGGCGAGCACGTCGGCGCCCCGCCCGAGGGCGCTGCGATCGGCCTCGCTGCGGGGCCCGCCCGAGGCGGCGATCCGGGTGGCGACGTCGCTCCTGCGCTCGGCGGTGAAGGCCGCGCGGTGCCCCGAGTCGTTGAAGTAGAGCTCCTGGCCCCAGCCCCGGAACGTGAGATCGTCCTTGCGGTTCTCGATCACGGTCATGCTCGCGCCCTCGCGGGTCGCCACGATCACGAGCACTGCAGGGGACGTGGGCGCCGACTGGTAGTTGAACAGCACGGGGTTGAACTCGGCCTGGCCCCGGCGAGGGATAGGCAAGAACACCGCCTGAGCCGACACCAGGAAATGCGTGTCGCGGGCCGCCGACAGATCGATCCTTCCCCCACCCAGCGAAGCCGGCGCGCTCGCGTGGCGCGAGAGGTCCCGCAGGACATCGAGCAGGGGGACCGTCGCGAGATCGCCGCCTCGCTCGTTGCCCGCGCGCACGAAGAAGCGATCGGCCCTGACGTCGGCGGTGCGATCCGTGAAGTTGGGAAAGCGGATGACAGGCATCCAGTCGTTGCGAAACTCGTGGATATAGGCCGTGGCCTCGGGCTCCCCCTCGAGGAGCCAGGGGGCCTCCGCCTGGCGAGGGGCTGGGCCGGGGGGGCGCCTCACTTGCAAGGTGAGATCGCTGATGTTGGGGCCGAGCGACGAGCCCTCCGCGCGCCCCGTGTCCTCCCAGGTGAGGTCCACCACGGAGAGCCCCCGCCGCCTGGCGCTGGCCAGGAGCGCCGGATCCCGCGTCATGCCCGTGACCCGATCGATCGCCTCGCTGTAGGCCGCCCTGGTCGCGGGATCCATGGGCGTGGCGGGAGGGGTTGACTCGGCGGACAGGCCCCCGCACCCTGCGAGGAGGGCCGCCGCGATCCCCAGGAGTGCGCGCTGCATGGCTCCTCTGACGGGGCCACGCTCCGGGCCTTGGGTGCCTTCTAGAGGGTCTCCAGGAACTTGACGAGGTCGGCCCTCTGGCGCTCGCCAAGATCCGCCGTGACCCCGTGGTTACCGCCGCTGCACCTGGGATCGAAGCGAGCCTGGAGCGTCCTGGCGCAGCCGTCGTGGAAGAAAGGAGCGCGCCAGGCGAGGCCGACCAGCGAAGGCACCTGGAATGTACCGCCCGTGCCCACGTCCACGCTCGCGTTGTTGGTGAAGAGAGGGCCTCCGTGGCAGCTGCTGCATCGCTCCTGGAAGATCACCTGGCCCCTGGCGCTCGCCTCGTCCTTGGCGCGGAGCTTGGGAGGTGCAGGGAGGCCGTAGAGGAAGCCCTTGAGCACATCGAGCTGTTCGTCGCTCACCTTGGGGCCGCTCATTCGCTCGACGAAGACTTTGTCGACCAGGGTGCGCATATCCTTCATGTCCCCGTCCCAGTGGAAGGGCTCGGTGTGGGCCAGGGTGCCCATCAGCGAGGGGGTGCGCCGGGGGCCCAGGTCCGCGAAGTTCCATGTGAGGCCGTCGTCGGCCCCCTCCGCGTGGCACGAGGCGCAGGCGATGTTGCCCCCCGCGTTGGCGTGGAAGATCTGGTGGCCCGTGTCGCCTCGCACGTCCTCGGCGAGCTTGATCGTCTTCGTCACCCTGATGGCGGTACGGGTGGAAAGGATGTGAAGCGCAGACGGCTCCCGGGTCTGGATCACGAGGCCGTATTTGTCGTAGGCCGCCGCGATCGCCTGGCCGGGGACGCTACCCATCGTCATGCCCACGCAGTCCCGATCTCCGTGGGTGAGCTCCGAGGCGGCGATCACGAAGATCTGAGGGAGCGAGGGGGTGTAGGCGTTGCCCGCGGCGACGACCGCGTACTCGCGCCCGTTGGTGGCCAGATCGACGGGCAACACCGCCAGGGGGAGGTGGATCGATCCTCGCCTGCCCAGGGAGAGGCGAGTGGTGATGATCCCCCTCTCGGCCTGGCAGCCGGGCATGGCGACGGTCGCGGCGCGGCCGTCGCCGTGGCCTCCATAGCCGCCTGGTCCGGTCCTCACGGGTCCGGGGGTCGGCTCTTGCTCGACGACCACCGGCTCGGGGCTGTCAGGAGGGCACTGCCCGCCGTCGCAGCTCGTCCCCGGATCCGGAGCCGCGATCGCGCGCCAGGCCAGGTTGGTCCCGCCGGAGGGGGTGGTCCTCTGACCCTCGGCGACCACGGTGATCCGTTCGGCGGAGCGAAAGCGTGTAACATGCACGGTTCCAGCGGCGGTGACGACGACGTCCCGCAGGTCGGTGACGCCGAGATCCCGACGCCTCACCTGATTCCCGGGGTCGCGCCCCTGGACGAGCTCCACCGAGGTGGGGAGGGTGACCAGCTCTCCGCTGGCGCAGGCGACGTGGATCGCCTCGGCCCTCCTGTCGAAGGCGATGCCCCGGGGCGTGCTGCACGCCTTGCGCAGCGTGAGCGCCCCGGTGGCGAGATCGATCTGGGCGACGTCTCCTGCCCGGCGCAGGACGACGAAGGCACGACCGCTGTCGTCGACTGCCACCCGACCGGGCTCGGAGTGCCTGGGGAGCGCGACCTCGAATCTGATCGTGAGGCTCTCCAGATCGACCACATAGACCTTGTCGCGATCCGGATCCGCGGCCACGGCCAGGTTGGAGGTCACCGCGAGCGTGCCTCCCGTGATCGACGGAGGGGGATCGGCCTGGCGGAGGATCGGGCCAAATTCAGGCTGCGGCCCCCTGCCAAACCCCGGCTCAAGCCCGACCGAGGGAGGTTCGTCGACGGGCCAAATATCCATGTCGTGGTCGTTCTTGCTCGAGCAAGCGGCCACTGCCCCGGCGGTGACGAGGAGGGCGGTGAGTGCGGCGACGGTCTTCATGAGGCCCCCAGGGCGAGAGGAACCAGCTTCTGGAAGGTCACGGCATCAAGCTCCGTGGTTGGGGATTAGGATCGCCATAAGCAGCGATCGTGCCACGGCTGCAAGCTACGTATATTTGCCAATATCCATACGTAGGATCCCCTCCTGGGACGGATCTCTCGCCTGATGTCGACTCAGGCTGGCACATCTGGCGTTGCGGTCGCGAGGGCCGAGGGAGAATGCTCGGCGCTGGTGCTGGTGGTCGCTCCCAACGCCGAGGTGGCCGCGTGGGCTGCAGGGAGGATCGACCTGGGGTTGGGCCTCGGGATCCTCCAGCCTCTGGTGCTGGGCCCGGCGACCGTGCCTGTGGTGACCGACCCTGTCGAGGCTTTGAAGGAGGTGGGGCTCAGTCGGCGGGCTTCTGCGGGGCGCCTTCGGTCGTGCCGCTGGCCTTCTTCGTCTTCCGCTCTTCCGGTTGCGGAGCGAGGCGAGGCTCACTTGGCTTGAGGCGCTGGCGGCTCCCACGTGTACTGGTCTCCATGGCATAACGGCCCGACGCCGTCTGCAGGGCCTCGGCCTCGCTTGCCGCGACAATGGGATAGCCAAGCGGGCCTACCTCGTTACGACCCTGGGAATCCCCGACGGGAGGCCATTGCCTCCTCGTCTCCTCCCTGTGAATCGAACCACGTCCCCCTCAGCGAAGGGCAAAAACCTAGGAAGGACAGGCGCTAAGGGCATTTCCCTCGCGACACCCAGGGCACCGTGGTGGCCCCGCAACCCGATACGGTCGTCCCGTCGCAGGTGCAGAAATCCTCGATGCAGGGCGGGATGGCGCCGCAGCTCCCTTTGGCCGCCGCCCCGCAGCCAGGAGCCATGTAGATCCAGAGCATTCCGTTCTGGCAGGTGGGCGGCCACGAGGAGGGCGCGGCCGAGGGGCTGGCCGAGGCCGCCAGAGGGCTCTCGGGGGGCGTCGGAGCCTGGGGCTGTGCCGGGCAGCCCCAGAGGATGAGCGCCGGGAGGACGAGCACCGGGAGGACGAGCGGTCGCATGGCCGATCCATCTATACTCGCATCTCGACCGGAGGGGATATGTCCGAGACGTCCTTCTATATCAACGCAGGGGTGGAGAGCGTGGCCATCTCGGAGCCTTCGGCCTTGCGGCAGCGCCCCGACGCCGCCTTCGTGATCGGGGAGTGCCCTGACGGGCTCCCGCTGGTCTTGCACGTGCGGCGCCGGGTGGACGTGCGCGGCGCCGTGCTGGGCGCGATGCGCCGCCCCGAGGCCCTGCCCCCGCCCGTCGAGCGGGCCCTGGGCGCCCTGGAGGCCGCGGTCGAGAAGACGACGCTCGGGCTGGGCATCTCGGGCCAGAACGGCCACTCGTATTACGAGTCCGTGGGCACCGTGGCGTCCATGCTGGACAGGACGCTGATGAGCCGGATGCTGGGCGTCACCAGCCCCATGCTATTGCCCGAGGGGGGGCGCCCCGCCGTGGAGGAGCGCTTCGAGAACAGCGCCCTCTTCAGCCTGAGGGATCTGGCCGAGGCCGCGGCTCCCGGCTCCAGCGCGGCGGTCGCGCCCGACCAGCCGGCCGCCACCACGGGCCGCGACGCCAGGCTGAGGGTGGACCTGGACGGCGCCCAGGTGACGGCGGTGGCGGCTGGCGAGGGCGCCCCTCGGGGGGTCTCCGCGGGGCGCCCGGTGATCTGGGAGAGCCTGCTGGCCCTGGTGTCCGCGCGCTTCTGCGTGCGCGACGGCGACGGCAAGGTCCACGAGGGCAAGCTCGAAGATCGGAGGGAGTACATCCGCGCGCTCCGGCCCGCGAGCTGGCTGGGGTGGTCGGTCGCCCGCTCGGACGTGGCCTGGCTCCTCCTGGAGCTGGCTCGCTCGGTGGACCGCCTCTGGCACGCCAAGGGCAGGGTCCACGGCGATCTCAAGCCGGCCAACGTACTGCTTCGCAAGAACGGGATCGACGCCTTCGACGCGCTCGACGTGGCCTCCGGGGAGCTGTCCCTGGGCTTGACGGCGAGCTGGGCGGCCCCCGAGCAGATCCTGGCCAGGGCGGTGACCCCGGCCACCGACGTGTTCGCCCTGGCCCTGATGACCATCAGCCTGCTGGGAGCCTCCATCTACGGCGAGGAGCGCACCATGATCGTCCCTGCCAGGGGCGGAGAGCGGAAGCGTATCAAGATGATCACGGATCCCGAGGTGTGGCTGGATCCCACCAGGCTGGAGTGGCCGGCCAGGGCCAGGGTCGCGTGGCGCGAGCTCCTGATGCGCTGCCTGGCCCAGGACCCGGCTCGCCGACCTCAGCGGGGGGAAGAGCTCGCGGCGCTCCTCTCTCCGCTGATCCGGGAGTGGCCTCTGCCCGGGCGGCTACAGGTGGCGTGCGGGCCCGGGCGGCTCGATTTCCTGCTGGGCTCCAGGGAGCCGGTGTGGGTGCTCGTGGACTCCCGCTGACGCCCACCCTCGAGGGGGCTCCTGGCTCGCCGCGATCGCTCCCCGTCGAGGCCCAGGAACAGCTCCCCTCGGAGGGCTTCTCCGAAAGCTTGAGCGGTTCCGTGTGGTTCCAAGGTCTGTGGGAAGTGACCGACTTCGTGTGGGTAGCGACCGGACTTCGCGTGGGTGGCGGCCGACTTCGTGTGGGTGGCGGCCGACTTCGTGTGGCGAGCGACCAGGGATCGTGTGGCGAGCGAGCGATGGTGTCGTGGTCAGCAGGGATACATGCTGCGGTCATGGAATAGGGCGAGGGGTGGGTGTGGCGAGCTCCATGGGTAGAGGGACACCAGCAAGCCCGTCCCCCGACCAGGACATGCTGCTCACCGAAGCCCTCATGGAACGAAAGGACACCAAGACCCGCATGGAGAGCCTGAAGAAGAGGCTCCACGCGGTCGCCAAGACCGAGGAGGGCCAGGACCGACAGGTCTTGACCGAAAAAGTCCCTTGAATCGCTTACGGTCCTCCTCGTGCAGGTCGCGCATCATGTCGACGCGGTTCGAGGTGGGGCTTGGGGTACACTTACCCTCTCCAGACCGGTTCACCGTGGTCGTCCAGGGGCTCCCCGACGAGGAGGCCACGATCGGCGACGGGAAAGAGCAAGGAACAAGTACAGGATGGTGTCATGAGCGTGGCGAGGAGCATCCGGTTCGGTCACGCGATCAAGGCCGACGACGGAGAGGCGCTTGCGGAGCTCTTGAGACGGGTCCTCGACATCGTTGTCGGTGTACGGCTGCTTGAAGCGCGAGAGCCGGCTGAGCGGACCATCGTGTTCGAGGCCGAGCGGGTGCTTGGCTACGAGTCGGGACGGAGACCGATCTATGTCTATGTCGGGGATATCCATCCAGACCTCGGCGTGGTGGGGTTGGTCGTCCGTCGGGACCTCAGTGTCCAGAGCGTCACGCGGTGCGACTCCGGGGGCATGTTCGGAGGAAAGGGCAACTTCGATGCTGTGGTGACGGAGGAACGACAGGCTGCCATGCTTTTGCTGTCGCTTCTTGAGGGCCAGGGCGCCGATCTCTGGGAGGAAGAATTCGATGACGAGGTGCGCGAGGTTCACCTGTCGGCCGAGGCTTATGTTCGCGGTGATTGCCCCGAACCGTCGCGGTTTCCTCATGGCGACCCCAGGCGAGACTGTGTGCGTCGGGGGCTCGCGGGCTCTGCCCGCCCCATAGATCGTCGCGCCTGGACGTGGGAGGCTCGCACCATAAGCCCGCCCCGTAGCGAACAGATCCTCGCCGTCGTGCTCTCCAACACCGCCAATGAGATGTACCAGCAGCTCGTCGCGCGCGAAGACACGGTGCTCTTGCCTCAACAGCCAGTTATCCCTGCCGAAGACCGAGCTGCCGGCCCGCCGGGCGGCTGGTGCAGACCCGAGAACCTCAACCCTTGGCTGCTCGAGGAGGATGCTCGATGATCGAGCTGGTTGTGCTGCTGGATCTGCCGGCAAAGGACCAATTCACGCGGATTCGACTCATCGTCCGGGGCCATGACGGGCTGCTGAGGACGAGCGGGACCACGGCCAATCGGGTGGTGGAGCCACATGAGGTGGATGAACTCGAGGCGCACGGCGTTCTCTTGCGGCTTTCCGAGCCGGTGGTGGTTCCGCCTCGTCTGACGAACCCGGCGGGCTTCTGGATGGGCTCGGAAGTGGCGGCGCGTAACGACCAGGTGGCTTCGGTGCGGTTCCCCGTGCCCGACCGCGCCATCCGAATCCAGCAAAAGCCGTGGGAAGGTGTGGTTTGGCTCGAGGAACCAGACTCTATCCACGAGCGACGAGACGCCTGGATGACCCTGCTTGCCTGGCGTGGAGCGAGGGTGAGCCTGGAGGAGAAGCGCGATCTGTGGTGGCTGATGGTCGCCACCCGACCGTCGCACGAGCTGACTCGTGGTATTCGCCTTCTGGAGCTCGACGAGGAGGCCGGCCTTGTCTGGTTCGATCGGCAGCTCAGGACCGAGGGCAAGCGGCTGGAGCGTGGCGAGCTTTTGGGCGCGCGGGAGAAGCTGCTCGCTGAAGTTCGGAGGATCCAGAGCTTGGAAAACGTAATTGCTGCGCGGAACGTCGTGATGGGGGGCTCTCGAAAGCGCGCGAGCCACATGCCCGTGTTCGACAGGCAGCAGCCGGAGGCTCGCTGATGTTCCCGGTAACGTTCTACAGCTACAAGGGCGGCGTCGGCAGGACCATGGCCCTGCTCAACGTGGCCTCGCAGCTCATGGCCGATGGTCGGAAGGTGGTCATGATCGACTTCGATCTCGAGGCCCCCGGGCTCGGGCACTCGACGTCGACGCGACGGGCCGAGGCATCCGGCGGCCCATTGCCGGGGGTCTCCGACTTCGTTCTCGATCGCCTCAAGGGAGAGGGCGGTGCGGTCACCGATTATGGCCATGACGTGGTGCTTCCTGGCGGTAGCGCGTTTCTTGTCCCGTCGGGCACGCGGGCCTCGGAGCTCGCGAGGCGTGTCTTCGGGATCGTCGAAAATCTCGGCGAGCCATCCGCCGAGGTATTTCGGCTCTTGCTATCCGAGATCGATCTGGCGAAGCAACCTGACTTCATCCTCATCGACAGCAGAACGGGCAGGGCGGATATCGCTGGCGTTTGCGCGATGGATCTGCCCCGCGTTCTGGTCGCCGTATGCGGTTTGAGTGAGCAGAACATCCTCGGCATGGCGGATGCGCTCGAGACGATCTGGTCGTACCACGACGCAGAAGAACTCAGCGTGCTGACCCTTCTCGCTGTCGGTCCCGTCCCCACGATCGGTCGAGCCATCCGTCCTTCCTCTCCCCTTCTTGCGGGCGTGCCTGAAGGGAGCAGCGGAAGCGGGCTCGACCCCTTGGTTCCGATGGCCGAGGCGCTGATCCGGCGCAGGATTGAGCTTTTGTCCGCCCGTGTCGGGGCGCGCGTCCAGGAGCGTTTCGGGCGGGTCCAGCAATATTTCCCGGAGGTGAGCGCTGACGGTTTGATGCACGAAATCCTGTACGATCCGCTGGTGCCCTTCGAAGACGAACTGGTTAAAGATCCGAAGCGTCCCTTGTACGGCGTCTATCGACGGTTGGCGGACGTCCTGCGGAAAGCGGCTGGCGACCCCATTGAACGCCTGACGGGCGGCCCTCTGCCAGAAGGGATTGGCCCACTGCTGTCTTTGATGCGAAAAGCTGAGGCGCCCCAATGAGCGATCCGAGCGGGGTGTCCGCCGCGATCCTGAGGTTTCTTCAGGACATACTCGCCGAGCGTGTGCCAAAGCGCGACATCCCTGCCGCTAAGCGCCTAGGCGAACTGGTGAAGACGCAGGCGGTCGATCTGTCTATGGGGGTTCTGGTCACGTGGCTCGCTCCGTCGGTCGCTTGGCTGTCGGGTTCGCCCGAGCGTTGGTCGAAGGCTATTGCGATGACGAAGCTCTACCTCGATAACGAGGTCCCAACCGCGGCGGGAGAGGGAAAGCTCGCTACGGCGCTGCTGCGATCGCTGCTCTCGGCGAAC
>SXGT01270642.1_pt1 | contig 12110 bp, 7 predicted proteins | sample 3176221 | NCBI WGS metagenome assembly SXGT01 (sample SAMN11356862, study PRJNA531348) | freshwater metagenome | isolation source: freshwater sample F1-120 | place: China: Fuxian Lake, Yuxi | collected 2017-12-25
CCGTTGCGACACCGCGATAATGCGGCCGTCCATCAAATCCTGGGTAAAGGCCGACGCCTCCTGCGTGGTCGCGATCGCGTTCGCCGCCGCCACCTGCTCGGGGCTCGCGATCGCGCCGTTGCCAATCGACGACCGGTAGTTCTCGATCGTCTGGAGCGACGCACCCGGACGCGCCAGATCGGGCGAGAGATCGTACATCTGGACGTAGGTCTTGTTGCAGACGATAAGCTTCTGCTCAGCGTCGAACATGCACAGCCCGTGCGTCATGTTGTTCAGCGCGATATCGATGCGCCGGTTGAGCTGCTTCAGTTCGACGCCGCGAGCGATCAGCTGGATCGCGTTGTCCTTGAACACCTCCACGGCGCGCGCCATCTCGCCGACTTCGTCGCGATCGTCCTGCGATGGAACCTTGGTGGTCGTGTCGTTGTCGGCGACTCTCATCATCGCCTGTGTGATGCGCTTGAGCCGCGACAGCACGCTGTGCATGGTGGCAAGCCCGATCGGGCCGATCAGAAGAACGGCCGCGAACGCACAGAGCAGGACCCAAATGGTCAGCGAGCTTGCGGCTTCGCTGACGAAGGCAATCGATTCTCGCGCCTCGCGCAGCCGCTGGTCCCGATAGTCCCGGATCAGAACCTGAATGCCGCTGGCAATACGTGTGTAGCCGTCGGCGCGCTCGACCGCTTTGTCTTGCGCGAATTCATAGGCATAGAATGAAACCTTTTCGGCGGCTTCGTACAAGGAAGGAAGGCGCGCCGAAATTCGATTTTCGAGCGTCTCCGGGCCGGACTCCTTGCTATGCGAGTTGATGTCGCCCATCAGGTCGACCAGCCGCTGCTCGATCACGCCGATCTCTTCGCGCCCGGTTTGCAGCCGCCCGCGGTCGACCTCCGACGGCATGCTTTCGACGATACGGCGATGGTGCTCGAGCAACAGCTCGAGCCGCATGGAGTTCAAAATGCCAACGAAGCTGTCGCCGTAGAGCCGCTTTGCAGCGGTTTCGGTCGTACGGGAGAAGTAGATCGAAGCAACCGCCAGCGCGCCTACGGCCAGCAGGGACAGGAAGGCAAAGCAATAAAGCTTGGCCGAAATGCTCCCTCGGAGCCGACGGCGGGAACGCTTCGTGTGGCGTTCGTCCTTCGCCATCGCGCTCTACATCATTCTTTCGGCGACGCGACGGGCGGCCTCGATCACCGCCTTCATGGCCGGCGTCGGATCGCCCATCGTGATCAGGCTCAAAGTCTGTTCAACTGGACGCTCGGTAGCGAGTTCCGGCAGCCCTTTCTGGTTGGCGAGCGCGAGTTGCGCGAAGCCAATCGCTCCTGGCTCCTGCTCGACCACTTGCACGAGCTGCACCGGCGTTTTCACGTAGATGATATGGGGGCCCTTCACGGTCTGATTGTTGAGCAGATCGGACTCGATGACGGTGGTGACGCCGCCACCGCCGCCCACGAGGATGACGCGGATCGGCCGATCCTTGCCGCCAAGCGCCGACCAGTTCGTGATTTGCCCAAGCAGGATCCTGCGCACTTGATCGAGCGAAGCTTTGCGCACCATGTTGGAGGAATGCAGAGCGAAAGCCACGCGAGCCTTCAAGACCTCGTGCACCTGCAAACGCTCGTAGGCGAGTCCCGGCATGACATTTTGCAGCGCGTCGATCTCGCTCTTGAGCGACGCCGAAATCATCGCCAGATGAGCCCGCCCTTCCATCAACGCGATCAGACCCGGCATCGACTTGTTGGGGATGACCGTGAGCTCATGCTTCGACTCGGCTTCGATCGCCGCTTTATGCGGATCCAAAAGCCGCCGTGCAAAGGTCGTCGAGCCCTGAACGATGAGCGTCTCAGCGGCCGCTTGCGAAATCGCCGCGCTCGCAGAGAGCACGAACATCGCGGCGAACGTCAGCCGGCAAAATCGCGGCGCAAAAATTCTCGTGTTGCTCGCCATGGCCTCACCCCAACGGTCCTGGCCGCCCCATTGCCCCGACGCGGCGTTATCCCCGACAACCGCAAGAAATACCCGTCAGCCCTTACCTCAGACCTAAAAGTGCGGTCTCGAACGCAGCCGTTGAGTTTCCGGTGAATCGCGCGTTAACCGACCATCGCCGAAAGTGCTCGATCGCTAAAATTCTACCGATCGTTGTTACCGCGCTGTCATACCGTCGCGTTAGCCTCGCTCCATTACTGCATCGAGGGCGAGATGACGTTCGATCTGATCCGTTTGGGGTGGCCCAATACCGTTGTGGTTGCGGCCCTGGCGATTCTGCCGATCGTGACGCTATCGATGGCGGCGGCAACGCGCCCGCCGGCAAATGCCGCACAGGTTGCATATCTTGAATCTGACACGCTGGACGCGCCGATCGCGCTTTCAGAACTGCAGGTCAGATGACAAAAGCGCCGCCGAACCGGCGGCGCTTTGCTCCTACAAATTTACGGACCTACTCTGCAGCCTCGCGGCCCACGACGTACTCGTCGGTCAGGAGTTCGATCCTGCCGTCGAGATGCAGCCGCAGCATGCTGCCTTCCAGAATGTGCGCGATTCCGTCGGTCCCCACGATCATGGCGACATCATATTCGCGCGCCAGGATCGCGGGGTGGCTGAGCCAGCCGCCGACCTCGCTGACGAAACCGCCGGCGCGTGCGAAGTAAGGCAACCAGGCCGGATTGATCATCGCCGCCACGATGATGTCGCCATCGCGGAAGCTTTCCAGCGGCTTGCCGTGCTCGGCGTCCTCTTCTCCCACCACGCGAGCGCGGCCTTCGACCACCTTGCTACCCGACACACGCGTGCCGCGAATGAGGCCCGGCGTCTCGTGCGCAGCCACGGTGTGACCCGCCGAAGCCTCTTCCAGGTCGTGCGCGGTGAGCGCCGACGGCAACGACGACATGTGGCGCAGGCATGCGGCCTGTTCTTCCCGGCTCGCAGCAAGCGCGCGCAGCTTGGCCGCGTTCTGGCCGTCGAGCGTCAGCACCTCCTCGAAGCTGAGATAGAACACGCGTCCGTCGAGGCCAAAGCGCCGGTCTAGAACGAGCAGCGCCCGCCGCAACACCGCGAGTTCCTGCAGCGTCTGATGCTTCGCGTCCTCCTTCAGCGTCTGGAAGCGCCGCGCGATGTCGACGCTCCTGGCGAGGCTCTTGCTGAGCGCAGGCGTTTCCTGATAGGCGGGCCGCGGCACCTGCGTCCGGCCAGCGACCATGCGATTGAGGGTATTGAGATCCTCGGCATAGCGCGGCTCGGCCGGTTCGTAGTCGAGCACGGCACGGTGTCCGAAATGTTTGAGCAGCAGCCAGCGGCGGCTTTTGGCCGGCGTGGCCGCGATCTCGTCGATGGCACGGCCTTCGATGGTCTGCGGGATGTGGCCAAGCAAGCTCGACGGATCGACGCCCGCAGCGCTCAATGCCCGGCGGGCACGGTCGAGATAGAAGCTCGCCGCGATATTGATGATGTCCACCTCGACGTGGGTGTCATGCACGAACCGGTCGCGCAGCCGGCCGATCTCTTCGACCAGCTCGCTGCTCGAAAGTTTCTCGAAGTCGGCAACGCCCTGCAGGCGCGCCTCGCTGGTGAACCGTGGCAGGAAATCGTCGCGGAACTCGCGCTCGATCCGCTCGGCATCGCGCAGCAGCCGGCGGGCGGCGAGCGATCCGATCGCGAGCGCGCGCGCCTTCTCCTCGCGCTTGTCGACGTAAAGCCGCCCGAGAATCGGCACCAGATAGATCGCTCCCTCCTCGACCGGATATGACAGCCTCAGACGGCGCGCGGCATGGTCGATGCTGCCGCCAGCGGTCCATAACGCCTCCATCAAGGACAGCGAGAGTGGCGTGGGGCGCGGCAGCATCTCCGACAATTCGTTCTTGCCGAAGATGATCTCATCCGCAGGCGTGCCTTTGGCCAGATCGAGCGCGCGCCCAAGATCGTTCTGACGCGCCACCGCGTCGGCATCGCCGGCCACCCCGCGCGTGATGTCGCGGCTCTGGACCAGATGGAAGCGTCCGGCACGATACGCCCATTCCATATCCTGCGGGCCGCCGAACAGACGCTCGGCGGCCGCGCCGAGCGCGAGCAGCGGCGCGAGATCGATCGGCGCAGGCGTTGCACCGAAAGGCTTATGGCTGACGCGGCCGAAACGGAACGTCTCCGGCCGGACCACGCCGGACACGAGGTCCTGGGCGGTGCCCTGCACCATTTCCACCATGGCGAGGCCGCTGGCCGAAGGATCCCGCGTGAACAGCACGCCGGCATATTCCGCATCGACCATGCGCTGGATCAGAACGCTTCCGGTCCCGTTGTAATACAAGTAGCTGCTGACGCGGGCGGCTTCGAATGACGCCTGCACCTTGGCGATCGCCGTGCCCAGTTCGGTGCGGTTCACGCCGATCACCGATTCGAACACACCTGCGAAGCTTTGATTTGTGCCGTCTTCGTTGGTGCCACAACTGCGGACGGCGAGGCGGGTGCCGCCCAGCCGCCGCCACAACACATCGAGCTCACGTTCCCGCGCCTCGGCCGGGCTTGTCATCAGCTTCGATAGATAGAGCGGCGTCAGTAGAAGGCCCTCGGGCACCGGCATGCCGGCAGCATGCATTTGCGCCAGCCGATGTGCCTTGTTGCCGTGCCTCACCAGCTCCGTAACGTCTTCAAGTGAAAGAACGCCTTCCGGGAGGCGGTCGCGCCATACTTGCCACAGCCGGTCGAGCTGTCCACTGACCCAGAGGCGCTGCACCAGCAGCAGCGTGGCGCTGACGATGAGATAGATGTCCGCGCCCGCGCCGAACAGCGCGCCGGTTGCGGTCATGAGCGGCAGGCCGATCAGCCAAATGGCAATGCGGTGCTGGCGTTTGGTCGCGAATGCGAGGTCGATATAGAGCGTAATCAGCGCGCCAAAGACGAGCGGCAGGATCAGCAGCGGATCGCGCCCTCCCAAGGTCGGTACCCAGAGGAAGCCGACGCTGATGTTGACCGACAACTCCTGCACCGCCATCAGCGCAACCGCCATCACCGGCAGGAACAGGAGCGCCAGCAGGTTACGCACCGGCGTCATGCCATGCCGCCGATAGAAGCCGCGGATCGCCCGCGTCCGGCGCACCGGATCGTCCTTCAGTCGGATCTTGATCTCGTTAAGCTCGCCCGTGACAGCGCGCGCACGAATCTGGTCACGTTCGGCCTTGAGCGAGAACGGCAGGACGAGCAGACGGGAGATCAGCGCCAGCAGCGCGGCGATGCCGAGGACGCCGATCCATTGCGCGAGCGGTGACATCAGGCCAGCGAGATAATCTGCCGACTTAAGCCAGATGCTTTTGTTGTTCTCGGCGACCCAGGCCTCAACGTGCGGCGGGCGGCCGGTTGGCATGTAATACGCCCAAGGCTGCGTGTAGCGGCCGCGCACGTCGTGGCCAGCGCGTGTCAGTTCAAGCCCGAGCACCTCGGCGAAGAAGCACCCGCGCCGGTCGTAGCAGGGCAGGATGATCGGCCGCTTGGGCAGAGCTTCCATGTGCTTCGGCAGCTCGGCGGTCGGAACGCGGCGAATTGCAAAGTTAATGGCATTCGGCAAGTGGCCGTGGGTGTTGAATTCGACCGGGTAGCGCGCGTCGACGAAGATCGCTCTTTCGTCCGCCACCAGGCGCCGGACCTCGGGGGTGTCGAGCAACATGCTCCGGTTCGGATAATCCGGGATCGCCCGCAACTGATCGAGCGACCGCGTCTGCAGGCCTTCGATCGCTCGGCCTTCGGTGACCCATTTCTCCACACCGCCGACGATGAACTGGCAATTGATGCCGAGCTTCTTAAGCGCCTCGCAGGTTTCATGGCTGCGGTTGCCGTTATGGCAGAAGAGGACGGCTTTCTTGTTCTTCAGGTCGATGCCAGAGGACGCAAAGTCCGGATAGCGCACAAAGGTAATGCCCTTGAGTGTGCCCATCTCGCGCTCGGCGCGCTCGCGCACGTCAAGAAAGACCATGTCATCGCGGTCACCACGCGCTTTCGCTTGGAGCAGCCGGTCGGCCTCGGCCGTGGTCATCGCGTCCGGATGCCGGGTCTGCTGCGCATAGGTCAGTTCCTTGACCTCCGGGTCGCCCGGCAGCGCGCCAGGCGTGCGCGCCGGCCGGACCAGCGTCTCCTCCAACCGCGCCTGCCGTTCGTTTTTCTGTTCGACATACTGGTAGATGTTGAGGCCGACCGAGACGCACAGCAGGACGAACATGCCGACCGCTATGCTAAACAGCGCTCGCGACATGTTCGGCGAGCCGCCACGTCGCATCGTCGCGTAAGCGGCGCCGCCGCCCAGGATAGCGGAGGCGATGGCAAACAGCTGCGAGATGCTGACGAAGGAGCCGACGACAAGTTCGGGAGATGGAATCGCGCCTGCCGGACCGATACCGGCAAAGGTCAAACCGATGGCGCCGGCAAGAATAGTGGGAGATACAGCCAACCTATTGGCAATACGCCGAACACGATCGCCCTTGTCCATTCCCATAGTTCCCACGTGAATAGTCCAAGCCGATGGGGAATTCGCGAGGCGTTGCGGTCAGTCTTTTCAATTCGCTGCAATAGCCGGTTCGAATTCTTGCAGTGTTCGATCCGGTCTTCTTGCCGCTTTCACGTTCCGTTGGTGTCCCCAATGGTTGCCATTAACAAATCGGCAGCATTTCTTAAACGCCGTTTACTTTTCGGAGTTAATGAAACGTTAACGTGCAGCGGCGGACCCAACAATCAAAAGTTAATTTCACTTTTGTCGCACGTTTATTATCCGCGCCACGTCAAATGACGTACGCGACATGCGAATTAAGGCTTCCGGTAGCAGCGTACCGGCGGTGTATTACCGTTTGCTCAGGCGACGCGCTTGCCGGATTTCGTTCCCGCCGGCGCGCCATAGCTCGCCATCAAGCCGTCCACCAGCTTGTTGAACTCGCTCCAGTCGGTCTCACGATAGGAGTGATTGCGGATAATAAACGAAGCTCCGGCGTAGAATTTCTCATACTGTAAGTGCCGACCCGCGAATTCCGAGCCGGTCATGTCCCAGGCGAGCTTGAACAGCTTCATGCGGGTAACGGCATCCGCCTGTGGCGTCTGCCAGAAGGTCTCGAACTGCTGCTTCAGCTCGGGGTCGTCCAGCACCGAGATGTCGGCGGGCATCTGGAACACGCCGCCGCCACACAGCGTGCGCAGCTCGTCAATGAACGTGCTGTAATTCTGCGTGCACCAGTCGAGGCCGGCGTACATGAAGCGGCGGTTGAAACAGACGTAGCCCGACGGCCAGCTCTCGAAGGCATTGATCTGCCCGTTGACCAGCCCGCCGATCGTCGCCTCGACCGCTGACATCTGCCCAAGCTTCTCGCGCACGGCCGGCACCTGATCGGCGCCGGTGATGCTGGCGATCCGGCTGCATAAACCGAGCAGCAACCGCATCTTCGACCAGTAGCGCACATTGGACTGGTGATTGCCGAAACAATGGCTCGGCGTCTTGATGTAGATGTCGCGCGAAAGCAGCGCATCGTCATGCACGAACACGCGCTCCCACGGCACCTTGACGTTCTCGCACATCAGCATGCTGTCGCTTTCGTCGTAGCGCCATGCCAGCGGCGAATCGAACTCCGAGGTCAGTCCCACCGCCGCAGGCTTGCGCGACCACAGCGAGAGACCGGGCGCGTTGCAGGGAACCACACATGTGATCGCCTCTTTCTTCTGGTCGGGGGCGAGCGGGATGACATTTCCGATCCAGATTTCGTTCGAGTAGAGCGCGCCGGTTGCGAGCATCTTCATGCCGGCGATGACGACGCCATCGTCGTCCTCCCGCACCACGCGAAGCGTAGGGACTGGGATGTTCTTCTGCTGATAGAATTCCGGATTGCGCGCGGCTTGCGGCGCCACCACGGCGTAGGCGATGTAGCTGTCGTTGTCGCGGGCCTGCTTGTAATAGGCCAGCAGATTCTCGGCGTGTCCGCAGGGCGCCTTCAACTCCTCCGGCTTCATCGCCATGCCAGTGACGAACGAAGCCACGTGATCGGGCGAGCGGCCGAACATCCCAAAGGTAAAATCGGCGATCTTGCGATGGCCAAGCATCCGCCGCTGCAAGTCCTCGCGGGTCTTCGGACGCAGAAAGTAGATCGAGTGCCGCGCGCCATCCTCCTCGTAGCTCAGGATGTCGCGGTTGGCGGGATCCGCCTTGAGGTCGAAAATGCCGGCAACCGTCTCGGCGGCGTTGCGAAATGCTGGATGACGCGTGACATCATCGACCTTTTCGCTGCCGATGTAGACCCTACGGCCGTCGCGCAGCGATTCCAGGTGTTCTTTGCCGGTGCGCAGCATGGCGAACAGCCTCCCTGTTGAGGTCCTCGATCAAAACCCTATCATGCCGGATCGGCTCGGCCCGAAGCCGGGGCCCGTGCACGCCAGCGAGATCGCGCGATGACCGACTCCCTCGGATACCGCAAGAAGTTCGCCGTCATTGCGCCGTCTACCAACACCGCCGTGCAGCCCGAATTCGACGCCATGCGGCCGCGCGGCGTGACCAATCATTTCGGCCGCATCCTCATTCCGAACGATCCGGTCCGCAACGACGACGACTTCAACAAGCTGATGGACAACATCCGCAAGGAGATGATGAACACCGTCGATCAGGTCATGACCTGCGAGCCCGAGTACCTGATCATGGGCATGTCGTCGGAAACGTTCTGGGACGGCCTCGAAGGCAGCAAGCGGCTGCACGAGCGGGTCGAGCAGCGCGCCGGCGTCAAGGTCTGCATGGGCTCGGAGGCGTCGCAGGCAGCGCTGAAGCTCTACGGCGCCAAGCGCATCTCGGTGATCACGCCTTACATGCCGGCCGGCGACACGCAGGTGCGGCGTTTCTTCATCGACTGCGGTTTCGAGATCGTCCATCTCAAGGGGCTGAGGGGCTCGAGCCCGGTGCAGTACGCTCACGTCTCCGAACGCGAGCTGCGCGACGCGATTAACGAGGTCAACGGGCCGAACGTCGACGCGATCGTGCAGGTCGGTACCAACCTCGTGATGGCGCGGCTTGCCGGCATCGCCGAATTTTGGCTCGACAAGCCGGTACTTGCGATCAACACCTGCATCTACTGGTGGGCGCTGCGCGAGAACGGCATCGACGACAAGATCGACGGGTTCGGTTCGTTGCTGCTGGAGCATTAGCCGCGATCCTCAAGGTCCGTCATCGCGCTCATGAGAGGTTCTACCCGGCGGCACGGGACGCCGAATTCGGTGCGCTTGCGACGGCATCCACGTGCTGCTCGGCCAAGCCCGAGCTTTCCTCCAGCGAGGCCGCAATCGAGGCGAACGCTGCGAACGCCTTGACGTTCAGAAAACCGAACAGCAGGTCGTTGATCGCCCGGATTTCCGGGCTCACGCGCTCGAGCCGGAGACGGCCGGCCGGGCCGATGCTGAGCAATACGCTGCGGCGATCGTCTGGGTTGGTGCGCTTGAGCAAAAGCCCGCGGCGCGCGAGCTTGCCGCTCTCGGAAGCCACAAACGCGCTCGACACCTGCAGCGCCTGGGCGATCGTGCCGACGCTGATGCCAGACTGGCCCTGCAGATGCGCGACCGCGACCACAAGACTGTATTGCGGTCCGGTGATGCCCATCCGGCGGCCGAGATGCTCGCGCACGCGCGTCATACGGCCCGCGATCGTGAACAGGTTGCTGATGAGCGCACGGAGCTTGCGGTCCGACCCGCTCTCCAGTAGCGCGTCATGCGACGCCGTCAGCGGCATCCGGTAGGCCGCAGGCGCAACGTCGCGCCGTCCGTTGGACTTGCCGGAACGCGAACGGGAACGATTGGGACGGGACAGCGGCATGACCGAGGCTCGGCCAGAACGGACGGGATGTCAATTCCTTAAGTAACTTTACTATCCCGCCGCGCCCGGTCAACGGCCGAGTAGCGCCGCCTCGAATGCGCTTGCGATCGCCGGCCGGCTCTTGCCGACCTGCAGAGCGTCGCCGATGACCGTCACCTTTTGTCCCGGCCGGGCGAGCTGTCTGATCTCCTCGCCGGTCGCCTGCCGGGCCCGGTGATAGAACCAGTCGCGCACGTCCGGCCGCGAAAACACCTGCGCCAGACCGGGCCAGCGCCCCACCCCAAGATCGAGCAGCCACATGGGCAGGCGCCCAAGACCGAACCGGTAGCGGGCGCCGCTTGCGATCACGATGCGGTCGAACGCCGCGAGCTGGTCCGGCGCGCGCCGGACATCGGCGCCGTAGCGGAACGTCACGCCCTTCTGCGTGCAGGCCGCGACCAGCCCGATCACATAGCGGTCGAACGAGCTTTCGTTCGCCGCCACCTCCTGGAACAGCGGCGCCTTGCCGGCGTAGCGGAACGATCCGCCAGGCCGGCGCTCGCGCTCGAATACGGTGACGGTGTTCTTGCCGGCCACCAGCGACGCGTAGGTGAGACCCGCGGGCCCTGCCCCGATCACCGCAATCTTCTCGCCTGCGGGCGGCGAAGCCGTGGCGAAACGCGCCTCCTGCCCGGCCGTGCCGTTGACGACGCAGCGCAATTGCGAGCCGCCGCGCATCTCGTTGATGCAGGTGTTGCAGGCGAGGCAGCGCCGCGCCGGCTCGCCGCGGCGGAGCTTCTCGACCCACTCCGGCTCCGCGATCGAGGTGCGGCCGAGCGCCACGAAATCCGCCTTGCCGCTGGTCACCGCCTCTTCGGCTTGCAACGGATCGCCGAGCCGGCCGACCGCGATGACCGGGATCTTGACCTCGCGCTTGATCAGCGCGGCGTACGGCAGGAACGTCGCGTCGGGATATTCCATCGGCGGAATCATGCGCGCGCCCGACGGCAGCGAACGGTAATGTCCCGCAGCAATATGCAACGCATCCGCGCCAGCCTCTGCAGCCCACAGCGCCGCCTGCTTGCCTTCGGCGTATTGCACGCCCTCGGGGAAGTAGTCGTCCACAGAGATGCGGTAGATCACCGGGATGGACACCGCGGCCTTCACAGCGCGCAAGACTTCGAGCCCCATGCGGGCACGATTTTCGAGCGAGCCACCGTACTCATCGGTGCGGCGGTTCTCGAACGGGGTAAGGAATTGCGAAATCAGGTAGCCGTGTGCGGCGTGGATTTCGACGCAATCGAAGCCAGCCTTCTGCGCGCGCAGGCCGGCCGCCGCGAAGGCATGCGCTGTGTTGCGAATTTCCAGAACGGACATCTCGCGCGGCACGATCGTCTCGTTGGTGACCTCGAACACCGGATGCGGAATGGCCGAGGGCGCAACCGGTGTCTCGCCGCAAATATCGAAGCGGGTGTGCCCGCCGCCATGACCGAGTTGGATCGAGGCTTTCGCGCCATATCGATGAATTTCGCCAACCAGACGCGTGAGGCCCGGCAGGAATCGATCATCGTAGATGCCGAGCTCGCGCCGCCGGTGGCGGCCGGCGCGTTCGGGAGACGCCATCTCCACCGTGATCAGGCCGATGCCGCCGCGCGCCCGCGCCACGTAATAGGCGATCGAATCGTCGGTGGCGTGACCCTCGGCGTCCGAGAGCCGCGTCGTCATCGGCGGCATGACGATACGGTTGCGGATCTCGACCGATCCGATCCGCGCCGGCGTCAGCAGGATATTCATTTGGATTTCAAGTTCCGCGGACCTCGCCGCCGTCCATGTCGATGGTGGCGCCATGCAGCCAGCGGCCATGCGGCGACACGATGAAAGCGATCAGGCTTGCGATATCGCCAACCGTACCGAATCGCGTGATGCCGAACTCCTCCTGGAACTCGGCCCGCACCTTGGCCTCCTCAAGACCTGAAGTCTTCACGCGCTCGCGGATACGCCGCCATAGCCGTTCGGTCTCGACCCGGCCAGGATGAATGGCGTTGACCTGCACGCCCTCCTTCTTGCCGACATCGGCCAGCGCCTTGGTCCATGCGACGCAGGCCGCGTTTACCGAGCTGCCGATACCGAACTCGGCCTCCGGCTCCTTGCCGCCGATGCCGGCGATGGTGATGACCGAGCCTTTGCTTGCGGCAAGCAGCGGCCAAGCTTCGCGCGCGAGCCGGACGTGCGAGAAGAACTTCAGCTCGAAACCGTCCTTCCAGTCGGCGTCAGTCAATTGCCGGAAATCGCCGCGCTTGGTCGCGCCGGCGTTGTTCACCAG